>ERZ894236.10-NODE-10-length-340137-cov-33.5033_pt1 | contig 340137 bp, 299 predicted proteins | sample MGYA00380297_ERZ894236 | MGnify/ENA primary metagenome ERZ894236 (study PRJEB32331, sample SAMN06328420) | human gut metagenome | biome: human gut microbiome; feature: stool | host: Homo sapiens | collected 2014-08-04 ... | reverse complement strand
AGCAGTTGACTTTTAATCAATTGGTCACAGGTTCGAATCCTGTACGACCCACCATCGTAACATTTTCCCTCTGATTTTTTGTTCTCACCGGCATCATACCGGCGATCACCTGCTTGTTATTATTCATTCTCCGGCGCGAGTAAATCATCGGCATTCAGCCGGTCAGTGACCAGTGCGATAATTTTATCTGCCAGCGTTATATCAATATCAAATTTCTGTGCTTCAATCACACGGAGTGCCACATCGCGGTAGAGTGTCAGCATCGCCATATGCGCCCGTGCGGCACGGATACGATCACGGTTATCCAGTGTCGCCATAAAACGTCCGTACAGGCCCGGGGGCAGCCAGGTGCTCAGATGACGCCCCGCATACCAGACATCCTGCGTACCGTCGCTGCGCAGCAGCACATGCCACTCCAGCAGGGTGATCAGCCACTGTTTCATGGCGGTATCTTTCAGCCGGGTAGTCCAGAGTTCATTGCGCAGATAATAAACCGGCACCTGTGAGGCTTCCAGCCAGAAGTTCTGCCAGTTTTCCAGGAACGTCTGCTGATCCGGCGGAGTGAGCACGGCAGCCGGATCGGCATATTCAGGCAACCCGGCAGTGAGACCGGTTTTATCCAGCAGAACGGCATAACCGCGCTGATAGATGCTGTCCAGCCCGTGTGCGGCCATCTGTGTGATACGTTCGCGCCCGGCCAGCACAAAATCGACTTTACGGCCTTTCTCATACAGAACCTGACAAGACGGCCAGCAGAGGCTGTCGTCTTCGCGTGAAGCCGCTTTGCGGATAATCAGCGGCACACCAAACCGGTTCAGCCAGCGGCTGTCCTGAAACAACTCATCATGACTGCTGCCGATCAGTTCGGCATTAATATCCGAAAAACGGTCTGCCTGGTTCTGGCGTGCCACAGAGCCGGTGATAATGACCGCATCGATACGGGGATCTAATAGGGCAAAAGAAATTATATTGTTTATAATTTGCTCAATTGATTCCATCTTACATCTCATTCATATAATTAATAGCTGGGCAGATAGTACGTCATAATCAAAAATAGCGGGAGAGTTCAGGTTAAAAAAACGTTATCATGTTTAGCATATTAAACAAATGCTGTTACGATGGGATGATTTTACTGAAAACAGCAGGGCAGGATACAGTTAACTAAACCTGTTATCAGTGGCTGGCCGTCGGTGACAGGAAATATACTTAACACAGGTGACGGAATGGAATTTTTTGATATTAATAATATTCTCGTGGTGATCCCTTACTGGAAAGAAGGGTCTTATGCGCTGTCCTGGATTGAAGCGGTGGGAGCAACCGCCGGGTTGTTATGTATCTGGCTGGCAAGCCTGGAAAAAACAATCAATTATCTGTTTGGCCTGATTAACGTCACGCTGTTTGCGGTGATTTTCTTTCAGATCCAGCTCTATGCCAATCTGCTGTTACAGATTTTCTTCTTCGCCGCCAATATTTACGGCTGGTATGCCTGGAGCCGGCAAAATGAGAAAGCGGAAGCAGAACTGAAAATCCGCTGGATGCCGCTGCGGCAGACTGCCGTGATTGCGGCGGTTTCTCTGGCGGCGATTTTACTGCTGGCGCGATTTATCGACCCGGTCTTTACGTGGCTGGCGCAGAGTATGGTCAGCATGCTGAACGCCGCAGGGGCTGATCTGGCAATGCCGGTACTGCTGCCCGATGCTTTCCCGTTCTGGGATGCGGCTATGACGGTATTGTCTGTGGTGGCGATGATCCTGATGACCCGCAAACTGGTGGAAAACTGGCTGCTGTGGGTGGTTATCAATATGATCAGTATTGTGATTTATGCCCTTCAGGGCGTGTACGCGCTGTCGCTGGAATATATCATCCTGCTGGGTGTGGCGCTCAACGGTTCGCGGATGTGGATAAAAGCAGCGAAGCAGCCGTAAAACTGTTTTCAGTGCAATAACCGGGTGATTATAATGAGAGTCTGGTGTTAATCAGATTCTTATTAATCAGCAATAAAAGGAAACGCCTGTGGCCGGTGGCAGCTTACTCGCACTACTCGATGATATCGCAACCGTACTGGATGATGTCTCTGTGATGACCAAAATGGCCGCCAAAAAGACATCCGGTGTACTGGGGGATGACCTGGCGCTGAATGCACAGCAGGTGGCCGGTGTCCGCGCTGAGCGGGAGATCCCGGTGGTCTGGGCGGTGGCGAAAGGCTCCTTTCTCAATAAACTGATTCTGGTACCGCTCGCACTGCTGATCAACGCCTTTGCCCCCTGGGCTGTTACGCCGCTTCTGATGGTCGGCGGGGCGTTTTTGTGTTTTGAGGGGGCGGAAAAACTGGCACATAAGTTTCTGCATAAAGCCAGTGATGAGCCCGGTGAAACGGCACCGGCGGAAGATATTCAGACACCGGAAGAGTTGGCCGCATTCGAGAAACGCAAAGTCAAAGGCGCTATCCGTACCGATTTTGTGTTATCGGCGGAGATTATCGCTATCACCCTCGGTATTGTTGCCACGTCTCCCTTTATTAATCAGCTTGTGGTGTTGTCAGTGATTGCGGTCATTATGACTATCGGGGTATACGGCCTGGTGGCGGGGATTGTCAAACTCGATGATCTGGGATTTTACCTGCAGAAGAAATCAGCCGCATTGCTGAAAAAACTGGGTGACGGGCTGATCCACGCCACGCCGTATTTGATGAAGACCTTATCAGTCGTCGGGACTGCGGCCATGTTTATGGTCGGCGGCGGCATTCTGACACACGGTATTCCGTTTATTCATAACCTGATTGAAAATCTGGCTCAGCAGAGTGCACAACTCCCGGCATTCGGCAGCATATTGCACTTTATGACCCCGCCGGTTGCCAATTTATTGTTTGGTCTCGTCGCCGGTCTGGTGATTGTTGCGCTGATTACCGCTGTTAAGCGTATTAAAACGGGATTAGCAGCATAAATACCCTTCTCATGGGCAGCGGCTGATGAAGCCGCTGTTTTCCTTCTGATTCATAATAATTTGTCCTGTTGATCTGAATATTTTCGGGGTGAAAAATTAATTTCAATTCCGGCGGCAGCTAATTGTTTACAGCTTGTTGACAAGCAGTTAGATTAAAATAACGACAATAATGAAACGGGACACCGGAAGAGACGGGTTATGAATTATCAGAACGATGATGTAAAAATAAAAGAAATTCGGGAATTATTACCGCCAGTGGCGTTATTAGAGTCATTTCCCGCAACTGAGACTGCCGCAGACACCGTTCGCCGCACCCGTCATGCAATCCACGAAATCCTGGAAGGCCGGGATGACCGCCTGCTGGTCGTTATCGGGCCATGCTCAATTCACGACCCGAAAGCGGCGGTTGAATATGCGGATCGTCTGCTGACATTACGCAAAGAACTGAAAGGTGAGCTGGAAATCGTTATGCGCGTCTATTTTGAAAAACCGCGCACCACGGTCGGCTGGAAAGGGCTGATCAACGATCCGCACCTCGACCACTCTTTTGCCATCAATGATGGTCTGCGTATTGCCCGCAAACTGCTGCTGGATATCAATGATAAAGGCTTACCGGCAGCCGGTGAGTTCCTGGATATGATCACCCCGCAGTATCTGGCGGATCTGATGAGCTGGGGAGCTATCGGCGCCCGCACCACGGAATCTCAGGTACACCGTGAGCTGGCCTCCGGGTTGTCCTGCCCGGTCGGGTTTAAAAACGGCACAGACGGTACCATCAAAGTCGCCATTGATGCCATTAACGCCGCCGGGTCGCCGCACTGTTTTCTGTCCGTGACCAAGTGGGGCCACTCGGCCATCGTGAACACCACCGGTAACGGTGATTGTCATATCATTCTGCGTGGCGGTAAAAAACCGAACTACAGCGCGGAAGATGTCAGTGCAGTAAAAGAAGGGCTGGCACAGGCCGGCCTGGCACCGCGTATCATGATCGATTTCAGCCACGCGAACAGCAGCAAACAGTACAAGCGTCAGATGGACGTGAGCACTGATGTGGCACAGCAGGTCGCCGGTGGTGAGAAAGCCATTATGGGCGTGATGGTGGAAAGCCACCTTGAGGAAGGAAACCAGAACCTGGAAGGTGATGCGCCGCTTGTATACGGCAAGAGCGTGACAGATGCCTGCATCGGCTGGGAAGATACCGAAACCCTGCTGCGTCAGCTGGCAGATGCGGTAAAAGCCCGCCGCGGCTGATAGCTCCAGAATCCCGGATCACAGAAAATAAAAAACCCTGACACTGTCAGGGTTTTTTTTCACCAAAGAAAGCGGATTACTTCGCTTTACCCTGGTTAGCAACAGCAGCGGCTTTGGCAGCAATCGCATCCTGGTCGCCCAGGTAATAGCGGCGCAGCGGCTTCATGTTTTCATCAAACTCATACACCAGCGGCACAGCGGTCGGGATGTTCAGCTCGAGGATTTCATCTTCGCTCATGTTATCCAGGTATTTCACCAGCGCACGCAGGGAGTTACCGTGTGCAGCGATGATCACTTTCTCACCGGAAGCAACGCGTGGTTTGATAACATCAGTCCAGTAAGGCACAACGCGGTCGATAGTGATCGCCAGGCTCTCAGTGGCAGGCAGTTCGCTTTCTGCCAGTTTCGCATAACGCGGATCGTGGCCCGGGAAGCGCTCATCACTTTTTTCCAGTGCCGGCGGGGTGATGGCAAAACCGCGACGCCACAGTTTGACCTGCTCGTCACCGTATTTTGCAGCGGTTTCCGCTTTATCCAGACCCTGGAGTGCGCCGTAATGACGTTCGTTCAGTTTCCAGCTTTTCTCAACCGGCAGCCACTGCTGGTTTACCTGATCCAGGATATTCCACAGTGTGTGAATAGCGCGTTTCAGTACAGAGGTATAGGCGAAATCAAAAGAGAAGCCTTCTTTTTTGAGTAACTGACCAGCCTCTTGTGCTTCAGCACGGCCTTTTTCAGATAACTCAACATCAGTCCAGCCGGTAAAGCGGTTCTCTTTGTTCCACTCACTTTCACCGTGACGTACAAGCACCAGTTTAGTTACTGCCATAGCGTAAACTCCTGTTGTGTTTCAGATAGGGGGTTTCAGAATTGAAACAGACCCGGCACATTGCCCATTATATTGGTCACCGGCGCCTTTCGGCAAACTTTCCGCACAGGTATTTCCGCCGGGGCCTGCGCGGAAGAGATCAATTCCGTCCTGTATACCGGATAGTGTATACCAAAACTGAATCGATTCCGCTATAAATGTTTACGCAAAGTGTGATACACAGGAAAAAACGGTTTTTTTACGCCACCTTAAACGGCCAGGTAAAAAACAGCAGATGGCAGAGGTTCAGCGCGAAGTGAAACCCTGTCGCCACCCACAGCCGCCCGCTCCACATCCAGGCCAGCCCGTAGATAATCCCTGCCAGACCGGCAAAGACAACCAGCAGCGGCCCTCCGGCAATATGTGCCAGGCCGAAGACTGCGGCAGCAATAAACAACGCGGCATACGGCGGCAGATACCGGGAAAGTACCTGCTGAATAGCCCCCCGGAACAGCGCTTCCTCTGCGAGGGAGACAAAAAACAGATTCGCCAGCATAAACGCCGGCAGCCAGCGCGGCAGATGCGGTTCAAACCCGAGCCCGCCAAGTGCGGTTGCCAGTAACAGCAGTGCAGGCACGGAGAAAGCCAGTAACAGCCAGTGCAGGCGGGTGGCCCGGCGCAGCGGCGCGGTGACAAACAGCTGCGGAATGATGATGATCAGCACAAACGGAAGCAGTGCTTTATCGGCATTAAACCAGAATGAATAGGGCGGACTGTGCGGCCCGGCAGCCTCCGGCGGCATCCAGCGCAGGTTGTTGAATCCCGGCAGCAGATGAAAAGCGAGCCCCAGCACGACGGTGATCACCAGCAGTGTCAGCAGTACACGCTGCCATGAGCGTGGTGCGGTATAAGGCCGTGCGACAGCCAGCAGGATAACAAACCACAGGGTGAGCAGGGCATGCCAGTCCATCACACCGGTAAACAGGGCGCTGATGGTGGCAGCCAGAAGTGTTGCCAGTGACAGTGTCCGGTGAAATTGTAATAACAGCAGAGATAATGCAAGTAAAAGCCAGGTCATGGAATTGTGTCAGAGAATCAGAAAAGGAGTGAGCAGGGTAAAAGAGAAGTCAGTGATGCGCCAGTAAAAAAAGCAGATTGATAATGATTTTTAATCAGATTATTCTTAATAACAGACTGAATACATTCAGAAAATAACGGCTGTTTCCGGTGCAGTAAAAAAGTAAAACAGCCGTTTGATAAAAAGATTACAACGTATTGATTTCGTAACGATAACTACCGTTATCAGGAATAAATGCCAGCCGCCGGTTGATACAGGCCGGGGTATCCTCGCTGTGATGGCTGACAAACAGCAGCTGGGTATCACCACGGCTTATCATAATATCGATAAAACGCAGCACCAGCAGGCGGTTGAGTGTATCCAGCCCCTGTAACGGCTCATCAAGGATCAGCATTGCAGGGTGTTTTACCAGGGCCCTGGCAATCAGTATCAGCCGCTGCTGCCCCCACGACAGGCTGTGGAACGGAGCATCGCGGTACGCTTTCAGACCGAGCAGCGCCAGCCACTCATCCGCCAGTTTTACCTGCCGGTCTGACGGTTTCTGATAGAGCCCGACAGAATCGAAATAACCGGAAATCAGCGTGTTACGCACACTGATATTGACGCGGTAACTGAGGTGGATGCTGTTACTGACATACCCGATATGGCGTTTGATATCCCACACCGTTTCTCCGCTGCCCCGGCGGCGGCCGAACAGCGTCAGGTCATTGCTGTAGCCCTGCGGATGGTCACCGGTGATCAGACTGAGCAGTGTGGATTTACCCGCGCCGTTCTCGCCGGTGATTTGCCAGTGCTCACCGGGCAGCACCTGCCAGGTCAGATCATTGAGGATGGGCTTATCGTTATAGCTGACACAGCCGTGATTGAGGATCACCCGCGGAATATCCGGCGCAAGGCGTTCTGCGGACGGGTCATCCCGCTCCGGCAGCGTCAGATGCTCTGTCTGCTCACTACGGGCCAGCTGTGCCTGTAATAGTGCGGATAAGGTATCCGCCGGTGCCAGCACACAGTCTGTCAGCAGCCCGGCGCGGGTGATAAAGCCCGGAATATCGCTGAAACGGTTGAGGATCAGAACAACCGTCAGTCCGCCCTCTGCAAGCTCTGCCAGCATCTCACTGAGCATACGGCGGGAATCGGTATCCAGCCCGTCATAAGGCTCATCCAGTACCAGCAGATCAGGCTCTGTCATCAGCGCATGACACAGCAGGGTTTTGCGGGTTTCACCGGTGGAAAGGTATTTAAAGCGGCGTGACAGGCGATCAGAAATCCCGAACTGTGCCGCCAGTTGCAGGCAGCGCTCATTATCACGATGCTCCGCCTGAATAATCTCAGCGGTGGTACGGCCGTTGTCGGTGTCATCGCCGTCCGTCAGGTCGGTATTATTGCGGTTCCACTCTTCATCAATCAGCGCCTGTAATTTCTCAAACGCGACCAGAACCGGACGGCGGAAAGTGGTGATCATCTCTCCGGAAAGCAGCGGAAGCTCCTGAATCAGGGCACGGGCAAGAGCAGATTTTCCGCTGCCGTTGGTGCCGATAAAGGCGTGGTGCTGACCGCTTTCCAGCTGTAATGACGGAACAGAAAGCTGTTTATCCGCGCTTAACCGGAAGACCCCTTGTGTGATGTGCAGATGTGCCATAGTGAACAGCCTTATTATTAGTTTAATTATTCCCCAGAAATAAGCGGAACCGGCAGGGATGTCAAGATATGGCACCGGTGTTACATCCCGTATCATGAAAAGAAGATCTGCTTCACAGAAACGTCATCATTCAGTCTGCTGTTTTTGTTATACTTTTTGGTACAGAAATCAGGGCATCACGGAAATTAACCGGAAGAGAGGGCAGGGTGAGAACAGGATTAAAATATTCGGTGCTGGCATTACTGGTCAGCGGAACGGTCAATGCCGCGACAGTGGATCTGCGGGTGATGGAAACCTCGGATATTCACAGTAACTTAATTGACTTTGATTATTTCAAAGACAAACCGACAGAGCAGTTTGGTCTGGTCCGCACCGCCGGTTTAATTAAAGCGGCAAAAGGTGAAGCCACCAACGCAGTATTAGTGGATAACGGGGACTTAATTCAGGGCAGCCCGCTGGCGGATTATATGGTCAGTAAAGGGTTAAATGACGGTGAAGCCCATCCGGCACATAAGCTGATGAATACCATGGGTTATACCGTCGGAAACTTCGGTAACCATGAATTTAACTTTGGCCTGGATTATCTGAAAAAAGCCATTGCCGGTGCGGATTTTCCGTATGTGAATGCCAATATTATTGATGAGAAAACCGGTAAGAATCTGTTTACCCCTTATATTATCGTTGATACCCCGGTTAAAGATCGCGACGGCAAAGAGCATGTGATTAAAATCGGCTATATCGGTTTTGTACCGCCGCAGATCCTTATCTGGGATAAAGCCAATCTGGAAGGAAAAGTCCGCGTCAATGATATTACGGAAACCGCGAAAAAATTTGTGCCGCAAATGAAGGCAGAAGGTGCGGATTTAATTGTCGCTATTCCGCACTCCGGTTTTTCTCAGGAGCCGTATAAAGCCATGGCTGAGAACTCGGTTTATTATCTCAGTGAAGTACCGGATATTAATGCCATTATGTTCGGTCACTCGCACGGTGTATTTCCGGGCAAAGACTTTGCGGATATCAAAGGCGTTAATATTGAGCAGGGAACCGTTAACGGTATTCCGGCAGTGATGCCCGGCCAGTGGGGGGATCACCTCGGCGTGGTGGATCTGGTGCTGAATAATGATGACGGTGCGTGGAAGGTGGCGGATGCCAAAGCACAGGCGCGTCCGATTTATGACAAAGTCAATAAAAAGCCGCTGGTGGTACGGGATGACAAGCTGGCTTCTGTGATTGATGAGCAGCACAATGCGACCCGGACCTTTGTCGGCAAACTGATTGGTAAATCACCGGATAATATGTACAGCTACCTTGCCTTGCTGCAGAGCGACCCGACGGTGCAGATTGTGAATAATGCACAGACTGATTATACCCGCCGCTTTATTCAGGGCGATCCGGATCTGGCAGATTTACCGGTGCTGTCAGCGGCTGCACCGTTTAAAGTGGGCGGACGCAAAAATGCCCCGGCGGATTTCGTCGAGGTGGAAAAAGGGGATATGACGTTCCGCAACGCGGCGGATCTCTATCTCTACCCGAATACGCTGGTGGTGGTGAAAGCAACTGGTGCGGAAGTGACCGAATGGCTGGAGTGTTCTGCCGGGATGTTCAATCAGATTAACCCGCAGTCAGAGGCACCGCAGAGCCTGGTCAACTGGGATGGTTTCAGAACCTATAATTTCGATACCATTTCCGGGATCAACTATCAGATAGACCTGACACAACCGGCAAAATATGATGTGGAGTGCCAGATAGTCAATCCGCAGGCCAACCGTATCAAAAATGTGACTTATCAGGGTAAACCGATTGATCCGAAAGCGGTTTTCCTGGTTGCCACCAATAACTACCGTGCTTACGGCGGAAAATTTGCCGGTACCGGTGACAAACATATTGCGTTTGCCTCACCGGATGAAAACCGCAGTGTGCTGGCCGGTTATATCGCGGCAGAAACCAAAGCGAAAGGTGCGGTATCAGCGCAGGCTGAGCAAAACTGGACATTTGTGCCGGTGAAAACGGATAAGAAATTAGATATCCGCTTTGAAACTTCACCGGGCGATAAAGCCACACAGTTTATTAAAGAAAATGCCCATTACCCGATGACCCGGGTCGGGACGGATGATGTGGGTTTTGCGGTTTATCAGGTTGATTTAACAGCGAAGTAAGCAGTTACTCACGAAAGCCGCCGTCAGCGGCGGCTTTTATCATCATTTTTATCAGCATAATGTGGCAATAATCACCTGGTCCGCATTAAACAGCGCGGTGACGTCATCACCTTCTTTCAGTTGCTGCCTGTCGGCATCCTGATTATCCAGGGTGGAGCATAATTGTGCGCCGCCGGTCAGTGTCACCATCACCTCGCTGTTTTCCGCACCTCTGGCAACGGAACAGATACGTCCGCTCAGACGGTTGTCATAATCCGTGCTGTTTTCTGCGGATTTGCTGATTTTCACCCACGGCGCTTTAATCAGAGTAAGTACTTCTTTACCGACTGATAAGCCCAGCCGGTTGGCACTCTGTTCCGTCAGGGCAACGGCAAGTTCGGTCTTTTTATCCGCCAGCAGGACATTCACATGCTGCTGCACATGAGAATGGTTGCGCGACATAATTGTGCCGAAGAACTGGTTACGGGCACTGGTCTGCAATGAGAAGCGGGAGATGGCTGCCAGCAGGCTGTCGAGGGGCAGCGAATCATCCTTGAGAACATCAAAGGCTTTCTGCTGGATCTGTGCCAGCAGATCATAAAGCTGAAGTAAGCGCTCACCATAGCGTGTCAGTGTCGCGCCGCCGCCGCCTTTGCCGCCGGTGGCCCGGTCAACAATGGTTTCCTCGGCAAGCTGGTTCATCTCATTGATGGCATCCCAGGCACTTTTGTAACTGATACCGGCCAGTTTTGCTCCCTGGCTGATGGAGCCGGTGGCTCTGACCTGCTTGAGTAAGGAAATCCGCCGCGGATCGGCAAATAAATGACCTTCTGATTTCAGTGTTAATAAAATATCCAACGGAAAATACCCCGTATATTAATCAGACAGAATCACCGGCGCAGTCTCTCCGCCCGGTGCGGCTTTACTTTCCGGTTAGTGTAGCAAACTGCGTTTTTTTTTCATCTGCCAATATGGCGGTTTAAGTTTACTTAAAAATTCATGAACCGGATAAAAACAGGTATGGTATAGGAATTGATTATCAGCCAGAGATTATTTCATGCAGAATGTATTATTTCGTCTTCATCAGGCAGTCAAGGATTCCCCGGAACCGGAAGGGGCTGAAACAGAAGAATTTGCCCGTATGCTGGCAGAACAGGCATTCTGGGCTGAATCACAGGATCATGAAAGTGGCGGACAAATTGGTCTGGCATTCACTCAGGGGGAAGATGATGAAGAGCCGTTGCTGCTTGTTTATATGCGTGATGACGGCGGTCATGAAGCTCCGGCAAAAGTTGCGGAAGAAATGGCATCCGGTGAACGGGAATATACCTGGCTGCCGGGCGCATTTTTACTGGGACTGAGCAGGAAAATTGATTTTACACTGTGCATCATCGGTGAGGATGGGCAAACCCTGCCACTGAACAGCCAGTTTATGAAAATGATGTTTCTCTATATTCAGGAGCTTTACCGCGAAGACGATGAAGGTGAAACACCGGTACAATCCCCGGCTGCTCCTGTCTCACCACGCAGCAGTATTGTGGAAAAACCCGGCAGTGCCGGAAAAGTGATCGGTTTTCTGATTCTGGCGGCGGCTATTGTGGCGGTTGTTTACTCTATGCAGACCTGACAGCAGGCTGACCGCACGAATCGCCATGCTTTCCGGGGTGTGATTTATATAGAATAGCGGCCATTATGACGCTATTATAGTCATGCTGAATATCCTTTTCGCCTGATATAAAGAGATTAAGTGCTATGTTTGAGTTAGTTAAAAGTTTAGGTTTCGCACTGTTAATGGTTCCTGTTGTTATGACAGGCCTGGCGGCTCTGATCTGGGGATTAGGTGAAATTTTCAACCTGATTTCAAAAGGCGAGCGCCGCGAAAAGCAGCTCTGATTATACCGTATTCAGGATTACCTGCGTTCGCGGGTAATCCGTCTTTGCTTCTGTTTTCCCGCTCATTATTTGCGTAATTCCCCTCATTTTATATTGTTTTCCGCTTAACTGCCGATAGTGGGATAAACCTCCTTTCATTTTTCGCTGTATCTTGTTATATACAACGGTTTAATCCTAATCTATCCTGGTGGAAAAAATGAAAAAACAGTTCAGTAAGTTATTGGCCGGTGTTGTTATCTCTGCTGCTGTCATGGGTCAGGCATGGGCCGCTGAAAAAGTGACCGTATTTGCTGCGGCATCACTGACAAATGCGGTTGATGAAATCTCGGCAAAATATAAGCAGGAGAAAAAAGGTGAAGTGGTCGCGTCTTATGCGTCTTCTTCCACCCTGGCCCGTCAGATTGAAAATGGTGCTCCGGCAGATATCTTTATTTCTGCTGACCAGAAATGGATGGATTATGCTCAGGAGAAAAACCTGATCATCAATGACACCCGTAAAACTCTGCTGGGTAATGAGCTGGTGCTGATTGCCGCGAAAGACAGCAAAATTGATAAAGTTGATATTAATAAGCAGACCGACTGGGTTAAATTACTGGATGGCGGCCGTCTGGCTGTCGGCGATCCTGATCATGTGCCGGTTGGTATCTATGCACAGGAAGCCCTGGAAAACCTGAGTGCCTGGAAAGCCGTTGATCCGATGCTGGCCCGCACTAATAATGTGCGCAGCGGCATGGCGCTGGTGGAACGCGGTGAAGCGCCGCTGGGTATCGTGTACGGCTCTGACGCGGTTGCAAGTGATAAAGTGAAAGTGGTCGGTATTTTCCCGGCGGATACCCATAAACCGGTTGAATACCCGATTGCTATCCTGAAAGATCGCAACAATGCCGGTGTTAAAGGTTTCTATGATTACCTGCAGACACCGGAAGCAAAAGAGATCTTCAAACGTTACGGTTTCAGCCCTCTGTAATAAGTAAGGACTAACAGACAGCGATGTTGAATGAGTATGAATGGCAGGCGGTCATCCTCAGCCTGAAAGTATCAACGGTCGCCGTGGCAGCCAGTCTGCCGTTCGGCATACTGATGGCATGGGTACTGGTGCGCTGCCGTTTTCCGGGCAAGTCGCTGCTGGACAGTCTTATCCACTTACCGCTGGTGTTACCGCCGGTGGTAGTGGGTTATCTGCTGCTGATCAGCATGGGGCGCAAAGGCATTATCGGTGAGTGGCTCTATAACTGGTTCGGCTTCAGTTTTACCTTCAGCTGGCGCGGTGCCGCGCTGGCTGCGGCTGTGGTGGCTTTTCCGCTGATGGTGCGGGCTATCCGTCTGGCACTGGAGGCGGTGGATATGCGCTTGGAGCAGGCGGCACGGACACTCGGGGCTTCCCCGCTGCGGGTCTTTTTCACCATCACACTGCCGCTGTCGCTGCCGGGGATTATTGTCGGTACCGTGCTGGCATTTGCCCGTTCGCTGGGGGAATTCGGCGCGACAATCACCTTTGTTTCCAATATCCCGGGGGAAACCCGGACTATCCCGCTGGCCATGTACTCCCTGCTTGAAACGCCGGGGGCGGAAATGGACGCAGCACGGCTCTGTATTATCGCCATTGTTCTGGCACTGGCTTCACTGCTGGCCTCGGAATGGCTGACCCGCTGGGGACGTAAACGCCTGGGGGTTGCCACATGTTAGTGCTTGATTTTGAACAGCAGCTCGGTGATTTATCCATGGTGATCAATACCGAACTGGCCAGTGACCGTATTACCGCTGTCTTCGGGCTCTCCGGGGCAGGGAAAACCTCCTTTATCAATGTGATCGGCGGGCTGACAAAACCGCAGAAAGGGCGGATTGAGCTTAACGGTCACACACTCGTCAATATTGAAAAACGTATCTGTCTGCCGCCGGAAAAACGCAAAATCGGCTATGTCTTTCAGGATGCACGCCTGTTTCCTCATTACCGGATAAGAGGCAACCTGCGCTACGGCATGGCACGGGAGATGGAAGATCAGTTTGACAGTATTGTGGAACTGCTGGGTATCGGGCATCTGCTGAACCGCCTGCCGATGACCCTCTCCGGCGGGGAGAAACAGCGGGTGGCGATTGGCCGCGCGCTGCTGACCGCGCCGGATATCCTGCTGATGGATGAACCGCTGGCGTCTCTGGATCTGCCGCGCAAACGCGAACTTCTGCCGTATCTGGAAAAGATGGCACAGGATATCAGTATTCCGATCCTGTATGTCAGCCACAGCCTGGATGAGATCCTGCGGCTGGCGGAAGATGTGGTGATCCTGGAAAAAGGCCGCATTCTGGCACAGGGGCCGCTGGAAGAGGTATGGGCCGGGGCGGCATTGCGCCCGTGGCTGACACAGGAAAGTCTGTCGAGTGTACTGAGTGTCACCGTGCTTGAGCACCACAACCGCTACGCCATGACAGCCACTGCTATCGGTGACCAGGTGCTGTGGGTACCGCGTATCGCCGGTGAATGGGACACGCCGGTGCGTGTGCGTGTCAGTGCGGATGATGTGTCCATTGCACTGGAAAAACCGAAAAGCAGCAGTATCCGCAATATATTGCGGGCAAAAATCACGGAAATGTATGACGACGACAACGGGCAGACTGATGTGCATCTGGCGGTCGGCAATCATTTCCTCTGGGCGCGTATTACCGGCTGGGCGCGGGATGATTTGCAGCTGAAACCCGGACAATGGGTGTATGCCCAGGTAAAAAGCGTGTCACTGAGCCGCGAATTATAATTTATCTGAATATACGTACTTTTCATTAATAAAAGGGGCATTCATATTATTCTGATTGCCCTTATTAATCACCGGCGATATATATTAACACCGGTGCATCACTGACCCTGCCGAATTATCACAGAATATTCTCCGCACACGGAAACAAGTGTAAGACGTGCGTTGTTGTATAAAAAACCACTGAGTCAGAGGGATAAAATGAAAAAAGCATTTCTCTTTTTATTACTGGGTATTTTCTCCGGCGGTCAGGCGCTGGCGGCAAATCAGGTGATGTGTTACACCTATCTGAAAAAAGTCAAAGATGTTGAAATCGAAAACTTAAAAGTCTGGTGTATCGGCACCACTGACGGTTCTCAGGGCGGAATACGTATCCCGGATCTGCTTAGTATGGGATATAAAGTGGTGGCAACAGAAAGCTTCCCGTATCAGTATTCTGAGGGCGGCTATACTTATGACGGATCGAAATTATTGCTGATCGTCGAAAATGCAAAATTCCCGAATCAGAATCCGGCAGAAAAAATGAAAAATAACTGGAATTTTGATAAGTACAAATAACTAATTTTGTTCTCTGATCAGCGGGAAATAAATAATAAAAAAAACGCCTTTATTAAAAGGCGTTTTTTATAGTTCAGAATACGGTATTGATCAGCTGAGAATATGACGGCGGATTGCCTGTGCAATACCCGGCTGTGTATTATCCGGGATAATCAGGTCAGCGTGTGCTTTGACTTCGTCTGCCGCATTACCCATTGCCACTCCGAGACCGGCGGCTGAAAGCATGCTGATGTCATTATGGTTATCACCAAATGCCATCACATCTTTCATCGTCATTCCCTGAGATTCCACCCATTCCTGTAAACGGCGGCCTTTGCTGTTACCTTTGCGGGCAATATCCACCTGGTTTATCCACGACCACTCGCAGGACAGTCCCATATCCGCTTCCACAGCGTCGGTAAATTCACGCAGTTTGTTCAGATCATCTGAGCAGGTGGCGAATTTCCAGATAGTGTCAGCGCGATCAACCTCATCAAGAAAATTATTCACTTTGCGCATCACCGGACGCTGGTGCTCCGGCAGAGAAGCTGACCAGTTCAGTGTCCGCTCAATAGTGCTGCTGTCAGTGTGATAAAGCATGGCATCCGAGATATACATCAGATGCTCGATATCCGTCTGTGCCAGGCGTTCGAGCAGCTGACGGGATTCACTGACACTCATCGGATCGGCGGAAAGCACTTTTTTCCCCGGATAATCGTACAGATAGGTACCGTTACAGCAGATAGCCGGTGTATCCAGCTGCAATGTCTGATAAAACGGATGAATAGCAACGTGATGACGGCCGGTGACAATCAGCACCTGCACCCCGGCACGACGGGCTTCGCGGATGGCATCCAGCGACTCCTGCAATATATGTTTATCCGGATCGAGAAGTGTACCATCGAGATCAAATGCGAGGACGCGGTAAGACATAACAGGGAGCCCCTTGTATGAGTGTCAGAACCGGAATAACGGCGGGCATCAGGGAATATTATTGTATCCTGACAGCATCCTGAATGATTCCGGGCGGAGATAACTGATAATATAGCATGTTAATTGTTTCGCGATAAACGCTAAGTGCGGTATTATTATACAGAAATGCTTACATTACCTGTTAAAAATCAAACGGGTAAGTGATGATATTAAGGAGCGCGAATGAAGCAGGTGGTTTATGTTGCCAGTACGGAAAGTCATCAGATTCATGTCTGGCAGATGAATGAACACGGTGAGATGTCACTGTTACAGACAGTATCAACGCCTGATCAGGTGCAGCCGCTGATCACCGCGCCGGATGGCCGTCATCTTTATGCTGCGGTAAAACCGGGCAATGCGGTGGCGACTTATAAAATCGCGGAAGACGGCAAACTCACACAAACCGGCCTGACGCCGCTCCCGGGCACTGCCGCCTATATCACCCTTGATAAAGCGGGGCGCACACTGTATGCCGCCTCTTATCATCAGGGAAATCTGGCGGTACTGCCGATCCGCGATAACGGTATTCCCGCCCGTGCAGTGCAGGTGATCGAGGGATTAAAAAATCCGCATTCCGCCAATATTGCGCAGGATGGACACACACTGTTTGTGCCGTGCCTCGGGGAAGATCACATCCGCGCTTACACGATTGAGGAAGACGGACGCTTAACCGAACGCCACGCCGATATGCTGACAGTTGCTGCCGGTGCCGGGCCGCGCCATATGGCGTTTCATCCGGCAAAACATGTGGCGTATTGCCTGAATGAATTAAATGCGACCATTAATGTTTACCGCGAATGGGTGAAAGTCCGTGAAATTCAGTCAGTGGATATGATGGCGGATGATTATTCAGGACGCCGCTGGGCAGCTGATATTCATATCACGCCGGATGGGCATCATCTCTATGCCTGTGAGCGGGCATCAAGTGTGATTAATCACTACCGGGTGTCGGATGACGGCGGCCATCTGCAACTGGCGGAGCGTTATCCGACAGAAACTCAGCCGCGCGGTTTTGCGGTGGATAACAGCGGGCGTTTCCTGATCTCAACCGGACAGCTTTCTCACCATGTGGCGGTTTCCCGGATTGATGCGATTACCGGCGAACTGCACTTTATCAACCGCTATCCGGCAGGAAAAGGGCCGATGTGGGTGACAGTGCTGACGCTGAAGTAATGTGTTTTTTTCAATACAGCGTTTGCCGGTCAGGTAATAAGCGATAACGGGCAGGCGAAACGAAAAGCATGCGCGTCATGGATGACGCGCCTGAGCGTACATGGATGTATTTACAGCGGCTTTTCGTTTTTGCCCGTTATCAGCGCTTCACCGGTTCTGGTGCTATCACCTGTTTTTTATCCCGCCGTCACCTTATCTATCGCCTGCGTCAGTTTTTCCAGCTGTGCCCCGGTAATAATGTATGGCGGCATAATATAAATCAGCCGTCCGAACGGGCGGATCCACACACCGGCGTCAACAAAGCGGCGCTGTAATTCTGCCATATTGACCGGCTCTTCCGTTTCAATCACACCAATGGTGCCGAGTACCCGTGCATCACGGACGCCGCTGCGGGATTTCAGCGGCAGCAGAGCGCTTTTCAGTTGTGTTTCGATAGCTTTTACCCGCGCAGCCCAGTCTCCGGACAACAGCAGATCAATACTCGCTACGGCGGTGGCACAGGCCAGCGGATTACCCATAAAGGTCGGACCGTGCATAAAGCAGCCTGCGTCACCCTGACTGATGGTGTCTGCAATATGGCGGGTGGTGAGCGTGGCGGAGAGTGTCATATAACCGCCTGTTATGGCTTTTCCGAGACACATAATGTCCGGTGATATACCGGCGTGTTCACAGGCAAACAGTTTACCGGTGCGTCCGAATCCGGTGGCGATCTCGTCACAAATCAGCAGGACATTGTAGTGATCACACAGTGATCTTACGCCTTTCAGATATTCCGGATGGTAAAAGCGCATTCCGCCCGCACCCTGGACAACCGGCTCCAGGATCACCGCCGCGACCTCATGATGATGCTGTGCCAGCAGGCTTTCCACGGAGTGAAGATCCTCCGGCCGCCATTCCTCATCAAATCCGCACTGCGGCGCATCTGCAAACAGATGAGCCGGCAGATAGCCCTGCCAGAGTGAGTGCATGGAGTTTTGCGGATCACACACTGACATCGCGCCGAATGTATCGCCGTGGTAGCCGTGACGCGGGGTGATAATCCGGTGGCGTTTTTCGCCGCGTGCCTGCCAGTACTGCAGCGCCATTTTCAGCGCCACTTCCACCGCGACCGAGCCGGAGTCGGCAGGAAACACACATTCCAGCGGCTCCGGCGTGATTGCCACCAGACGGCGGCACAGTGCAACGGCAGCCGGATGAGTGATCCCGCCGAACATCACATGTGACATCTGTGACAGCTGTTCAGTCACCGCCGCATTCAGTACCGGGTGATTATAGCCGTGGATAGCCGCCCACCAGGAGGACATACCGTCAACCAGTTCGCGGCCGTCTGCGAGTGTCAGCACCGCACCGTGTGCCGACACCACCGGATAGACCGGCAGCGGCTGAGTCATTGATGTATAAGGGTGCCAGATGTGGCGGCGGTCAAAATCCGCATCATCAGCCGAAAAGGCGTGACCTGAAATATTCCCTGAAAAAGCCATTATGTAAACCATTTCAATGCAAATAAAGTTGACATGATAATGCTGATATTTAAACTGGCAACACTTTTTTATCGGGAGTTACAGTTATGAGTCAAGGTCGTCAGTGGACATTAAAAGAAGCCAATGCATTGTTTGAAAAACCTTTTTTTGAACTGTTGTATGAAGCTCAGACCATACATCGCCAGCATTTTGACCCTCAGCAGGTGCAGATCAGCACACTGCTTTCCATCAAAACCGGGGCGTGTCCGGAAGATTGTAAATACTGTGCGCAGAGTGCGCGATACAAGACCGGGCTGGAAAAAGAGCGGCTGATGGAAGTACAGCAGGTGGTGGAAACGGCGCGTAAGGCGCGGGCTGCCGGTTCGACCCGGTTCTGCATGGGCGCGGCGTGGAAGAATCCCCATGAGCGTGATATGCCGTACCTGGAAACCATGGTGAAAGAAGTGCGGGCACTGGGTATGGAAACCTGCATGACACTCGGTATGCTGAACAGCTCACAGGCGGAGCGTCTCGCTAAAGCGGGTCTGGATTACTATAACCACAACCTCGATACCTCGCCGGAATTTTACGGCTCGATTGTCACCACCCGGACCTATCAGGACAGACTCGACACCCTCGACAATGTGCGGGATGCGGGGATCAAAGTGTGCTCCGGCGGGATCTTAGGGCTGGGTGAAGCGGTGCGTGACCGCGCGGCGATGCTGGTACAGCTGGCGAATCTGCCGAAAGCACCGGAAAGTGTGCCGATCAATATGCTGGCGAAAATCAAAGGTACGCCGTTTGAGGATAATGAGGAAGTCGATCCGTTTGATTTCGTCCGCACCATCGCTGTTGCCCGCATTATGATGCCAACGTCTCATGTGCGCCTCTCCGCCGGTCGTGAAATGATGAATGAACAGACCCAGGCGCTTTGCTTTATGGCGGGTGCGAACTCCATTTTTTATGGCTGCAAACTGCTCACCACCACCAACCCGGAAGAAAATACCGATATCGCCCTGTTTAAAAAGCTGGGGATCAAACGCGAAGCCATCCATGTTACCCGGGGTGACAATGAAGAGACGGATTCTTTACTGGATGCCATCAGCCACAGCGATGACGAAAAATTCTATAACGCAGCCCTGTGAGCCGTACCATGTGGCAGACTTTTCTCTCTGAGCGCCTGCAGCAGGCGCAGGAACAGGATGCGGTACGCCGCCGTGACGCCAATGACGGCGCGGACGGGCGCACCCTCCTGATTAACGGCAGACGTGCCGTGAATTTCTCCGGTAATGACTATCTCGGTCTCAGCCGCCACCCGGCGGTGATCAGCGCCTGGTGTGACGGTACCCGGCAATACGGTGTGGGCAGCGGCGGATCCGGTCATGTCACCGGTTACACCACGGCACACCGGGATCTGGAGCAGATGCTGGCGGAGTGGCTCGGGTTTGATCGGGCGATCCTGTTCGTCTCCGGTTTCAGTGCTAATCAGGCGGTGATCACCGCACTGATGCAGCGCGGCGACCACCTTATCTGCGACAAACTCGCTCACGCCTCCATCATGGAAGCGGCGATGCATTCACCCGCTGAATTCAGCCGTTTTCATCATAATGATACTGCCCATCTCAGCACCCGGCTGAGCCGGACTGAAAACAGTACCGGCAAAACTCTGGTGGTCACGGAAGGGATCTTCAGTATGGACGGGGATGCCGCGCCGCTGGCGGCGATCCTGCCGCTCACCCGGCAGCATAACGCGCGGCTGATGGCGGATGATGCGCACGGTATCGGTGTGTGCGGCCGTGAAGGGCGGGGCAGTTGTGATGCGGCGGGGATCCGCCCGGATATTCAGATTGTCACCTTCGGCAAAGCGGTCGGGGTCAGCGGCGCGGCGGTGCTGTGCGATGCACAGACGGCGGATTATCTGACGCAGTATGCCCGTCATCTTATCTACAGCACCACCTTCCCGGCGGCACAGGCGTGCGCCATTCAGGCGGCGGTGCAGGAAATCCGCCGTGGTGACGGATTACGGGACACACTGGCGGAAAATATCCGCTTCTTCCGTGAGCGGGTGGCGCATCTGCCGCTGCAATTACTGCCGTCCGCCTCGGCGATCCAGCCGCTGATCGTGGGGGATAACCGTGCTGCTCTGGCACTGTCGCACTATTTACAGGAGTGCGGCCTGTGGGTGAAAGCTATCCGTCCGCCGACCGTACCGCCGAATACTGCCCGTCTGCGCATCACGCTGACCAGCGCCCATCACCGCGACGATATCACACAGCTTACGGAGGCGCTGGATGCATTCTGCCGTCACTACCGCCCCGGTGAATAAAGCAGCTGTTGCCGCTGCTTTCGGACGTGCCGCCGGACACTATGACACCGTGGCGCACCTCCAGCAGAAAACCGGACACCATCTGCGCCAACTGACCACACAGGCACTTTCCGGGCGGTTATTACCGGAACTGCACGGGCTGGATGCCGGCTGCGGTACCGGGTTTTTCAGTGAACAGTGGAAAGCGGATTGCCGCAGTGTGACAGCGTTTGATCTCTCCCCTGACATGCTGGCACACGCCCGGCAGCAGCAGCGGGCGACCCGTTATATACAGGGGGATATCGAACAGCTGCCTTTTGCGGATAATCAATTTGATTTTTGTTTCAGCAATCTGGCGGTGCAGTGGTGTGATTCACTGGCGGCGGCGCTGGCCGGACTGGTGCGGGTGACCCGGCCCGGCGGGGTGGTGGCGTTTTCCACTCTGCTCAGCGGGTCGCTGGATGAGCTGAATCAGGCGTTTGCCCGGGTGGACAGCAACCGTCACGCCAACGGTTTTCTCAGCCGTGAGGCGGTTTCCGCCGCCTGTCAGCCTTACCGGCATACCTTGTCGGAGGTCTGTTACCGGCTCTCCTTTGATTCTCTGCCCGCGCTGCTTCACTCCCTCAAGGGGATTGGTGCCACCCATGTTCATCAGGGACGTGCAGCCGGGCTGATGACACGCAATAAACTCATTCAGCTGGCGAATCATTACCCCGCCGAAGACGGCGTATTTCCGCTCAGCTATCTTATTCAGTACGGAGTCATTCATGTTGGAAAATAACTGGTTTTTAACCGGCACCGATACGGATGCCGGTAAAACTGTGGTCAGCTGCGCCCTGCTGCAAACGGCCCGCAACGCCGGGTTCCGCTGTGCGGGATATAAGCCGGTAGCCTCCGGCAGTGAGATGACAGAAGAGGGACTGCGCAACAGTGATGCGCTGGCGCTGTGGCGGCATACGGTACCGCCGGTCAGTTACGCGCAGATTAACCCTTATACCTTTGCTGAGCCGACGTCGCCGCACATTGTCAGCGAGCTGACACAAACTCCGCTGGAATTTGCGGTGATGACTGACGGGCTGGATGCACTGAATCAGCAGGCAGACTGGGTGCTGACCGAAGGGGCGGGCGGATGGTTTACACCGCTGTCGGCCACGCAGACCTATGCGGACTGGGCGGCACAAATGCGGATGCCGGTGATCCTGGTCGTCGGGGTGAAGCTCGGCTGCATTAATCACGCGTTACTGACTGTACTGGCGATACAGCAGGCCGGACTGACCCTGGCGGGCTGGGTGGCTAATGAGGTCACACCGCCGGGCCTGCGCCAGCCGGAGTATCTGGCGACACTGAACAACCTGATCCCGGCACCGTGCCTGGGTGTGTTACCGCATCTGCCGGATCCGCTGAATCAGGACTTATCCGGTTATCTTTCACTGCCGGTTTCCGCGCACTGATCCTGCATCCGGACGGATCGTGCCGGGATCACGGCAAATCTTCCGGCCGGGTGTTTTTTATCAGGAAAAAATCCTGAATTATTTTTTCTCTTTGTGCTGAAAGTGACAATTTTATGACTGCACAATGTCACGCAACCATGCACCGGCAAACGACTTTATTAAGTTATCCACTATTCCTGTGGATAACCCTGTGTATTAACTTTAGAAAACTCACGCTATCCTTGCAGGAACGGGGCTTTCACTGACATTGTTGTAAAATCGGGCTTTTATGATTTATTTATAAATAACAATTAGATAAATAAAATCAAGGGTCCTCCGGCGTGAAAAATAGCAATTGGTCAGAGGGGCGTCAGATTTCAGCATAATTTAAAATTGCAAGTGCTTTTTTTTGGGGATAACTGTGAAAAGCCAATAAAATTTTCCCCGGTTTTGCAAGCAAAAAATCACAAAATAACGGATTTTTTCTGCCGGGGGTTGAAGCTGGTTTTTTATCCAGTATCATAGTGACCCTATTCGCGCAGGGGGGCCCATGAGCAAACTATTTAAACTGCATTCTGACTTTAAACCGGCCGGTGACCAGCCGCAGGCCATTGCAAAACTGGTTGAGGGCCTGGAAGACGGGCTTGCGCATCAGACGCTGCTGGGGGTAACGGGCTCGGGGAAAACCTTCACCATTGCCAATGTTATCGCCACGCTGAACCGCCCGACCATGATCATGGCGCCCAACAAAACCCTTGCCGCGCAGCTTTACAGTGAGATTAAAGATTTTTTCCCGGAAAACGCGGTGGAATATTTTGTCTCCTACTACGACTACTATCAGCCGGAAGCTTATGTGCCGAGCTCTGACACCTTTATCGAAAAAGATGCCTCAGTAAACGAGCATATTGAGCAGATGCGGCTTTCTGCCACCAAAGCCCTGCTGGAGCGGCGGGATGTGGTGGTGGTGGCGTCCGTTTCCGCTATCTACGGGCTGGGTGATCCGGACAGCTACCTGAAAATGATGCTGCACCTCACCGAGGGGATGATCATTGATCAGCGCTCGATCCTGCACCGGCTTTCCGACCTCCAGTACACCCGTAACGACCAGGCCTTTCAGCGCGGTACATTCCGTGTGCGTGGCGAAGTGGTGGATATTTTCCCTGCGGAATCTGATGATTACGCACTGCGCGTGGAACTGTTTGATGATGAGGTCGAGCGTCTGTCGCTGTTTGATCCGCTGACCGGCCATATCCATTATCAGGTGCCGCGCTTTACCGTTTACCCGAAAACCCACTATGTAACGCCGCGTGAGCGCATTATTGAGGCGATGGAAGGGATTAAAACCGAGCTGGCGGAGCGGCGCAAATTCCTGATCGACAACAACAAACTGGTCGAAGAGCAGCGCCTCGCCCAGCGCACTCAGTTTGATCTGGAAATGATGAATGAACTGGGTTACTGCTCGGGTATCGAAAACTACTCGCGCTACCTCTCCGGACGCAAATCCGGTGAATCCCCGCCGACCTTGTTTGATTACCTGCCGGCAGACGGCCTGCTGGTGATTGATGAATCCCACGTCACCATTCCGCAAATCGGCGGGATGTACAAAGGTGACCGTTCGCGCAAAGAAACCCTGGTGGAATACGGCTTCCGTCTGCCGTCCGCGCTGGATAACCGTCCGCTGCGTTTTGAGGAGTTTGAATCCCTCGCACCGCAGAGCATTTATGTGTCCGCCACGCCGGGCAAATATGAAACGGAGAAATCCGGCTCTGATGTGGTTGAACAGGTGGTCCGCCCGACCGGGCTGCTCGATCCGGAAGTGGAAGTGCGTCCGGTGACCACTCAGGTGGATGATCTGCTGTCTGAAATCCGCATCCGCGCACAGAAAAATGAGCGCGTGCTGGTCACCACACTGACCAAACGGATGGCGGAAGATCTTACTGAATATCTGGAAGAGCACGGCGAGCGGGTGCGTTATCTGCACTCGGATATCGATACGGTGGAACGTGTGGAAATTATCCGCGATCTGCGTCTCGGGGAGTTTGATGTGCTGGTGGGTATCAACCTGCTGCGTGAGGGGCTGGATATGCCGGAAGTGTCGCTGGTGGCGATTCTGGATGCGGATAAAGAAGGCTTCCTGCGTTCTGAACGCTCCCTGATCCAGACCATCGGTCGTGCCGCCCGTAACCTGCACGGCAAAGCGATTCTCTACGGCGATAAAATCACTGACTCAATGGCAAGGGCTATTGAGGAAACTGAACGCCGCAGAGAGAAGCAGATGGCGTTTAACGAAGCAAACGGTATTGTGCCGAAAGGGCTGAATAAAAAGATTGGCGATATCCTTAAAATCGGCCAGCCGTCAGCCGGGGCGAAGAATAAAGGCAAAGGAAAAGCAGCCGCGAAAAGCAGCGATTATCAGCGTATGTCGCCGAAAGAGCTGGAAGTTAAAATTCAGGAGCTGGAAGCACAGATGTACCGCCACGCTCAGGATCTGGAATTTGAACAGGCGGCAGCGGTACGGGATGAATTACAGGGGCTGCGTGAGCAGTTTATTGCCAACTCCTGACGGGATCAGGGCAGCAGGGCGATTGTTTTATCCAGCGCACTCAGCAGCAGGCGGCGGTCATGGCGGTACGGTACATCCTGTGCCTCCAGGACCTCTCTGACAATCAGGCGGTCGCCGAGGTCGCCGGTATTGATATGCGGTGCGCACACCACTGCATCTATCCGTTTGCGGCCGATGCGGCTCTCAATCACGGCGATTTTTTCACTCAGGCTGAGGGACGCCGCGGCCGGGCTCAGTTCTTTGCCGAGATTCTCAATATAGATCATCGGCGCCTGATTAAAATTAATGGCTTTGGTGAAATCGGGCAGCAGCATCAGCGGCATCAGGCTGGTAAAGAAACTGCCCGGCCCGATAATAATCAGTTCCGCGCGGCAGATGGCATCCAGCGCCTCTTTGGTGGTTTTTACCGGCGGGGAGAGCTGCAGCTCCTGCGGCGGGCAGGTCAGCTGATCGACATTCACTTCGCCGTACACTTCATGGCCTTCACTGTCGATAGCCATCAGATCGACCGGCGTTTCCGACATCGGGATCAATTTGGCTTTGACTTTCAGCATATTGCGGATCAGATTGATGGCATCCAGCGGACGCACACTCATATGATCCAGCGCTTTGAGCATCAGGTTGCCGAGGTTGTGTCCCGCCAGTTCGCCGTTACCGCTGAAACGGTATTCAAACATGGTGGAGGCAATCGACGGCTCCGTGATCATCTGATTGAGGCAGTTGCGCATATCACCCCAGGCAATGCCGCCCTCCGCCCGGCGGATCCGGCCGGTGGAACCGCCGTTATCCGTGGTGGTGACCACACCGGTCAGCCGCGATCCCAGACCGTTCAGGCAGGACATCACCCGTCCCAGCCCGTGGCCTCCGCCTAAAGCAACAACATGTTCCAGCGACGTGAGTGTGCGGTTTCCCATAGTGTTTATGCATTCCCTGAGTTTTCATATTTATTTGCGCGGTAATCTATCATAAAAACCAATTTTTCGCGTCACGATACTGAGATTTATCAAACTCCGGTCAATCATAAAGATAAATTATCTTTTTGCTGCGTACTTTTACGTGTGATTCAGAAGTGGCAGCGGCAGGGAAGTCATGGTATGAGTGGATGCGGTGACTGAAAGCATCACAAATAAACATCAATAACAAAAATCAATAAATGACAGGAAGAACATCATGAATGACCTGACGTGCACGATTCCGGTGCTGGAAACCGAACGCCTGATCCTGAGTGCCCACCGCAGAGAAGATCATGCGGCGGTTGCTGACATGTGGTCAGATACGGCGGTAACGCATCATGTTATGGCAGGACAAATCTCCACACCGCGTGACAGCTGGATGCGGATGCTGGCGTATCTCGGGTTGTGGCCGCTGCTGGGCTATGGTTATTGGGCGGTCAGGGAGAAAAGCACCGGAGAGTATATCGGGGATATCGGTTTTGCGGATTTTTACCGTGAAATGGAAAAAGACATCAGCCACTATCCGGAAGCTGGCTGGGTGTTTACAAAGCGGGCACACGGTAAGGGCTATGCCGGTGAAGCATTGGGAGCCATACTGAACTGGCTGAAAGAGGTGCGCGGTATTAATGAATGCGTGTGTATTATTGCTCCAGAGAATAAACCCTCCATCCGGCTGGCAGAGCGTAACGGATTCCGCCCGCAGGAGACACTGAGAATGAATCATAAATCCGTTATTTTCTATCACGTTACACTGGACTGACCGGGCCTGCTATACCTGTGTCAGATCAAGAAACCGGTAAATAATTTTCCTGTCAAACCGCCGTATTTCCGGCGGTTTGCTGTTTATTATTTATTCAGTAATCTATAATGGATTTGCTAATTAATTGAAAAACTGTGTGAAATTTTCGTTATCCGGCGTATCCGTTCCTTTTCCCGGAGGCCCGGTAACTCGTTGTATAATAAGATATATAGCGTATTTATCATGGTAATTCCCGCAGGGCAACGCTAGAATCAATTCACTTAGCGTGGTTATTAACAGCATTAATGACAACGATTAACTCCTAGCCTTCACACCTACGTTTCAGGTCAGAACCGGAAATAGGGTGAGCTGGCCGTGACACTCACGAGTGCCACCAGGGTGCAGGATAGAAATGTCCGCATCTCCCGTATTTGGAAAGGTGTTATGACTGAACAACTGACAGATCCCTTTGCGCGCAAATTTTACTATCTGCGCCTCTCCGTGACAGACGTTTGCAATTTTCGTTGCAACTATTGTCTGCCTGATGGTTATAAACCAAACGGACACAAATCCTTTCTTTCTCTCGGCGAAATCCGCCGGGTGACCCGCGCGTTTGCTCAGCTGGGCACGGAAAAAATCCGTCTGACCGGCGGTGAGCCGACCATGCGCCGCGATTTTACCGATATCGTTGCCGCTATCCGCGAAAATGAGAATATCCGCACCATTGCCGTGACCACCAATGGTTACCGCATGGCACGGGATATCCGCGACTGGCGTGCCGCCGGACTGAGCGCCGTGAATGTCAGCGTTGACAGTCTCGACCCGCGCCAGTTTCACGCTATCACCGGGCAGGATAAATTCATGCAGGTGATGAGTGGTATCGATGCCGCGTTTGACGCCGGTTTTGAGAAGGTAAAAGTGAATGTGGTGCTGATGAAGAATGTCAATGACATCCATCTGCCTGCATTTCTGAACTGGATTAAAGACCGCCCGATCCAGCTGCGTTTTATCGAACTGATGGAAACCGGTGACGGCAGCGATGTGTTCCGCCGTTTCCATATCTCCGGCAATGTTATCCGCGCCCGTCTGTTACAGGCAGGCTGGCAGCAGGTGGCGCGTGCCCGCAGTGACGGCCCGGCACAGGTGTTCAGTCATCCGGATTATCAGGGCGAAATCGGCCTGATCATGCCGTATGAAAAAGACTTCTGTCAGAGCTGTAACCGTCTGCGGGTGTCTGCGGTCGGTAATCTGCATCTGTGCCTGTTCGGTGAGCAGGGGATCACGCTGCGTGACCTGCTGGCGGAAGACGGACACGACGCAGAGCTGAAAGCACGGCTTCAGCGCGCATTGCAGCACAAACGCGAAACCCATTTCCTCCATCAGGGGGACAGCGGTATTACCCCGAATTTATCCGTTATCGGCGGCTGATCCGCCGGTCATATCAGGAGTTTACATGTCTCAACTCACCCATATTAATGCGGCGGGCGAAGCCAACATGGTGGATGTGTCCGGAAAGCAGGAAACTGTCCGCGAAGCGCGCGCCGAAGCCTTTATCACCATGGATGCCAAAACCTTACAAATGATTATTGACGGCAACCATCACAAGGGGGATGTCTTTGCGACAGCCCGTATTGCCGGTATCCAGGCCGCCAAACGGACCTGGGATCTTATCCCGTTGTGTCACCCGCTGATGCTGAGCAAAGTGGAGGTTCAGCTGAGCGCGGAGCCGGACACATCCCGTGTGCGTATTGAATCCTGCTGCCGCCTGACCGGTAAAACCGGGGTGGAAATGGAAGCCCTGACTGCGGCTTCTGTGGCGGCACTGACGATTTATGATATGTGCAAAGCAGTGCAGAAGGATATGGTTATCGGCCCGGTGCGTTTACTGGAAAAAAGCGGCGGGAAATCAGGACATTTTAAGGCGGACGCATGATTAAGGTACTGTTTTTCGCGCAGGTGCGCGAGTTGGTGAATACCGATGAGCTTTCTCTGCCATGTGATTATGCTACAGCGGAAGAGTTACGGGCTGCGTTATGTGAGCGTGGTGAGCGTTGGGCACTGGCGCTGGAATCCGGCAAACTGCTGTGTGCGGTGAATCAGTCTTTTGTGCCGTTGTCGCAGCCGCTGACAGACGGCGACGAGATCGCATTCTTCCCGCCGGTCACCGGAGGCTGAGCCATGAATAATACCCGGATTACTGTTCAGACTGACAATTTCAGTGTCGGTGAGGAATATCAGTGGCTGGCCGGTTGCGCGGATGACGGCGCGGTGGTCACCTTTACCGGTAAAGTCCGCAATCATAACCTGGGTGATAATGTGGCGGCTCTGTCGCTGGAGCACTACCCGGGCATGACCGAAAAAGCGCTGGCGGATATTGTCACACAGGCGCGTGAGCGCTGGGAATTACAGCGGGTGACGCTGATCCACAGGGTCGGCAGTTTATACCCGAATGATGAGATTGTGTTTGTCGGTGTCAGCGCCGGCCATCGCGGCATGGCATTTGAAGCGGCTGAATTTCTGATGGATTACTTAAAAACCCGCGCACCGTTCTGGAAAAAAGAGACATTGCCGGAAGGCGGTACCCGCTGGGTGGATGCCAGAGAAAGCGACCAGAAAGCCGCAGATCGCTGGTAATTTACCGCTGATAACCTCCTGATCGCCGGATTTTTTCCGGCGGCTGTACATCAGGTTAAAAATATTCTCTGTTTGTAAAGAAATGGGGAGAATTCCTGACAGTTTGCCTGCTGGCAACACCCTTTTTATGTGATAATCTATAGTCCTTGGTCGTTTATCATCCGATAAACAATTTGATACAGATGAAAGGGTTATCCATCATGGACCGATTTCCTCGTTCTAACGGCTCGATAGTTTCACAGGCGGGCTCCGGTATTCAGGCTTATATGGCCCAGGTTTACGGCTGGATGGCGTGCGGCCTGCTGCTGACTGCCTTCGTCGCCTGGTATTCGTCTAACTCCATGGCGATTATGAGCTTTGTTTTCTCCAGCAAAATCACCTTCTTCGGGCTGATTATTGCTCAGCTGGCACTGGTCTGGGTCATCTCCGGCATGGTTGAGCGCCTGAGCGCGTCCATGGCGACCGGGCTGTTTATGCTCTATTCCGCACTGACAGGGCTGACGCTCTCCAGTATCTTTATCGTGTATACAGATGCGTCTATCGTCAGCACCTTCTTTATCACGGCAGGGATGTTCGGTGCGCTGAGTATCTACGGTTACACCACCAAGCGCAGCCTGTCCGGGATGGGTAACTTCCTGTTTATGGGGCTGATTGGTATTATCATCGCGTCGCTGGTTAATATCTGGCTGAAAAGCGAAGGTATGACACTGATCATCACCTATATCGGTGTGATTGTGTTTGCCGGTCTGACCGCGTATGACACTCAGAAACTGCGTGAGCTGGGTGAGCAGATTGACAGCAACAACAAAGACACCATGCGCCGCTATGCGATCGTGGGTGCGCTGTCACTGTACCTGGATTTCATCAACCTGTTCCTGATGCTGCTGCGCCTGCTGGGCGACCGCCGCTAATCACAGACAGAACAGGATGTAACAATAAAAGGCCGGTGAAAACCGGCCTTTTTACGTTCTGATTTACGCAATCTTGCGCCGGAACAACGCATAGGCGGCGGTTCCGGTGGTCACGGCGATCACCAGTAACGGCCAGAGGCTCTGGCGGATAACACTGAAATCCGCATCTTTGAGGTAAATCTGTTTGGTGATTTCATTGAAATGACGGATAGGATTGACCCAGGTGATATGTTGCAGCCAGACCGGCATATTCTCCACCGGGGCAATATAACCGGACAGCAGCACGGCAGGCATCATAAAGACAAACACGCCGATAAAGGCCTGCTGCTGGGTGGCGGAAAGGGCGGAGATTAACAGGCCGAATCCGACCAGCGACAAGCCGTACACCATCATGGTGAAATAAAACAGAAGCAGTGAACCGGAGAAGGGGATGCGGTAAGCAAAAATGCCGATCACCAGCACAATACTGGCCTGGACCGTGGCCACTATCAGTGCCGGAACTGCCTTGCCGACAAAAATTTCACCGGTGGTCAGCGGCGAAACCAGCAACTGATCCAGCGTACCCTGTTCCCGCTCACGGGCAACAGAGAGAGAGGTCACAATCATCACGCCGATAGTGGTGATCAGCGCCACCAGCGACGGTACGATAAACCATTTGTAATCCAGATTCGGGTTATACCAGTTGCGCACCACCAGCTCACTGGTGACCGCCTGCGGCATCCGCTCCTGCTGGTAATGCGCGGTGATTTGCTGAACATAATTGGCGGCAATCTGCGCACTGTTGGAATTCCGTCCGTCGAGCAGGATTTGCAGCTGTGCCGGTTTCTGTGCGGCGAGCTGAGCACTGAAATTCTGCGGGAAATGCACCAGCAGCAGGGCTTTGCGGTTATCAATCACATCCTGCACATCATGCCGGTTCTGGATCAGCAGCACATCAGAAAACGCACTGGCTTTGGCAAACTGCTGGGTCAGTTCAATGGATGCGGGGCCTTTGTCTTCATCATAAATGGCGATAGTGGCGTTGGTGACTTCCAGCGTTGCCGCCAGCGGGAACAAAATCATCTGAAAAATTACCGGTACGATCAGGATCGTACGGGTCTGCCGCTCTCGGAGAAGTAATTGCAGCTCTTTGATAATTAAGGTGAGTATCCGGTGAAACATGGCAGTCTCCTTAATCAAGCCGGCGGCGGGTTTTCAGGGCGGTCAGGCCGATAAACACAAGCGCTGACAGGATCAGCAACACCAGATTACTGATAATAACCGGCATAATATTACCCGCCAGGAACAGTGTCTGCAGGCTTTCCACAAAGTAGCGCGCCGGGATCACATAAGTCACCACCTGTATCGCCACCGGCATACTGTCAATTTCAAACACAAAGCCGGACAGCATAATCGCAGGCAGAAATGCGGCGTTCAGCGAAATCATAGCCGCGTTAAACTGATTGCGGGTCACGGTGGATATCAGCAATCCCATACCAAGCGCGGTGGCGAGATAGAGGGAGGTCACCAGGGCCAGAAGCCACAGCGAGCCGTGATACGGCACATCCAGCACAAATACGGTCACCACCATACACAGCACCATGACAAAGCTGCCGAGCACCTGATACGGCAGCAGTTTGGAGAGCAGCAGTTCCGTTTTGGTTACCTGAGTGGAAAGCAGGGCTTCCATGGTGCCGCGCTCCCATTCCCGTGCCACCACCAGTGAGGTCAGGATAGCGCCGACCACGGTAATAATGATGCTGATAGCGCCCGGTATAATAAAATGCTGGCTGATAGCCGCCGGGTTAAACCAGTAGCGCAGCCGGACATCAATAGGCGGCTCACTGCTGATCCCCCGATCCTGTGCCCGCTGCTGCTGCCAGACCTGCCAGATACCGCTGGCATAGCCCTGTACAAAGTTGGCGGTATTGGGCTCGCTGCCGTCCGTAATCACCTGAATCTGTGCGATATCACCCTGACGAGCCAGACGTTTGTCCAAATCCGCCGGGATCACCACAATACCGCGGATATGCCCCGCCTGGAGTTTATCAATTAATTCACGGCGGTTATCACTGAGGGTGGCATCAATAAACGGAGAGCCGGTAAAGGCGTGGATCAGCTCCCGTGCCGGTTCGCTCTGCTGATTCACCAGAATCCCGAGGCGCAGTTTTGATGAATCCAGATTGATACCGTACCCGAAAATAAATAACAGAATCAGCGGGATCACAATCGCGATCAGGGCACTCGACGGGTCGCGGACAATCTGTTTGCTCTCTTTGATGCACAGCGCCCGCAGACGGCGCCATGAAAAACCGGAAGGTGTGCTCATGATGCAGCCTCCTGTGCGCTTTCTTTGTCATACTCCTCGACCAGCCCGATAAACGCATCTTCCATTGACGGATCCGGACGGGTATCATCCGCCACCGAGGTTTTCAGCTCATCAGGGGTACCGGCGGCAATGATTTTGCCGTGATAGACCAGCCCGATACGGTCACAATATTCCGCCTCATCCATAAAGTGAGTGGTCACCATCACGGTGACGCCTTTATCCACCATGCCGTTAATATGCAGCCAGAATTCACGGCGGGTGAGCGGGTCAACGCCGGAAGTGGGTTCATCGAGAAAGAGAATATCCGGCTCATGCATCAGGGCACAGGCCAGCGCCAGCCGCTGTTTGAAGCCGAGCGGCAAATCTTCGGTGGTCTGGCGCAGGATCGGAGTGAAATTAAAGGCATTTACCATATCATCGATTTTCTGCTGCTGCGCTTTGCCGCGCAGCCCGTAAGCGCCGGAGAAAAATTTCAGGTTCTGGGCGACCGTCAGATTGCCGTAGAGGGAAAACTTTTGCGCCATATAACCCAGGCGGCTGCGGGCTTTGGCTGAGCTGGTTTTCAGATCCAGTCCCAGCACCAGAGCACGGCCGCTGCTGGGGATCATCAGGCCGCACATCATCTTAAAGGTGGTGGATTTGCCCGCACCGTTCGGGCCGAGCAGGCCGAAAATCTCCCCGCGTTTGACCTGAAAATCCACATGATCGGTCGCGGCAAAATCGCCGAATTTTTTCGTCAGACTGACGGCTTCAATCACGGTTTCATCGGGTGCTGCCGGGATCTGCGGCATAATCTGCGCCAGTTGTGAGCGGTGAGAAGGGCCGCCGCCGAGCAGATCAATAAATGCGTCCTCAAAACGGGGCTTAGCGGGCAGCAGTTCTGCATCCGGGCATTTCAGCGCGCTGAGCAGGGTGCGGGTATCTGCCTGTGGTTTCACAATCAGCCGGACATAACGTCCCTGAATAACACCGTCAGATACCTGTGGCTGAATCAATGCCTCCTGTAAGATGCGGCGGCGTTCACCGGGCGCGGCAGACAGCAGGAAAGAGCGGCCTTCCATCGTTTCTGTCAGTTGTGCCGGTTTGCCCTCATAAATGACTTTTCCCTGATTGAGCAGCAGCACATCACGGCACTGTTCGGCTTCATCCAGATAAGAAGTGCTCCAGAGGATCAGCATGCCGTCATCGGCGAGAGAGTGTACCATCCGCCACAGTTCGCGGCGGGCGATAGGATCGACCCCCACACCCGGTTCATCAAGCAGCAGCACCTGCGGCTGTCCGAGCAGTGTGCAGGCCAGTCCGAGCTTCTGTTTCATGCCGCCGGAGAGTTTACCCGCCATGCGGCCGGTAAAACGGGTCAGATCAGTAAAGGTCAGCAGCCGGTCAAATACCGCCTGCTGTTCATGGTGCGGCAGACCGCGCAGTTCGGCATATAAACGGAGGTTTTCCATCACGGACAGATCTTCATACAGCCCGAATTTCTGCGGCATATAACCGAGCTGTGCACGCAGAGCGACACTGTCCTCAATCGGATCAAACCCGGCCACGCGGATCTCCCCGCTGTCCGGTTTCAGTAATCCGGCCAGCATGCGGATGAGCGTGGTTTTTCCGGCACCGTCCGGCCCGGCAAGCCCGGTCACACCGCCGCCCCGGATGGTGGTGGTCAGCCGGTTAACCGCCGGATTATCAAGGCCGGGAAAGCATTTTTCGACGGCACTGAGGGAGATAGTGATGTCTGACATCGTCTCTCCTTACGGCTGCGGCTCTTCATTATCAAAGCGGATGGTGACCGGCATTCCCTGACGCAGCAGCGGGTCGGCATCTGTCACCACAATGCGCAGACGGTAGACCAGATCTGTCCGCAGTGCCGGGGTTTCAACGGATTTCGGGGTAAACTCGGCAGTCGGGGAGACAAATCCGACATGCCCGTGATACGGTTTGCCCGGGCGGCTGTCGGTTTCCAGTAATACTTTACGGCCGGGCTGTGCCTGTCCCAGCTCGCTTTCGCTGACATACGCCCGCACCCACACCGGATTGGTCAGTGTCAGGGTGAACACGGTGCTGCCTGCCGGTAAAATCGTGCCGGGCTCGATGGCGCGGGTCAGAATAGTACCTGCTGCCGGTGCGGTCAGACGGGTGTCTGCCAGGTCAAGCTGTGCCTGCTCCACGGCGGCTTCAGCCTGTTTCAGCTGTCCGCGCGCTTCGGCAATCTCTTCTTTGCGGTAACCGTTTTCCAGCTGGTTCAGTTTGTCCTGTGAGGCTTTCAGTGCCGCATCAGCCTGATTGCGCTGATTGCGGGCATTTTCCAGATCATTGGCGGAGATAGCACGGCTTTTCATCAGTCCGGCCTGGCGCTGATAAAACTGACGGGCAAACTCCGCCGCTGCCGTATTACGGGCTACATCGGCTTTTGCCTGCGCGATTTCTTCCGGCCGGTAGCCGGTTTCCATCATCAGCAATGCGGCCTGTGCGCTGTCCCGCACCCCTTCCGCTTTCAGCAGGGCGTGACGGTACGGTGTATCATCCAGCATACCGAGCAGCTCACCGGGCTGAACCACCGCCCCTTCATCCGCATTCAGGGATTGCAGTTTGCCGCCGACACGAAAACCAAGATTTACCGTCCGGATATCCACATTACCGTACAGCAGTGCGGGCCCCGACGGGCGTGACTCCCACCAGTACCATCCGCCGGCACCGGCCAGCAGGATCAGAATAATGATAAATATCCCGGTTTTTTTCATTGGCTTCATGAATTGATTCCTGGTGAGTTATCAGAGACAGTGGTGTATCAGTTGCGGTAATGCTGTTTTAAACCGCTGAGCAGCAGCCGGATATGTTCCCGCAGCACATCGTTGATCATGTCATACTCTTTCGGGCCGATATTATCCCAGCCGGTCTGGCGCAGCAGGTTTTCCCGTGCCAGACGGAAAGATAAAATCTCCCCCATCAGAGCGTGTGTATGGATCAGCGTATTGATATGCCCGTCCGGCAGCCCGGTATAACGGGCGACAAGCCTTGCCTGGCGGGTAAAAATCGCAGACAGCGCCTGCTCGTGGATAAGCGTGTAAGCTTTGGTCGGAATTAACTGCTCGCGTGACATAATCCGGCTGATATTAATATTACTTTTCTTCAGCACCAGCTCATTGTAGGCAAGAAAACTCAGTTCAATCAGTTGCAGACAGCGGCTTTCATCCCGTTCGTCAGCGCCGTTTTCCAGAAACAGATCAATTTCTTCAATGACAGGACGGAATTCATCACGGATAATGTCGGCAATATGCTGTGCAACGGCCAGATACAACCCGTCTTTTGAGCCGAAATAATAAGCAATAGCTGCGATATTTTGATCCGCACGTTGTGCAATCTGGCGAGTAGTGGCACTATTTGGGCCGTTTAGTCCGAAAATCTCAATAGCGGCTTCCAGTAAAGCGAGTTTGGCTTGTTCGCCTCGCGGCGTATTAGTCGTATTGACTGACATGGCGTATATCCTTATGGGTGTGTCGGCATAAACGAGAGATCAATCATATGATTAACTGTATGCTCATCAGTATCTGTTGTAAATGAGCAGTAAGCAACGGATTGATCACAGACGTATTTTATCGATATTTCTTCCGGAGTGACGGATTAATTTTCGACATTCAATTATCAGCAGGCCCCGCAGACAACAGACCGGGGCGGAGTCTTAACAATTCATGAGTTTTTCATCATTACCATTATGCCCGGAAATTCAGAAGGCCGTCGCAGAGATGGGCTACGAACAGCCGACCCCGATTCAGATGCAGGCCATTCCGCAGGTTCTTGCCGGACATGACTTATTAGCCAGCGCACAAACCGGTACCGGAAAAACCGCCGGTTTTACCTTACCTATCCTGCAATATTTACAGGATAATCCGCGCAAAGGCGGCGGGCGTCCGGTCCGCGCGCTGATTTTGTCCCCGACCCGCGAACTGGCCGCTCAGATCGGCGAAAACGTCCGCGAGTACAGCCGCCATCTGCGCACCCGTTCGCTGGTGGTCTTCGGCGGGGTGAGCATCAACCCGCAGATGATGAAACTGCGCGGCGGCGTGGATATCCTGATTGCCACTCCGGGCCGTCTGCTGGATCTGGAACATCAGAATGCCGTGGATTTATCCAAAGTCGAAATTCTGGTGCTGGATGAAGCTGACCGCATGCTGGATATGGGCTTTATCCATGATATCCGCCGCGTTATCAAAAAATTACCGGTGAAACGTCAGAATTTACTGTTTTCCGCGACATTCTCCAATGGTATCAAATCACTGGCGAATACTATTCTGAATAATCCGGTGACGGTGGAAGTTTCCCCGCGCAACAGTGCCTCACAGCAGGTCACACAGTTTGTTCATCTGGTGGATAAAAAACGCAAAGCAGAACTGCTGGCGCACCTGATTGGCCGTGATAACTGGGAGCAGGTGCTGATTTTCACCCGCACCAAACACGGTGCCAACCGTCTGGCGGAATTCCTTAACGACAGCGGCATCAAAGCGGCGGCTATCCACGGTAATAAATCCCAGGGCGCACGTACCCGTGCACTGGCGGATTTCAAAAGCGGCGCTATCCGCGCTCTGGTCGCGACTGATATCGCGGCACGCGGTCTGGATATCGAGCAGCTGCCGTATGTGGTGAACTATGAACTGCCGAATGTGGCGGAAGATTATGTCCACCGTATCGGCCGTACCGGGCGTGCGGAGGCTACCGGCCTGGCATTATCACTGGTATGTGTCGATGAGCATGACTTATTACGTGACATTGAAAAACTGCTGAAAAAGCAAATCGAGCGTATGGCTGAACCGGGTTACGATCCGGATCCGTCCATCAAAGCCGAACCTATCCAGAAAGCGAAGCAGGGTCGCGGCGGCAACGGCCGTTCCGGCGGCGGACGTCAGGGCGGTCAGGGTCGCAGCGCCGAAGGCCGCGGTAACAGCGGTGGCGGCGACAAACGCCCGCCACGTCCGCGTCAGCACAAACCGCGTTCCGGCAACAGCGACTCCGGCAGCCCGTGGGGTAACCGGGGCAAATAACGGAACCGGCTCATGCGTGTTCTTTTAGCACCAATGCAGGGGGTCTTAGACCCCCTCGTCCGTCATCTGCTGACGGCGGTCAATGATTATGATCTCTGTATCACCGAGTTTGTCCGTGTGGTGGATATGCTGCTGCCGGAGAAACTGTTTTTCCGTCTCTGTCCGGAGCTGGAAAACGGCGGTCTGACCGAATCCGGCACGCCGGTGAGGATTCAGCTGCTGGGGCAGTTCCCGCAATGGCTGGCAGAAAATGCCGCGCGGGCGGCCGAACTCGGCTCGCACGGGGTGGATCTCAACTGCGGCTGTCCGTCCAAAACCGTGAACGGCAGCGGCGGCGGGGCGACCCTTCTTAAAGACCCGGAACTGATTTATCAGGGTACCAAAGCTATCCGTGAAGCGGTACCGGCACATCTGCCGGTGTCGGTGAAAGTGCGGCTCGGCTGGAGCAGCAATGCGCACCAGTTTGAAATCGCCGATGCGGTAGCGCAGGGCGGGGCAACGGAGATCACAGTGCACGGGCGCACCAAAGAAGCAGGTTATCGCGCGGATCTGATTGACTGGCCGGCGATCGCGGCTATCCGTCAGCGGCTCCCGATTCCGGTGATTGCCAACGGCGAAGTCCGGGACTGGCAGAGTGCGCAGCAATGCCTGGCTGTGACCGGCTGTGATGCGGTGATGCTCGGGCGCGGGGCGCTCAATGTGCCGAACCTGAGCTATGTGGTTAAATATAACGCGCCCTTTATGCCGTGGCCGGAAGTGGTGGCATTACTGCACCGTTACTCCCAACTGGAAAAGCAGGGTGATACCGGGCTGTACCATGTGGCACGTATCAAACAGTGGTTCAGCTATCTGCATAAAGCCTATCCGCAGGAAGCGGATGAACTTTTTGCCGTGATCCGCCCGCTGAAAGACTCTGCCTCGATTGCACAGGCGATTGCCCGGGCTCAGGGCGCATAAAATTTGCTTTTTTTGCTATATCGCACTTTAATTGACAGGTGAGCCGGATTTTTTCTTAACCCGTTAATACAGCAGGAGGTACTGATGAATTTTCTGTCCTGGATTATTTTTGGCCTGATCGCCGGTGTGCTGGCGAAATGGATCATGCCCGGAACCTATAATATCGGCATTATTATGACGATTGTGCTGGGTGTTGTTGGTGCTGTTGTCGGGGGATATATCAGTGTTTTCTTCGGCAAGGGGCGTGTCGACGGGTTTAATTTCGGCAGCTTTGTGGTAGCGGTGATCGGCGCGATGGTGGTGCTGTTCCTCGCCGGGAAGTTTGCGGGCTGACGGCCGCATAACAGATTTAAAAAATGCCGGAGCAGCTGACGCGCTCCGGCATTTTTTTATGGTTCAATCGGCAGGCTGTCTGAGCCGCCCCATTCCGCCCAGGAGCCGTCATACAGACGGACATTCTGATGGCCGGTGAGCGTCAGTGCCAGCAGCAGTATGGCGGCTGTCATACCGGAACCGCAGGACACCACCAGGTATTTGCTTAAATCCACGCCTGCATCACGGAATATCTGCTGAATCTGCGTCGGGGATTTGAAGATGCCGTTTTCCACCAGGGTATTCCACGGTACATTGCAACTGCCGGGAATATGGCCTGAACGCACACCGGGACGCGGATCCGGTGCCAGCGCCTGAAAACGGTCGGCAGAACGGGCATCGACAATCTGAATTTCCGGGTCCGTAATCGCCAGCAACACATCATCTTTATTTACCGCATTATGACGCTGAAATTCCGGCACAAAGGTTTTCGCCTGCGGCAGCGGCAGTTCACCGCTTTCGGTGGCATAACCGGCATTGATCCAGGCATTCAGTCCGCCCTGTAAAATACGCAGGTTTTTCACACCGAAGGTTTTCAGTGTCCACCAAGCGCGCGGGGCGGAGAACAGGTTACCCTGATCATAAATAATCACCATGGTGTCATTATCGATCCCGAATTCACCGGCAGCCTGTGCGAACACTTCCGGTGACGGCAGCATATGCGGCAGCGGGGAAGAGAGATCAGCGACTTTATCCAGATCAAAATAGTGTGCGCCCGGAATATGGCGTTCAAGCCATAACTGATGGCAATCTGCGGGCTGACCGGGCGGCGCTTTGCTGACATCGAGCACAACAAGATTGTCGTCATTCAGGTGCGTGTGCAGCCAGTCTGCGGTCACAAAATAGTCTCGGTACATCGCAATTAACCTCGTTAGCAGGACGCAGAGTGCTACCGGGTTTCTCCGGTGGTCGTTTCCTGCGCCGTGGATGGAGTCTCAGGGGCAACCGAACGATTATACATATTCATACCGGCAAGAAAAACGCCGCCGAGGGAGCCGAAGGCAAAAATAAAAATGAAAATAATCAATAATTTCTTCATAGATGTATTGTGGTCTTATCTGATGGCGCTTGTCTGCCGGACAAATCCGGGGTTATGTTGATTAATTGTAACAAATTATTGAAGCAACCGTATGCAGAAAATGAGCGGTAACACCCCGGACATGCTGATTTTTTTTCTGTAGTGTGAAACAATAGCCCCCTGTTTATTTATCCATAGGTTTTTCAGATGCCCCTGTCCGCCACCGTCAAACAACAAATCAGCGCCTGGTACAAAGCCCTGCCGGAGCAGATTGACGGCTTTGTCCCGCGCGCCCCGCAGCGGGAAATGATTGCGGAAGTTGCCCGGACGATGGCGGGTGATGAAGGGCGGCATCTGGTGATTGAAGCTCCGACCGGGGTGGGCAAAACCCTCTCTTATCTGATCCCGGGCATTGCGGTCGCGCGGGAACAGCAAAAGCTGCTGGTGATCAGTACCGCCAATGTCGCGTTGCAGGATCAGATCTACAGCAAAGATCTGCCGTTGCTGGCAAAAATTATCCCTGATCTGCGTTTTACCGGTGCATTCGGGCGCGGGCGCTATGTATGTCCGCGCAATATGGCAGTGATCGGCGCGGCGGAAGGGGAACAGATCGACCTGATGCTGCTGCTCGAAGACAAGGCGGATGTGGCAACGGCCTCTGAACGCGATACCGTGCGCAAGCTGCAGAATGATTTTACCTCATTCGGCTGGGACGGTCTGCGCGATCACCATAAAACCTCCATTCCGGACAGCCTGTGGCGCAAAATCAGCACTGATAAACTCAGCTGTCTCGGCCGCAACTGCCAGTATTACTCGCGCTGCCCGTTTTTCCTGGCGCGGCGTGAAATTGAAAGTGTGGATGTGGTGGTCGCCAACCACGCGCTGGTGATGGCGGCAATGGAGAATGAATCGGTTCTGCCGGAAAGCAAAAAACTGCTGCTGGTGCTGGATGAAGGGCACCATATCGCTGATGTGGCCCGTGATTCCCTGGAAGTGGAAGGGGATATTACTCTGGTATCCCTTCAGGCGCAGCTGGACAACCTTTCCCGCTTTGTCACCCAGTATCTGCAACAGTTCCGTCCGCTAAAACCACCGAAACTGGCGGACAGCGCCCGTCTGCAAAAACACTTGGACGCGATGTCAGATGTGTACCGCGATGTGGCGATGTACACACAGGCGCTGCTGCCGGAGCAGGCGGCGGATCCGCACTACCTGTTTCCGCTCGGGGAACTGCCGGAGCCGCTGACGGCGGCGGCTCAGCAACTGTCAAAACAAACAGATGCCCTGCACAGCATGGTGGAGGGGATACTCAGTGATCTGAACGAACAGACGGCAAAACAGGATATTGTCCGTCTGCACCGCGCCATCCTCACCGCCGGAAAGTTCCTCGGTGCACTGGAAAACAGCGCCAAACTGTGGCGTCTGGCGGCGCTGTCGGAAATCTCACACGCGCCGGTCTCAAAGTGGCTCAGCCGCCGCTATGAAAAAAATCAGTCTCACCTCTGGTTCCACTGCGCGGGGATCCGTGTCAGCGAACAGCTCGGCCACCTGTTATGGCGTAATGTGCCGAATATCGTGGTGACTTCGGCAACCCTGCGTTCACTCAACAGTTTTAGCCGGTTGCAGGAAATGACCGGGCTGAGTGAAAAGGCTGACGACCGCTTTGTGGCACTCGATTCCCCGTTTGATCACTGCCGCCAGGGGCGGCTGGTGATCCCGAAAATGCATTATGAACCGACACCGGCGGATGAAGCCGCGCATATCGGGGAGATGGCGCGTTACTTCCGCTCACAGCTGGCGTCCGGTGAACACCGCGGCATGCTGGTGCTGTTTAACAGCCAGCGGGCAATGGATCTGTTTCTCACTCATGTGACGGATTTACGTCTGCAACTGCTGGTGCAGGGGGATCAGCCCCGTTACCGGCTGGTGGAAACCCATTGTCAGCGGATCCGGGACGGGCAGAACAGTGTGCTTATCGGCCTGCATTCTTTTGCCGAGGGGCTTGATCTGAAAGGGGATTACCTGACTCAGGTGCATATTCACAAAATCGCGTTTCCGCCGGTCACCAACCCGGTGATTATCACGGAAAACGACTGGCTGAAATCCCTGAACCGCTACCCGTTTGAAATCCAGAGCCTGCCGGGCGCGTCATTTACGCTGATCCAGCAGGTCGGACGGCTTATCCGCAGTCACCAGTGTCACGGGGATGTGGTAATTTATGACCAGCGCCTGCTGACCAAACGGTACGGCAGCAGGCTGCTTAATGCATTACCGGTCTTTCCGATTGTGCGGCCGGATATTGAACCGGAAAAATAATTAAACGGGTGAGCGTTATTCTGCTGTGGCGGTAAAGGTTACGTTACCGCCCTGATCATTGATATTACTGACAGTCAGATGGTCACCGCGTTTAACCGCTCTTTTTACCGCTATTTCCGAACTGCTTTTCGGTTGCAGCATAAAGGATTTATGCAGTATTTGTTTCTTATCCGCCAGGGTGATTTCCGTAATGGTAATGTGGTACGGCGATGTATTATTGACCCGTATTGAATGACTGCCGGACTGAAATGTAACCTGCTGTGTGGCCGTGTTTCTGTCACTTAATCCTGCAGGGTGGTAAAAGACTTTAAACCGGGAACGGACGGCCAGTTGTCCTGAGTTTTTTTCCTTCAGCGATGATGTGTCACTGACCGGCGGAATATCAAGAACATTCAGCCACCACAGGCTTTCTCTGTCCGACGGCATACTGTTTTTATCTGTCAGCCGCATACGTAAGATTTGCTCTGCCCCGGCATTGATGCGTGAAACCGGCGGGGTCAGCTCAAACGGCGTGACCGGCAGTTTCGCGGGCAGTGTTTCTGAATCTCCTGAATCAAGCCAGTATTGTACAAATACTGGTGAGGCGGATTCATTATTAACCCTGACAGTAATATCTTTTGCATCTTCCGGATAAATATACCGTGTGCTGTTCGTACTGACACCATCAGCGAATGCAAAGGCACTGATAAAACACCCGATAAATAACAGATATGATTTCATTTTATTTCCCCGCTGTGCACGAAGGAATACACGGACAGGTATTATTACTGAGATAATGACCTGCCATGATTACGTATTAACGTATTCCCTTTATTTCATTTAATTTTATGCGTTTTTTTTGTTTTTGAAATACGTATGTTTTCCCGGTTTTGTTTATTACGGAATACCGTTAATACCGAAAAATAATAAGCAAAAAAAACCGCCCGGAGGCGGTATAAAGGGTAGGATTGACTCACAAGGTCTTACTGTTTTTATTGTCTGCGACACATACTCACACATGAGATGTTTATTTCAGCACCGTAACCCGCCGGCTGCGGTGCCGTATTTCTGACGATTATTCGATATTGGCTTCGATGAACCACAGATACTGGTCGAGGTCACGGGAGGCGGCAGTAAACATATCTGCGGTATTTTCATCCTCAACGCGGCTGACGGCACGGCGGATATCGTTGGCGACAATCGCATAACGGTCGGCCAGTGCTTTCAGGTGATCCTGCACAGTGTGGATATCGGTCGGATAAGCCGGTAAAGCAGAGGCTTTACTGACAGCCTGTGAAGTACCAAGTGCCACACCGCCGAGCTGAACAGCGCGTTCGGCAAAGGTATCCAGGTGGCTGTTCAGACTGTCGCGGAAGCCGTCCAGCATTTCATGTACGGCAATGAAATTGCGGCCGCGCAGATTCCAGTGCGCCTGTTTGGTCATCAGCGACAGGTCGATAAACTGCAGAACCTGATGATTCAGTTCATCAATGGTTTCCTGCTTAATATCATCAGTGACATCGTTACGGGTGTACACTAAGTGAGAAGCTGTGGTTTTCACTAATTTCGCGGTGCTCATTATTGTTCCCCTTATTTATTCCGTTAAACATCTTTGTTTCGATGGGGTTACTATAGGGCAGCGCAGATGATAGTTAAATTCGATTAAATCTATAGAATCGATAGGCAAACCGGCACGAGGCCGGTTTCAGTATGGCGGGTGATTACTCAACAGCTTTGATTTTTGATTTCGGTTTGATGGTCAGTGCCGCGCCCATGGAAGCGATGACAATGCAGCTCAGCGCCAGCCATTGTGTGAATAGCAGATGCTCGCTCAGGAAGATAATACCCACCATTGCCCCAATCACCGGCTCAAGGCTCATCAGTATGCCGAATGTCCGTGTCGGCAGGCGGGTCAGTGCCACCATCTCCAGCGAGTACGGGAAGGCCGTTGATAAGATAGCCACCGCCACCCCGACCGGCAGTACCGCCCAGCTGAACATCACACTGAGATCACTGTGATAAGCCCCTACCGGGAAAAAAATCAGTGCGGCGATAAGCGAGCCGACGGAAACCGTGGCCGCGCCGTAAAAGCGCCCGGCCCGCTGGCCGAAGATTATATAGAGTGCCCAGCCTGCACCGGCACCCAGGGCGTATAACATCCCCACCGGATCCAGCTGATTAATCTGTCCGATCTGCTCACCGAGCGGCAGCAGAAAAGCCAGACCGGCGATCACGAGAATAATCCAGAGATAATCCGTTATTTTCCGTGCCCCGAACATGGCAACCGCCAGCGGCCCGGTAAACTCCAGGGCGACCGCAATCCCGAGCGGAATGGTAGACAGCGCCAGATAGAACAGATAGTTCATCGCCCCGAGCGAGAGGCCGTATCCCAGCATCGGCAGCAGTGACTCACGGGTAAAACGCAGCTGCCAGGGTTTAAAAATCACCAGCAGAATCGCTGTACCCAGCAGTAATCGCAGGGCGGTCACACCCGGGGCTCCGATAACCGGAAACAGGGTTTTCGCCAGTGAGGCACCGCTCTGAATAGAGATCATCGACAGCAGCAATAAGCCGATCGGTAACCACGGAGAACCACTTTGCTGGCGGGGAGACGCAGACATGAAGAACCTCGGGAGCAATAAAAATGCGGTGAGACAATTAGTTATGTTGAATTGCATGCAAAAGGCAGAACTCGTCCTGCAATCTTAGCGGGGCTGCTGACGGATAGCAATTACTGATTTAAGAGGATATTAATCCCCGGACAAAGATTGCCGGGTAATATAGCAAAATCTGACGAGTGCTATCTTCAGACCGCTTGCGTATACTGACTGCCGGATTTTCATTTCATCACGATAAGGACAGGGCAGATATGCGGGATATTAAACGAATAGCAGTCTATTGCGGATCAGCTGCAGGTGCATCAGAGATTTACCGCCTTGAGGCCGTGAAATTTGCCCGGATTCTGGTTGAGCAGGGAATTACCCTGGTTTACGGCGGTGCCAGTGTGGGGATCATGGGGACGGTGGCGGATACCGTACTCCGCGAAGGCGGGAAGGCTATCGGCGTGATCCCGGCATTGCTGGAAGGGCGGGAGATTGCCCATAAAAACCTGACTGAGCTTCACCGCGTCAGCACCATGCATGAACGTAAAAGCAAAATGATTGAACTGGCGGACGGCTTTATTGCGCTGCCGGGCGGCTTCGGTACCCTGGAAGAGTTTGCCGAGGTCTTTACCTGGAGCCAGATCGGGCTGCATCAGAAGCCGGTCGGGCTGATGAATATCAATAATTATTATGACCCGCTGCTGTCGCTGATCAGCAAAATGACCGATGAGCAGTTTATGCAGGAAAAATACCGCCATATGGCGATAGTAGAAACGGACGGTAACGCGCTTATCCGCCGCTTCCGTGACTATGAGGCACCTGCGGTCAAAACTTACGATTAACCGGAGAACACCATGATAATCCGCTCTGCCATACTGAATGACACTGATCGCATTGCTGAGCTTTATCAGCAGTTATTTTTACTGATGGCGGATTATCAGCCCGACCGCTGGCGCCCGGCGGAGCAGGATCGCGGATTTATCGAAAACGCTGTGACAGATGAAAAATTCTGCCTGCTGGTGGCGGAAACGGAAGGGCATATTGCCGGGTTCGCCTTTGCGCAGACGCAGGATACCTCACCTTATACCTGTGTGGTGCCGCGTCGTTTCGGTTATATCTTTGATATTGTGGTTGATCCGGCGGTACGCGGACAGGGCACCGGTAAAAAATTACTGGATGCTGTTAAAGACTGGTCAAAGGCACAGGGCCATACGCATCTGGAGTTGTCCGTGCTGCCGGAAAATACCGGTGCCATGCGTTTATATGAACGCGAAGGCTATCAGCCGGTGATCCACACACTGGCGATTAAGCACTGAGATAAAAAAACCTCATCGCAGGATGAGGTTTTGGTTTATCAGACTGCGGATTACCGTCAGTTGGTCAGATGAACGGTTTTACCGCCGACAATGGTGCGCAGCACTTTCACATTGGCAATATCATCAGCAGGGATCTGGAACACATTGCGATCCAGCACGATCATATCAGCCAGTTTACCCGGTTCGAGGGAGCCGAGAATATCTTCCCGGTGCTGGGCATAAGCAGAGTCAATGGTGGCGGCACGCAGCACTTCCGTGACAGTCAGGTCCCGGTCGGTGTCCAGACGCGGTGCCGGCTGGCCGTTGACCGGATGACCACGGCGGGTGGCAGCCACTTTCAGATCATACCATTCATCAAAATCATCAATCGGCCAGTCACTGCCGAACGCAACGACCGCACCGGCATCAATAAACTTACCGATAGGCTCCAGCTGCTGAAAACGGGTTTCACCGATCATATTGCGGGTGAATTCCGCCAGTTCCGCAGTCGGTGCTGCCCACTGGAAGGAGAGGCAGGCAATGGTGCCGAGTCTGGCGAAACGCGCGTAATCTTTGGCATCCACCAGCTCATTGTGAGCCAGCCCCGGACGGATATCTTTGCCCGGATGCGCAGCCCGCATTTTTTCGATGCCGTTGAGCACCATATCAACCGCACCTTCACCGACGGTATGCAGATGCGGATCGTACCCGGCAGCGGCGATACGTTCGAGCAGGGCATCGATCACCTCTGAAGTGAAATAGAGATCACCGTAATTTTCTGTCTCACGCCAGTCCGGCTGTGCCGGGGTGCCGTGATTGATACGGTACGGTTTCAGCAGGGAGGCGGTCATGGTCGGGAACTGAAGCACACCATCAACAAACATTTTGATGTTTTTTACCGCGATGCCCGGTTCCGGGCCCCATTGCGGCTGATGATAGCGCTCCGCAAAGGCAACGGCGTTTTGCACGGCCTGCGGCACGGATGCCACATCCGGCGCATCATCCGGGGTGATTTCACGGGCAGCCTGCACACGCAGTGTCAGTTCACCCTGTTCCTGTAATGCACGGAACGCATCCAGCTGTAATTCCGCCACGCGGGCATCCATGACCATGGTGACGCCCTGTTCATTGAGGACTTTCTGCACCAGACGGGCAACATCCACCGCACGGTCGGCCTGAATGGACGGAATACTGTCCGCCGCACGCATCGCCGGGGCATCCTCAAGGATACCGTTCAGTTCACCATTGGCGTGTTTGCCGATTTTACCGTCACTCGGTGCCGGGGTCTCTCTGGTGATACCGAACAGCTCCAGCGCACGGCTGTTGGCAAGCAGGGTATGGCAGTCATTGGAGAACAGCACGACAGGGCGGCGGGTATTGAGCTTATCCATATCTTCGCGGTACATATCAATACCGGCCGGTAACATGCCCTGACGCAGCCAGGCGGTCACTTTCAGCCAGTCATTTTCGCCGGTGCGCGGATCATTATCCAGATGCGCCTGTACACGGGCGAGGATCTCATCAATGGTCAGGGATTCATAATTCAGATGGCAGCCGAACAGCTGAATACCGCCCCAGAACGGGTGCATATGACCATCAATAATCCCCGGCATCATCATTTTGCCGTCGAGATCGATAAACTGTGTATGCTCACCACGGAATGCTGCCATGTCATCATTATCACCACAGGCAAGAATACGGCCGTCAGCAATGGCGATGGCCCCGGCGACGCGGTTTTCCGCATCCGCAGTATAGATATAACCGTTGTGATAAATAATATCAGCGGCAGTCATTTTCATTATGCTCTCCAATCCTCATCAACAGAGTTAATTGATAATTAAGTGAGTTTCTTCTTCCGTGATTGACGGCGGACGGCGGGTAAAGAAGCGGGTGATCACACCGAGGTATACCACACCGATCCCCAGCCAGATCAGGCCGACAGTCAGTGCCTGCGCATCCAGGCTGGTCCACAGCCACAGGGTCAGCAGCACCCCGATAGCCGGTACCACCAGACAACGCAGGATCACAGCAGCCGTCAGCGGTTCTTTCCGGTCAATAATAAAGTGTTTGATAACACACAGATTTACAAAGGTAAATGCAATCAGTGCGCCGAAGCTTATCATGGACGCCACCAGGCTCAGGGAGAGCACCAGCGCCATCAGTGAGGCGAGGGCGACAAACAGGATCGACAGTACCGGAGTGTTGAATCTGGCATGCAGACGGGCAAACACTGAGCGCGGCAGCACCCCTTCGCGGCCCATGGCGTAGAAAATCCGCACAATACTGGCCTGGGATGTCATCGCGGAGGCAAACACGCCGATCACATAGGCAGTAATAAAGGAGGATGCCATCAGTGCACCGCCGACTTTTTCCATCACCTGAATACTGGCGATATCGGTGTTCGGCAGGAAATCACGCCACGCCGGATAGCTCAGGTGTGCGGCGTAAGAGATAATGATAAACAATGTTCCGGCAATAAACACGGTATAGAGGATTGCTTTCGGCAGCGCACGTTTGGCGTCTTTGGTCTCTTCCGCCATGGTGGAGATGGCATCAAACCCGAGGAATGCGAGACACAGAACCGCCGCACCGGCAAACAGCCCGGACACCTGATCTGACATCACCGTCAGCGGGGCGAGCAGCGCCTCTTTATCCAGGGTGAATGCGGAACTGAAGCTGAGATACAGGAACAGCGCGATAAATATCAGCTGCATTACAATGATCAGCATATTCATCGAGGTGACCAGTTTGATCCCGAGAATATTCAGCACAGAGACAATCACAATGGTGGAGACGATAATCAGCTCCATCGGCACCGACGGCAGGGCTTCATGCACAAAAATACCGATGGCGATATAGTTGATAATCGGCAGAAACAGATAATCCAGCAATTGCGCCCAGCCGACCAGAAACCCGGTATTCCCGCCGAAGATTTTCTGGACATAGGAATACGCAGAGCCGGCCAGCGGCAGTGTGCTGGTCATTTTACAATAGCTGAGTGCGGTAAACAGGACGGCTGTCAGAGTAATAATATAAGCAACCGGTAAATGACCTTCACTGAGGACGGTAACCTGTCCGTAAGTTGTGAAGATACCAAGGGGCACCATATAGGCGAGCCCGAAGAAAACCAACGCGGGGGTATTTAAGACGCGTTTCATCTGCACAGTATTCTGTTGCATTTTTACAGCCCTTCCCAATAGCCTGAAACATGCCGCGGATATCGCATCCGGGCACAATATATATCTCCGGCCGTCAGTGGATGACGGTCAGTCTGCATTTATTTTCAATAAACCTCGCACCTTGCGTCTGCATCGTGCGCACTTTACTGAAACGTCAGTGATAAACGGGCCATCACCACACGCTGGGGTAAATGCAGGCGGCGTACAATATATGAGTTATCTGTATTTGGCAACAGAAGTTGAACAGGATAATAATAAGGATAAACCATCCTTACCGGTCGAGCTTTTCCGGCTTATTATCAGGCATACCGAAAACAACATAGACTGGTATATTTTTAAGTAAATTCATTGTGATAGCTGTTTTAAGTAATAAGCCGGTGTTACCGGCAATACATTACGTGACATAACGTAATTCGTTATCCGGCCGCAAAAGAGAATAACCCGGGGATTTTTGAAGCGGGAGGGGGCGGATAAGTCCCGGGCTGTTGCTTTTCATCGCCGTAAAACGGCGGGTAACCGATAAATAAAGATAAAGTAATCGCGTGTCAGAAAGAAAATATAAAAAATAACAATATCCCCGGCGGAATATCCGTGGAAATAAAAGAGCTCCCGGGAGAAGAATATTATTTTCTGAGGTCGGGTGTTATTTCCCGGCAGGCATGCAATGTTTATCATCACTTACTGCGGTAGGAAATAATTAAAATATTAATGATTTGATTTGTATGTAATTTTTCGTATTTCCGGGCAGGGGGAAGCGTATTTTAATCACTTCATGTTCATATCATGATAACAGGTGTGGCCTCTCCGTCTGACAATAACGGGTACGGTAATCCGGAACGATTTCTCCGTATTTTCGTCCTGTTCGTTTGGTCAGAATACTTTTTTACCGGGATATTAACGATGCGTTAATTCTCTTAAAGTGTGAACGAAATCGTTTGCTTTTGTTTTTTGCGGCTATAGAATTCGTCAGATTTTTTTGGCCTGAGAAAAGCAACAGGAGGAAATTGTGTCCGGGGATAAAAATTACAGTCATGGGCCTGTGCCCATATCCGCGCGGAAAGGCGGGCTGGCATTAACCTTTGTAATGCTGGGTTTGACCTTCTTTTCCGCCAGTATGTGGACCGGAGGTGCTCTCGGTACCGGTCTCAGTTTTAATGATTTCTTCCTCGCAGTTCTTATCGGTAATCTTCTTCTTGGTGTCTACACCGCTTTTCTTGGTTTCATTGGTTCCAAAACCGGCTTAACAACCCATCTTCTCGCGCGTTACTCCTTCGGTATTAAAGGCTCCTGGCTCCCTTCATTCTTACTCGGCGGCACACAAGTCGGCTGGTTCGGTGTCGGTGTGGCCATGTTTGCCATTCCGGTCGGCAAAGCAACAGGCTGGGATATCAACTGGCTGATCGGTATTTCCGGGGTGCTGATGACCATTACCGTTTTCTTCGGTATCTCTGCGCTGACCGTACTCTCGGTGATTGCGGTTCCGGCGATTGCCATTCTCGGCAGCTATTCGGTTTACCTCGCGGTTACAGACATGGGCGGCATGAGTGCACTGCGTGATGTGATCCCGGCGCAGCCGATTGATTTTAATCTGGCGCTCGCCATGGTGGTCGGTTCGTTTGTCAGTGCCGGTACGCTGACGGCGGATTTTGTCCGCTTCGGCCGCAAGCCGAAAATTGCGGTGCTGGTGGCGATTATCGCCTTCTTCCTCGGTAATTCACTGATGTTTATCTTCGGGGCGGCCGGGGCGGCGTCTCTCGGTATGGCGGATATCTCTGATGTGATGATTGCCCAGGGACTGTTATTACCGGCGATTATCGTTCTCGGTCTGAATATCTGGACCACTAATGATAACGCGCTTTATGCCTCCGGCCTGGGGTTTGCCAATATCACCGGGCTTTCCAGCAAAACCTTATCTATCGTCAACGGGCTTATCGGCACACTGTGCGCTCTGTGGCTCTACAATAATTTTGTCGGCTGGCTGACTTTCTTATCCGCCGCTATCCCGCCAATCGGGGGCATTATTATTGCCGATTACCTGATGTACCGTCACCGTTATGAAACCTTTGACCGCAGCAAAATGCGCGATGTGAATGTCAGCGCACTGCTGGCCGTGGCGGCAGGTGTGATTGCCGGGCACTGGCTGCCGGGGATTGTGCCGGTGAACGCAGTTCTCGGCGGAGCATTAAGCTATGCTGTCCTCAATCCGTTACTTAACCGTCGTCGTACAACCAACCCGGAGATGACCCGTGCTTAATCAAACCGTAAAACATATTTTTAATGCCCGTCTGCCGGATCGTGCTGGCCTGTGGCGTATCGACATCGATAATCAGCGCATTACCGCGATTGTGCCGCAGCCGGAGGGTGAAATATTGCCGGAGAGCCTGGACGCCGAAGGCGGCCTGGTCACCGCGCCGTTCGTCGAGCCGCATATTCACCTCGATACCACCCAGACCGCCGGGGAACCGGCGTGGAACCAGTCCGGTACCTTATTTGAAGGCATTGAACGGTGGGCGGAACGCAAAGCGTTGCTGACACACGATGATGTGAAAACCCGTGCCTGGCAGACCCTAAAATGGCAGATTGCTAACGGCATCCAGTATGTCCGTACCCACGTTGATGTCTCCGATGCCACCCTGACCGCGCTGAAAGCGATGCTGGAAGTGAAGCAGGAAGTTGCGCCGTGGGTGGATTTACAGATTGTCGCGTTCCCGCAGGAAGGGATCATGTCCTATCCGGACGGTGAGGCACTGCTGGAAGAAGCACTGCGCCTGGGCGCGGATGTGGCGGGGGCTATCCCGCACTTTGAGTTTACCCGCGAATACGGCGTGGAATCCCTGCACAAAACCTTTGCGCTGGCACAGAAATATGACCGCCTGATCGACGTGCATTGTGATGAAATCGATGATGAACAGTCCCGTTTTGTGGAAACCGTTGCCGCGCTGGCACACCGTGAGGGAATGGGCGCGCGTGTTACCGCCAGCCACACCACGGCGATGCATTCTTATAACGGCGCTTATACTTCCCGCCTGTTCCGTCTGCTGAAAATGTCCGGCATTAACTTTGTGGCGAACCCGCTGGTGAATATTCATTTACAGGGGCGTTTCGATACCTATCCGAAGCGCCGCGGGATCACCCGTGTCAAAGAGATGCTGGCGGCGGATATTAATGTTTGCTTCGGTCACGATGACGTGTTTGACCCGTGGTATCCGCTGGGCACCGCCAATATGCTCCAGGTACTGCATATGGGGCTGCATGTCTGTCAGCTGATGGGATATGGTCAGATTAATGACGGGCTGAAACTGATCACGGAATACAGTGCGCGTACCCTGAACTTACAGGATTACGGCGTAGCGGAAGGCAAACGCGCCAGCCTGCTGATCCTGCCGGCGGAAAACGGGTTTGATGCCGTCCGCCGTCAGGTGCCGGTGCGTTACTCTGTCCGTGACGGCCGTGTGATAGCAGAAACACAGCCTGCCGTCACACAGATCCACCTGGATAAACCGGAGACTATCCGTTACAGCCGCACACCTCGCACTGAGGATCAGGCTTAAGGTTAATGGTGCGGAACTGCATGCGCATCGCATCAAACAGCACCACTTTTCCGCTGCTCACCTGCCCGTAGCCGGTGAGCAGTTTGATGCACTCCATCGCCTCCAGGGTGCCGATGGTGCCGACCAGCGGTGCCATCACACCCGCTTCCACACAGGTCAGACTGTTCTCCCCGAATAACCGGCTCAGGCAGCGGTAACAGGGTTCCCCCTCCTGCCAGGTAAAGACAGAAATCTGTCCTTCCATACGGATAGCGGCACCGGACACCAGCGGGATCTTCATCTGATGACACGCCCGGTTCAGCTGTTCGCGGACGGCGACATTATCGGTGCAGTCCAGCACCACATGGTGAGACTGAATCAGAGCGGTAAGCTCATCATCATTCAGTTGTTTGGTGACAGTTTCAGTCCGGCAATGCGGATTAACGGTTTTCAGTGCTATCGCGGCGGATTCAGTTTTTGCCATCCCGATGCGGGCATCGGTATGCAGGATCTGACGCTGAAGATTGGAGAGGGATACCGTATCAAAATCCAGCAGCGTGAGATGCCCCACGCCCGCTGCCGCCAGATACTGCGCTGCCGCACACCCGAGTCCGCCGAGGCCGGTGATCAGCACACGTCCGGCTTTCAGTGCTTCCTGACCATCAAAATCAAAGCCGCGCAGCACGATCTGCCGGTTATAACGCAGCGCTTCCTCATCACTGAGCTCAATATGTCCGGGTTCAGTCGCCATCAGTCATTCTTCAATAAATGGTTAAAAAACTCGATTTCAACAGTTTCACCGGCGGCAACCGCACCGCGCTCACGCTCCAGCACAATAAAGCAGTTGGCGAGGCTGAATGAACTGAAAATATGCGAGCCCTGGTCGCCGGTGGTTTTGACCACCATCTGACCGGATTCATTCACCCCGGCAATACCGCGCTGGAAATCCAGACGACCTGCGGATTTTTTCAGCGGCGTGGTGGTGACGGCTTTAAACCGCATCGGCGGCTGCCACTGGCTGAAACCGGACAGGCGGGCGATCAGCGGCTGTACCAGCTCATAAAAGGTAACAGTGGTGGAGACCGGGTTGCCCGGCAGACCGCAGAACCAGGCGTTATTCAGTTTACCGAAAGCAAACGGCTTGCCCGGTTTAATCGCCAGTTTCCAGAAATTAATTTTGCCGATCTCATCAAGAATTTGTTTGGTGTAATCCGCTTCGCCGACAGACACGCCGCCGCTGCTGATCACCAGATCCGCCTGTGCATCGGCTTTCTCAAAAGTGGCGCGCAGAATGTCCGGATTATCCGGGATCACGCCGAGGTCAATCACATCACAACCGAGTTTTTCCAGCATCAGACGAACCGCAAAGCGGTTGGTATCATAAATCTGTCCGTCACCCAGTGGCTGGCCGACAGCCTGCAGTTCATCACCGGTGGAAAACACCGCCACTTTCAGTTTGCGCACCACGGACAGCTCCGCCAGGCCCAGTGAGGCGATCAGCGGCAACTGGGCGGCGGCCAGTTTGGTGCCTGCCGGTAAAACTTCGCTGTGTTGCGCGATATCCTCACCAACACGGCGGATATTCTGCCCGGCGGTAACCCCGGCGGTAAAGGTAATTCCGGCATCCGACACTTCCGCTTCTTCCTGCATTACCACAGTATCCACACCCGTTGGTACCGGTGCGCCGGTCATAATACGGACACATTGTCCGGCCGGTAATTCACCTTTAAACGGCACACCCGCCAGAGCACGACCGGCAACCGGCAGCGGGGTTTTTCCGTCCCAGTCGGACAGGCGCAGGCCGTAACCATCCATTGCGGAATTATCAAATGGCGGTACATTGATAGGTGAAATGACAGGAGAGGCAGTGATCCGCCCGGCGGCATCCGTCAGCGCGATAGTTTCAGTACCGGTGATCGCGGCCGGGGTCGCGAGCAGCTTATCCAGTGCTTCCTGTAAAGAGATTAACGAAGAGGTGTAACTTTCTGTCGGATTAGCCATGATGCTGTTTCACTCCCGGCGCCTGCTGGGCGCAGATAAAACGGATAATAAAGAGAAGGGCATTATGGCAGACTTACAGCACAAGTTGAATGATGTGGCACAAAAGCGTGAGCGACAGATCTGATTCCGGAAGTCATTATTGCATTTTAAAGGCTTCTTTTGGTATAACGAAGTTACAAATTATTAACATATTGCATTTCATATGACGACATCTCACTCCGCCCGTCAGACAACGGCGCTTCATATTGCAGTCAGTGGTTTTCTTGCGCTGGTGGTAGCCATGGGAATAGGGCGCTTTGCTTTTACCCCGCAGGTGCCGCTGATGATTGACGAGCACCAGCTTGACCTGACAACCGCCGGTATTGTGGCTGCCTGGAACTACCTCGGCTATCTGGCCGGATCCTTTGATGCCATGCGGGCAAAGCGCGGTATTGAGCTGCGGCTGTGGACCGGTTTATGGGGCGCGGTGATTATCACACTGCTGTCAGCGGTGATTTCCGGGGCGGTGCTGCACAGTATCGCGCGCTTTTTTATCGGCTGGGCGAGCGGCTGGACACTGGTGTTAGCGGCTGCCTGGACCAATGACGCACTGGCAAAACTCAACCGTCCGGCACTGAGTGTCGCGGTTTACGGTGGCACCGGCACCGGAATTCTGTTGTGCGGACTGGCAGCTATCGGCATTCAGGGCTTATCACTGACCGCCTCGCAGGGCTGGTGGATCTATGGTGCTGCTGCACTGGTCTTCAGTCTGTATGTCAGCCGCTATCTGCCGCGCCCGGGGGAACTGAGCAGCTCCTCCTCCCCGCACAGTAAACCGGAGATGACACCAAAAATCCGCCGTTTATTGTGGAGCTATGCGCTGGCCGGATTCGGCTATATTCTGCCTGCCACGTTTTTATCACAGATGGCGGCGGCGCGTTTTCCCGGCAGTCTGTTTGCTCAGTTTGTCTGGCCGGTATTCGGGATCGCCGCCGTGGCCGGTATCGTTGCTGCGATTGCCGCGCGGCGTTTTTTCACGCCGCAGCTGCGGCTGGCAATCATTCTCTGGGCACAGGCAGCGGGTATTCTGGCGGCGGAAGTCATGCCCGGGATCAGTGGCCTGGCGGTCAGTGCATTTCTGGTCGGCGGCGGCCTGATGGCTGCGGTACAGCTGGCATTCCAGTGCGGACGCGAACTGGCTCCGGAGCACGGCCGCTATATGGCCGGATTGCTGACTACCTGGTATGCCGTCGGGCAGCTTGGCGGCCCGCTGGTATCCTCTGTCTCCGCGTATTTTACCGGTAAACTGGAACCGGCGCTGTGGGTGGCCTTTGCAGCACTGATTATCGGTGGTTTGCTGGTTTTCCGTGATCGCAGCGATATAAAAGAATAATTATCTCAGTGATAACAGGGTTATTATTTATTAATCCTGTTATCTTTATTATTCATTAAAAATAAAAAACGGATAATTAAAAAAACGGTTTTATAACTTAGCCTGTTTATGCTTTATTTAATTTTCAGGGCATAAAGTCATTATTCTAAAATATAACAGGGCAGTTATTCCCGATGAGAAAGAACGATTTTCTTCAGAAGGCAATCAATGATCTGAAAGATATACGATTGTGGTCCATGAGTATCAGCATGATACTGACATCTCTGGCAGTAACGCACTCGTCATTGCGCATTGTCAGACCGGACAATGTGATGACAGATGTTTTTCTCATCCCTGTTATTTATGTGGGATTCTATGTCCTGATAAAAAAGATACTGTACTTTATATTTGAATAATTGAGAGGTTAATTATGAAAGAACTAAATCAGGAACAATTATTATCTGTTTCAGGTGCCGGGATTATCGCTGCCGGAACCGTTTTTGCCGGTATTGCATTTGATATTACTGCGGTGATTATGTCTGATATTACCGGTGGCCGCGAAGAGATTATTTTTGCTGACCATCGGGATGCCTCCCGTACCCGTTATGAGGTTATATAACATATCCGTTATCCGGTATTTTTCCGGTAAATGTTTTACCTGCTTCCGTTCCGGCTGATATCCGTATTATTAACAGGGATTTCCGGTGCAAACTTTTCATCACCAAAACCACAAAATGGATTAACAAAACGGCGTATTGCTCTAAAATAGCAGTGCGGCGGGTATTGACCGGCCGACGGGTGCAACACAGCACCGGGAGTCACCTGAAAAATAGTCGGAGAAGGTATGTCATCATTAAGCCGGGAAGCAGAACTTGTCCACGCCGCGCTCATCGCACGCGGGCTGGAGACACCATTGCGGGAGCAGACACTGCCGCCGGAAACCCGCAAGGTTCAGATTGAAGCGCATATGACAGAAATTATGAAGCTGCTCAATCTCGACCTGAGCGACGACAGTCTGGCAGATACCCCGAAACGTATTGCGAAGATGTATGTGGATGAAATTTTTTCAGGACTGGATTATCACAATTTCCCGAAAATCACCCTGATTGAAAATAAAATGAAAGTGGATGAGATGGTGACGGTCCGTGATATCACGCTGACCAGCACCTGTGAACACCATTTCGTCACTATCGACGGTAAAGCCACCGTCGCCTATATCCCGAAAGACACCGTTATCGGGTTATCGAAAATTAACCGCATTGTGCAGTTCTTTGCCCAGCGCCCGCAGGTACAGGAACGTCTGACACAGCAAATTCTGCTGGCACTGCAAACACTGCTCGGCACCACCAATGTGGCGGTATCCATTGACGCGGTGCATTATTGTGTCAAAGCGCGCGGCATCCGTGACGCAACCAGCACCACCACCACCACCTCACTGGGCGGGTTATTTAAATCCAGTCAGAATACCCGCCAGGAATTCCTGCGCGCGGCCCGTCATATTTAACGGATGAATACTTCAGTCACATCTGCCTCTGCCCGTATTGATGTCCTCGATATGGTGCGGGGGCTGGCCATCCTCGGTATTTTTATTCTGAACATCGGCGGATTCGCGCTGCCGTCTGCGGCCTATCTGAACCCGCTGTACACCCCGGCGGCGTCCGCAACAGATATCGCCACCTGGGCAGTATTAAGTGTGCTGGTGCAGGGGAAATTCCTCGGCATGTTTGCACTGCTGTTCGGTGCCACTCTGATGATGCTCAGCCGTTACAGCCAGCCCTGGAATATGGCGCGGTTACTGGTGCTTGGAGTGATCGGGCTGCTGCATACCGCTCTGCTCTGGGACGGGGATATCCTGCTGATGTATAGCCTGACCGGCGTTGCCGCCTGCTGGATCATCCATAATGTTTCCTCCCGCTGGTGGCTGAAGCTGGTACCGGTGCTGATCCTGACCGGATTGTTTTTACTGTTTTTCCTGTTATCGGAAGGTGGTGAGCTGAAATTGCTGTACTGGCAGCCGTCGCAGGAAATGCTGGATTATGAAGTACTGATCGCCGACACCGGTGGTATTGCCGGCATGCTGGACAGAATCAGTACCATCAGCGGCATGCTGATGATGATGGTGGTTCAGTATGGCTGGCAGTTACTGGCAATGATGCTGCTGGGCGCAACACTGATGAAAAACGGCTGGCTGAAAGGGGCATATCCGCTGTCTCATTACCGGCGACTGGCGGCGTGGCTGCTGATCCCGTCACTGCTGCTGCAGGCGGTTGTAATGTGGCTGGAATACCTGAACGGCTGGAGTGTCTTCTGGATGGGCACTATCGGTTATCCGCTGGCGGATATTTTACAGCCGGTGCAGACTACCGGGCTTATTGCACTGTTCTATGGCTTGCAGCCGCAGCTGAAACCGGTTGCCGCCTGTCTGCAACGGGTCGGGCGTACCGCACTGAGCAGTTATCTGCTGCAATCGGTGTGCGGGGTGATACTGTTTGAGTACCTCGGTTATTTCAGTCAGTTTGATCGCCTGACGCTGCTGGCATTTGTGCCGCTGATGTGGCTGATCAACATCCTGTTCTCAACCCTGTGGCTGCGTTATTTTTCTCAGGGGCCGGTGGAGTGGTTATGGCGGCAGGCAGCCAATAAGCTGGCGGCCCGCTGAAACCGGATTATTGCGCGGCGGGTGCCGGTTGTGTGGTATCCGCCGGTTTTTCCGGTGTCGCAGGTGGCTCCGGATAAAGCACATTCAGCTCTTCCGGTGTCACTGCCGGATATGACGGTACATTCTCCGGTAACGTTTGTGGTGCCGGAATCGACTCCTGCGGGCCGAGGAAACGCGGCTCGCGGTTGAGAATATATAAATCAGCCAGTGCGCCCAGCCGGGCAACCACTTCCCGCGCCCGGACAGTAAACATATTCTTCGGGGAGGAAACAGCGTAACAGCGCGCCTCAATGCCTTTTTCCATCGCGATATACAGCGCCCGTTCACAATGGAAGCGCTGGGTGATAATCGTAAAGCCATTGGTATCAAAGACTTTGCGGGTCCGCACCACGGAATCCAGCGTACGGAATCCGGCAAAATCGAGCACAATTTTACTGGCCGGGATCCCGGCATTCACCAGATCCTTGCGCATCGTGCTCGGCTCATTGTAGCTGTGCTGGGCATTATCGCCGCTCAGCAGCAGATACTTCACCTTGCCGCTGTTGTATGCATTCACGGCACCCTGGATACGATAGCGGTAATATTGGTTAATTGTCCCGTTTTTATAGTACTTAGCCGTACCGAGTACCATGCCGACTTCACTTGGCGGCAGGTCATTGATATTTTCATAGATATAAGGCGCGGTTTTCCAGCTAATCCAGCGATCTGCCGCAATAGCCGCTGCTGCCGCCAGAATAATACCTGCCAGCATCCACAGAATGATCCGTTTCCATATCCGCGCTTTTCCCATTATTACTGAGACCTTTATCACTATTTAGTTACCATAAGGCTAAGATTACTTGAGCGGGGAAAGGCTGGCAAGGGTGAAAAAAAGAATAAAACCCGCACAAGTGCGGGTTTTCAGCGGCAGAATACCGGTTATTCGTCAGAAAGATGTCCGGCGGTAAACACGATATTCCGGATGCCAGAAGTTACGTTCGATAGCTTCATCGAGTGCACCGTCAGAGGTTACAGTTGCAACACCCTGGATCTGTGCTTCTTTGGCAACCTGTTTGGCGATGATACGGGAGACTTTTTTGATGTCCTCGATATCCGGCAGCAGTGAGCCTTCGCCGTTAACAACCATCGGTGAGCATTCTGCCAGCGCGCGGCTTGCTGCCATCATCATGCCGTCAGTCACACGTCTGGCACCGGCGGCCAGCACACCCAGACCAATTCCCGGAAAAATAAAGGAGTTGTTGCACTGGGAGATAGGATAGGTTTTATCTTTATAAATCACCGGATTAAACGGGCTTCCGGTCGCAACCAGTGCATGACCGTCTGTCCAGGCGATAATATCTTCCGGACGGGCTTCCACACGGGAGGTCGGGTTGGACAGCGGCATGACGACCGGGCGCTCACAGTTTTTGTGCATTTCACGGATAATCTCTTCCGTAAACAGTCCCGGCTGACCGGAAACCCCGATAAGCACAGTCGGCTTAGCATTACGGACCACATCTTCCAGTGAAATCGCATCATTCTGCACATCCCAGTTTGCAATAATGTCACTTTTGGTGATCAGTTTGCTCTGGAAATTCAGCAGGTTCGGCAGTTTGTCCGTCAGCAGGCCGAATCTGTCCACCATAAAGATACGGGCACGCGCCTGTTCTTCACTCAGACCTTCGGATTTCATCTGCGCGATAATCTGCTCGGCGATACCACACCCGGCTGAACCGGCACCCAGGAAGGCTACGGTCTGGTCTTTCAGCTGTCCGCCTGCGGCACGGCTGGCGGCAATCAGGCTGCCGAGGGTGACTGACGCGGTACCCTGGATATCATCATTGAAGCAGCAGAGCTGATCGCGGTAGCGTTCCAGCAGCGGCATCGCGTTTTTCTGGGCGAAATCTTCAAACTGCAACAGCACATCCGGCCAGCGGCGCTTAACAGCATTGATAAATTCATCAACAAATTCATCATACTCTTCGCCGGTGATACGCGGATGACGCCAGCCCATATAGAGCGGGTCATTCAGGCGCTGCTGGTTATTGGTGCCGACATCCAGCACGATAGGCAGGGTATACGCCGGGCTGATGCCGCCGCAGGCGGTATACAGAGAGAGTTTACCAATCGGGATCCCCATCCCGCCGATCCCCTGGTCACCCAGACCGAGGATCCGCTCACCGTCAGTTACCACGATGACTTTTACATTCTGCTTGGTGGCATTCTGCAGCATGTCATCAATGTAAGCGCGGTTCGGATAAGAGATAAACAGCCCGCGCGCACGGCGGTAGCTGTCCGAGAAATGCTCACAGGCCGCCCCGACAGTCGGGGTGTAAATGATAGGCATCATTTCTTTGAGGTGAGCATTGAGCAGGCGGTAGAACAGCGTTTCATTCGTATCCTGAATGTTACGCAGGTAGATATGTTTGTCAGTATCGTTTTTAAAATCAGAATACTGACGATAGGCGCGTTCAGTCTGCTCTTCGATGGTCTCCACCGCTTCAGGCAGCAGGCCGTGGAGGTTGAAATTACTGCGCTCTTCTTCGGTGAAGGCGCTTCCCTTATTCAGCAGCGGAAATTCTAACAGGATAGGGCCCGCATACGGGATATATAATGCACGTTTGCTTTCGTATTCCAGTTCCATGTATGACTACTCTTTGCCAATTGACATTTTTAAGACAGGACGCACTGATCCTAAGTTATCTGAAAAATATGTACAGTAATTGTTACGAAATTAGTGATGCCGATGTGTGAAAGTGAGAGGCGGGATAGATTTATATTTAATAATCACGTAAAGGCTGATACCCGGAACAGATGGGTATCAGCCTCAGCAAAGACAGAATTAACAGCTGAACAGGGCGATATCCTGACACCCCAGGGCGCTCAGTGTGGCAGAGGTACTTTCCCACTGTGACAGCATGGCGTTACTGCCTTCCACCAGCACGGCGCGGTGGATGTCATGCAGGTCGCCGCCGGCCATATTCATAAAGATCAGCGCAGCCTGCAACGGCGGCAGTCCCGGGTTAAAGGCGGCATTTTCAATATACGCACCGCTGTAGATACGTCCTCGGCTGTCCTGAAGCGCCACACCGCTGTGCGAATGAGAATACGGCGCATGGCTGCGGTTGGCTGCCTCGAGCGCTTTTCCGACCACCGCATTGGTGGCGAGGAAATGATAACCGTGATGCACCTGGTCAAATAACCGGGTTTCAATTCCCAGATCCACCGGCCCGAAAGCATGCGGCAGCAGGGTTTTCAGCGGCATGGCAGCCAGTTCCGGTAACTGAATCAGCAGGTCTGTGCCGCTGTTCAGTTCATTCATAAACTGACGGCAGTGGCCGCACGGAGTGTAATTGACGGTGACTTTGCGCAAACCTTTCTCGCCGCGCAGCCAGGCGTGGGTGATCGCGCTCTGTTCTGCATGCACTGTCTGTTGTAACGGCACATGGCAGAATTCCATATTGGCACCGAAATAGAGGTTACCGCTCAGTCCGTGTGCAACTGCGCCGACATTAAACCGGGACACCGGGGTCACGGCACAGGCGGCGGCCAGCGGCAGCATAGCCAGCGCGAGTGCATCTTCATCAGTACCTGCGGCGTTGCAGAGTGCAGTGACCTGTTTGGCAGATAAGTATCCCGGGAAAGTATCAGCACAAACAATGTCCGTCAGCAGGGTCTGTAACGGGGAAGGGAGTGTGTTCAGGGCTGCATGAAAGCGGTTTTGCATAAAATGACCTCCATTATCAATGAGATCATTCTAGCGGGTAGTTATACATAATGAACGTGATTTTTATCACGTTCATTATGAAACGAATGAAACAAATGTTGAATTTGCGAGATGGAGCTCAAATTTTCAGGTCAGCCGAATAATGCCAGCAGTACCGGGAAGATAAACGGCGCCATCAGAGAAGTAATAATCCCGCAGGTCATTAATGCCAGTGAGCTGTAAGCGCCTTCCACATAATCCTCTTCCGCGCAGCGGGCGGTACCGAGGGCGTGAGAGGCTGTACCCATTGCCAGGCCGCGTGAGGCTTTGGTGGTGACCCGCAGGCGTCTGAACAGGGTGTGACCGAAAATCGCACCGAGGATCCCGACGAAAATCACACACACAGCACTGATTGCCGCCACGCCGCCGATGGAATTGGACACCGCGATCGCAATCGGAGTGGTGACAGATTTCGGCAGAATAGAGGCGGCAATTTCCGGTGTCGCGCCCATCATAAAGGCAATAGCGGTACCGGTGACCATCGCAATCACACTCCCGGCAAAGCAGATGGTGATGATGGATTTCCACTGTGCGCGGATCTGATGCAGCTGCTCATACAGCGGGAACGCCAGCGCCACCACGGCGGGTTGCAGCAGATCGTTGAGGATGCGGCTGCCCTCAAAATAGTGGTTGTATGAAGTTCCGGTGAATATCAGCAGCGGAATGATAATTACGATGGATATCAGCAGCGGGTTTAATACCGGCAGCTTAAATTTGATATAGATAGCTCTGGCGAGAAAATAGACGCCGATGGTAAGCGGGAGCGACCACCAGATATGCGTTAACATTTGCGTTTCTCTTGTTGTTCGGTGTGTTCTGCTGCGGCCACCGCATCGGCTTCCTGTTGTTCCGGAACCGGAACATGGCGGCGGTGAATAAATTCAGAACTCAGCGCCACAGCACACATGGCGATAAAGGTACTGACGACACAGGCGACGAGGATCGGCAGCAACTGGGCGCTGAGGGTATCGTAATAGTTCATCACACCGATACCGATCGGCAGAAATAACATCGTCATGTTTTTCATTAATAAGGTACAGCCGGGCTGAACCCAGTGCGCCGGAATAATCTGCAGTGCAAGCAGCACAAAAAGCAGCAGCATGCCCACGATGCTGCCCGGGACGGAAAACGGCAGTAATACCGCGATAATATTGCCGGCAAACAGGCACAGATACAGGATCAGAAATGCCCGGAGATAGCGCCAGCCGGTTTCCGCTATCTGTTTTGGTTTCATGATAATGTTCCTTCTTGGATGAACCTATTCATCATACAATTAACTTTTTATTTGTGCCATAGATCACATAAAAAAACCTGCACCGGAGCGCAGGTTTTTTTCAGTTTAGTGTACAGAGAAGAACTTACTTCACCTGCTGACCCGGCTGTGCACCGGAATCCGGGCTGAGCAGGAAAATCTCTTTTCCGCCCGGGCCTGCGGCCATGACCATGCCTTCAGAGATCCCGAAACGCATTTTGCGTGGTGCGAGGTTGGCGACCATCACTGTCAGGCGGCCTTCCAGTGCTTTCGGATCAGGATACGCCTGTCGGATGCCGGAGAAGACCTGACGGGTTTCGCCGCCGAGATCCAGTACCAGTTTCAGCAGTTTGTCAGAGCCGTCCACGAAATCGGCAGACATGATCTGTGCGATACGCATATCGACTTTGGCAAAATCATCAAAGCTGATGGTGTCCGCAATCGGGTCATCTGCCAGCGGGCCGCTGACCGGTTTGGCAGACATCGCTTTGATATCCTCTTTGGAAGCTTCAATCATCTCTTCCACTTTCGCCATTTCAATACGGCTGAACAGGGCTTTGAAGTCTGCGATCTGGTGATCCAGCAGCGGTTTGGCAATGCCGTCCAGTGTCAGTTCCTGATTCAGGAACGCTTCACTGCGGGCCGCCAGTTCCGGCATCACCGGTTTCAGGTGGGTCATCAGTGCGCGGAACAGGTTGATACCCATGGTGCAGATGGCGTGCAGCTCATCATCTTTACCTTCCTGTTTCGCCACCACCCACGGTGCTTTCTCATCAATATAACGGTTGGCGACATCAGCCAGCGCCATGATTTCGCGGATAGCTTTGCCGAATTCCCGGCTGGTGTACTCTTCGCTGATGGTTTTTTCAGCATCGACAAACTGCTGATATAACTCAGGTTCAGCCAGGGTTGCACTCAGGCGGCCGTTAAAGCGTTTTTTGATAAATCCGGCGGTACGGGATGCCAGGTTGACCACTTTGTTAACGATGTCACTGTTAACACGCTGAACGAAATCTTCCAGGTTGAGGTCGATATCATCAATACGTGAAGAGAGTTTCGCCGCGTAGTAATAACGCAGGCTGTCTGCATTCAGATGATTCAGATAGGTGCGGGCCTGGATAAAGGTACCGCGTGATTTGGACATCTTCGCGCCGTTAACCGTCACATAGCCGTGGACAAACAGGTTGGTCGGCTTGCGATAACCGCTGCCTTCCAGCATGGCAGGCCAGAACAGGCTGTGGAAGTACACGATATCTTTACCGATAAAGTGGTACAGATCAGCGTCAGAATCTTTCTTCCAGAACTCGTTAAAATCGAGATTGCCGCGTTTGTCACACAGGTTTTTGAATGACCCCATGTAGCCGATTGGCGCATCCAGCCAGACATAGAAGTATTTGCCCGGTGCATCAGGGATCTCAAAGCCGAAATACGGCGCATCACGGCTGATATCCCACTGCTGCAGGCCGGAATCAAACCACTCCTGCATTTTGTTGGCGACCTGCTCCTGGAGTGCGCCGCTGCGGGTCCATGCCTGTAACATGTCAGCGAAAGCCGGCAGATCAAAGAAGTAATGCTCACTTTCGCGCAGCACCGGTGTGGCACCGGAGACCACGGAGCGCGGGTTAATCAGCTCGGTCGGGCTGTAGGTCGCGCTGCACACTTCGCAGTTGTCGCCGTACTGGTCTTCCGCTTTACATTTCGGGCAGGTGCCTTTCACAAAGCGGTCCGGCAGGAACATGCCTTTTTCCGGATCATACAGCTGGGAAATGGTCCGGGTTTCAATATGACCGTTCTTTTTCAGTGCCAGATAGATATTCTCTGATAACACTCGGTTCTCCTCGCTGTGCGTGGAGTGGTAGTTATCAAAGCTGATGGCGAAATCAGCAAAATCTTTCTGATGCTCAACGCTCATGTTGGCGATCATCTCTTCAGGAGAGATTCCCTGCTGTTGTGCCTTGAGCATAATCGGGGTGCCGTGAGCATCGTCGGCGCAGATGAAGTGAACCTCTTTGCCGCGCATTCGCTGAAAACGGACCCAAATATCAGCCTGGATATGTTCCAGCATATGACCGAGATGGATTGAACCGTTTGCATATGGCAACGCACAGGTTACCAAAATTTTATTAGCGATCTGAGACATAGAGTATTTCACTTCCTCAAATAATAAAGGGTCTTTGATGTTAACCGATCCCGTCCACCCCTGCCAGCAGTAATCCGGCTTTGTGTGTGGTTTTCCGGACTTTTTTCTGCCGTGAACATCCGGCGATAACCCTGCTGATTGCAGGGGATTTGTTTTGTGCGGGTTTGCGCGGAATGACTAAATTAATCAGTTGGCTTCTGCTATCATTGAAGCCGATAGTTACAGGCAATAAAAACGATAAATCTAAGGAGCCGGGATGAATGCGAAATCCCCCGGGGAGATGAACCCTGAATTGCTGAACGACCAGGTCGCACAGGTACTGGCGACATTTGAACATCCGACACTCAAACGCAACCTGATTGCCATCAAAGCGCTGAATCACTGCGCGATGCTGGATGATGTGCTGCATGTTGAGCTGGTGATGCCGTTTGTCTGGAAGCGCCCGTTTGAAGCACTGATTGAAGCAAAAACCAAAGAATTACGCAAAGTGACCGGTGCGGCGGCGGTGGACTGGAAACTGCGTCATGATATCGCAACACTGCGCCGGGCCAATGATCTGCCGGGCATTAACGGTGTCCGCAATATTCTGGCGGTCAGCTCCGGTAAAGGCGGTGTGGGTAAATCCAGCACTGCGGTTAACCTTGCGCTGGCGCTGGCGGCGGAAGGGGCGAAAGTCGGTATCCTCGATGCGGATATTTACGGCCCGTCCATCCCGAACATGCTGGGCACCACCAAAGAGCGCCCGACCTCACCGGACGGCCAGCATATGGCGCCGATTATGGCTTACGGCCTGGCCTCCAACTCTATCGGTTATCTGGTGACAGATGATAACGCCATGGTCTGGCGCGGCCCGATGGCCAGTAAAGCCCTTATGCAGATGTTACAGGATACCCTGTGGCCGGATCTGGACTATCTGGTCATCGATATGCCGCCGGGCACCGGTGATATCCAGCTGACCCTCTCACAGAATATTCCGGTCACCGGAGCCGTGGTGGTAACCACGCCGCAGGATATCGCGCTGGTGGATGCCATGAAAGGTATCGTCATGTTCAAGAAAGTGAACGTGCCGGTTCTGGGGATTGTGGAGAACATGAGTGCGCACATCTGCAGTAACTGCGGCCATGTCGAGCCGATTTTCGGCACCGGCGGGGCGGAGAAACTGGCGGAACGCTATCACACCAAACTGCTGGGACAGGTGCCGCTGCATATCTCGCTGCGTGAAGACCTCGATCGCGGCCAGCCGACGGTGATGCGTGACCCGGATGGCGAGTTTGCGGATATCTACCGTGAGATCGCCGTAAATGTGACGGCAGAAATGTTCTGGGAAGGGGATAAAATCCCGACAGAGATCGCTTTCCGCGCAGTTTAAGCGGAATTTATTTCTGCTCCGGCACGTCCGGAAAGTCAAAAAGACCAGTGCAGTGATGTGCTGGTCTTTTTTTCGGGTGGCCATAAGAGCGGTTACCCCGAAATAATGAGGCCGGATGCCCGATTATGCTGGAATCTCACGCCGTTACTCCCTATAATTCAGCGCCGGGCGGACACGTTTTGTTACTCACGGCCGGATAAGCATTAAAAGAGGCCGCAGCAGACCGTTTCGGTTTTTTTCTCTCCTATTTTCAAACCGGGTTATTTCAATTATGGCTGACACAGCACAGCAGCAGTGCACTATCATCGGCATCACCGGCGCATCCGCGTCAGGAAAAAGTCTGATTGCCAACACGCTTTATCACGAGTTACGTGCTCAGGTGGGCGATCACAATATCGGTGTGATTCCGGAAGACTGCTACTATAAAGATCAGAGCGATGTGCCGATGGAAGAGCGCATCAAGGTCAACTATGACCATCCGGGCTCTATGGATCACGAACTGCTGTTACAGCATCTGAAAACACTGAAATCCGGTAAGTCGATTCAGTTACCGCAATATGATTACGCCGAGCATACCCGCAAACCGGAATCGGTTTTGTTCAGCCCGAAACGGGTGATTATTCTTGAGGGCATCCTGCTGCTGACAGACAAACGTCTGCGCGAGCAGATGGACTTCTCCATTTTCGTCGACACCCCGCTGGATATCTGCCTGATGCGCCGCATCCGCCGTGATGTGAATGAGCGCGGACGCACACTGGACTCGGTGATTGCACAGTACAATAAAACCGTCCGTCCGATGTACCTGCAATTTATTGAACCAACAAAACAATATGCTGATATCATAGTGCCGCGGGGCGGTAAAAACCGCGTGGCGATTGATATTCTGAAAGCCAAAATCAGTCAGTTCTGCGAGTAAGCCGCCGACAACGATTAACCCGCGTTTATCCGCCGGTGATAAACGCTGAGTTTTATAAGGATGATACCATGCGACTTTGTGACCGTGACATTATTCAGTGGCTTGATGACGGCAGACTGACCATCTCCCCGCGTCCGCCGGTTGAGCGGATCAACGGGGCGACCGCGGATGTCCGCCTCGGGCATCAGTTCCGGGTTTTCCGGGGCCATGCCGCCGCGTATATTGATCTCAGCGGCCCGAAAGAAGAAGTGAATGCGGCTCTGGAAAATGTCATGAGTGATGAAATCACCCTGACTGAAGATGAAGTGTTCTACCTGCATCCGGGTGAACTGGCACTGGCAGTGACACTGGAATCTGTCACACTGCCGGATAACCTGGTCGGCTGGCTGGACGGGCGTTCATCACTGGCGCGCCTCGGGCTGATGGTCCATGTGACCGCACACCGGATCGATCCGGGCTGGCACGGGCAAATCGTACTGGAATTTTACAACTCAGGTAAGTTACCCTTGGCACTGCGGCCGGGAATGGTGATCGGCGCCCTGAGTTTTGAGCCGTTATCCGGCTCCGCTGACCGGCCGTATAACCGCCGCAGCGATGCAAAATACAAAAATCAGCAGGGAGCTGTGGGCAGCCGTATCAGCGAAGATTAAACGGCGGACAGTACTGTCCGCCAGCGGGTTCAACAGAGAATGGGAAAGGAACAGGGATTATGAAACGATTTTTCACCACGCTGATTATTCTGCTTGTCGTGATAGCGGCGGGCCTCGCGGCCTTAATCCTGCTGGTGAACCCGAATGATTTCCGCGACTATATCGTTAACAAGGTGAAGGAAGACACCGGTTACGAGCTGGTGATGAAAGATGATATGCGCTGGCATGTCTGGCCGAAACTGAGCATCATCACCGGTAAAATGTCCCTGACTGCCCCCGATGCCGCCGAACCGGTGGTAACTGCCGAAAATATGCGCCTCGACGTTGAACTCTGGCCGCTGCTGTCCCATCAGTTATCGGTCCGCGAAGTGATGCTGGACGGCGCACTGCTGAAAATCCTGCCTGAAACCGAATCAAAAGAGAAGAAAAGCGCTCCTGTTGCCCCGGGTAACCAGAAAGCCCGTCCGGTGCCTGTCGAACAGGAAAACAAGTGGTCGTTTGATGTCGACCGCATCCGTATCGCCAACAGTCTGCTGGTCTGGCAGACAGAAGACGGTTCGCAGATCAACATGCGCGATATTAACTTCTCTCTTGAGCGTAATACCCCTGAACGCTATGTGATAGCGCTGAACAGCAATATTCTGCGCAATCAGCAGGAGCTCTCTTTCAGCCTGAGTTCTGATATTGACCTCTCCCAGTACCCGGTGCAGGTCAGCGGCAATATTAACCGCCTGAATTACCGCCTGTCCGGTGCCGGTCTGTATGCCAACGGCATCAACGGCAACGGTACGACCACCTATACCTGGCACGAAGCGGTCGGCCAGGCACCGCAGTCCCTGATCCTGGAAAATCTGAAACTGAGCGCTAACGAAAGCCAGCTCAGCGGTACAGTGGAAGCAGCACTCGGTGAAACCCCGCGTTATGATATCCAGCTGACCTCCTCAAAACTGAATCTGGATAACCTGCTCGGTTATGAGCGTGCCGTACATGCAGAAAACGGGGAAAAAAACCCGGTTGCCACTAAACCGGCGGTGGTTACCACCGGCAGTGATGCGGATAAATATGATCTGACCTTTATGAACCACTTCAATGCCACTCTGGCGCTGAATGTGGATTCCCTGATTTACCAGGGGATGGAAATCGGCCAGCTGACGGTAAAAGCAGAGAACCGGGGCAGCATCACTGAAATCTCCAAAATGACCGGCAACGTGTTCGGCGGCCGTTTCTCTCTGCCGATGACGATTTATTCCGAAAAAGTCCCGGCACAACTGCGTATTAAACCGCTGTTACAGAATATTGATGTCAAACCGTTGCTGGCGGCGTTTAAAATGCCGGAAAAATTCACCGGACGCCTGAGTTTTGACGGCGATCTGCGCGGTACCGGTTATGACCAGGAAGCGGTCTTAAACAACTGGCGCGGTGACGTGGCGCTGACCATCACTGATGTTAAGCTGCTCGGCCTGAATATTCCGTATCTTATCCAGCAGTCGCTCTCCCAGGCGACAGATAAAGTGGCGCAGCCGGAATCGATGGATGCCATGACCGAAGCGAAAAAACTGGAAGCTATCGGTACCCTGAATAACGGTGAAGTGAAAATCAGTAAAATTCTGGCGGTATCCGATGCCTTTAATATCACCGGCAGCGGCCGGACAAACCTGGTGAAACAGAATATGGATGTGAACCTGGGGGTTCAGATCTTAAAAGGCTGGGGGAAAACCAATGACCTGGTGACCTGGCTGCAGTCTGTCCGTATTCCGGTGGTGCTGTTCGGTAACTGGGATAATATTCAGTATAAGTTCGAAGTGGAAAACCTGTTGCGTAATCAGATACAGCAGCGGGTAAAACAGGCAGCCGGAGAGCTGCTGAATGAAAAAACCGGAAAGGATCTGAAAGCTGTGGAATCCTTGCTTAACCGGTTATAAATTCGCGGACGATTTATACAAACAGAGCAGTGACGATAATTTATATTGTCACTGCTTTTTTAATGCCGGAAGCCGGAATACTTAAATGATACGGGTAATAACCAAGGTTCATTGACGCATATCATTTAATCTGTTCCCGGTTTTCGGCAGAGTGCATTAATCATTTTTATAAATAAAAATACCAGACAGGAGCAGAAATGTTAGATCTTCTTATTGGTGCTGTCGTCGCCGTCGGCGTCGGGCGCTATATTATTAAAGGGTATTCAGCCACAGGGGTGCTGATGGTCGGGGGCTTACTGCTTCTGATCATCAGTGTCATCATGGGGAAAAACATCCTGCCGTCCGCCGCCACCTCCACCGGCTGGGGACCGACAAACATTATTGAGTATGTTAAGTACCTGCTGATGAACCGCGGCGGCGACCTCGGTATGATGATCATGGTACTGTGCGGCTTTGCGGCTTATATGACTCACATCGGTGCCAACGACGTGGTCATCAAAATGGTCTCCAAACCGTTACAGGTCGTGAACTCCCCGTATCTGCTGATGATCGTGGCCTACTTTATTGCCTGTCTGATGTCTCTGGCCGTTTCCTCCGCCACCGGTCTTGGTGTGTTACTGATGGCAACGCTGTTCCCGGTGATGGTGAACGTGGGGATCAGCCGTGGTGCGGCGGCGGCTATCTGCGCCTCTCCGGCGGCAATTATCCTGGCACCGACCTCCGGTGACGTGGTGATTGCGGCGGAAGCATCTCAGATCCCGCTGAAAGAGTTTGCGTTCAGCCTGACTCTGCCTATCTCTATCGTGGCGATTGTATCTATGGCGATTGCTCACTATTTCTGGCAGCGTTTCCTTGATCGTAAAGAAGATATCAAATCTGAGATCCTGGACGTCAAAGAAATCACCACCAATGCGCCGAAATTCTATGCCATTCTGCCGTTTATGCCGATCATCGGCGTACTGCTGTTTGATGGTAAGCCGTTCAGCATCGGTTTCCTGAGCCATATCGTGCTGCCTGAATTACACATAATCACGATTATTGTCGGCTGTATTATTCTGTCTGCCATTATTGAATTCGTCCGTGGTTTTGACGGTAAAAAAGTCTATGCCGGGCTGGATGTCTGCTACCGTGGTATGGCGGATGCCTTTGCAACCGTGGTTATGCTGCTGGTTGCGGCCGGTGTGTTTGCGCAGGGTCTGAGCACTGTCGGCTTTATCTCCGGTCTGATCAGCCTGGCGCAGTCTTTCGGTTCCGGCGCTATCATCATGATGATTGCTCTGGTGATTATTACCATGCTGGCGGCGATGACCACCGGTTCCGGTAATGCGCCGTTCTATGCGTTTGTGGAGCTGATCCCGCGCCTGGCACAGCAGATGGGTATCAACCCGGCGTACCTGGTGATCCCGATGTTACAGGCATCCAACCTCGGCCGTACCATGTCACCGGTTTCCGGTGTGGTGGTGGCGGTTGCCGGTATGGCGAAAATTTCACCGTTTGAAGTGGTGAAACGGACATCCGTTCCGGTGCTTGTCGGCCTGCTGGTGGTGATTGTCGCCACTGAGTTCCTGGTGCCGGTAACACTGTAAAACGACACGGGCCGCAGCGGTTATCCGCTGCGGCTTTTTTGTATCAGTACGGAAAGTGTGAGGTTGGCTTTGGATAAGATTTTTACCGGTGTGGTGCAGGGCACGGCGCTGATTCTAAAAATTGAAGAAAACAATGATCATCTGATTCATATTGTGCAGTTTCCGGAGGAATTATTAACGGGGCTGGCGATTGGTGATTCCGTGTCGTATAACGGCTGCTGCCTGACTGTCGCAGCGATTGATAACAGCCATGTCGGGTTTTATCTTTTCACCGATACCCTGCTGAAAACCGCGCTCGGGCGGCTGGCTGCGGGTGATAAAGTGAATATCGAAAGAGTGGCGGTCTGATGATATAAAAAAACCCCGTATCTGACGGGGTTTTTGTTCTGTGAGGGGCGTTAATTACACACGGTTAAAGGCAAGAATACGGACTGAACGCAGGTCAGCCTGAGACTCGTCGGCAATTTTCTGAGTAGCTTGTTCTAATGCATCCCGGGGTGACACACCGGCTTCGGTTTCTGTGATCTGATGTCCCTGTAAAGTGTCTCCGTTACGGGCACGCACTTTGTACGATACAAACCAATAATCCATATCATCACCTGCTTCTGTCATTAATCGTTTAATCACCATAGCGGTTTACGTCACTGATTAATGTGACCGGAATCAATCATTTAATTGTTTTTCTGTCCGGACGGCAGCGCATCAGCCTGAGCCGCGATATCTTCCAGAATCGTTTCCCGTTCAAAGAGCAATTGTTGTTCACGGCTTGAAGAGCAGGTGAACAGCAGCAGGATAAGCAGACCGGTTGCGGCGGCGGAAATCAGCCATGAACGGCGATCCATTTTACGGTTACGGACACCGGAGGCAGCAGAATACAGCCATCCCAGCACAGCACCGCAAATCAGTCCGCTGAAATGGGCCACATTATCCGTCACCGGCTCCTCATCATCCGGCACCGCACTGAGTACCGACAGTACGATCAGGACAATCATGGTGATCAGCAGATTTTTATAACGCAGGCTGTCCGCCACCGACACGGACGGGTCTTTCCGGGCCCGGATAAGATACATCACGGTGGCACCGGCAAGTCCCATAATGGCGCCGGATGCCCCGACACCGACAGTCACCGGAATACCGGACAACGGAGACATATCGTTCTGAGCAGCCTGCCAGAGCGCGCTGGTAAAGGATGCGGAAATACCGGTGAACAGATAGATAAACAGCATTCTCATCTTACCGGTCAGTGCTTCACAGTTAATGCCGAACACCAGAAGGGCGATGAGATTGACGCCCAGATGAAACGGATCGGAATGAAGCAGGATGCTGGTTACATAGCGCCACCAGTCGCCGGTCAGTGATAACTGATACACACTGCCGCCTGCCAGCAGCATATTGTAGACCTGGTCTGCCAGCGGCGAAGCGTAATTCACCTGCCAGATATAAACGCCGGTATTGAGCAGGGCGAGGAAAAAGGTGAGCAGCATGGCTGAGAGCCGGTATTCCGGCCGTGAAGGCAGAACCACATCACCCCAGGGATTTATGTTATTCATTATTATTTTGCGGATAATTTGATTTGATTAAGTCTATTTGAGGGGCTGGCGGGCTGTAAACAGGAAAAAGCCGGGATAATTATCCCGGCTCTGACAAATGCGGATAGCGGCAGGAATTAATTATTTTCCAGCCATTCGGTGTGGAACACGCCGTCTTTATCAGTACGTTTATAAGTATGTGCACCGAAATAGTCACGCTGTGCCTGGATCAGGTTCGCCGGCAGTACCGCGCTGCGGTAGCTGTCATAATAGGCGATAGCGGCAGAGAAGGTCGGTGTCGGGATACCATGCTGAACGCCGTAGCAGACCACATCACGCAGTGCCTGCTGATACTCATCGGCAATCTGTGTGAAGTAAGGGGCCAGCAGCAGGTTAGCCAGTGCCGGGTTTTCCGCATATGCGTCAGTGATTTTCTGCAGGAACTGGGCACGGATGATACAACCGGCGCGGAAGATTTTCGCGATTTCGCCGTAGTTCAGATCCCAGTTGTACTCATCAGAGGCAACGCGCAGCTGTGAGAAGCCCTGTGCATAAGAAACAATTTTACCCAGATACAGGGCACGGCGGACTTTTTCAATAAACTCTGCTTTATCACCGCTGAATGCAGCTGCTTTCGGTCCTTTCAGTACTTTGGAGGCCGCAACGCGCTGGTCTTTCAGGAACGAGATATAACGGGCAAACACGGATTCGGTGATCAGTGTCAGCGGCACGCCGAGGTCGAGCGCGCTCTGGCTGGTCCATTTACCGGTACCTTTGTTGGCGGCTTCATCAAGGATCACATCCACCAGATAGTTACCGTCTTCATCTTTCTTGCGGAAGATATCTTTTGTGATATCAATCAGGTAGCTGCTCAGTTCGCCGTTGTTCCACTCACTGAAAACGGTGGCCAGTTCATCATTGCTGATGCCGAGGGCATTTTTCAGGACGGAGTAAGCTTCCGCAATCAGCTGCATATCGCCGTATTCGATACCGTTGTGAACCATTTTGACATAATGACCGGCACCGTCAGCACCGATATAGGTCACACACGGCTCGCCTTCGGCCTGTGCCGCGATCTGTTTCAGGATCGGGGCAACCAGTTCGTAAGCTTCTTTTTGTCCGCCCGGCATAATGGACGGCCCTTTCAGTGCGCCTTCCTCGCCACCGGAAACGCCGGTGCCGATAAAGTTAAAGCCCTGTGCGGACAGCTCTTTGTTACGGCGGATGGTGTCCTGAAAGAAAGTGTTGCCGCCGTCGATCAGAATGTCGCCTTTATCGAGATGCGGGGTGAGGGATGCGATGGTTTTATCGGTAGCTTCACCGGCTTTGACCATCAGCAGGATACGGCGGGGTTTTTCCAGGGAGTCAACAAACTCTTCAATGCTGTAGCTGGGAACCAGTTTTTTCCCCGGGTTTTCAGCAATCACTTCATCGGTTTTATCTGAAGAGCGGTTAAAAACAGAAACAGAATAACCGCGGCTTTCGATATTCAGTGCGAGGTTACGGCCCATAACGGCCATACCGACAACACCAATTTGTTGTTTGGACATGAAGACTCCTTCAGGAATTGACCCGTGACTAACGACGATTTCGTTAGCTGACTGTTAATTTCGTCACAGTTTAACGCATGTAAAGGCTGCGTGGTAGCGATTGATGCAAACGGTATCGTCATAGCGCACAACAGGAACAGCGGCAAAGTGCGGAATTTTTTATTGCTATTTGGCCGCACAATCCGCATTATTCCGGATGCAGCATAAGCTGTGTGAATAAAAGGTAAAACTAACCGTATGGAATGGATCGCTGATCCGTCGATTTGGGCCGGCCTGGCCACATTAATCGTACTCGAAATTGTTCTTGGTATTGATAACCTTGTTTTCATTGCCATTCTTGCCGATAAACTGCCTCCTGCACTGCGTGACAAAGCCCGTATAACCGGTCTGCTGTGTGCACTGGTCATGCGTATTATTCTGCTGTTCAGCCTCTCCTGGCTTATCACGCTGACTAAACCGATGTTTACGATGTTCGGCCATCCGTTCAGTGCGCGTGACTTAATTATGCTGATCGGGGGTCTGTTCCTGCTGTTTAAAGCCACAATGGAGCTGAACGAACGGCTGGAAGGCGGTGAGCATAACGACGGGCAGCAGCGGAAAACCTCAAAATTCTGGGCGGTGGTGGCACAGATTATTGTGCTGGACGCCGTCTTCTCGCTGGACTCCGTGATCACGGCAGTCGGGATGGTGGATCACATCGGTGTGATGGTCACAGCGGTGATTATCGCTATGTTGCTGATGATCTGGGGCAGCCGTCCGCTGACCCGCTTTGTCAATGAGCACCCGACCATTGTTATCCTGTGTCTCAGCTTCCTGCTGATGATCGGTTTCAGCCTGGTGGCGGAAGGGTTCGGTTATCACATTCCGAAAGGTTACCTCTACGCGGCGATCGGTTTCTCCATCATGATTGAGATGCTCAACCAGGTGGCAATGTTTAACCGCCGTAAATTCCTGCGCGGGAGAAACTCTCTGCGTCAGCGCACGGCGGAAGCGGTACTGCGTATTCTGAGCGGCAAGCGTGAATCCGCAGAACTGGATAACCGCACGGCGGATCTGATTTCGGATAATCAGGAAATTTTTGACCCGGAAGAGCGGCAGATGATTGTCCGCGTGCTGGGGCTGTCGCAGCGTAACGTCAACAGTATTATGACCTCACGTCATGATGTGGAGATGCTGCGGATTGATGCGACCAGTGATGAAATCGCGGCACTGCTGATTAAAAATCCGCACACCCGCGTGGTGATCAAAGGCTCGGCGGATGATGATGAACTGCTGGGCGTGGTGCATGTGATCGACCTGCTGCATCAGCGTTTACAGCAGGACACGCTGGATCTGCATGCGCTGATCAAACAGCCGCTGGTCTTCCCTGAACAGCTGTCATTACTGAAAGCGCTGGAGCAGTTCCGCCAGGCGCAGACACACTTTGCCTTTGTGGCCGATGAGTTCGGCTATGTCGAAGGGGTGGTGACACTGACAGATGTGATGGAAACCATTGCCGGTAATCTGCCGGTCAGCGGTGTTGAGAATGATGCCCGCCATGACATTCAGTTCACGGATGATAACAGCTGGATCACCAACGGCTTTATGCCGCTGGAGGATTTAATCAACTATATTCCGCTGACGCTGGATGAAAAACGCGAGTATGAAACGGTGGCCGGTCTGCTGATGGAGCATTTGCAGCGTCTGCCGAAAGTCGGTGAGCAGATTAACATTGACGGCTGCCTGTTTGAGCCGCTGGAAATTCAGAATCACCGTATTAACCGTGTGAAAATCACGCTGCCGGAAAATCCGGAAGACCGTGACGACTGATTGTTAAAATGATAACGCCGCCGGAAACGGCGGCGTTACCACATATCGTGCAGGTTATTCAACCGGGGCACATTCAAAATCACTAAAGATTTTCTGGCTGTTTTTGGCGCGGGGTTTAAACTTCCCAGCCGGTTTGTTATTCACATACACTTCAAATTCAGATGCCCGGGTAATGGCTGAGGTGAAACTGACCCAGGCATTAGCACCACTGCGGGTCGTCGTGTTTTCAGGAATATAATAGGCTTCATCATCAATCAGGAAAGAGATGTCACCGTCAAGGCTCTGGTCATTACTGTAAACAGACACGCTGTTGTCGTAGCCTTCCCCCGCACCTTCGTTACAGGCGATAATGACGGCATTGCCGGCTCCGTTACTGATACTGTATTCAGTAAATCCCTGAGCAGCCCCCATTGACCAGGTATCAGGAACAGCATAGGCAGAGGCAGAGCAGACGGCAATCATACCGGCCAGTAGTATTTTTTTCATTTAAGATATCCGTTATGGTTATAGATGATGATTAATATCGGCAGCTTGTTCATATTTCCGGAGCAGTATTAATGATCTGCTGTCTCCCTGCTTTTCTGATCCTTGCGGCTGACAGCGGGATATTCAGATTTTGATACACAATAATTTTACAAATACTGATTTATCTGCTTTATTTTTACCTTTAATTATATACCCTGCAAATCCTGAATTATGGTTATGTATCAGATTTCTGTAAGGATAAAAAACCGCCTATGTCTGTTGTGACACTGATCCTTGTTTTTCTGCTGGCCGTGATTGCCAGTGTGTTTATCTCCCGTCTGCTGGGGGACAAAATTCCGCTGCCTTTTATTCAGATTGCCATTGGTGCGGGGCTATCACTCTTCGGTTTTGATGTGGCGTTTGAGCCGCATCTGTTCCTGTTCCTCTTTATTCCGCCGTTGCTGTTTCTGGATGGCTGGCGGATCCCGAAAGAAGCGCTGTTCAGTGATATCAAACCGATTTTCTCGCTGGCCATCGGCCTGGTGTTTTTCACCGTCGTCGGCATGGGGTTGTTTATCCACTGGCTGATCCCGGCGGTTTCTCTGGCGGTTGCTTTTGCACTGGCGGCGATTTTGTCACCGACAGACCCGGTGTCTGTGGCGGCAATGACCGTTAATGCGCCGCTGCCGTCCCGTATGGCCCATATTCTGGAAGGGGAATCCCTCTTTAATGATGCCAGCGGTCTGGTATGCTTCAGTTTTGCGGTAGGTGCGGCACTGACCGGGACGTTTTCTCTGCCGTCGGCTGCCGGGAAGTTTATGGTGGTGGCGCTGGGCGGAATTATGGTTGGCCTGCTGATTGCGATGTTCATCGGGAAGGTAAACCAGTTCCTGGTGCAGCGCACCGGGGAGGATCCGGCGATTCAGATTATGATCAGCCTGCTGATCCCGTTTGTTTCTTATCTGGCGGCAGAGCACCTGGGTGTGTCCGGCATTCTGGCCGCAGTGGCGGCCGGTATCGCCATGCACTATGAGCGTATTGTCGGCCGTATGCAGTCTGCCACCCGCATGCAGAGCAAGGCGGTCTGGGATACTGTGCAGGTCGCGCTGAACGGGATGATCTTTATTCTGCTGGGTGAACAGTTACCGGGTATGTGGCGCTCAGTGCCGCAGGTGGCGGCAGATGCCGGGGCTTCCGCGCCGTGGGTACTGCTGCTGTACGTGGTGATTATCACCTTTGGCCTGGCAGTGCTGCGTTTTGCCTGGGTATGGATTGCCATGACACTGACGGTTTTCCGCCAGCGCCGCAAAGGTAAGCAGTCTGATATGCCGCATCTGCGCCTGATGGCGATTATGGCAACCGCCGGTGTGCGCGGGGCGATTACCCTCGCCGGTATCCTGACACTGCCGATGCTGATGAATGACGGTTCACCGTTCCCGCACCGGGATCTGGCTATCTTCCTCGCCATGGGGGTGATTCTGTTTTCACTGGTGATTGCGGCGGTTGCACTGCCGGTGCTGACCAGAGGCCTGAATACGGATTTACCGCATGATAATGAAGAGCTGAATGCCCGTTTCACCCTGAATGAAGCCGCAATGAGTAATCTGCGGGTACAGATGGGGGAGCCGCTGGAAGATATTGATGAAATGACACTGCGCACAGAAGTGGGGACTCACTTGCTGGAGATCTACGGTCGTCATCTTGACAGTAACAGTGATGACCAGACCGCCGGGTTTGACTGGCACAATGTGATCCGCATGGAACGGCGGATGTCACTGACAGCGCTTCAGGCGGAGCGTGATGCCCTCAAACAGCTGCGCAAAAGTAAGAATATCAGTGAGCACACTTACACCCGGCTGGTGCAGGAACTGGATCTGAAAGAAGAGGCGCTGAAACTGGCACTGCACTGACAGTAACAGAGAGAAAAAATCAAAAGACCCGCACACTGTGCGGGTCTTTTTTTACATCACAACACTGCTGCGGGTATGTGCCTGCAGAACCCGTGAGGCGGTCTGTGTCATGGTATCGTTGATTTCATCGAGCCAGTGATGCACCTGCTCCGCGGATAACTGCAGTGACGGGCAGTCCCGGTCCTTCTGGTTGTTCTCTTCCAGCAGCAGCACCAGTTCGGTATCCAGCAGGGACTGGATCATATCAATCCACAGACCGATTTGCTGATTCAGCGGTTTTCCGGCCGGAGAGGTAATGCAGTAGCGGTTGAGCCGCTCAGCGGCGGTATACTGAAAATCATCCCGCAGTGCCATCCGCTCTGCCAGGGTGGCGGTTTCAGGTGCAGGCAGCGGAGTACCGAGACAGGTAAACTCATAACTGTCTTCCCGGGTAAACAGACTGTCATTCAGCCGGATCTGCTTTTCCTCATAATGCATCAGGACTTCGCGAAGCAGGGCGCTGACCGCAAAAAAGTGGTCGGTTTTATGAAACTGGCTGCCGTTGAGATACGGCGCACTCAACTGCTGCCGCAGGGATTGCTCATCTTCCTCCGGCGAGGAGACAAAACGCCTGCGGGATTTCTGTGTTTTGAACCAGCGGCGCCAGCGGTGGCGCGACAGATACAGCAGCAGGCTGAGTAACAGCAGATAATAAAGAGAGTCTAAAAGTTCGTCCTGCATAAGCGCCTTCCCAAGCAAAAATCAGAGTTCACGGCGGACAAACGATACTGTTTCAGGATCGGCAATCCGCTGATAGTCCTTTGTATTCAGAATAATGGAGCATTCCAGGCTGCCGGCATTAAAAGCCAGCTCACTGAAACGTTCAAATAACATCGGATCGGCAACGAGACGGAGATTTGGGTGGAAGCTGAACGGCGGGATAGCACCGAATACACACTGTGTCAGTTCAGCTGTCTCTGCAGGGCTGGCGAGAGAGGCGCGGGTGCCGCCGGTTTTTTTTGCCAGTGCCTGTAAATCCGCCTGCTGATCAGAAGGCAGAATTGCGAGGATATACTGACGGACACCGTTTCCCTTGACATGACAAACCAGTGCTTTGGCACCCTGACCGTGGTGTGTGCCGCGCACTCTGGCGACTTCTTCGGTTTTCCCGGCGGAGGCATGATGCACCACACGGTAGCGGGCATTATGTTCATCCAGCCGGGCGGTCAGTTTCTCAAAAATCGGGGTCATATCACTCACAGTCTCTGCATTTGTTGCCAATATCCTGCCTATTATAGAAGGTTACGGCAACAAAAACAGCGGACAAAAAAGGATTTCCCCCGCTTTCGGATTAACGGTGACGGGAACGCAGTTTTTCAATAACAGCGGCCAGATCCAGATCGGCATCCTGGAGCAGTACCAGCAGGTGATAGAGCAGATCCGCGGATTCTGATGTCAGTTCCGCCTTATCACGGACAGTGGCGGCCAGTGCGGTTTCCACGCCTTCCTCGCCCACTTTCTGGGCAATCCGTTTGGTCCCGGCGGCATAGAGTTGTGCCGTGTAAGAGCTGTCCGGATCCGCCGTTTTGCGGGATTTTATGACAGACTCCAGTTCATACAGAAAACCCTGTGCAGTTTGTGCCGGCGCAAAACAGCTGTTGGTACCCTGATGACAGGTCGGGCCGATCGGGGTGACCAGCGCGAGCAGCGTGTCGTTGTCACAATCTTTAAACAGATCTTCCAGATTAAGGAAATGCCCGGACGATTCCCCTTTGGTCCACAGCCGCTGTTTGGTACGGGAATAAAACGTCACGCGTTTTTCGCTGATCGTTTTGTCCAGTGCCTCGCGGTTCATGTAGCCCAGCATCAGCACATCACCGGAGACGGCGTGCTGCACAATAACCGGCAGCAGATCGCCGGTTTTCTGCCAGTCCAGTTGTGCGATTTCCTGTTCCGTGAGCATCGTGTGTTACTCCTGTATTCTGACAACGATCCCGTCGCGGGCAAGTCCGCGTTTCAGGTCGCCGATATTAATAATTTGTTTGTGGAAGACAGAGGCGGCAAGCGCACCGTCAACACCGGCCTGTAAAAACGCATCACGGAAGTGATCCGGATGACCGGCACCACCCGAGGCAATCAGCGGCACCTGACACACTTCACGCACTTTTTTCAGCTGCTCCAGGTCGTAGCCGTTGCGTACACCATCCTGGTTCATCATATTAAGGACGATCTCCCCGGCACCGCGCTGCTGCGCTTCCTGTACCCAGTCGAGGGTGTTACGGGAAGTGGAGATGGTGCGTTTTTCATCACCGGTAAACTGATAGACCTGATAGTTTCCGCTTTCCGCATCGTGCCAGGTATCGATCCCGACGACAATACACTGCACGCCGAAGCGGTCAGCCAGCCGGGTGATGAGGGTTGGATCACTCAGCGCCGGGGAGTTAACGGAGATTTTATCCGCCCCGAAACTGAGGATCGCGGCAGCATCTTCGGTACTGCGGATCCCGCCTGCGACACAGAACGGAATATCAATCACTTCCGCTACTTTGGCAACCCAGCTTTTATCCACCACACGGCCGTCAGAGGAGGCGGTGATATCATAGAATACCAGCTCATCCGCACCTTCTTCGGCATAGCGGCGGGCGAGGGGAACGATGTCGCCGATGATTTCGTGATTACGGAACTGAACCCCTTTAACCACCTGTCCGTCACGGACGTCCAGGCAGGGAATTATACGTTTTGCCAGCATGCGATAGCCTCCGGTAATGTCATTTTGCCGTCGAGCAGTGCCCGGCCGACGATCACGCCCGCCACACCGGTAGCAGGCAGCGGGGCGATATCACTCAGCCCGCCGATACCACCGGATGCCTGAAAGGCAATCTCCGGGAACGCGGCACTGATTTCCTGATAAAGCGCCACATTGGATCCCGCCAGCGTACCGTCTTTCGAGATATCGGTACATAATACGTGGCGCAGCCCGGCAGAGGCGAAATCGCGGATTACGTCTTCGATGGTCTGCTCTGAATCTTCCTGCCAGCCGCTGACCGCAACCCGTTTTTTACCGTCTGCGCCGATGCGCACATCCAGCGCCAGCACGATGCGTTCCCCCCAACGGGCAAACCAGCGTTTTACTTCTTCCGGGGATTTGATCGCCGTGGAGCCGACCACCACACGGGCGGCACCGGCATCAATCAGGGCGGCAACATCTTCCTCAGTGCGGATCCCGCCGCCGATCTGTACCGGCACGCTCACACCCGCCAGCAGTGTTTTCAGCAACGGGATCTGGCGTTTCGCCGGGTCTTTGGCACCGGTTAAATCCACAAGGTGCAGCAGTTGTGCCCCTTCGCGCTCATAAGCCTGCAAACGGCTGAGCGGATCCGCGCCGTAATCGCGCTGTTTCGCATAATCGCCCTGGTGAAGGCGCACTACCTGTCCGTCAATTAAATCCAGTGCGGGAATGATCATGACACTTTCATCTCCAGAAAATTTTTAATCAGTGTGATACCGGTTTTGCCTGAACGCTCCGGGTGGAACTGCACGCCGTAAAAATTATCGCGGAAAAGAACACTGCTGAATGCCTCACCGTATGTGGTGGTGGCAGCCGTAGCGTCGCTGACCGGGCAGGCGTAACTGTGAACAAAATAAAAATAGCTCTGCGGCGCAATATCACGGAACAGCGGCAGATCGGCGGTAAATTCCACGGTATTCCAGCCCATGTGCGGTACCGGCAGCCCGTCCGGTGTCATTTTTTGTACGGGAGTATCAATCAGGCCGAGCAGATCGATATTTCCCTCTTCGCTGGTGGTGCCGAGCAACTGCATGCCGAGACAAATTCCCAGCACCGGCTGTGTCAGGGAACTGATGGTGCTCGCCAGGCCGCGCGCTGTCAGATTTTCCATTGCCGCACCCGCTGTTCCGACCCCCGGCAGAAAGACTTTATCTGCCTGACGGATAAGGTCAGGGTCGGCGGTGACCAGCGGCTGATAACCAAGACGCTCCACCGCGTAGCGGACGGAGGCGATATTGGCACAGCCGGTATCGGTGATCACTATGCGCATCACAGCACCCCTTTTGAACTCGGCAGAACATTGCCTTCCACGCGGATGGCCTGGCGCAGTGTCCGTCCGAACACTTTAAACAGGCTTTCGGCTCTGTGGTGGTCGTTCTTCCCTTTGGTTTTCAGGTGTAACGTGCAGCCCATAGTGTAGGAGAGCGAGCGGAAGAAGTGCTCAATCATCTCCGTGCTCAGGTCGCCGACACGCTGATATTTAAAATCGGCTTTGTATTCCAGGTGCGGACGGCCTGAGATATCCAGGGCACAGCGGGCAAGACACTCATCCATCGGCAGGGTAAAACCGAAACGGGTGATGCCGCGCTTATCGCCGAGTGCCAGTTTCAGGGCTTCGCCCAGCGCCAGTCCGGTATCTTCTACGGTGTGGTGATCATCAATCACAAGGTCGCCGCTGACCTGAATATTGAGGCGGAAACCGCCGTGGGTGGCAATCTGATCCAGCATGTGGTCGAAAAAGCCGACTCCGGTACGGATAGTGCTGCCGCCTTCACGGTCGAGCCACACTTCGGTGAGAATATCGGTCTCTTTGGTTTTGCGCTCCACGCGGCTGTAACGGTCACGGCGGGTCAGCTGCTCTGCGATACTGTTCCAGTCAGTGCCCGGCTGGCCGTAACGCAGCCCGGTAATCCCCATGTTTTCCGCGAGCTGAATATCGGTTTCACGATCGCCGATCACATAGCTGTTTTGCATGTTGATGACACCCGGCAGCAGGTATTTTTCCACCAGCGTGATTTTCGGTTTGCGGCAGTTGCAGTTATCCGCCGGTTTGTGCGGACAAATCAGGACCTCATCAAAGGTAATGCCCTGAGAGGTGAAAATCTGCATCATCAGCTGGTGCGGTACCTCGAAATCCGCCTGCGGGAAGCTGTCAGTGCCCAGGCCGTCCTGGTTGGTGACCATTACAAAGTGGTATCCGGCCTCTTTCAGCTTCAGAAGCGCGGGGATCACATCCGGCTCAAAGGCCAGTTTGTCTAATCTGTCCACCTGGAAATCCACCGGTGGTTCGGTGATCAGAGTGCCGTCGCGGTCAATAAATAAAACGTTCTGTGTCATGGTATCCGTTGTCCTCAGATTATGGCATTTCAAGCGCGGCGATAGCGGCGATCACCCGCAGGCATTCCGCCCGGGTGCCGACAGTAATGCGCAGACAGTTTTCCAGCCCGCGTTGTTTGCGCTGGTCACGTAAAATAATTCCCTCATCCCACAGGCTGCGGAAAACCCGTTCCGCATCACGGAAACGCACCAGAATGTAGTTGGTTTTGCTCGGGAAAACGGTTTCCGTCAGCGGCAGCTTTTGCAGCTCATCACACAGCATCTGCCGGTTGCGGCAGATTTCGGTAACGCGCTCCTGCATTACGGCAATGCCTTCCGGCAGCAGGGCTTCGGCAGCAATGGCTGCTACCGGGGATGACAGCGGATAGGGCGCGATCACTTTCATCAGTACGTTAATAATATCCGCAGAAGCCAGTGTGAAGCCGCAGCGCAGCCCGGCGAGCGCAAAGGCTTTGGAGAGCGTGCGCAGGATCACCAGGTTCGGGTATTCTTTCAGCCACGATGCCACGCTGAACTCCGGGCAGAACTCGATATACGCCTCATCGACCACAATCAGTGCGCGGTTATCCACGATATCAAACAGATAACGCAGATCCTGCTCGCGGATCGGGTTACCGGTCGGGTTGTTCGGGTGGCAGACATAAATCACTTTCACGCCGCTGAGACTGGCGGCAATGCTGTCCAGATCCAACTGCCAGCCATCCAGTGACGGCACCACTTTCTGTGCGATACCAAAAGTTTCCGCACTGACACTGTACATGCCGTAGGTCGGCGGGCAGAACAGCACCGCATCTTTCCCCGGCTCACAGAAGGCGCGGATCAGTAATTCGATGCTTTCATCCGCGCCGCGCCCCGCGATAACCTGCTCCGGACTGACACCGGCGTAAGCCGCATAGCGGTTGATCACGTTCGCAGGCTGACACTCCGGATAGCGGTTCAGGTTGCGATCCGTAAAGGTGAAATCCGGTGCCTGCGGATATTCGTTGGCGTTCAGCCAGACATCCCCGTTACCACCGAGGCGTCGTGCCGACTGATACGGCGTCAGTAACTGCACATTTTCGCGGGCCAGTGCCATCGCGCTGAATGGTTTGTTCATCGGTTGTTCTCCTCCGCTTTCAGGGCATTCATCCGCAGTGTCACGGCATTTTTGTGCGCGGTGAGCAGTTCCGCAGCCGCCAGGATTTCAATCGCGTCTGCCAGACCGGATAACCCGGCCGGGGTCAGCTTCTGCACGGTCATCCGTTTCATAAAATCCGCCAGTCCGAGGCTGGAATAGGTCGAGGTATAACCGTAAGTCGGCAGAACGTGGTTGGTGCCGGAGGCATAATCACCCGCCGATTCCGGCGACCAGTCACCGAGGAACACGGAACCGGCACTGTTGATAGCAGGCAGCAGGGCATCAGGGTCGCGGGTCTGGATAATTAAGTGCTCCGGACCGTACTGATTGCTGATCGCCACACAGGTGTCCAGGTCACGGGCAATAATAATGCGGCTGGCGGACAGTGCCTGACGGGCAATCTCTTTGCGTGATAATAATTCCAGCTGTGAATTGGTTTCTGCCACCACGCGCTGTGCCATTGCTTCATCCGGGGTGACCAGCACCACCTGAGAATCAGGGCCGTGTTCGGCCTGGGAGAGCAGGTCGGCAGCGACAAAGGCCGGGTTGGCACCGCTGTCGGCGATCACCAGTACTTCAGAAGGCCCGGCAGGCATATCAATGGCTGCACCGCCGATAGTCTGGCTGACCTGACGTTTGGCTTCGGTCACATAGGCGTTACCCGGCCCGAAAATTTTGTCGGTGGCGGGAATGGTTTCTGTGCCGAATGCCATCGCGGCAATCGCCTGGGCACCGCCCGCCTGATAGATAGTCTCCACACCGCAAAGTTGCGCGGCATATAAAATTTCATCGGCGACCGGCGGCGGCGAGCAGAGAATGATCCGGCGGCAACCGGCGATTTTTGCCGGAACAGCCAGCATCAGGACAGTGGAAATCAGCGGCGCACTGCCGCCCGGGATATACAGCCCGACACTGTCCACCGGACGGGTGACCAGCTGGCAGCTGACGCCGGGCTGGGTTTCCACATTAATCACATCCGGGAGCTGCGCCTCGTGAAAGCGGGTGATATTGGCTTTCGCGGTTGCCATGGCGGATTTCAGCGAATCCGGCAGACGGTCAGCGGCGGCGGCAATTTCCGCAGCACTGATTTGCAGTTCTGTCACCTGTGTTTTGTCAAAGCGGGCACTCAGCGCGCGCAGGGCGTTATCGCCGTTTTCCCGCACATCGCGGATGATGTCACTGACCACGCGGCTGATATCACCGGATGCTGCCATCGCCGGGCGCATCAGGGCATCCGCCTGCTGTTGTGCATCAAGGTTTTCCCAGCGGATCAAGGTATTAAAGGTCATTGCGGTCATTGTCATCACTCCATCATTTTTTCAATCGGCAGAACCAGAATGGAGCTGCAGCCCAGGGCTTTCAGTTTCTCCATGGTTTCCCAGAACAGGGTTTCGCTGCTGACCATGTGCATTGCCACCAGATCCGGCTCACCGGCCAGCGGCAGCAGGGTCGGACGTTCTGCGCCCGGCAGCAGGGCGATCACTTCGTCCAGACGCTCTGACGGAGCGTGCATCATGATGTATTTGGATTCACGTGCCTGGATAACACCCTGGATACGGGTCATCATTCTGTCGATAAGCTGCTGTTTAGCGGGCGGCATGTCACCGTCGCGCTGAATCAGACAGGCTTTGGAGCGGTAAATCACTTCCACTTCGCGCAGACCGTTGGCTTCCAGCGTGGCACCGGTGGATACGAGGTCACAGATGGCATCGGCCAGACCGGCGCGCGGTGCCACTTCCACCGAGCCGTTGAGCAGACAGGATTTAAAGCGGATACCTTTCTGATCGAGATAGCGTTTGAGCAGGAACGGGTAGGAGGTCGCGATACGGCTGTCCTGAAGACATTCCGCGCCGCTGTAGCTGAAATCCACCGGTGCGGCCAGCGAGAGGCGGCAGGTACCGAAATCCAGGCGGCGCAGCGTGAAGTAGCGCGGGTTTTGTCCCTGTGCCTGACGGCTTAATAACTCTTCTTCCAGTACGTTTTCGCCGATGATACCGAGGTCAACCACGCCGTCCATCACCAGGCCGGGAATATCGTCATCACGGACCCGCAGGATATCAATCGGCATATTCTCTGCGTAAGCAATCAGGCGCTGCTGTTGTAAGTTGATTTTTATGCCGCAGCGCGCGAGCAATTCGCGGGAGTCTTCACTTAAGCGACCTGATTTCTGAATGGCTATCCGTAAGCGCGTTTTATCTAACATTTTGATTATCCTTTAATTTTATAATTCTTTAGGTATAAAAAAACCCCCGGAAAAAAGATTCTTCCGGGGGTTCTCTCTTAGCACGCATGCCACCGGAAGCTCTGAACGTCTTCCGGCACCAATCGCCTGAAAGACTAGTCAGGGTGATGGTGGTGGTGATGGCTGAACTGGATGCGTGTCATGATAATCTCTCGTCGTTTATCTGCCTGTTGCTATCACGGATAATGTTGTCATTATGGTGATAACGATGTTTATAAATTGCTTGTCTTTCAACCTATAGAACTCACCCGGACTTTGCAACCCCTTTTTTGCAAAGAAAACAGAAATTAAGATAATTAGCTGAAATAAAAGAAAAAATAAGCCACAGAGAGGTCATGCACGATGAAAACAGTTTCCATCGCGGGGCTGGGCTGGCTGGGAATGCCGCTGGCACAGCATCTTGCGGATATCGGTATCCGTGTTAAAGGCACCAAAACCACGCCGGACGGTACAGAGGCGGCGAGGATGTGCGGTATTGAGTGTTATATGCTGAATCTGACACCAGAACCGGAATGTAACGCTGATGATCTGGATGCCTTTTTGCAGACAGATATTCTGGTGATCACTCTGCCTGCATCCAGAACAGCGGGTGGCGGTTACCTGTATGTGAAGGCGGTGCAGAATCTGGTGGATCTGGCGGCGGCGCGCGGTGTGTCGCGGGTGATTTTTACCGGTTCAACAGCGGTTTACGGTGATCAAACCGGTAAGCTGACAGAAAATTCGCCGGTCGATCCGGTGACAGAATCCGCCAAAGCGATTGTTGAGATTGAACACTGGCTGAATGAGCTGCCGGGTGTTTCAGCGGATATTCTGCGTCTGGCGGGGCTGGTGGGGGAATCCCGTCATGCAGGACGTTTCCTTGCGGGTAAAACGGCGGTGAAAGGGGCGAATCAGCCGGTCAATCTGGTGCATCAGGATGATGTGATTGCCGCGATCCGTTTGCTGATCCAGCGTCCGCACGGCGGCCATCTGTATAACCTGTGTGCGCCGCAGCACCCGTCACGGGCTGAATTTTATCCGGATATGTCCCGTCAGATTAATTTGCTGCCGCCGGTGTTCAGAGAGGAAGATATCACTGAAGGGAAAGAGATTGACGGCAGCCGCATCTGCCGGGAACTGGGCTTTGAGTATCAGTACCCTGATCCCGGCCGGATGCCGATGACGGAGTAAGTATTAACTGACCGGCAGTGCCACGATATCGCGGTACGCCGGGCGAGTTTCAATCCGTGCAAACCAGTTCTCGATATGCGGGAAGTCCGGTCGGTCATGACACACTTCCCGCCACGGATAGAGCAGCGGCGCCAGCGCCATATCCGCGATACTGAAGGTATCACCGGCGATATAATCACGCTGTGCAAGGTCATCATTGAGCATGGCAATCAGGCGGTTCAGAGATTGTTTCAATTCCTCCACCCGCGCCGGATCGCGCTGCTCTGCCGGGGTTCTGACCAGCAGTCCCATCATCGCTTTGATATACGGGAACAGACTGCCGTCTGACCAGTACATCCATTGTGCCGCCCGGGCGCGAAATTCTGCATTGTGCGGCAGCAGTGTGCCGTCATCATATTTATCCGCCAGATAACTGAGAATGGCATTGGATTCCCAGAGAATAAATTCACCGTCCTGATAGGTCGGAATAGTTTTATTCGGGTTCATGGCGAGGTATTCCGGGGTATCGAGACCGCCGAACGGCCCGCCCGCATCTTTCTGCTGATAAGTCAGCCCCAGCTCAGTCAGACACCATAAGACTTTCTTGACGTTAGACGAGTTTTTTCTGCCCCAGACGGTTATCATAGTGACTCCTGTTGATAGATATGCGATGACGTGTGCGTATTGTCGGTTATTTTGTGTCATGAAGTGTAAATTTTTACACGAAATCCCCGTAACAGGAAGAATCGCGTTAAAGTGTCATTGGCTTACCATTCATGAAATGAATATAGTATTCATTATCACAGAGTTATCACTCTTATTTTTGTCACGATGTACCGGGTTTAAAGAGGGAAGAGTAATGCAGACAATAATCAGTTCACGGGTAACCGGTTTAATCGGCGGGCTTGCTTTCGGATTTTTAAGCATCGGCCACGCGTTTGCGGAGGAAACACCGGTTGCACCGCAGGTGGATGCAAAAGCGTATGTGCTGATGGACTACAACAGCGGGAAAATCCTGTCATCCGCGAATGCGGATGAGCGCCTTGACCCGGCGTCACTGACAAAAATTATGAGCAGTTATGTGGTCGGACAGGCGATTAAAGCCGGAAAAGTGACACCGGATGATATCGTCACCGTCGGTATTAATGCCTGGGCAACCGGTAACCCGGTGCTGAAAGGCTCTTCCCTGATGTTCCTCAAGCCCGATGACCGCGTAAAATTAATCGATCTGAACAAAGGGATGGTTATTCAGTCCGGCAATGACGCCAGTATTGCGCTGGCGGAATATGTCGCGGGCAGCCAGGAAACCTTTGTTTCCCAGATGAACAGTTACGCCAAACAGATTGGCCTGACAAATACCCATTTTAAAACGGTTCACGGGCTGGATTCTGAAGGACAGTACAGTACCGCCAAAGACATGGCACTGCTGACCCAGGCGCTGATCACCGATGTGCCGGATGAATATGTTATCCATAAAGAGAAAGAATTTACTTTTAATAAGATCCGTCAGCCGAACCGCAACCGTCTGCTGTGGAGCACCAATCTCAATGTGGACGGTGTGAAAACCGGTCACACCAGCGGCGCGGGACATAACCTGGTGGCTTCCGCGACAGACGGCCCGATGCGTCTGATCTCTGTGGTGCTGGGTGCACCGAGTGACCGTGTCCGTTTTGCTGAAAGCGAAAAAATCCTCTCCTGGGGCTTCCGTTTCTTTGAAACCGTGGCACCGGTGAAAGCCGATACCCCGCTGACCACTGAGCGTGTCTGGTTCGGGGATATTTCAGAAGTGCCGCTGGGCGCGGAAAAAGACATTTATGTCACGATCCCGAAAGGCAAACTCAAAGATCTGAAAGCCACTTTTGAGCTGGACAGCACCACGCTGGAAGCGCCGCTGGCGAAAAACCAGGTGGTCGGGAAAATCAACTTTATCCTTGATGATAAAGTCGTTGAACAGCGTCCGCTGGTGGTTCAGCAGCAGGTTGAGGAAGCCGGTTTCTTCGGCCGTATCTGGGATTATATTGTCCGCTTCTTTGCCGGACTGTGGCATTCCGTCTTCGGTTAATCACAACAGTCTGCCGGTTAACGGACCGGCAGGCTTTCTCTCCGTTTACCGGGCAAATCCGGTATCACGTTCAGACAGTACTCCTGAAATCACGCCTCGATTCTTACTGCTGCTATTGTTTTATGTCATCTCAATGACCTGCGAAGGTATCTTCCTGCGGAATTTAATCTGAATTAAGGAAGAAAAACACGGAATGCACCATCCCGTGCGGCTATTTTTTATCAGAGCGGCAATAATAGACAGGCAGATAAAAACGGGCGGTAACAACAGGAGAGACAATGATTCGTTTATGTCCGGTCAGTAAAGATAACTGGGAAGCGTGTGTGGATCTGGAAGTACGGGAGGATCAGGAGGATTTTGTGGCCTCCAATGTGTATTCCCTGGCACAGCTTCAGTTTGTGAATAATTTCAGTGCCGATGTGATTTATGACGACGAAACTATGATCGGTTTTGCCATGTACGGTATTGATGACGATGATGGCATGTTCTGGATCTGGCGCTTTATGCTGGATGCACAGTTTCAGGGCAAAGGGCTGGGTAAAGCCGCATTTGCTGCTTTGCTGGAAAAAATCACCGCGATGAATAACACCCGGGAGCAGCCGCTGCCCTGGCTGCGGTTGAGTTATGAGCCGGAAAATGAATTCGCAAAACACTTTTATCAGCGTTTCGGCTTTAAGGTGGTGCAGATGATGGATTTCGGGGAGGAAATGGCGCAAATGCCGCTATCATCATAAGGTTATTCCCCTTTCAGGCGGCAATTTATCATGCTGTCTGCTGAATTACCCTGTTGAAATCCGTATAAGATCCGATATTACATCCTGATATCGGATTTTTTTATAAAAAAGGACCGGTATTTTTACACACCGGTCAATAAAGGATTAAAGATATGGGGACAATTGTGTTTATCGCGCTGGTCATTGCCGTGGCCGGAATTGTATGGATCCGGCGGGTATATCTCCGGATAAACCGCCTTCAGGCTCCGATCACCGAAGCTTATGCGGCGATTGACGGTATGCTGCATCAGCGGGCGGAGAGGATCGGTCAGCTGGTGGATATGACGGAAAAAGCCGGTATCCGGGATGCAACGCTGTTTTATTCCTGGCAGGATGCGTATCCGCGCTATACAGAGGCGGCGACACTGGATGAGAGTGTCAGTGCTGCAAATGATATCAGCAGTGCTTTTTATCATATTATGACGCTGACAGAGACATTCCCGGTGCTGATTGCGGATCCGCAGTTTGTCCGTATTCAGCTGGGGATCTGTGATGTTGAGGATGCCCTGAATCCCGGCATCCGTGCTTTTAATGAGGCGGTACTTCAGTACAATATTGCGGTTCAGCACTATCCGGACACCCTGGTGGCCGGGCTGTTCGGGTTCGGACCCAAAACACTGCTGCTGATGTCCTGATACAAAAAACCCCGCAATATGCGGGGTTTTTTGACTTTCCGGAGACCGGGGTTAATCAGTCACACGGGATCACTTTGATTGCCAGGCCGCCCTGTGAGGTTTCGCGGTATTTGGCGTTCATATCTTTACCGGTTTCATACATGGTTTCGATAACTTTATCGAGACAAACGCGCGGTTCGCTGACACGGCGCAGCGCCATACGGGCGGCGTTGACAGACTGAACAGCGGCAATGGCGTTACGCTCGATGCACGGTACCTGTACCTGTCCGGCGACCGGGTCACAGGTCAGGCCGAGGTTGTGTTCCATCGCGATTTCCGCCGCGATAAAGACCTGCATCGGGCTGCCGCCCAGCAGTTCGGTCAGACCGGCTGCCGCCATGGAGCAGGCAACACCGACTTCACCCTGGCAACCCACTTCCGCACCGGAAATAGAGGCGTTCATTTTGTACAGTGAACCGATCACGCTGGATACCAGGAAATAGCGGGTATAGGCGTTTTCATTCACCGGACGGATGAATTTATCGTAATACGACAGCACTGCCGGGATGATCCCGCAGGCACCGTTGGTTGGTGCGGTAACAACACGGCCGCCGGCGGCGTTTTCTTCGTTAACGGCGAGGGCAAACATGTTGATCCAGTCAACAACCTGCATCGGGTCAGTGGAGGTGTTATCACTGGTAACCAGCTGACGGCGCAGTGCAGCGGCACGGCGTGGTACACGCAGCGGCCCCGGCAGCAGACCTTCAGTGTTCACACCGCGCTCGATACCGGCTTTCATCACGTCCCAGACTGCCGCCAGGTGAGCAGAAAGCTCTTCCTTGCTGTGCAGCGCCAGTTCGTTCTGCATAACCAGTGCTGACAGAGACAGCCCGGTTTCATTGCAGTGTTTCTGCAGATCAGCTGCATACTGGTACGGATAAGGTACTTTGGTTTCGCTGTCCGCAGCCTGGCCAAAATGCTCTTCATCGACGATAAAACCACCGCCGACGGAGTAATAGGTTTTCTTGTACAGTAATTCATCACCGGCGAATGCGCTGATGGACATGCCGTTCTCATGCAGCGGCAGGTTTTCTTTATGGAAGTTCATCCCGTTATCGCGCGGGAAATCCACTTCATGGCGTTGGTTTGCCAGCAAAAGGCGTTCACGTTCTTCAACATCCCTGATAAAGCCCGGTATCGCGTCAATATCAACAGAATCCGGCAGGTTACCCGCAAGACCCATAATGATAGCGATATCTGTTGCGTGACCTTTCCCTGTCAGAGACAGAGAGCCGTACACATCAACCTGAATGCGGGTGGTTTTTTCCAGCAGTCCGGCCGCGATAAGATCATCAGCGAACTGTTTACCTGCTTTCATCGGACCGACCGTGTGAGAACTCGACGGACCAATACCAATTTTGAAGATGTCAAATACACTGACCATATTGCTCGCCCCCTATGTTAAGGCGTGGATTAATAGTGTCGTGAAGATTCACGAAGCCGTTACTTTTCAGTTCCGGCTGATTATTGTTGTTGCTGTTGCCCGCCGGAGAGGGCAACAGTCATTTATTTATTAACCAAAAAACAGCTGATACAGATTGTAGAACACCGCTGAAATTGCAATGAGCCCCATCACAACCACAAACAGATTACTCAGGTGACCGGCATATTTGCGCATCGCAGGCACTTTGCGGATGGCATACATCGGCATGATAAACAGCAGCATAGCGATGATCGGGCCGCCCAGGGTTTCAATCATACCCAGAATGCTCGGGTCTAATGTGGCAACAATCCAGGTGGTTACCAGCATAAACAGTGCAGTCAGTTTATTCAGTTTAGACGGTGCAATGCTTTTGCCCTTGGCGCGTAATGCTTTGTTAACCAGACCGTTAAAGCCTTCACGGGCACCCAGGTAGTGACCCAGGAATGATTTGGTGATAGCAATAAACGCGATGAATGGTGCGATATAGGCAATCATCGGGTTCTGGAAGTGGTTTGCCAGGTAAGACAGAATAGAGATGTTCTGATCTTTCGCTTCCTGCAGGTTCTGCGGGGAGAGGCTCAGCACGCAGCTGAACACAAAGAACATCACAGTCAGTACCATCATAATGTGAGCGTACGCCAGAATGCGGGAGCATTTTTTCTCCGCATTTTCGCCGTACTCTTCACGCTTGGCGACAGCAAAGGCAGAGATAATCGGGGAATGGTTAAAGGAGAACACCATTACCGGAATCGCCAGCCACAACGTTATCAGCAGACCATGACCGGTGACACTGGCCGTATTGCTGTCGAAAGAGAGGGTTTTGAATACATCTGTGCTCCAGTGCGGGATCAGATACAGCGCCAGCACCATCAGAACCGCCACAAACGGGAATACCAGCACACTCATTGCCTTGACAATCGCGGCCTCACCGAAGCGGATAATACACATAATCCCGATGATCAGTACCAGTGACAGAATAATGCGCGGCGGCGCCGTCATATGCATCTGGTTAACGATAAAGCTTTCCACGGTGTTGGTGATAGCCACACTGTAGACCAGCAGAATCGGGTAGATAGCAAAGAAATAGAGCAGGGTGATAAGGCCGCCGGCTTTGGAACCGAAATGCTCTTCCACCACTTCAGTAATATCTTCGCCCGGATTTTTACCGGACAGCACGAAGCGGCACATACCGCGGTGTGCGAAAAAGGTCATCGGGAAGGCCAGCACGGCCATGATGATAAGCGGGATCAGCCCGCCGATACCGGCGTTAATCGGCAGAAACAGTACGCCTGCACCGATAGCGGTACCGTACAGTCCGAGCATCCAGACGGTATCGGATTTACGCCATTTGCGATAATCATTGCTGGTGTCAGTCTTGCTGACCACAACCTGCGGTTGTGTTGTATCCATAGAAGTCTCCAAAATGTACAACAATAACAACAATTAAAATTTTGCACGCTGACTTGTGCATTTATTCGTCTCTGAAATAGGGTCTATGTACGTAACCAGATAAAAAATAAGTAAAGCTAAAAAGTCACCGGCAATTGCTTACCGGTAAAAATAATAAACAGCAGCGACCTGATATCTGTAATGGATAAATAAAGGTCTCTGCATTAATTCATATTCAAAAGTACCCGAAATTGATAACTCTCTTTCTGATGGTGAAAATATACTGTTTTTCAGTGGAAAACACCGTGATCACAGTCTCAAATGCTATAAATCACAGTAAAATAGGCTCTGTTGCAAGATTTGATAAAATTGTTAATCCGGGTTTACGGAATGGAGTATGCCGAAACGGCATAGAGAGATTGCGTGTTCTGTAATAATGCGGTTTTTGTCTGTGTTTTATTTAATTAAATTAATTTATTCATATATTAATAAATATATCACCTGCACAAATCGTATTATTTAAAAATAGCGGCAAGCCTGATTTTTACAGGACTAAAAACCCTGTTTAAAGTATGGTTTATTTGCATTATCTGTTGTTTTTAATATAAAAAATATTTTTTGCTTAAGTGCGTGACTGTACCGGAAGTATGCTGAAAGGCAGGCAGTATAAAATATGGCGTTATATAATGATCACATTGTCTGTCTCAGATGATTAAAATAATTATTTTAATCACGAATTAAGTCACTTGCGTGATACTGGTGTCATATAAAACAGAAATGTTAAATAAATACCAGAATAATATTCTGTGAACAAAAATAATACTGCCGGCAGTGAAAAATGCGGTTAAAAAAAGATCGCCGGCAGCAGAAATTAAACAGTGATAAAAAAATACCGGCGTGCAGGCCGGTATCGCGCCGGTACCAACAGAACCCGGCAGGTTGCCCGCCGGAGAGGGCAACTGTCATGTATTTATCAGCCAAAAAACAGCTGATACAGATTGTAGAACACCGCTGAAATGGCAATGAGACCGATCACGACCACAAACAGGTTGCTCAGGTGACCGGCATATTTACGCATCGCAGGGACTTTGCGGATAGCGTACATCGGCATGATAAACAGCAGCATGGCGATGATCGGGCCGCCCAGGGTTTCAATCATACCCAGGATGCTCGGGTCCAGTGTGGCAACAATCCAGGAGGTCACCAGCATAAACAGTGCAGTCAGTTTATTCAGCTTAGACGGTGCAATGCTTTTACCTTTGGCGCGCAGTGCTTTGTTAACCAGACCATTAAAGCCTTCACGGGCACCCATATAGTGACCCAGGAACGCGTTGGTGATCGCAATAAAGGCGACTAACGGTGCGATATAGGCAATCATCGGATTATGGAAGAAGTTTGCCAGGTAAGACAGAATGGAGATGTTCTGATCTTTTGCTTCCTGCAGGTTCTGCGGAGAGAGGCTCAGTACACAACTGAACACAAAGAACATCACTGTCAGTACCATCATGATGTGGGCGCATGCCAGAATGCGGGAGCATTTTTTCTCTGCGTTATCACCATATTCCTGACGTTTTGCGACACTGAATGCTGAAATAATCGGAGAATGGTTGAACGAAAATACCATCACCGGAATCGCCAGCCACAGGGTGACCATCAGACCGCGTCCGGTATCACCGGCAGAGTGACTGCTGAAAGAGAGCGTATCAAATATCGCGGTATTCCAGTGCGGGATCAGATACAGCGCCAGCACCATCAGAACGGCCACAAACGGGAATACCAGCACACTCATCGCTTTGACAATCGCGGCTTCACCGAAGCGGATAATGCACATAATCCCGACAATCAGTACCAGTGACAGAATAATGCGCGGCGGCGCCGTCATGTGCATCTGGTTAACGATAAAACTTTCCACGGTGTTGGTGATAGCCACACTGTAAACCAGCAGGATCGGGTAGATAGCAAAGAAATAGAGCAGGGTGATAAGGTTCCCTGCTTTGGCGCCGAAATGCTCTTCCACCACCTCGGTAATGTCTTCACCCGGATTTTTGCCGGATAAGATAAAGCGGCACATACCACGGTGCGCGAAAAAGGTCATCGGGAAGGCCAGCAGGGCCATGATGATAAGCGGAAGCAGCCCGCCGATACCGGCGTTAATCGGCAGAAACAGGATACCGGCCCCGATGGCTGTGCCGTACAGTCCGAGCATCCAGACGGTATCGGATTTACGCCATTTGCGGTAATCATTGCCGGTGTCAGTCTTGCTGACCACAGCCTGCGGATGTGTTGTTTCCATAGATGTCTCCAAATTTGCAACAAATAACAACGAAAAATTGCACGGTGAGCTGTGCACAAAATGTGTCTCTGAAGCAGGGTCTATGTACGCAACCGGATAAAAATAAGTAAAACGGGAAAGTGACCGGCAATTGCTTACCGGTAAAAATAATAAACAGCAGCGACCTGATATCTGCACCGGGCAAATAAGGTCTCTGCATTAATTCATATTCAAAAGAATCTGAGATTGATAACTGTCTTTTTGTAGTGAAAATATACCGTTTTATAGTGAAAAACGCTGTGATCTGCATCTCAATTGCTATAAATATCATTAAAAGTGGTTATGTTGCAACATTTAATAATGATGTTAATCGGTTTTTGAGGAATGATGTATGCCGAAACGGCATAGGAGAGCAGATATTCTGCAATAATATCGTTTTCGCCTGTTTTTTATTTAAACAAATTTATTTATTCAGATGTGAATTAGTATATGTGCTGCACAATGTCGTATTATGACAAAACAGAGACAAAAGCGTTTGTCACCGTGTGAAAATCATTTCAGGAATATGAATGATTATGTTATTTATTGTTTTTTAACGATAAATTGTTGTGTTTTTGAGTTTGTGGTGATTAAGGGAGGATGCGGGGAATCTGATAGTATAAAACAGGGATTATATAATGAGCACATTGTATATCCCTGATGATTAAAATAATTTTTTTAATCGCGAATTAAGTGGTCTGAGTGATATTGATGAAGAATAAAACAGAAATGTTAAATAAATACCGGCACACCGGCCGGTATTGTCTGATTCACCTTTGTATTGTTATCTCTGCACCCAGCCTTTACGGATAGGCATGGCAAAACAGTGCCGGTAGAGCACCTGCAGCCGGTTTTGCAGTGCCGGGCCGAACAGGCTCCAGAGCAGCTCTGTCAGTGCACAGGCAATCAGCACAGTGATAAAGGCACCCAGCATATCCACCGGCCAGTGAACGCCGAGAAAAACCCGCGACCAAACAACAATCAGTGCCGGGATCATCAGCAGCAATCCTGCACGGACATTGCACCAGAACAGGCAGCCCAGCGCAAAGGTAAACACGATAATGCCGTGATTGCTCGGGAATGAGGCCGTCGGTGCGTGATCAAGGAAGCTGTGGCCGAACGGTTCGGCAAACGGACGGGCATGCGGCCAGAGTGTACCGATAATCCAGGAGGCCGCGAAACCAATCAGCAGCGCAATGACACTTTTGCAGACAGCGCGGCGCTGGCGGGCCATATTCTCCGGCGTTCCCCGCAGCCAGTACCCTGCGGCAACAACCGGAAACAGCAGAACCAGATATTTAGCCGCGAAAGTGGCGGTAATAATCATGGCATGAGACGTTTCCGGTGTGGCATTAATCAGGAGAAAAAGCGAATGATTCAGATTTTCCAGCACAGCAGACTCCTTAAAAAACACACCCGTATATACCCGGTAATAAAATGACGGGTCAGGGTAGCCGTCTTGTGCATCAAGGTAAAGTAAAAATGTCTTGGTTAATCGTGCTATTACGTAACATTGCAGAAAACTGACAAAATCTGAAATAACAACAGGCGGGATAAACAGCAGGCAATAAAAAACCCGATAGTTAAAACCAAATTGGTGACTATCGGGCTTCCTCAATCTTGGGGATATTCAAAGAAAAGCAGTGGCACTTATTCAGACTGCGCCCCGGTAAGAAAGTTCGAAAAAAGATTCAAAAAAATGAAAATAATTTTTTGGTGTTGAAAATCAGCGGGATAGGGAGGAATAAATAAGCCGCTTCCCGGGCGGGAAACGGCCGGATAGCTTAGCTGAACAGGCCGAGATTGGCTTTCGCGTAAGCTTCGAAATCAGTGCAGCCGCCGATGTGTTCTTCGTCGATAAAAATCTGAGGAACTGTTTCAACCGGTTTACCGATAGTTTTGGATAAATCTTCTTTGCTGATGCCTTCAGCGTGAATATCAATATAGCGATAATCGAAGTCATCACGCTCATTTTTCAGTTTTTCTGCGAGTTCTTTCGCACGAACACAATAAGGACAACCCGGACGGCCAAAAATAACGGTATACATGAAAAGCTCCTTCATTCATCAGTAACACCGGAAGTGGTGCTTTAATGGGATAAATTATGCCTGTATCATAACGGATAGAAAAGAATGTTGTGACGATTTGTGCGGTAGTCCGCACCAATGGTTCAGTGACTATCCGCAGTGCGGATATAAAAGGCAGAATCACAGAGGATAAAATGACCAGAAAACAGCCGCGACAAATGCGTTCATTAGGGGATATGCCGCGCCCGGTAATTATCTGTGAGGTTATCGGTGTGATATTACTGGTGCTGGTCTATCTGGCGGTGAATGATTTTATTTCGCTGCCGGGTTTTATGAGCAGCAAAAATGCCCTGATGGTGATGGCGTTTGCCGGCCTGGGATGTCTGGTACCGGCGGCAATCAATATTGTCTGGCGGGCCATCAGCGCCATGCCGTCCGTGGGTATTGACAGCAAAAGCGGGGCAGACAAAAAGACCCGGCAGAAGAAAAATGAAAAAAAGCAATAAAACGTTATTCCCCTTCACGTTTTTCAGCTAAGATCCGTCATTGGTCTGCGGGTGACGGTTTTCCCCGCTGTACTTTTGTTTTTCCGGTTAAAAGGTTTCAGGTTCATGATCATTCCCGATCTCACGATATTACGCACATGGCTGGATCAGATGAAACTCTCCTGTTTTGAGTGTGATTCCTGCCAGGCACTGCATCTGCCGCATATGCAAAATGTGGACGGTGTGTTTGATGCCAAAATTGATATCCTTGACGATATGCTGGTGTTCTCGGCGCTGGCGGAAGTCCGCCCGACCGCGATTGTCCCGCTGATTGCCAACCTGAGCCAGATCAACGCCAGCTCGCTGCTGGTCAAAACCTTTATGGATATTCAGGATTCCGCCATGCCGAAGCTGGTGGTCTGTTACTCGCTGCCCCTCAGTGCCGGGCTGACATTTGAGCAGTTCTCTCTCTCCCTGCAGCTGATGGAAGAGCAGGTCGGTGCAGTGATTTTTGAGCTGTTCAGTAACAATATGCTGTTTGATCCGAATGATGCGGAACCGGAAGATGAAGAAAGTTTCCGCGCTGATTCCGTTCCTTCTCCGGTGATCCACTGATTATCCGTACCACTTTCGATATCCGGGACACCATCATGCATTGCCCTCAGTATTCCGCCGGCCGCTGCCGTTCCTGTCAGTGGCTTGAAAAACCCTATATTCAGCAGATTGATGATAAAGAGCAGGATCTCCGCACGCTGCTCTCGCCGTTTGCCGTTAACAACTGGCTGCCGCCGGTCCGCAGTGCGGAAACTGCGTTCAGAAATAAAGCCAAGATGGTGGTCAGCGGCAGCGTGGAGCGCCCGGTGTTCGGGATCGTGACGGATAACGAACCGGTGGATTTATCGGACTGCCCGCTCTATCCGCCGCATTTTGCAGAGGTGTTTGCCGTACTGAAGCCCTTTATCGCCCGTGCCGGACTCACGCCGTACAATGTGGAACGCCGCCGTGGCGAGCTGAAATTTCTGCTTCTGACCGAAAGTCGCGCCAGCGGTAAAATGATGCTGCGCTTTGTGCTGCGGTCAGAGAAAAAAGTGGCACAATTACAGGCGGCACTGCCGTATCTGCAGGCGCAACTGCCGCAGCTCTCTGTGATTTCCGCCAATATCCAGCCGGTTGCGATGGCGATTCTGGAAGGGGAGCAGGAAATTATCTTTACCCCGGATGAGGTACTGGAAGAGACCTTCAACGGCATTCCGCTCTATATCCGTCCGCACAGCTTTTTCCAGACCAATCCGGCTGTTGCCGCGCAGTTGTATCATACCGCCGGACAGTGGGTGCGGGAGCTGGGGATCACCCGTTTATGGGATCTGTTTTGCGGCGCGGGCGGATTCGGCCTGCACTGTGCGGATAAATCCACACAACTGACCGGGATTGAAATCAGCCCGGAAGCGATAGCCTGCGCCACCCGCTCAGCGGAAAAAATGGGGCTGGAGAATGTCACCTTTCAGGCGCTGGATTCCGCGCAGTTTGCCCTCGCTAAATCCGCCGTACCGGAACTGGTGCTGGTGAACCCGCCGCGCCGGGGGATCGGTAAAGCGCTGTGTGATTATCTCAATACCATGTCACCAGAGACGATTATCTATTCCAGCTGCAATGCACAGAGCCTGGCACAGGACCTGGCGCATCTCACACAGTATCAGCCGCAGCGCGTGCAGCTGTTTGATATGTTCCCGCATACCGCACATTATGAAGTGCTGGTGCTGCTGACCCGGAAATAATAATCAGAGAATAAAAAAAACGGGGCTGCAATGTGAATTGCAGCCCCGTTTCTGTATGAGCGGATCAGTTACGGTGTTCGAATGCCAGTGCGCGGCGTTCAATCAGACGCATCGCCAGCGTCAGCAGACTGTTGACGGCCAGATAAATAATCCCCGCAGCAATAAAGACGTTCAGATCGTAATCCTGACCAAACAGGCGGCGGCTGTAGCCCATCACTTCAAGCAGTGAAATCGTCGTGGCCAGTGAGGTACTTTTGAAAATCAGCACCACTTCGTTGGAATAGGACGACAATGCACGTTTAAAGGCATACGGCAGGATAATCCGCATGGTCTGCTTCTGCGACATTCCCAGCGCCTGGCAGGACTGCCACTGACCTTTCGGAATTGCTTTCACGGCACCGTAGAACAGCAGTGTCGAATAAGCCGCACTGTTGAGCGCCAGTGTCACCATGGCACAGAGCCACGGGGAGGACATCAGTTCCCACAGCAGCGGATAGTTTTTCAGCCCTTCAAACTGCGCGGGCCCGAAATAAATCAGGAAAAACTGGACCAGCAGCGGCGTCCCGGTAAACAGGGTGATATACCCTTTGACCAGCGGCGTCAGAATCCGGGGTTTGAGAGAGAGTACCAGTGTAAACAGCACGGATAGCAGAAACGCCGTGATCAGTGCGGTAAAGGTCAGTGACAGACTGACCGGCAGGCCCGGTAAGACGGCAAGAATATAATCAAATATGCTCATTGGCCGCTCCGTTCAAAACGTGTGGTACGCAGTTCGATACGTTTGAGGATGTACTGACTGACCAGCGTGATGGCGAGGTAGATAAGCGCCACGATGCTGTACCAGGTGAAAGGTTCTTCAGTTCGGCGGGCAATGCTTTGTGTCTGCAGCATCAGTTCGTTAATACCAATCAGATAGACCAGCGCGGTATCTTTCAGCAGAACCAGCCACTGGTTACCCAGCCCCGGCAGGGCGTGGCGCCACATCTGCGGCATAACAAAGCGGAGGAAAATGGTGGCGCGGCTCAGACCAAGCGCCTGGCCTGCTTCCCGCTGTCCGTCCGGCACCGCTTTCAGGGCGCCGCGCAGGGTTTGTGACGCATAGGCCGCATAGAGCAGAGACAGGGCGGTGATACCACTGAAGATAGGCACATACGGGCCGTTGTCGATCTCAAGTGTCAGGGTGAAGAAGCCCAGATTGATACCGTCGCTCAGCTGAATAATCACTTCCTGCGTACCGTAATAGACAAACAGGACCACCAGCAGCTCAGGTAAACCACGGATAAGCGTAACAAGACAGGTTCCGGCAAAAGCGACAGGTTTCCAGCGCACGGTTTCCCAGAGGGTAAACAGCATCGCGAGCACCAGACCGATCAGGAGTGCAGAAACAGCAAGGCCGACGGTTACCCCGGCGGCGCTTGCTAAAGAGAGAAAATCGTTCATTAATTTTTTATGTTATTACTCAAACCATTTCTTATAGAGGGTATCGTAAGTACCGTCCGCTTTGACCTCACCAAGCGCCTTGTTGAGTTTGTCTTTCAGCTCGCTGTTGCCCTTGCGGACCGCAATAGCCAGGCCGGTGCCGAAATATTCCGGATCGGTGACGCGCTCACCCACGGTTTTCAGATTGTCGTTGCTCTTCAGCCATTCATTGATAACAGCTGTGTCACCGAATACGGCGTCAATACGTCCGCCTTTCAGATCCAGTACCGCATTCTGGTAGCTTTCATAAGGGACAATTTTCATGTCCTTAAACTGCTCCATCAGGTATTTCTGATGCGTGGTGCCGTTCTGGATACCAATCTGTTTCCCTTTGAGGCTGTCAATGCTATCAAATTTGCCCGCAACTGCAACGAAAACAGCAGAGTTATCATAATAGGTATTGGTGAAATCAACCTGTTTCTGACGCTCAGGTGTGACGTCAATTCCGGCCATCAGCGCGTCAAAACGCTTGTATTTCAGGCTCGGGATCAGGCTGTCAAACGCCTGGTTGGTAAAGGTACATTCCGCATCGATTTTGGCACACATCGCCTGAGCCAGATCCACATCAAAACCGACGATTTCGTTTTTCTCATTCACGGTTTCAAACGGGGCATAACTCGCTTCTGTCGCGAAACGGATTTTTTCTTTTTCTGCCGCCGCTGCGGAGAAAGCAAACGCGCCGATTAATGCGGCAATAACCAGTTTTTTCATAGCAACATCCTATTTTTAATGTTCAGTGGCAGAAAATAATCAGTGTGACAGATAACCGGCAAATGCCTCTGTCTGCGGCGTGATAAAGCATTGGGCGCCGCCCTGTTCCACGATGCGGCCGTTTTCCATATACACCACCTTGCTGGCGGTTTTACGGGCGATATCCACTTCGTGAGTCACAATTACCTGGGTAATCCCGGTCTGTGACAGCTCTTTAATAATATCGACGACCTGAGAGGTAATCTCCGGGTCCAGTGCCGCTGTCGGCTCATCGAATAACAGTACCTGCGGTTCCATCATCAGGGCGCGGGCAATTGCCACACGCTGCTGCTGGCCGCCGGATAAATGCAGCGGGAAACGGTTTGCAAAATCAGTCAGACGCAGACGTGTCAGCAGTTTTTCCGCTTTTGCCTGAGCCGCTTCTCTGGTCAGACCCAGCACCCGGATCGGCGCTTCTGTCAGGTTATCCATGACAGTCAGATGAGGCCACAGGTTATATTGCTGGAATACCATACCGACGTTCTGACGCAGGGAACGGATCTCTTTGGCAGACGGCGTGGTGGTAAAATCAAAATGGTGATCCGCAATAGTCAGTTCACCGGAGCGCGGCATTTCAAGCAGGTTCAGTGCCCGCAGCAGCGAACTCTTACCGGCGCCGCTCGGCCCGAGCAGTACCATGGTTTCGCCTGCACCACATTCCAGGTTGATATCAAACAGCGCCTGATGCTGTCCGTAAAAGCAATTGATGTTTTTTAATTGAATACTCATGCTGTAATTCTGCATACTCAGTGACGTTGAGTGAATATTAACGCCGTAAGAATAAATATGCAATTATTTCTGCATAAAAAACTACTGAAAAAGCAAACTAATGACTTTTACTGAGTGATTATGTCTTCTCAGATGCCTGGAGGACGTATGCTGTCGCTCGTTTGACGATGGTTTTCGCCATTCCTTTAAAGATGAATAAATGAGCAGGCATCATGGCGAACCAGTAGAGCAGCCCGCTGAATCCGGCGGGATGCCACCAGGCCCGGACATCCAGCGTCCGCTGGTGGCCGTGGTCGCGGATGGTAAAGGTCAGCCGCCCCAGTCCGGGGGCCTTCATGCCGAACAGCAGGGAGAGCTGCTGCCGGGGTTTCACGGTGATCACTTTCCAGCCGTCGATTTTATCCCCCGGTTCGAGGGTATCGCGGTCCGGGCGGCCGTAAGTGATTTTATTACCGCACAGGTCATCCAGCCGGGCGCGGACTGACCACAGAATATTGGCATAAAAATAGCCGTCTTTGCCGCCAATCTGCTGCACAACATGCCACAGGGCATCGGCGGAGGCGTCGGTGTTCAGGGTAAAACCGGCCTGTTTGGGATAGAAACCGAAACCCGGCCGCCAGCGGGCACGGACCTCCGGGTCATACCCCCAGTCTTCATTATCCACGGCATCGGCTTCATCCTTAAGGGTTTTGCGCACGGCATCATCAAAACTGAGCAGCGTCTGCGGGATCAGCGCCTGAAGCGGCTTTCCGTCGCCGGGCAGATCATATTTCAGCCCCATAATCAGCTCTTTGGCAATACCTTCCGGTACCGTGGTGATAAGCCGTAAAAAGTGAACTGAAATCAGCCGCAGCGGGATCGGCAGCGGGATCATCAGCCGCTTTTTGCCGCTGATGGTTATAAAATGGCGGAACATCTCCAGATAGCTGAGGTAATCCGGCCCCGTGGCATCAAAGCGGCGGTTTCCGGTTGCAGGGTGAGAAAGCAGGCCGGTCAGGTAATTCAGCAGGTTTTCCAGGGCCACCGGTGAGGATTTTGAGCGGGCCCAGCGCGGCGGGGTCAGGATCGGCAGGTTGTATACCATGTCGCGCATGATCTCGAATGCCGCTGAGCCGGGGCCGACAATAATGGCAGCGCGGATCTCGGTGACCGGCACGCGGCTGTCCGCGAGGATTTCGCCGGTCAGCCTGCGGGCGGCGAGGTGCGGGGAGTCGCTGTCTTTATGCTGCATGGCGCTCAGGTAAATGACTTCCCGCACCGCAGATTTATTCAGCATCTCCTGCACGTTTTCCGCCGCCAGGCGTTCCCGCGCCAGTAAGTCATCCTCATCCGTCATACTGTGGACGAGGTAATACACCACATCAATGTCCTGAAACAGGGTTTCCAGGGTGGATTTATCATACAGATCCGCATAGCAGCAGCGGGTGTTTTCCCAGCCCTGCGCCTGCATCCACTCCACCCGGCGGGCGGCGGCAGTGACCTGATGACCGGCGGCGATCAGCTGCGGGATAAGATTCTGTCCGACATAACCGCTGGCACCCAGCACTAAAATCCGTTGTTGTGGCATACATTTTCACTCTTCAGGTAAACAGGGCTATCAGCACCGGGGCAAACAGACTGAGGACAAAGCCGTGCACAATCGCGGCCGGGACAATCGACACACCGCCGCTGCGCTGCAATACCGGCAGGGTAAAGTCCATCGTGGTGGCACCGCCGAGGCCGAGTGCTGCGGCGCGGTGGCGGTTGATCAGCAGCGGGATCAGCATAATCGCGGCAATCTCCCGCGCCAGGTCGTTAAAGAAGCCGACACTGCCGAGCACCGGGCCGAAAGCGTCGGTCAGCAGAATACCGGACAGCGAATACCAGCCGAAGCCGGAGGAGAGCGCCATCCCGGTTTTGACCGGCAGACCGGCTATCAGTGCCGCGAGTGCGCCGCCGAGCAGCGAGGTAACCACCACAATCAGCGAGACCAGCATACCGCGGCGGTTGATCAGGATCTGGCGCAGCGTCATGCCGCTGTTGCGCAGTTGGATCCCGACGAGGAACAGCAGGAAAATCAGCGCGTATTCACTGGCGGCACCGGCAAAGGCGAGAAACGACCAGCCGAATAACCCGGTGGCAAAGCCAACCAGCAGCACACCACACAGTTGCAGGGATTCCAGCACCATATGCAGGCGGGAAGGCGGTTTTTGCTGTTTGTGAGCCGGAACCTGCCACGGATATTTTTTGCCGTATAAGAACAGTCCGGCGAGGTTACAGCCCAGCACCACCACAGAAAAGGTCAGGGTGTACTGCACAATCACCAGCAGATTTGCCCCGAGGTTTTCCACCAGCGCCAGGCTTATCCCCATCAGAAACAGGATCACATACACCATCGCGCTCAGACCGCGACCGATGATTTTTTTCAGTGCCGTGCTGCTGACCGGGATGAGATAACCCGCAATAAGCGGGGCGAGAATAATTAATAACCCTGAATACATGTGTGTCGTTTCCGTAAAATAATGCCGTCTTTACTTATGTTCGTGTCAGTATCTGATTAAAAAGCAGGCGATTATAGCGGCATCCTCACCATAATTGCTACGTATCCCTCTGTTTTCGTGTTTAGTATAAGTCAAAACCGTTTTTATTTATTACATTGTGATAATACTTTATTGTGATCATTATTGTGACAGTATTGTCATAAAACAGGCGGTATCCGGCAAACAGTGAGGGAACTATGATTCTGGAAAGAGTGGAAATTCTGGGTTTTCGCGGTATTAACCGCCTGTCATTACCTCTGACCGGCAATACGGTACTGATCGGTGAGAACGCCTGGGGGAAATCCAGCCTGCTGGATGCCCTGACGCTGACGCTGTCACCGCAGGCACTGAATGCGAAATTTGTCCTGAGTGATTTTTATCACGCTGCTGACAGTGAAGCCGGGCCTGTCCGTCACTTACAGATCGTCCTGACATTCCGTGAAACCCGGCCCGGACGTTCCCGCTCCCGCCGTTTCCGTGAGCTGGCACCGCTGTGGCGCACTAACGGGGATGAATATCTGCGGATCAACTACCGTGTCAGTGCGGATCTGGCGGATGACAATACCATTACCAGTCAGCGCACCTTTCTGGATGAGGCGGGCGAGCCGCTGCTGCCGGCGGAAACCGATAAGTTTATCAGTGAGATTATCCGCCTCTATCCGGTGCTGCGTCTGCGCGATGCCCGCTTTATGCGCGGCCTGAGAAAAAATGTGCCTGATTGTGAGGATGAGGAATACGATCTCCGCACACAGACCGAGACGTTCAATAACCGGATGGCGGATCTGACCCGCGCTCTGGTGAGCAACCCGCAGACACTTTCCAATGATGATTTGCAGGATGGCCTTGAAGCCATGAAACAGCTGCTCAGCCACTACTTTGCCGAGCAGGGGGAATACCTGCTCGATCGCCGTAAAGCCAAGCGGCTGAATATCGAACCGCGTCAGCGGGCGTGGCAGGCGCTGGAAGGGATCAACCGCGTGGTGGCAGGCCCCAATCAGCGCAATGTGCGGCTGATTATCCTCGGTATGTTTGCCGCGCTGCTCCAGTCCAACAGCGGTCTGAAACTCGACCCCTATGCCCGTCCGATCATTATCGTTGAAGACCCGGAAACCCGCCTGCACCCGATCATGTTGTCGGTGGCGTGGGGGCTGCTCAATCTGTTTTCCTTACAGCGCATTACCACCACCAACTCCGGTGAACTGCTTTCACTGGTACCGATTCATGATATCTGCCGCCTGGTGCGGGAATCCACCCGCGTTGCCGCTTACCGGCTGGGGGAAAACCATCTGTCACCGGAAGAGCTGCGGCGTATCTCATTCCACATCCGCTTTAACCGCCCGTCGGCACTGTTTGCCCGCTGCTGGCTGCTGGTGGAGGGGGAGACGGAAATCTGGCTGATGAACGACCTGGCAAAACAGTGTAATTATTACTTTGAGACCGAAGGGATCAAGGTGATTGAGTTTGCCCAGTGCGGTCTTAAACCTTTGTTAAAGTTTGCCAACAAAATGGGTATAGAATGGCATACTCTGGTTGACGGCGACGAAGCCGGTAAGAAATACGCGGCCACCGCCGCACATTTTTCATCGGGGCTCAATGATGTCGAGCAGGACAGACTGACCCGTCTGCCGGCACCGGATATGGAGCACTTTTTATATCGCGAGGGGTTCAGCCGCCTGTATCATCAGGTCGCGGATATTCCGGAAAATATGAAAATGCCGGCCCGCCGGGTCATAACCAAAGCGATTCACCGCACCTCAAAACCGGATCTGGCGATTGCGATTGCCAACAATGCGGCCAGCCGGGGTGTGGATTCTATCCCGCTGTTGCTGCGCCGGATGTTTTCCCGCGTGGCATGGCTCGCCAGAGGGCGCGCTAACTGAGGAAAAAGGTGTTAATGAAAGCAGTTTCAAAGAAAAAAATAGTGACCGCCGGCATTCTGATTATTCTGATCGCCGGCGGTTTCTGGTTCTTCACCCGCGAAGATGCACCGGTCAGCTATATGACAGCGGATGTGCAGCGCGGCACACTCGAAAAAAAAGTGATGGCCACCGGCAAGCTGGATGCACTGCAGAAAGTGGATGTCGGTGCGCAGGTCAACGGGCAGCTGCAGACCCTGAATGTCAAAGAGGGTGATTTTGTTAAGAAGGGCGATTTGCTGGCGGTCATCGACCCGGTCAAAGCACAGAACGTGGTGATTGAGGCCGAGCAGACGGTCAGTGAAATCAAAGCGCGGCTGAAGCAGGCAGAGGCGGAGTATGCCTTTGCACAGGCAACCTATCAGCGGCGGCTGGCACTGGCAAAAACTCAGGTTATCTCAAAGCAGGATGTGGACGAGGCGCGGCGCAATATGGATGTGCAGCGTGCGGCGATTGATACCTATAAAGCGCAGGTGGCACGCAATCAGGCCACACTCGATACCGCCCGCAATGATTTGCAGTACACCAATATCCGTGCGCCGATGGACGGTGTGGTGACGGAGCTGAAAACATTACAGGGCCAGACGGTGATTGCCATGCAGCAGGCGCCGACCATCCTCTCCCTGGCGGATCTCGATACCATGCTGGTGAATGCGGAAGTCTCCGAGGCGGATGTGGTGTATCTGAAACCCGGCCAGAAAGCCACGTTCAGTGTGCTGGGCGCGCCGGATAAAACCTTCAGCGGCGTGATCACCGATATCCTGCCGAAACCGCAGAAAATCAATGACGCCATTTTCTATTATGCCCGTTTTGAAGTGCCGAACCCGCAGCATGTGCTGAAACTGGACATGACTGCCCAGGTCACTATCGCGCTGGAAAACCGCGAAAACGTGCTGAAAATCCCGCTGGCGGCACTGGGTAAAGAGATCTCCCCGACCGAATACGAAGTGCAGGTGCTGGTAAATGGTCAGCCGGAAACCCGTCAGGTGACACTCGGCACCCGTAATGATGTGGAAGCCGAGGTGGTTAAAGGCCTGGCGGAGCATGAGAAAGTGGTGACCGGTATTGATGACGGCACAGCAGGATAATTCATGAGCGCATTATTAGAACTGCGGAATATTTACCGCCGTTATCCTTCCGGAGACAGCAGTGTCACGGTGCTGGATGATGTCTCGCTGACTATCAGTGCCGGTGAAATGGTGGCGATTATCGGCCAGTCCGGCTCCGGTAAATCCACGCTGATGAATATCCTCGGCTGCCTGGACACGCCGAGTGACGGGCACTATTTTGTTGCCGGGAAAAACACGGCAGAGCTGAGCGGTGATGAACTGGCGGCGCTGCGCCGTGAACATTTCGGCTTTATTTTCCAGCGTTACCATCTGTTATCCCACCTCAGTGCTGAGCAGAATGTGGAAATGCCGGCTATCTATGCCGGACTGAGTGCCCGTGAGCGCCGTGAACGGGCCACAGCGCTGTTGCAGCGCCTGGGGCTGGGGGAGCGGCTGATTTACCGGCCGGGACAGCTCTCCGGCGGGCAGCAGCAGCGTGTCAGTATCGCCCGTGCCCTGATGAACGGCGGGGAAGTGATCCTCGCGGATGAGCCGACCGGTGCACTCGACAGTCAGTCGGGCAAAGAGGTGATGGCTATTCTGCGCCAGCTCTGTGACGCCGGACATACGGTGATTATCGTCACCCATGATCCGTCCATTGCCGCACAGGCGGCGCGGATCATTGAAATCAAAGACGGACATATCCTCAGCGACAGCGGATCAGTCATTAACCCGCAGGCGAAAGCGCTGGCTGCGAAACCAGCGCTGAAAAGCAGCGCGTTCAGCCGTTTCCTCGGCCGCTTTAATGAAGCGCTGCTGATGGCGTGGCGCGCCATGGTGGTCAACAAGATGCGGACTCTGCTCACCATGCTGGGCATTATTATCGGGATTGCCTCCGTGGTGACCATTCTGGTGATCGGGGATGCCGCCAAAGCGCTGGTGTTGTCGGACATCAAATCCATCGGTACCAACACTATTTTTGTCTATCCCGGCAAAGATTTCGGCAGTGACCCGGGACAGGATCAGCAATCCCTGAAACCCGGCGATGTGGATGTGATCCGCCAGCAGCCGTATGTCTATGCGGCATCGGCGGAAATTGAGAACGGTGCGCGTCTGCGCCGGGGCAATCTTGATTCCGCAGCCCGTGTCACCGGGATCGGACCGGACTTTTTCACCGTATATGACATGCGTTTCGGCGAAGGGCGGGCGTTCTCTCCGGAGATGTACGAGCGCCGCTCCCAGGTTGTTATCATCGATATGAATACCAAACGCAAACTCTTTCCGCATCAGAATAATGTGATCGGGGAAATGCTGCTGGTGGGCAACATGCCTGCAACGGTGGTCGGTGTGATTGCGGATCGCAAATCCATGTTCGGTAACTCGAAAACCTTACAGGTCTGGATGCCGTATACCACCCTGACCGGGCGGCTGATGAAGCGCAATTATCTGGATATGATCTCCGTGCGTATCCGCGACGGTTACAACACCAAAAATGCGGAAGAGCAGCTGGTACGGCTGATGACGCTGCGCCATGGCAAAAAAGACACTTTCACCTACAACCTCGACAGCATTGTGAAAACCGTGGATAAAACCACGACTACCATGCAGCTCTTCCTGACCCTGGTAGCCGTGATTTCACTGGTAGTGGGGGGAATTGGTGTGATGAACATCATGCTGGTCAGTGTGACAGAGCGCACCCGCGAAATCGGCATCCGTATGGCGGTCGGTGCGCGGGCAGGGGATGTGATGCAGCAGTTTCTGATTGAGGCGGTGCTGGTGTGTCTGATGGGCGGGGCTATCGGCCTCGGGCTCTCATACTCTATTGCCTTTGCCGCCAAAATGGCACTGCCGGACTGGGAATTTGTCTTCCGCCCCGCGGCGATTGTCAGCGCGGTGCTCTGTTCGACTGCTATCGGGATCATCTTCGGCTTTCTGCCGGCCAGAAATGCGGCTAAACTTGATCCTATTGATGCACTGGCGCGGGAGTAACCGCGCACAGTCTGAAAATACGAATACGTCGCGGAATGACGATTGACATTGCCGCGACGATCCGCATAATTTTGTTAAATACCGTGTTACGGCGCTGTGGTGTCGTCATCTTCAGTAACCGGAATAATCACACTGACGTGATGCCCTTTTGGTCCCTGAATGGTGTCATAATTCACTTTCTGACCCGCCTTCAGCGTGCGGTAGCCGTCCATCTGAATCGTCGAATAGTGTACAAAAATATCGTCACCACCATCCGACGGGCAGATAAACCCGAAACCCTTGGCGTTGTTGAACCACTTAACAGTACCTGTTTCCATACTGTTACAACCCTCATCTGTCAAACGATTGAAAAATGCTGCACAATGCACCATATGATCCATAATACTCAGTAATGAAGTATCAGCTGTACGCGGATATACTGGTTACGTTGTACATTATTTATACTCTATTGAATTAGAGGGTAACGTCAAGCCTTTGTTTACAGCAACACTGTATTGGCCTGTAAAGTTTGATACAGATAACGCTAAGTATTGATACGCCTGATGTGGCGTACGTTTTCTATAACCGGAATAGCAATGAGTCACTATCAATCTGAATCACAAACGGATGTCACGCTCAGGGAAAAAGCGCTGCAGAAGATACAGCCACCCTCAATGTACAAGGTGGTTTTAAACAACGACGACTATACCCCTATGGACTTTGTGGTTGAAGTTTTGCAAAAGTTCTTTTCTTATAATGTTGATCGTGCGACGCAGATTATGCTCGACATCCATTATCAGGGAAAAGGGATCTGCGGGGTTTTTACCGCTGAAATCGCTGAAATGAAAACAACACTGGTCAATACGTACGCGAAAGACAACGATCATCCGTTGCTGTGTACACTCGAGAAGGTATAAGAATACACTTTGTTTCTCTGAATGGAGGTGCCTATGCTCAATCAAGAATTAGAGCTCAGTCTGAATATCGCCTTTGCCAAAGCAAGGGACAACCGGCATGAATTTATGACCGTAGAGCACCTGCTGCTGGCGTTATTAGGTAACAAATCAGCCCGTGAGGCGCTTGAAGCCTGCCGCGTTAACCTGGCCATCCTGCGCCAGGAACTTGAGCATTTTATTGAACAGACCACACCGCTGCTGCCGGAAGGGGATGATCGCGAAACCCAGCCGACACTGAGTTTCCAGCGCGTGTTACAGCGCGCCGTTTTCCATGTCCAGTCATCCGGCCGTAATGAAGTTAACGGCGCGAATGTGCTGGTGGCTATTTTCAGTGAGCAGGAGTCCCAGGGGGCTTATCTGCTGCGCAAGCATGATGTCAGCCGTCTGGATATTGTGAATTTTATCTCTCACGGCACCACCAAAGGTGAAGATGAAAATGAGAGTGGCCCGTCCTTTGATGAGCCGTCACAGTCTGCCGCCGAAGAGAGTACCGGCGGCGAGGACAGCCTGGATAACTTCACCACCAATCTTAATGACCTGGCACGTAAAGGCCAGATTGACCCGCTGATCGGCCGTCAGGCGGAGCTGGAGCGCACCATTCAGGTGCTGTGCCGCCGCCGTAAGAATAACCCGCTGTTTGTCGGGGAATCCGGGGTCGGTAAAACCGCGATTGCGGAAGGGCTCGCCTGGCGTATCGAGCAGGACGATGTACCGGAAGTGATCAAAGGCTATACCATTTTTTCTCTGGATATCGGTTCACTGCTGGCCGGTACCAAATACCGCGGCGATTTCGAGAAGCGCTTTAAGGCGCTGCTGAAAGTGCTGGAGAAAAACGAAAAAAGCATTCTGTTTATTGATGAGATCCACACCATCATTGGTGCCGGTGCAGCATCCGGTGGTCAGGTGGATGCGGCAAACCTGATTAAACCGTTATTATCCAACGGGAAAATCCGGGTGATTGGTTCCACAACCTATCAGGAATTCAGCAATATCTTTGACAAAGATAAAGCGCTGACCCGCCGTTTCCAGAAAATTGATATCAATGAACCGACTGCCGATGAAACCGTGCGCATCATTAACGGCCTGAAAGCCCGATATGAGGCACACCACGATGTGCGTTACACCGCGAAAGCCATCCAGGCTGCCGTGGATCTGTCGGTGAAATACATCACTGACCGCCATCTGCCGGATAAAGCGATTGATGTCATTGATGAAGCCGGGGCAAGAACCCGTCTGATGCCGCTGAGCCGCCGTAAGAAAACCATTGGCGTCGGTGAAATTGAGGCGATTGTCGCGCGGATCGCGCGTATCCCGGAAAAAACCGTTTCCAGCAGTGACAAAGATCTGCTGCGTAACCTCGACAGCCGCCTGAAAATGCTGGTCTTCGGCCAGGATCCGGCGATTGATGCCCTGACGGAATCCATCAAAATGAGCCGTGCGGGTCTGGGGAACGAGCAGAAACCGATTGGTGCCTTCCTGCTGGCAGGGCCGACCGGGGTCGGGAAAACCGAAGTCACTGTGCAGTTGTCCAAAGCAATGGGTATCAAGCTGCTGCGCTTTGATATGTCCGAGTATATGGAGCGTCACACTGTCAGTCGTCTGATTGGTGCGCCTCCGGGCTATGTCGGGTTTGATCAGGGCGGGTTGCTGACGGATGCGGTTATCAAACATCCGCATGCGGTGGTGCTGCTGGATGAAATCGAAAAAGCGCACCCGGATGTCTTTAACCTGTTATTACAGGTGATGGATAACGGGACACTGACCGATAACAACGGGCGCAAAGCGGATTTCCGCAATGTGATCCTGGTGATGACCACCAACGCCGGTGTGCGTGAAACCCAGCGTAAATCCATCGGATTTACCGAGCAGGACAACAGCACTGACGCGATGGCGGAAATCAAACGGGTGTTCACACCGGAGTTCCGCAACCGTCTGGACGGCATTGTCTGGTTTAATGCGCTGTCGCAGCCGATTATCGCTCAGGTGGTCGACAAGTTTATTGTTGAACTCCAGGCGCAGCTGGATGCGAAAGGTGTTTCCATTGAAGTGTCTGCCCGTGCCCGTACATGGCTGGCAGAAAAAGGGTATGACCCGGCGATGGGCGCACGTCCGATGGCCCGTGTGATTCAGGATAAACTGAAAAAACCGCTGGCGAACGAATTACTGTTCGGTGAGCTGGTGAACGGCGGTTCGGTGATTATCGACCTTGATAAGAAGAAAGATGAACTGACTTACCGTTTCAGTGCCCTGAAAGAGAAATCCGGCGACCCGGTAGCCTGACAGAAACGATCACCACAGGACACGCACTTCAGTGCGTTGCCTGTGGTGTCTTTTTATGAGGCGTGGCCTGCAGGGATCAGCGGCTACGGAAGACGATACGGCCTTTGCTCAGGTCATATGGGGTCAGTTCTACTGTAACCTTGTCGCCTGTCAGGATGCGGATATAGTTTTTACGCATTTTACCGGAGATATGTGCAGTCACAACGTGTCCGTTTTCCAGTTCCACACGGAACATCGTGTTCGGCAGTGTATCTAACACAGTGCCTTGCATTTCAATATTGTCTTCTTTGGCCATCTAATCCTCTAATGTTAATAACCAGTATTTTCAAACCGCAAGATAATGCCGAAAAACCGGGATTATGTAAAGGAATGATATTTTTTAAGCACCGCGTCTGAAACATAAAACGGGCTGAAACATACCATTTCCTGTTGGTTTACAGCGATTTTATAAAAAAGGCGGCAGTTGTGACGGCACCGGACGTGCTAATGTCTGCGGCTGCCAGCATGACTGCGGTAAATGATTATCACGCAGCTGATAAAGCTGACGGATAAACGCCTGTCGCGGGATCTCCCGCGCACCGAATGATTCGGTGTAATGATTCAGTATCTGACAATCAAACATCCTGCCGCCGTGGCCGGTAAAGTGGGCAAAAAAGGTCATAAAAGCGATTTTTGACCCGTTACTGACACGGCTGAACATTGACTCCCCGCAGAACAGTAACCCGGTATTCAGGCCATACAGCCCGCCGACCAGCGCGTCATCATCCCACACTTCGACCGAATGAGCACGTCCTGCCTGATGCAGCCGGATATAGGCGGCAACAATATCTTCTCCTATCCAGGTACCCTCGTCCCGCTCTGTGCAGGCCCGGATGACCTGCTCAAAGGCATGATTCAGTGTCACCCGGTACGGGTGTTTTTTCAGAATCTTGTGCAGCGAACGGCTGACATGCAGCTCCGCCGGATACAATACCGCACGCGGATCCGGCGACCACCACAGAATGGGTTCGCCGGGGGAATACCACGGAAAAATCCCTTCCCGGTAGGCGAGCAGCAACCAGGAAGGGGAGAGATCCCCGCCGGTGGCCAGCAGCCCGTCCGGGTCGGTCAGCGCGTGTTCAACAGGCGGAAAGAGAAGTTCCTCATCCAGCTGATAAAACGGCATCAGATCCCCCGGTCATTACCGGAATACGGTTCACAAACTGATAATAACGGCCTCTGCGCGCCAGCAGCGCGTCGTGAGAGCCTTGTTCGGCTATCTGCCCGCCGTCCATCACGCACAGCGTGTCCATGTGTTCCAGGCCCTGTAAACGGTGGGTAATGATAAGCATGGTCCGGTCACGGCCGATATCCCGCAGCAGGGCGAGAATATGCTGCTCGGTATCTGCATCCAGTCCTTCTGTCGGTTCATCGAGCAGCAGGAACGGCGCATTGTGCAACAGAGCGCGGGCGATGCCGAGACGGCGCTGTTCGCCGCCGGAAAGCAGACGGCCGCCTTCGCCGATCCAGGCATTCAGTCCCTGGTCGTTATCCAGCAGATTTTCCAGCCCGACCTGTGCCAGCACAGCATTCAGCTGCGCATCGATTGCCTCGTTATTCCCGATCCGCAGATTACCGCGCAGTGTGTTATTGAATACATGAATACGTTGCGGAACCACTGCCATCAGTGACCGGAGAGTGTTTTCATCATAAGCGGCAATCGGCTGGTCATTCAGGCGGATTTCACCTTCGCTGACATCCCATGCCCGGGTCAGCAGCTGCAATAAGGTGGATTTCCCGCAGCCGGTTTTCCCCAGCAGGGCGAGGTGCTCACCGGCACGCAGTGTCAGGGAGATATCTTTCAGCACCGGCAGCGGCTGTCCCGGATAGGTAAACCCGACACCGCTGAGGCTGACGCTGACCTGTGCGGAGGCTGCCGGACCACTGGCCGGGAAAGTCACTTCCGGTTTGGTGTCCACTATCTGCGATACACGCTCTGCGGAAGTCATCACCTGGCCGAGATGCTGGAAAGCCACTGCTACGGGGCCTAATGCCTCAAATGCTGCCAGGGCGCAGAACACAAACAGGGCGATAATGGCACCGCTTTCGCGGTACGGCCAGCTGACCCCGGATGCCATCCACAGCATCAGCGCAACAGCAAACCCGGTCGCCAGAATAATAATCGCCTGGGAAAGCCCGGTCAGCCCGGCCTGGCGCTGCTGCTGTATCAGCCAGCGTTGTTCGGTCTCCGCCAGCTGAGCACGGAAACGGGACTGCGCACCGAAGATAGTCAGTTCTGCCTGGCCCTGTAATGCGCTGGTCAGCAGGGTGCGGTACTGTGCACGCAGTGTGGTCAGCTGCATGCCGATTGGCTTACCGGCGTAATAGAACACCACCGGCAGGGCAAACAGCAGGAAGGTCATAAACCCGCCCAGTGCATAAGCGATAGTCAGATCCAGAAAACCGAGCCCGAATGTCAGCACTGCAATCACCACCAGTGCGGCAACAATCGGCGAAATCACCCGCAGATAGAGGTGATCCAGCGTTTCCACATCCCCGACCAGCCGGTTGAGCAGTTCCCCCTGACGGAAGCGGGCAATACCGCCCGGTGTCAGCGGCAGGATTTTCTCAAAGGCAAACACCCGCAGATGTTTCAGCACACGGAAGGTCGCGCTGTGGCTGACCAGCCGCTCCGCATAGCGTCCGGCGGTGCGGGAGATAGCGGCACCGCGCACCCCGGCGGCAGGCAGCATATAGTTAAAAAAGGCAATCCCCGGCACACCGGCAATCGCCGTTCCGGCCAGGAACCAGCCGGAGAGGGTCAGCAGGCCGATACTGGCGAGCAGCGTGGCAATCGCCAGCAGGATCCCGAGTGTCAGTAAAAACCAGTGGCGGCGGTAGAGGGCTAAAAACGGCAGTAAAACACGCATGATTACAGATCCCCCGTCCGGTGTGACAGCAACTGTGCAAATGCACCCTGTTGCTGTTGCAGAGCAGCATAGCTGCCCTGTTCAATAATCAGACCTTTATCCATCACCCAGACTTCATCATAGTCACGGGTTTCTTCCAGCAGGTGTGTCACCAGCAGGGTGGTTTGCTGATGTGCCGCCTCATTCAGGGCATGCATCACGCGCTCCTCACTGTGAGCATCCAGGCTGGCGGACGGTTCATCCAGCAGCAGCAGATGGCACGGATTGAGCAGGGCGCGTGCCACCGCAATCCGCTGCGCCTGGCCGACAGAGAGCCGCGCGGCATTATCCCCGACCACGGTATTGACCCCGTCAGGCAGCGAATCAATAAAATCGGTCACATAGGCTTTTTCCATCACCGCCGTGATCTCCTCAGCAGAGGCATCCGGGCGGCTCAGGCGGATATTGTCCAGAATGGTCTGTTCCGGCAGATGCGGGTTTTGTCCCACCCAGCTCAGTTGTGTCCGCCAGCTTTCCGGGCGGATATTACGCAGCTCCTGCTGATTGATCCGGATACTGCCTTCATACGGCAGAAAACCCAGCAGCAGATTAAGCAGCGAGCTTTTCCCGGCACCGCTCTGGCCGACAAGCGCGATACGCTGCCCGGCGTTCAGGGTGAAATTCAGCGGCCCGGCCAGTTTTTCCCCTGACGGGGCAAAAATCACCAGGTCGGTTGCGGTAACAGCAATCTGCTCTGCCGGTGCCAGTGGTTCTGTGCCCGGCAATTCGTCATCATTGTTTTCGGCAGATAACAGGGTAAACAGGGATTCTGCCGCGCCCACCGCCTGTGCTTTGGCGTGGTAATAGGTACCGAGGTCACGCAGCGGCTGGAAAAACTCCGGCGCGAGGATCAGGGCAATAAACCCGGCAAACAGCGTGACACCCATGCCGTAACTGCCGAAATTCAGTTCACCGAGATAGGAAAAACCAAAATAAACCGCGACGACGGCAATCGAGATCGCCGCGAAAAACTCCAGCACGGCGGAGGAGAGGAACGCCATACGCAGCACTTCCATGGTGCGCGAGCGGAAATCCTCGGTGGCGTCATCAATTTGTTTTACTTCCTCACGACCGCGGTGGAAGAAACGGATGGTTTCCAGTCCGCGCAGACGGTCGAGGAAATCGCCGCTCAGGCGGCTCAGGGCCAGGAAGTTACGGCGGTTGGCATCGGCGGCACCCAGGCCCACCAGAGCCATAAAAACGGGGATCAGCGGCGCTGTCACCAGCAGAATCAGTGCTGCCGCCCAGTTGATCGGGAACAGCGTGATCAGAATCATCACCGGAATGGTGGCGGACAGGGTCATCTGCGGCAGATAGCGGGAATAGTAATCCTGCATATCATCAATCTGCTCGAGAATAATCGTCGCCCAGCTGCCTGCCGGTTTGCCTTTTACCCGTACCGGGCCGAGCTGTTCCAGTTTATCCAGTACTGTCCGGCGGATATCACGCCTCACCACCTGTCCGCAGATAAACCCGACCCGTTCGCGGATCGCGGCAACAACGGCGCGGGCAATAAACAGTATGACCAGTACAGTGAACGGAGTGAGGAGCTGTTCGCGGGGCACGTGCTCCATAATGAGGGACTGAAGGAGGACAGCGAGGCACCAGGCCTGGCCGATAATCAGTAAACCGCTGAGCACGCCCAGCAACATCGAGAGGCGTAACCATCGCCGGGCCGGTGCCGCCTGAAGTTTTAACCAGCGGACGAGTTCTGACTGTCTTGATTTATCCATTTTTTCTGTATGCAGGTGATAAGTAAAAATACGGCTGAAATCAGCAGGATAATGTCATGGTACACGAAAAGGCGCTACAGATATAGCGCCCTGAAAATGCTGGATTATTTGCTGTCTGCGAGGCTGTCGAGATAGCGCTCGGCATCCAGTGCGGCCATGCACCCGGTTCCCGCAGAGGTGATCGCCTGACGGTAGATATGATCCATCACATCACCGGCGGCAAACACACCCGGAACGGATGTCTGTGTTGCATTACCGTGCGTGCCGGACTGAACACGGATATAGCCGTTTTCCAGATCCAGATGTCCCTCAAAAATACCGGTATTCGGGCTGTGGCCGATGGCGATAAAGCAGCCCATCACCGGCAGCTCTTCGGTTGCGTCACTTTTGGTGTCACGCAGACGGACAGCGGTCACACCCATCTGGTCGCCGAGCACTTCATCCAGGGTGCGGTCAGTGTGCAGAACGATATTGCCGTTCTGAACTTTATCCATCAGACGGTTGATAAGGATTTTTTCAGCGCGGAAGCTGTCACGGCGGTGGATCAGATGCACTTCTGATGCGATATTGGAGAGATACAGGGCTTCTTCCACAGCGGTGTTACCACCGCCGACGACCGCGACTTTCTGGTTACGGTAGAAAAAGCCGTCACAGGTGGCGCAGGCGGACACACCACGGCCTTTGAAAGCCTCTTCTGACGGCAGGCCGATATAACGGGCGGATGCGCCGGTGGCGATAATCAGCGCGTCACAGGTATAGGTATTTTCCCCGGTCAGGGTAAACGGGCGTTTGCTGAAATCCACGTCAGTGATGTAGTCATTGATGATTTCAGTCTCAAATTTTTCGGCGTGAGCCTGCATACGCTCCATCAGGCCCGGCCCGGTCAGACCTTCCGGGTCGCCCGGCCAGTTTTCCACTTCGGTGGTGGTGGTTAACTGACCACCGACTTCCACCCCGGTAATCAGCACCGGATTTAAATTCGCCCGTGCCGCATAAACCGCAGCGGTATATCCGGCAGGGCCGGAACCCAGAATAATTAATTTACTGTGTCGGGTTGCGTTCATGAACACCTCATTAACAGAATGGCAAAAAAGCGTGTACAGGATTGTAGGAGAAACGAAGGGGTAAAAAAAGGAATAAAAACGGCAGAGCACAAAATTGAAATCGGCCGGAAATGAGTAGATTTTCAGGCGATTGTACGAGAAAGTGATTATTCAGAAGATTCCTAAGTTGTTTGAATATCACACCAAAAGCACGTCCTGTTTGTCAGCGAAACGTTTTTCTGTCATTTTCTTCAACAGGTTGTTCTGATTTTTGTTCATTTGCTTTGACAATCGGCTGCGCATTTGCGAAAACATCAGTGTAAGAGATTTTTATCCGTCGGGTTAATACATCCTGTTACACCGGTGATGTGTTTGTCCTGATGACGAAGCATGGTAATTTCAGCTTACGACTATAGCGATAATAATCTGAATGTTCCGGTAAACTGGCGCCGGTTGCGTATTCTAATAATCAGAAATGCAAAGAATTGGCCTGAAAACATGTTTTCCGATGCTGATTTTGTTCCGTCAGGTAAAGGAAGTGTTATGGGTGTAGGAAAATAGTAAATAAGAGAGATAACGAGATGATTGATAACAAAAAGCGTCCGGGTAAAGATCTTGACAGAATCGACAGGAATATTCTTAACGAATTGCAGAAAGATGGCCGTATCTCTAACGTCGAACTCTCCAAACGTGTGGGTCTGTCTCCGACTCCGTGTCTGGAACGTGTGCGCCGTTTAGAGCGTCAGGGCTTTATCACCGGGTATACCGCGCTGCTGAATCCGCACTATCTGGATGCCTCCCTGCTGGTATTCGTGGAAATTACCCTTAACCGCGGGGCACCGGATGTGTTTGAACAGTTCAACACCGCCGTGCAGAAGCTGGAAGAGATTCAGGAATGTCACCTGGTTTCCGGTGATTTTGACTACCTGTTGAAAACTCGTGTGCCGGACATGTCGGCTTACCGCAAACTGCTGGGTGAAACTCTTCTGCGTCTGCCGGGCGTGAACGACACCCGTACTTACGTGGTGATGGAAGAGGTCAAACAAAGTAACCGTCTGGTCATCAAGACCCGTTAATTTGTTTCCTGCGTCATGTGCAAAACGGGATAAATCAGTTACACTCCTGTTTATGCATACAGTTTCAACGCTGAGCTACCCTCAGCGTTGTTCCGTTTTACTGACAGGAAAAAACCGGACGTTGCGTCAGGAAATGACATGAGCCAGGAATATACAGAAGACAAACACATCAAATTCAGAAAAATCAGCAGCGGCCGCCGGTTGCTGGAAGCCGTCCTTATTGTGATCGGGTTGTGCGCCGTCTTTCTGCTGGTTGCTCTCTTATCGTTTAATCCGTCAGACCCGAGCTGGTCCCAGACCACCTGGCATGAGCCGGTGAAGAATCTGGCCGGCAGTATCGGGGCCTGGTTTGCGGATATTCTCTTTTCCGCCTTTGGCATACTGGCTTACACCGTACCCCCGCTGATGATTCTGGGGTGCTGGTCCGCCTTCCGCAGTAATGAAAATAAAGATTACGTGGACTTTTTTTCACTCTCGATGCGTATCATCGGGGGGCTGACTCTTATCCTTTCATCCTGTGCCCTGGCATCCCTGAATGTGGATGATATGCAGAACTTCGCGGCAGGCGGGGTGATCGGCAGTTTATTCAGCTCAGCGCTGATGCCGTGGTTTAATGCCCTCGGCGCGACACTCGCGCTGCTCAGCCTGTGGGCTATCGGCCTGATGCTGCTGACCGGCTGGTCGTGGATCACCATCGCCGAAAAAACCGGTGCAGCGGTCCTTTCCCCGATTACCTTCATCACCAATCATTCCCGTGACCGTTATGACGATCAGTATTACGACGATCGTGAATATGACGACGAGGACGAGTATTACGACGATGAGGAAACGGATGAGCAGGCAGAGCACAGCAGCATACCGCAGACAGCGGCGGCTGCCGCAGCTCTGACCGCTGCTGCGCCTGACAGTGATGCACAGAGTCAGACCGCACAGTACCGTGAATACGATGATGCGGACGATGTGCTGTTTTCCGCACCGAATGCGGCGGAACTGGCCCATCAGGCACATTATGAGGATCCGGCGGATAACAGTGACCCGCTGCTGACCCCGGTACAGAATCTCTCAGCATATCCGGAAACCGCCGCTGAACCTGTGGTGCCTGTTGTGCATGCACAGGAACCGGCTGCACAGGAACACAGCGCACCGGCTGCGGATGAACCTGAACACTACCGTTTTGATGTCCCGGATGCTTACCGGACAACCGTTGACCTGAATGCCCCGATCAATGTGCCGGATATTCAGCCGGAACCGGAGCCTGAACCGGCAGCGCCGCAATGGGAAAACCCGTTTGCGGGAAGTGGCCGTACAGAACCGGTCTTTACGTTCGACCTGCCCGATGTGCCGGATACCGGTGATAACAGCAGCGCACATCTGAACTCTGCGGCAGCAGCAACTGCAGCGGCGGCTTTCGGTGCCGTACAGGTCAAACAGGGTCTCGGCCCTGAACTGCCGCGTCCGAATCCGGTGCGCCTCCCGACACGGCGCGAGCTTTACGGCATCCGCATTCCGTCTCAGCGTGACGCGGAACTTGAGCGTCTGCGCCGTGAGCAGGATGAATTTGCACAACTGCATCAGCAGGAACATCAGACTGCACAGACTGAGCCGGATGAAGACGATGTATTACAGACGCGTCTGCGTGATGAATTTATGACGCAGCAGCGTAACCGCTACGGCGATGATGAGACGGACATGTCTCCGGCAGCAGAGCCGGTGCAGGCAGTAACTGAACCGGAAATTACCACCGGTACGTCCTCCGCCTTTATCCCGGCTGCATCTGCCTATCAGGCGCCTGTCAGCCATCACTCTTTTGCATCTGCACCGCCGGTGGCGGATGTTCACCCGGCGGCAGAAGAAGACGATGAAGATGAGCAGGAAGCTCAGCGTCTTCAGGCGCAGTTTATGCAGATGCAGCAACAGCGCTACAGCGGGCAGGCTGACGCGATTTTATCTGATCTGGCCGAACTGAAAGCCTTCTCTCCGGTGGAGGATCTGGTGGATCCGGAACCGGCAGAGCCGCTGTTTATCCCGACACCGGTCACTGCCCCCGCGGCAGAACCGGCACCGGTTTATTCCGCGCCGCAGACCCCGGCTCAGAGTTTTGAACCTGTTGCTGTACCGCAGCAGAATACGGCACCGGTCACTTCACAGGAAGCACAGTTACAAAAACAGATGGAAGAGAGCCTGTTCCATCCGTTCCTGGTCCGCAATGACCAGCCGCTGCCGAAATCAACCACTCCGATGCCGTCTCTGGATTTACTGGCCTCACCGCCGGGTACCATTGAGCCGGTGGATGAATTTGCGATGGAACAGACAGCCCGTCTGATTGAGGCGCGGCTCAATGACTTCCGCATCAAAGCCCGTGTGGTCGGTTATGAACCGGGTCCGGTGATCACCCGCTTTGAGCTGGATCTGGCACCCGGTGTGAAAGCCTCGCGTATTTCCAACCTGTCCCGTGACCTGGCGCGTTCACTCTCGACTGTAGCGGTGCGTGTGGTGGAAGTTATCCCGGGCAAGCCGTATGTGGGGCTGGAACTGCCGAACGAAAAACGTCAGACCGTCTATCTGCGCGAAGTGCTGGACTGCGATGAATTCCGCGATACGCCATCACCGCTCTCTGTGGTGCTGGGGAAAGATATCTCCGGTCAGCCGGTGGTGGCGGATCTGGGTAAAATGCCGCATCTGCTGGTCGCCGGTACAACGGGCTCCGGTAAATCAGTCGGCGTAAACGCCATGATTATCAGCATCCTGTATAAAGCGAAACCGGAAGATGTCCGCTTTATCATGATCGACCCGAAAATGCTGGAACTCTCTGTTTATGAAGGTATTCCGCACCTGCTGACCCAGGTGGTGACCGACATGAAAGACGCCGCCAATGCTCTCGGCTGGTGTGTGGCGGAAATGGAACGGCGCTATAAACTGATGTCTGCTCTCGGGGTGCGTAACCTCGCGGGCTATAACGAAAAAATCCTGATGGCAGACGACATGGGACGGCCGATTCCGGATCCGTTCTGGAAACCGACTGACAGTATGGATACTACCTGCCCGGTTCTGAAAAAAGAGCCGTATATCGTGGTCATGGTGGACGAATTTGCTGACCTGATGATGACCGCCGGTAAAAAAGTGGAAGAGCACATCGCCCGTCTGGCACAGAAAGCCCGTGCAGCGGGGATCCACCTTGTGCTGGCGACACAGCGTCCGTCTGTGGATGTTATCACCGGTCTGATTAAAGCCAACATCCCGACCCGTATTGCCTTTACCGTATCCAGTAAGATTGACTCCCGGACTATCCTCGACCAGGGCGGCGCGGAATCTCTGCTGGGTAACGGGGACATGCTCTATCTGCCGCAGGGTGCCAATGCGCCGCTGCGTGTTCACGGCGCGTTTGTCCGTGACCAGGAAGTGCATGATGTGGTGAATGACTGGAAAGCCCGTGGTCGTCCGGAATATATCGATAACATCACCCGTGGTGGTGAGGACGGCGAAGGCGGCAGTTCTGTCAGCGGGGAAGATCTGGATCCGCTGTTCGATCAGGCGGTACAATTCGTCACAGAAAAACAGCGTGTCTCCATTTCCGGTGTTCAGCGTCAGTTCCGCATCGGTTATAACCGGGCGGCGCGGATCGTGGAAGAAATGGAAGAACAGGGCATTGTCAGTGAACCGGGCCATAACGGTAACCGCGAAGTACTGGCACCGTCCTCAAATAACTTTTAATGACGCCGCTGCCTGCAAAGGCGGTGTCTGATTTATCCGAACGCATCATCAGGAATGCATACATGAAAAAGGTGTTTATCACAGCCTGCCTGCTGGCAGGTGTCGCAGTCAGTGCCGCACACGCAGATACCCGCAGTGATCTTCAGTCACGTCTGGGAAAAGTGAACAGTTTCCATGCGAATTTCGCACAGACCGTCACTGATGCTGATGGCGCACTGGTTCAGGAAGGAACAGGGGATTTATGGGTGAAGCGCCCGAACCTGTTCAACTGGCAGATGAGCGCGCCGGATGAAAGTGTGCTGGTCTCTGACGGCAAAACACTGTGGTTCTATAACCCGTTTGTTGAGCAGGTCACCGCCACCTGGCTGAAAGATGCCACACAAAATACCCCGTTTATGCTGATCACCCGTAACGACCCGGCTGACTGGCAGCAGTACATGGTGAGTCAGCGCGGTGACAGCTTTGAGCTGAAACCGAAAACCAGCGACGGCAATCTGAAATTATTTACTATCACTGTAACTCCGGACGGTATTATTCAGCAGTTTGCCGCCGTTGAGCAGGATGGCCAGAAAAGCAGCTATCAGCTCAAAGGGCAGCAGAGTACTGATGTGAATATGAGCAAATTCACCTTTACACCGCCGAAGGGGGTTACGCTGGACGATCAGCGTCAATGAGGCGTCAGTGACTAACTTTTCTCTCGATTTTTCGCAAAACGATTACCAGCCTCTGGCCGCCAGAATGCGGCCGGGGACACTGGAACAGTACATCGGACAGACTCACCTGCTGGCAGAGGGCAAACCGCTGCCGCGGGCTATCCGCGCCGGACAGCTCCACTCCATGATCCTGTGGGGGCCGCCGGGCACCGGGAAAACCACCCTGGCGGAAGTGATCGGCCACTATGCGGATGCAGATATCGAACGCCTGTCCGCCGTGACCTCCGGGGTAAAAGAGATCCGTGAAGCTATCGAGCGGGCGCGTCAGAACCGTAATCTGGGGCGCCGTACCATTCTGTTTGTGGATGAGGTACACCGCTTCAATAAAAGCCAGCAGGATGCGTTTCTGCCGCATATTGAGGATGGTACCGTCACCTTTATCGGTGCCACCACCGAAAACCCGTCATTTGAACTTAACTCTGCACTGTTATCCCGCGCCCGTGTTTATCTGCTCAAGTCCCTGTCACCGGAAGATATCGAAGCGGTTCTGATTCAGGCACTGAATGATTCTGAGCGCGGCCTGGGCGGTCAAAATATCGTCCTGCCGGATGAGACCCGCAAACTGCTGGCCGAACTGGTCGCCGGTGATGCCCGCCGTTCGCTGAATGTGCTGGAAATGATGGCGGATATGGCTGAAACCGGGGCTGACGGCAAACGTGTTCTGACCACAGAACTGCTGAAAGAAGTCAGCGGGGAACGCAGCGCCCGTTTTGATAACAAAGGCGACCGCTACTACGACCTGATTTCCGCGCTGCACAAGTCAGTGCGCGGCTCGGCACCGGATGCCGCACTCTACTGGTATGCCCGGATTATCACTGCGGGTGGTGATCCGCTCTATGTTGCCCGCCGTCTGCTGGCGATTGCATCAGAAGATGTCGGCAATGCGGATCCGCGCGCCATGCAGGTGGCGATTTCCGCCTGGGACTGCTTTACCCGTGTGGGACCGGCGGAAGGTGAGCGGGCGATTGCCCAGGCGATTGTTTACCTCGCCTGTGCACCGAAAAGTAACGCTGTTTACACCGCCTTCAAAGCGGCGATGCGTGACGCAAAAGAAGGGCGGGATTATGACGTGCCGGAGCATCTGCGCAATGCACCGACCAAACTGATGAAAGAAATGGGGCTCGGCAAAGAGTACCGTTACGCTCATGACGAAACGAATGCGTATGCTGCCGGAGAAGTCTATTTTCCGCCTGAAATGCGTGATACCCGCTACTATTTTCCGGTAAACCGGGGCATGGAAGGAAAAATCGGCGAGAAACTCGCCTGGCTTGCTGAGCAGGATCAAAATAGCCCGATAAAACGCTACCGTTAATGCCGCTGTTGCGGTAAGGTGTGAAATGTAAGAATAGGTAAATGGCTTAAAACACTCAGAATGTTCATCCTGCATACAGTGCGGGTTTCCGGGCGGATTAAGACGTTTCACAGTTGCGTTAATAACAGCCGCACTGCCGGAAAGCAGGAAAACACTTTTCGCCGGTTGCATCTCCGTTACTGACACTCACGTTATAACAACAAGCACAGGAATAGCATGCTCGATCCAAATTTACTGCGTAATGAGCTGGACGCGGTTGCCGAAAAACTGGCTCGCAGGGGTTTTACCCTGGATGTGGACACGCTGCGCACTCTCGAAGAGCGCCGCAAGGTTTTACAAGTTGAAACTGAAACTCTGCAGGCTGAACGCAACTCCCGATCGAAGTCCATTGGTGAAGCGAAAGCCCGCGGTGAAGACATTGAAGCAGTGCGCCGTGAAGTGAACCTGTTAGGGGATAAACTGGATGCTGCCAAATCTGCGCTGGATGAAGTGCAGGCTGAGTTACGCACCATTGCTCTGAATATTCCTAACCTTCCGGCAGACGAAGTGCCGTTTGGTAAAGATGACAGCGATAACCCTGAAGTCAGCCGCTGGGGCACACCTAAGCAGTATGATTTCGAAGTGCGCGATCACGTTTCACTGGGCGAAATGACTGACGGCCTGGATTTCCCGGCTGCTGTCAAACTGACCGGTGCGCGTTTCGTTGTGATGAAAGGCCAGATTGCCCGCCTGCATCGCGCTATCGCACAGTTCATGCTGGATCTGCACACAGAACAGCACGGCTATCAGGAAATCTATGTACCGTATCTGGTTAACCACGATACGCTGTACGGTACCGGTCAGTTACCGAAATTTGCCGGTGACCTGTTCCATACCAAACCACTGGAAGAAGAAGCGGAAACCAGCAGCTATGCGCTGATCCCGACAGCCGAAGTGCCTGTCACCAACCTGGTCCGCGACGAAATTCTGGATGAAGCAGATCTGCCGCTGCGTATGACCGCTCATACACCGTGCTTCCGTTCCGAAGCGGGTTCGTATGGCCGTGATACCCGTGGCCTGATCCGTATGCACCAGTTTGACAAAGTTGAGCTGGTTCAGATTGTGCATCCGGAAAAATCCATGGAAGCTCTGGAAGAACTGACCGGTCACGCTGAGAAAGTATTACAGCTGCTGAACCTGCCATACCGTAAAGTGCTGCTGTGTACCGGCGATATGGGCTTCGGTTCCCGTAAAACCTATGACCTCGAAGTCTGGGTTCCGGCGCAGAACACCTACCGTGAAATCTCATCCTGCTCTAACTGCTGGGATTTCCAGGCGCGCCGTATGCAGGCACGTTTCCGTGGTAAAGATGATAAAAAACCACAACTGGTTCATACCCTGAACGGCTCCGGTCTGGCTGTCGGCCGTACCCTGGTAGCTATCATGGAAAACTATCAGCAGGCTGATGGTCGTATCGAAGTTCCGGAAGTATTACGTCCGTATATGAAAGGTCTGACACATATCGGCTGATTGCCGGTCAGTTGTCACTGATCTGATAAAAATCCCGCCGGTGCAAACCTGCGGGATTTTTTTATATCCGTAAACCATTACAGGGTATTAAACAGTTTCCGGGTTATTTCAAAACTCTCCCGGCGCAGTGACGGGATCTCATCACTCCACAGCGGGTTATGCGGTACCATAAATCCATTACATTCCAGTGTATGGATCACCATCCGCAAACTCTCAATATCGTTTGCCAGCAGCATTTGCGGTAATCCGTCCGGCGATTCGGGCAGGAAAAAGGTGACAGGGAAATTGGCACCCATCTCAGAAAAAGGGTTAGTGGCATCCATACTGTGATGTACGATCTCTTTTCCTCTTTCACGAAACAACGCTGCATTAATCTGCGGGATCAGCGCGGCAATTCTCGGTGTGTTATTACCGAGCCGGGGATCTTCCCTCTCCAGTAATTCCTGGCGGATAGTCTCTTTTGTCGATCCGCGGCGCAGCAGATAAGGCCGTTTCTCCGCAAATGCGTCTGCACTGACATCCGGGTTATGCGGAATATCCTGACTGCCGAAATCTTCGGTACGGGGAGCTACAATCATCAGGTCATAGTCAGCGGTCAGTGGTTTATTCAGTTGCGGGGAACAGAGAACACGCACCGGCGTATCATCTTTCTGTACATAAATGGCATAGGTATCATCTGCAGCCGGTTTCGCGGTGAACAGATGCAGATGACCATGAGGCGACTTGCTTTCGAGTGTGATAAATCCGTTTTTATCCGGCTGATGGCGGGTAAGTAATCCCATATCAACCAGTTCGTTAATACGTGAACCGGTTATTTGCAGATTCTCTACGATAGCATATCCATCCCGCAGGCATTCTGCGACTTTCCTGTTCATCAGTTCAGTCTTATGTTTTTGTCCGCACAGTTTACTGTAAAACTGATCAACCGGAATAAAGCCGGCCATCGGCCCCCAGTTGGCACTTTTCCCTTTGATATTAAAATTTTTTGTCGGGTAACCGGCACTGATAAGGCCGGTTGCTGCTGCCTCGACAGGGCGGAAACTGATGACCAGTTGCTGTTCTTCGGCTAATGCCTGAAGCGGAGCAAGATGCTCTGCAGCGATACCTGTCTGTGAAATGACGGTTTGCCGGTCTGTTATCAGCCCCGGGAATGCGGCTGTGGTATCGGAAGAAGGCCGGGGTGATAATATGTCCGGCGTACTGACAGAAGCGGGTAAGGAAGATGAGCCTGTGATTCTGAACATGTGTTAATTATCCATTATTATCAAAAATTCAGGATAAAAAACACATAGAAAAAAAGTATCACAAAACAACCGGAAACAGGCATAAATAAGATCAATGGCTGATTTTGTTTTCTGTATCCTGCCTGTCTGTGATTATTTATACACAATATTCAGATCTAATGTTGCATTCGCGGCACCGGGTGTAATTTCTGTGGCGGTCTGGCGGTAATAGCCTCTGAAATTTAAGGTCAGAATACCGTCATTTTTTACTGTGCTGACAATCGTATTGGTTTTATTCAGCTCTAAGACTTTCCAGGCGCCGTCAGCGGCTTTATATTCGGTTTCAATACCAACGCCGGATGCAGCATCTGCGGCCGGAGCAATGGCCAGCAGACTGTTTTTCCCGGACACGGTAGTACCGGCCGGATTAATAATGACCGGGATATCCGCCGGACATTCCAGAACAATATCCCAGTCAGCTTTATCACTGACAGAATCAGGTTTGCTGCCCAGCCCGCTGTTACTCAGATACACATCATTCATTTTTACATTGACAGTAGATGCAGAAACTAATGTGCAGGAACCCGGCTGAATACGGCCGGATATTTTATAAATAGCATCATAAGCGGCGGCATTAAAAGAGAAAAACAGAACAGCAAGTATACAGGCAGATTTTTTTATTATCGTTAACATCACAAATCCCTTATTTATTTTCCACAACAAATGTCACGGATGTATTGGCTTTTCCGGTGGTGGCTTTAGCGGCTAACTGCTTATAACGGGCGCGGAATTTCAGCCGGTTTGTTCCTGCCTGAGTTTGTTTTACTGCCAGAAACTGACTGATTTTATTGGCATCTGCCGCTTCCCAGCGATTAGCGGGTGCGGAAAAATATTCAATCTGAATGGCCATACCGCTGGCCGCACCGGGGATTTTATCCAATTCAAAGGAGGTATTATCAGATGCGGCGGTTCCCTGAAGTGAACCGGAAATCCGGCTCATACTGCTGTGGCAGTTAAAAACAAGTTCAAATTCAGTCCAGTCAGTCGTACTGCCGGCAGGAAAATTACTGCCGTTACCGGTTAATAACCAGGTTCCCAAATCAACATTGGTATTCGTGCTTGTGATATCACATGCCGGTATTTTAATTGTTCCGCTGTAATTGACTTTTACATTGGTATCCGCCGCCGCACAGGATGATAAAAACAGCAGGCATAAAAAAACAGAGCGTATTTTTTTCATTATTATTACCTGTTATTTATAGATAAGGGTCATTGTCGCCTGCGCATTTCCTTCCGTTGCTTTTACATCATCCGACAGCTTTACATATTTAAAATCCAGATATTTTGTGATGGTCTCCGCGCTGTTATTACCGGTCTTATAAAACGGATACTGATGCGCTGAGCCGGTTTTTTTATCACCACCTAACATGTAGGGCTCTGATTTTTCCGGTTCAAATATCTGCACCCCGAATCCCGGGTTGGTATTATGATTTTCAAGGAAAAGGGTATTGGTATTAATATTCTCTGAGTGCAGATGGTCACCGAGTGTAAAATAGACATTCATTCCGGCATCGCATTTCACGGTAAGCCCGGCACGGGCATGACCAAAATTCTCACCTACTTGTAATTTTCTGACGGCCATCAGTTCGTGACTGCCGAGATCAACAGACTGGGTTTTATTGGAGACATTACAGGTTTCGGCCTTCTGGGTGGCGCCATTACTGCGTACGGACAATTCATCCGGTATGCCTGTGGGTGAACCGTAAAACAGGCAATGTGCCTTCACCAGACTGATCTCCTGAGAAACCTTTGTCGGTACCAGTGTTTTTTGGGTCTTTACATAAATACCTCTCATGTCAAATGCCGCATTCGCGCTTTGCTTATCGAGCGAGACACTTGTCTGATTTTCTGTCACCGGATGCCAGGCCGATGTGCCCTTTTCACGTATCGCGAGTGCCACGCCGACGCCTTCAATATAGGTTTTAAATACCGGGTAGCTTTTTCCGCCGTCAGACAGTGTTATTCCTGTGGTGCTATAGCCGTTATTACTGAAACGGTAAGCATCTGCGGTCATGCCTCCGGTGCACCTTATTGAGGTGCTTAAATCCTGCCAGGAACCGAGCGTGGTACCGGTGGGCTGCTGCTGCGCAGCACTGTCAATCGTGACACTGGTCATATAGGCAATATCGTAGGCACCGGCCTGAACAGAAAACAGTCCTGCACACAGACAGAAAAAGAGGTGTTTTGTATAATTCATCGTAATATCTCTCAATGACAGGTAACAGGGACAACCGGTAAATGTTGTTCAGTCTGTGATTTGGTCAGCTGATAATCAGCGCGGCACTGTTTATCCGGGCTGTTTCCCCACTGAATGCGGATCCGGCCTTTTTCCGGCATCCCGCTGAGGTAAACATCCCCGTTTTCATCTGCGATACCGGTGCTGTTGTCGCTGCCGCCATTCTGTTCTGAAGAGGCAACCGCACCAAACGGCACCGGTGAGCCGTCTTTGGTAACAGTAAAGAGGATGCGGTAGCCGACATGTGTCTGATAATTGATCATAACGGCAGCACCTTTTACCGGTACAACGGTGGCAGCATTCGATTTCAGCTCCACATTGGCCGGCAGGCTGCTGACATCAAGGGCAATTTCATTTTTTGCATAGGCATTGAGGTAAGGCACAATCGCATAGCCCCGCCAGTCTGTGGATACACCGCTGCGGTTGGTCACGGCGACATTTTCCGCTCCCGGTGCGCGGATGATGGCAAATGCGTCATACACCGGCTGTGATAATGTCACCCCGTAAGGATGAGCAATAATGGCGCCGGTTAAACCGTAATTCAGGCGCTGTGAGTTTTTATCGTAACTGTATCCGGCATTGGCGATACCATAGCTGCTGCGGTAAGAGGCGGAGGCATTACCGCCCGCGCCGGTGCCTTTATTGGCATAGGATTGCTGAACGGAATAACTGAAACGGTTATCATCAGATAAGTTACCGCTGATGCCCGCCATCATATCGCTGCGTCCGTTATTATCTGTTGTCATTGTGGTATTAAAGGTGGCATTGCTGCCCGCTGCCGTGTTTAACGGAATACTCACGGAAAATGAAAACTGGTTATCCGCCTTGTGTTGCCATGCATTATCGGAATAGCTGTAGCTGAGGTTATAACTGATCCCCTCATGGCTGTTGTTGTATCCCGCACTGGCAGAACGCTCTTTGCCGGCGCGGTTCCGGTAATCCTGCTGATAGGCGCTCAGGTAAACACTGCCGTATTCATTCAGTGACTGGCTGATGGTTACCTGCATGCGGTTCTTTTTATTGTCGCGGTACATTTCCGCACGGTTTTTATTGGCTTCCTCAAAGGAATAATAGCCATCCGTGGAGTAGCGGTAGCTTGCCAGGGTAACGGAGGTGCCGGTAGTCATCATATTCTTTGAATACTGTGCACGGTAAGAACGTCCGCTGTCACGTGATTCTTTACCGCGTAACTGACGGGTGGCGGCATGGGTGACATCGGCGGAAAACGCGCCGAAATTACCCATATTGATACCGGTTCCGGCAGCATAAGACTGATAGTTATCCGATAAAATCGTGCCGGTGTAGGCGGTGATCCCTTTCGGCAGGCCATAAATCAGTGTGCCCTGCAAAAAGTCCGGCTCTTTGCCTTCACCTGCGGTTCTGAATTTACCGCCGGTCAGGGAATAACGTAACTGTCCTTCGCGCTGCATAATGGCAACGGATGAGAAGGGCACAATACTGGTGCGCTCTGTGCCGTCGGCCTCTTTGATAACCAGGGTTAAATCACCGTTGGTACCTGTCGGATGGAGGTCATTGATTTCAAATGCACCCGGAGCGACATAGGTCTGATAGATAACATAGCCGTTTTGCCTGACAGTGACTTCCGCATTAGACTGCGCAATACCGCGGATCACCGGGGCAAATCCTTTCGCGGCATCCGGCATCATGGATTCATCACTTTGCAGCTGTATGCCGCGAAACTGAAACCCGTCAAAAATATCGCCCGGGGTGGATGAATCCCCGATAATCAGGCGTGATTTTATAAAGTTAATACCGCGTTCCAGGCTGGTATCGATATTTTTCCATTTTTTTTCACCGGCACTGACGGAATAGGTTGAGTAATTGTTTACACGCCATGCCCCGAGGTTCAGGCCGCTGCGTAAATTAAGATAATGGGCATCGCTGTCCGGTGCATGGTTATTAAAATTATTTGAGCCGCTGTAATAATAATTCAGGATAAAGGCGGTGACGCCGTTTTCCCACTGCGCTTCAGGAATACCACCGGAAACGATATTATTCATGGCAATCTGCGGAACAGAAATCAGCAGGCGCTGATGATTAATTTCCGGTGTGGCGGAGGCATCCGGAATATAGCGGCTGATATCGGTGATTTCCTGCTCCGGTGACAGTGCTGCCAGCTCAGGGAGAGCATCCGTATTAATTCCCCATGCAGCAAGATCGGCTTTGGTCAGAACCGGTGTCAGGCTGTTATTGTCATTATTACCGGTAAAGGTGATTGTGCGGGTATCCGTAATAACTCCATTTACAACAACATCCACATTATATTCACCGGCCAGTTGTCCGCCGGGCGCGGAAAATTGATCAAGACTCTGAAGATCTGCGATATTCTGCCCTTCAGTCATGCTGAGTGAATTAACGCTGAAATAGTCTTCAGCAAACGAAATACTGCTGCCTGCACTGAAGATCAGCGCGGTAACGGCAATAGCAATTCTGTTTAACTGAAAACGGTATCCGGCATTATCGGCATTCTGATAAGGCTTTTCACAGGTGAACGTCATTGTTTTAATCTCTGTGGCGTGATGAATAATAAATAACTGTCCGGCGGTTAATTTAATGGCTGGGTTTTATTTTCTGTTATTGAGCCGTAATCATTAACTGCATTCCAGGTCACGTTGTTTGCCTGAATACCGCTGATATTCCATGATGCGGTTCCTTTCGGCGGCACCATGCCGGAATGTTCAATTTCGGTATTACCGGCTTTTAACTCACCGAATGACACATAATAAGGTGTCGGGTTTGTTGCCTGTAATACACTGCCTTTCTTTTCAAAACGCAGTTGGGTATATGCCGTGGCGGCATCTGCGGACGGTAATCCGGCCGGGCGGTAAATCAGTTTTATTTTGTTATTGACGGAAATGGTCAGGTTATTTGTCGCCGCAGGATCTGATGGCGGAATAGATTTTACATTCAGCCAGTAAACAGATTCTCTGTCTTCAGGAAGTCCCGGTGTGGTTAATACAACACGTATGGCATTGGCGGATTCCGGCTCAATTCTGAACAGCGGCGGAGTCACAGAAAATGGTGGTTTGGCCGTATTTTTGTCATCAAAGTTATTGACCCATGATTGCACCAGATAAGGTGTTTTTTCATCGTTTCTGACGGTAATTGAGGCTTCTTTTTTATTGCCTTCATAAATCACACGGGTTCCGCCCAGAACAACACTTGCATTTGCCGCAGACACTGCAGTACTCAGAAGAAATAACGTGATCAGTGATTTTTTCATAATGAACTCCGGTAAAAAGAGGGAGCAGAGCCCCCTTCAGGGAATAATTACTGGGTGTACTGGACTGTGACGGTAACATCGGCATTTGCGGTACCCGGGGTGACCGTATCTGCAGTTGTCATATAACGGGCGTAATAGGTTTTCTGGCCGCGGTTATCGCTGCCCAGTTCAATGCCGTCTGCTTCAGAGTTCGGACGGTAAAACGTTTCGCTGGTGGCGCTGCCGGTAATACCGATGCCGACGCCGGTGGCGTTATCCACTTTATACAGATCTGCATTGTCATCATGCTCTGTGCCGCCGAAGGTTACGCGGGCTTTACCCAGGGTTGCCGGGCAGCCGCTCAGACCGATGGTGAACGGGGTGGCTTCTGTTTTTTCACCGGTCTTTGAGAATGCCTGTGTCATCCAGGTGCCCAGCTGTACAGTCCCTTCCGTTTTATTTTCGTTATTGGTTTCCACCTGGCAGGTGGAATCAATAAACTGGCCTTTGAAATGGATTTTTCCGGCGGTATTGACATTTTCCGCTGCGGCAAAAACATTGCCGGAAAATGAAGCAGCAACAGCAGATGCAATTAACAGAGTCTTTTTAACGCGCATTGAGAACCTCAGTATTATTTAAAGTAGATTTGACTATCAGCTGGTTATTGAATTCGGGTGTCTTGAAGTACATATTCAGCCTTTCGTTTAACTCGCAATAATTGTATTGGGCTTTATTATTCAGATCTATTTAAGCGGGGATGCGCTTTAGTTTCTGTTTAGGTTGCGGATTTTATTATCCCGGGTATTGTGAAATGATGTATTTCATGGATAGATATACTTATTATTTTTGAATTATTGGAATATAATTCCGATATATTGCCGTTTTATAGATTGCGATGCCGTAAGATAAGTAAAACAAAGGATAAACGAAAAAGTTAAAGTTGCCGGCGATGTTATCAGACGGAAGAATATCCGGGGAAGCAGAACGCGGATATGAAAATAACAGACAGGGAGAACAGGGGGGATACAAATAAAAACAGCACACCGGAGTGTGCTGTTAATAACAAAAGGTATGTGACTTAATACATCACTTTGTGACCATAGCTTTCCAGGATGGATTTCACTTTTTCCATGGTCTCTTTTGACGGCGGCTTAACACCATCAAGTTTGTATTCTTCATTCATTGCCGTCCATTTATGCTTTCCTAACTCGTGGTAAGGCAGCAGTTCAATCTTCTCGATATTCTTCATATCTTTGGTGAAATCACCGAGAAGGTGGGCGGAATGCTCATCATCAGACCAGCCCGGCACGACGACATAGCGTACCCAGGTTTTCTGATTCCGTTCAGCGAGATAACGGGCGAACTGTAATGTGCGGTGATTGGATACGCCGACTAAATTCTGGTGAATGCTGTCATCGAGTTGTTTTAAATCCAGCATAACCAAATCGGTTACTTCCATCAGCTCGTCAATGACCGGGTCATAACGGCGGACAAAACCATTGGTATCCAGGCAGGTGTGAATACCTTCTTTCTTACACTCACGGAACCAGTCACGCACGAACTCAGCCTGCAGTATCGCTTCACCACCGGATGCTGTCACACCGCCGCCGGATGCATTCATAAAGTGGCGGTAGGTGACCGCTTCTTTCATTAACTCGTCCACAGTGACTTCCTGACCGTCATGCAGATCCCATGTATCGCGGTTATGACAATACAGGCAACGCATCAGACAGCCCTGGAAAAAGACGATAAAACGAATGCCCGGGCCATCAACGGTCCCGCAGGATTCAAATGAGTGAATACGACCTAATACTGACATGACAGGATTACTCCAAAACTGACCAGTTATAATAAAGGCCCCGAAACAGAGGGGCCTTTTAGTTTATGTCATTTTAATAAGACAGCAAATGGTTACCGCACAAATTACATGGATTTTGTGAATGTACGGGTAATAACGTCTTTCTGCTGTTCTTTAGTCAGTGAGTTGAAACGAACTGCGTAGCCTGAAACACGGATAGTCAGCTGAGGATATTTCTCAGGATTTTCCATTGCTTCTAACAGCATTTCACGGTTCATTACGTTCACGTTCAGGTGCTGACCACCTTCGATGCTTGATTCGTGGTGGAAGTAACCATCCATCAGGCCTGCCAGGTTAGTACGACGAACATCGTCATCTTTACCTAATGCGTTTGGTACGATAGAGAAGGTGTAAGAAATACCATCTTTCGCGTAAGCAAACGGCAGTTTAGCAACGGAAGTCAGAGAGGCAACAGCACCTTTCTGGTCACGGCCGTGCATAGGGTTAGCACCTGGTCCGAACGGAGCGCCTGCGCGACGGCCGTCCGGGGTGTTACCGGTTTTCTTACCATACACAACGTTAGAAGTGATGGTCAGAATTGACTGTGTAGGAACCGCGTTACGGTACATGTGGTGTTTCTGAATTTTCTTCATGAAACGTTCAACGATGTCACATGCGATGTCATCAACACGGGAGTCGTTGTTACCGAACTGCGGATATTCGCCTTCGATTTCGAAGTCAACAGCCAGGCCGTTTTCGTCACGAACCGGTTTAACTTTCGCGTATTTGATTGCAGACAGGGAGTCAGCTGCAACAGACAGACCCGCGATACCACATGCCATTGTACGATATACATCACGGTCATGCAGAGCCATCAGCGCTGCTTCGTAGCTGTATTTGTCGTGCATGTAGTGGATGCAGTTCAGAGCGGTGACATAGTTAGTTGCCAGCCAGTCCATGAAGTGATCCAGGCGATCCATAACCAGATCGTAATCCAGAACGTCTGCTTTGATTGCTTCAGTTTTAGGACCAACCTGGATTTTCAGTTTCTCGTCAACACCGCCGTTGATTGCATACAGCAGGGTTTTAGCCATGTTTGCACGGGCACCGAAGAACTGCATTTGTTTACCGACAACCATCGGGCTCACGCAGCATGCGATTGCGTAGTCATCGTTATCAAAGTCAGGACGCATCAGGTCATCGTTCTCATACTGTACAGAAGAGGTATCGATAGACACTTTAGCTGCATAACGTTTGAAGTTCAGAGGCAGTTTTTCAGACCACAGGATGGTCATGTTTGGTTCCGGTGAAGGACCCATGGTGTACAGGGTGTTCAGGAAACGGAAGCTGTTTTTGGTTACCAGAGTACGGCCGTCGGTACCCATACCTGCCAGAGATTCTGTTGCCCAGATTGGGTCACCGGAGAACAGTTCATCATACTCAGGGGTACGCAGGAAGCGGACCATACGCAGTTTCATGATCAGGTGGTCAACGATTTCCTGAGCTTCAACTTCGGTAATTTTGCCTTGTTCCAGGTCACGCTGGATGTAAACGTCCAGGAATGTGGAAACACGGCCGAAGGACATTGCAGCACCGTTCTGAGACTTAACAGCAGCCAGGTAGCCGAAGTAAGTCCACTGTGCAGCTTCCTGTGCGTTAGTTGCAGGACCGGAGATATCCAGACCGTATTTGGCAGCCATTTCTTTCATCTGGCCTAATGCACGGTGCTGTTCTGAAATTTCTTCGCGCAGCTGGATAGTTTCACGCAGATCTTCGCCGCTTTCTAATTTAGCCTGCAGAGAAGTGAACTGTGCGAATTTGTCTTTCATCAGGAAGTCGATACCGTACAGTGCAACACGACGGTAGTCACCGATGATACGACCACGGCCGTATGCGTCAGGCAGACCGGTCAGAACACCGGATTTACGGCAGCGGATGATGTCCGGAGTATAAACGTCGAACACGCCCTGGTTGTGAGTTTTACGGTACTCAGTGAAGATTTTTTCGACTTGCGGGTTCATTTCGCGGCCGTAGGCTTTGCATGAACCTTCGATCATACGGATACCACCGAACGGCAGCATTGCACGTTTCAGAGGTTTTTCAGTCTGCAGACCAACAACTTTTTCTAAATCTTTGTTGATGTAACCGGCATCGTGAGAAGTGATAGTAGACGGCAGATCAGTGTCAAAATCGATAGGAGCGTGGGTACTGTTTTCGATTTTGATGCCTTCCATAACTTTCGCCCACAGAGCAGTTGTTGCATCTGTAGCGCCTGCTAAGAAAGACTCATCGCCTTCATATGGGGTGTAGTTTTTCTGGATAAAGTCACGGACGTTAACTTCCTGTGACCAGTCACCCAGATTAAAGCCTTGCCATGCTGAAGCGAATTTTTCATTTAATTCTGACATGATACTTTACCTTTTAACAATGGAACTTAGAAATTCAGTCGTGATAAACAGAGATTAATGCTTCTGGTCACCGCGTAAATGAATCAGCCAATAAGTCAGACCTACTAAAACTGCACCACCAATAATGTTGCCGATGGTGACCGGAATCAGGTTGTTAATCACAAAATCAGAAACTGTCAGGGACGGAAACTGTTCAGGCGACGAACCAACCATAGTCCAGAATTCAGAAGGTGCAAAATTTTTAATCGCAATCCCCATCGGGATCATAAACATATTGGCGATACTGTGCTCAAATCCGCTGGCAACAAACATACCGATAGGTAAGACTAAAGCTAAAAGTTTATCGGTCAGACTACGGCCTGCGTAGCTCATCCATACCGCCAGACAAACCATTAAGTTTGCCAGAATCCCGAGACAGACGGCTTCAATAAAGGTGTGATGAAGCTTATGATCCGCTGTTTGCAGGATATTTAATCCCCACAGCCCGTTGGCTGCCATATACTGTCCGGCGAACCAGATGAGGGCGACAAAGAAGAGGGCGCCGACCAGGTTACCGAAATACACGCGGGTCCAGTTTGCAAACATCTGTCCCCAGGTGATACGCCCGGTGGCTTTTGCCACGCTGGTTAATACGGTGGAGGTGAATAAGTCAGCCCCGCAAACCACAACCAGCATCAGACCGAGCGAGAAACATAAACCACCGATAAGTTTAGCGATACCAAAAGGCACTATGCCTGCGGTACCGGTGGTGGCTGTAATATAAAAGACAAAACCTACTGAGATGAAAATTCCTGCCATGAATGCAGATAAGTATGTGATGTGAGGGGCTTTCGTTGCTTTATAGACACCCACATCGTCTGCAACATGTGCCATATCGGCAGGAGATAATAAATTAAAAAGTGCGTCAGTTTTCATAATGCTAACTGTCTCTTGATTCCAAATAATTATAGCACGCAATGATAGTAACAAAGGGTGAAAAAATTAAACTTGATGTGGATCATAAAGGCGTTCAAGAGAATCGTCAAATACCCTGAAAAAAGTTGAAAAATCAATGTAAGTTTATGTATATAAAGGAAAAACAATTTTTTAAAAATTGTAATATATTTTTATTTTTTGTTTTTTATTTAATTAAAGTAAAAAATCAGGTTAACTTGTCGTTTTTGTGTTACTTAAAACGAACAAATTAACCTAATATTTACGTTTATAGCTATTTACGACGATTAAATCGCATTTTTATCGTTTAGCCAAAAATGCGATTTTGCTTTTTGCAGTTTTTCATAAGCAGCCAGTAATGCCTGATGCGCAGGAAATGCCGTTAAATTATTATCTGATGCACATAACCCGAAGAAACAATTTTTGCCGTTCAGGGCATCCAGCGCCGCATTCAGGGTTTCCTGACCATACATACGGGCAAATGCCGGCAGGTACTGTTCTGCGTCACGATCCGGCTCCTGCGTTAACAGCAGCAGGGTATGCAGGCAGCGGTAATAGTTTGCCCGTGCGGCACTGAGCACACTGGCGTTGAAGTCCTGTGTCCACTCCACCCAGGCCAGCGCCTGATCAGTATCACCACCGGCCAGTGCCAGCATGGATTTCAGCTCACCGATGCGCAGGGTGGACCAGCCGTTATCTTTACCGGCGGCAATGCCCAGCAATTCACGGACACGGGTGAAATCGTCATGGCCTTCTTCATCCAGCTGCGCCAGCAGAGAAAGATAATCTTCCTGACGGTAACGGCTTTCCGGCAGCGCGAGAATAGTTTCACGCAGATGAATACCCATGGCGTTATTCGCCATATGCAAATCTTCCACCGGATAGATATCTGACATGCCCGGCACCAGGATACGGCAGGCATACACACCGAGATGCTCGTAATCGGCGATATACACTTCGTGGCCGGAGGCCGCGAACTGTGCCATCAGTGTGGTGAATTCTTCTTCGGTGGTGCCGCGGAACTGCCAGTCAGCGAAATCATAATCCGCATCCTGTTTAAACAGATCCCAGCTGATCAGGCCGCTTGAATCAATAAAGTGGGTTTCCAGGTTGGTCTGATCCGCCACTTCCTCATCATCAAAGGTCGGTGCGGTGAAGACATCCAGGTCTTTCAGGCTGCGTCCCTGTAACAGTTCAGTGACGGTACGCTCCAGGGCAACACCGAAATCCGGGTGGGCGCCGAAAGAGGCAAAACAGGTGCCGTTGGCCGGGTTAAACAGGACCACACAGATCACCGGATACTGACCGCCGAGAGAGGCATCAAAACAGAAGATCGGGAAACCTTCGCTTTCCAGGGTGCGGATTGACTCAGTGACCTGCGGATAACGCGCCAGCACCTCTTCCGGGATCGCCGGTAAGCTGATGCGCTCAGCAATAATGCGGTTTTTTACATAACGTTCAAAGACTTCCGATAATCCCTGTACGCGGGCTTCATTGCGGGTGTTCCCGGCGGACATGCCGTTGGACACATACAGGTTGGCGACGATATTCATCGGAATATACACCGTTTTGCCGTCAGACTGGCGGGTAAACGGCAGGGCGCAGATACCGCGCTCCTCATTGGAGGATTGCAGATCAATCAGCTGACTGCCCTGTAAATCATTTTCCGGATCATAATAATCACGCAGATACTGATCGAGAATACCTTCCGGCAGCGAGTCATCCTCTGTCAGCGGGAACCATTTCTCATCGGGATAGTGAACAAACTCCCCGTTGGCAATGGTTTCGCCCAGCCAGAAATCGGCAAAAAAGTAGTTGGTGGACAGACGCTCAAAATACTCGCCCAGCGCGGAGGCCAGCGCGGCTTTTTTAGTGCCCCCTTTACCGTTGGTAAAGCAGAGCGGGCAGTCAGTATCACGGATATGCACAGACCAGACGTTCGGCACCGGGTTGAGCCACGAGGCTTCTTCTATATTGAAACCCAGTTGCTGCAGTTTCTGCTGAAAACGGCTGATGGAATCTTCGAGAGCGGCATCTTTGCCGGGAATAAAAGTATGTGTTTGCGTCATGGGATCCACAATTGCTGTAACGGCCCGCTGCACGCGGACTCAGGAATACCGGGGAAGAAAGGCGCACATAATACGGATTTTTCGTGTCAGCGGCTACCTTTGTGAATGTAAAGTTACTGCCGGGTTATTCCGCTGTATTTCCGCTGTCCGCCACGCATCTCCGGAAATACATTATATAATATCCCGGTATGATGGTCAGCGGTAGTCAGATATTCTGCCGGGCGACAAAAAGGGTTTACCGCCCATCATGCAATAAGCGTTGCAGCGAAGGGTGGGGAGTGATAAAACCGACAGACAGGGCGTATTCATATGATGGATATACAGGGCATTAATTTACAGATAGGGTGAGGTCAATGAGTCAGGTATACAACTTTAGTGCCGGTCCGGCTATGCTGCCGGTAGAAGTGCTGCGCCGTGCTGAGCAGGAACTGTGCAACTGGCGCGGGCTCGGCACCTCAGTCATGGAAATCAGTCACCGTAGTAAAGAGTTTATGTCGGTGGCAAAGGAAGCGGAAAATAATCTGCGCCAGATCCTCGCGGTGCCGGATAACTATAAAGTGTTGTTCTGCCACGGCGGCGCACGCGGACATTTTGCCGCACTGCCGATGAACCTGCTGGGTGAGAAAACCAAAGCGGATTATGTGGTGGGCGGATACTGGGCGGAATGTGCGGCAGAAGAAGCAAAAAAATATTGCACACCGAACATTATTAATGTCAGAACCGAATCGGAAGACGGTATCGGCGTGAAGCCGATGAGCGAATGGCAGCTCAGTGATGATGCAGCCTATGTTCACTACTGCCCGAATGAAACCATTGATGGTATCGCTATTCATGAAGAGCCGGATTTTGGCGATAAAATCGTGATTGCGGATTACTCGTCTGCCATCCTGTCAAAACCGCTGGATGTCAGCCGTTTCGGGGTGATTTATGCGGGCGCGCAGAAAAATATCGGCCCGGCCGGGCTGACCCTGGTGATTATCCGTGAGGATCTGCTGGGCAAAGCGCGCAGAGAAACCCCGTCCATCCTCGACTACACCGTACTGAGTGAATGCGACTCTATGTTTAACACCCCGCCGACCTTTGCCTGGTATCTCTCCGGCATGGTCTTTAAGTGGCTGATTGAACAGGGTGGTTTACAGGAGATCGCCCGGATCAACTATGATAAAGCACAACTGCTTTATTCTGCGGTGGATCACAGTGATTTCTATATTAACCGTGTGGCGGCAGCTAACCGTTCACTGATGAACGTGCCGTTCCAGATGTCTGATCCGTCACTGGACAGCAAATTCCTCGCCGAAGCACAGGCACAGGGACTGGTTTCCCTGAAAGGGCACAAAGTTGCCGGCGGGATGCGCGCCTCCATTTATAATGCGATGCCGTATGAAGGCGTGCGCGCACTGGCCGAATTTATGGCGGAGTTTGAAAGCCGTCACAGCTGATTTTTTGCAGACATTTTTCCGGGACCGGGTAAGCATCCGGCCCCGTTTTTCGTTTTTATGTTTACACACCGGAGAATAACTTCGTATGGATTCCCTGACGTTACAACCCATCGCCCGCATTAACGGGACGATTAACCTGCCCGGCTCCAAGAGTGTCTCCAACCGGGCACTGCTGCTGGCGGCACAGGCAGCGGGCACAACACGCCTTATCAACCTGCTCGACAGCGATGATATCCGCCATATGCTCAGCGCACTGCGGGAACTGGGGATCCGTTATCAGCTTTCTGACGACAAAACCGAATGCATTGTGGAAGGTCAGGGCAAACCGATCAGCGGATTTAAAGGCATTGAGTTGTTCCTCGGCAATGCCGGGACGGCGATGCGCCCGCTGACGGCGGCACTGTGTCTCGGGGATAATGATATTATCCTGACCGGCGAACCGCGTATGAAAGAGCGCCCGATTGGTCATCTGACCGATGCACTGCGCCGGGGCGGCGCACAGATTGATTTTCCGGAAAATGACGGTTATCCGCCGCTGCGGATCCGCGGTGGCTTTACCGGCGGCCGCATCAGTGTGGACGGTTCCGTATCCAGCCAGTTTCTGACCGCGCTGCTGATGGCAGCACCACCGGCAGAGCATGACACCGAAATCACTATCAGCGGTGAGCTGGTCTCCAAACCGTATATTGATATCACGCTGGCGATGATGTCCTCTTTTGGCATCACGGTGGTGAATGAAGATTACCGGCGTTTCCTGATCAAAGGAAAACAGCAGTATCAGTCCCCGGGAGAATACCTGGTGGAAGGGGATGCGTCATCCGCCTCCTATTTCCTCGCGGCGGCAGCCATTAAAGGCGGCACCGTGCGGGTTACCGGCATCGGGCGCAACAGTCTGCAGGGCGATACGCAATTTGCCGCTGTGCTGGAAAAAATGGGTGCGAAAGTGACGTTTGCGGACACGTATATTGAATGTACCCGCGATACCCTGCACGGCATCGATATGGATATGAACGCCATCCCGGATGCGGCGATGACGATTGCCACCACTGCGCTGTTCGCCGAAGGGACAACCACTATCCGCAATATCTATAACTGGCGGGTGAAAGAGACAGACCGTCTCAGTGCAATGGCAGCTGAACTGCGTAAAGTCGGTGCACAGGTGGAAGAGGGGCATGATTACATTCAGGTCACCCCGCCGGCAAAACTGCAGCATGCGGAAATTGAAACCTATAACGATCACCGTATCGCCATGTGTTTCTCGCTGGTGGCACTGTCAGATACTCCGGTTACGATCCTCGATCCGGGCTGTACGGCAAAAACCTTCCCCGGCTACTTCAGTGAGCTGGCGGCACTGTCAGAATAAAAAAACGCCGTTCTGCGCGCAGGGCGTTTCCTCTGCTGTCACAGATGCGTATAATACGGGCATCTTTTTTCAGGCGGCCGTTGTGACGGCCGCCGGACTGCGACAGGAGAGCGCGCATGGCAGTATATGTTCCGGTCATTACCATTGACGGCCCGAGCGGCGCGGGCAAAGGCACCCTTTGTCACGCACTGGCAAACGAAATGGGATGGCATTTACTGGACTCCGGCGCAATTTACCGCGTTCTGGCACTGGCGGCACTGCATCATCATGTGGATATCACCTCGGAAGATGCACTGGTTCCGCTGGCGGCTAATCTGGATGTGAAATTCCTGGCAAAAGACACCGGCCCTGAGACCATTCTGGAAGGTGAGGATGTCAGCCGGGCTATCCGTCAGGAAGAAGTGGGTATGACGGCCTCACAAATCGCGGCATTCCCGCGTGTCCGTGAAGCTCTGCTGCGCCGTCAGCGCGCATTCCGTGTGGCGCCGGGCCTGATTGCCGACGGCCGCGACATGGGCACGGTGGTGTTCCCGGATGCCCCGGTGAAAATTTTCCTCGACGCGAGTGCGCAGGAGCGTGCCCACCGCCGGATGAAGCAGTTGCAGGACAAAGGCTTTAGTGTTAATTTTGACCGCCTTCTTGCTGAGATAGAAGAGCGCGATTTCCGCGACCGCAACCGTGCGGTTGCCCCGCTGGTGGCTGCCGGCGATGCGCTGATTCTGGACTCAACAACCATGTCAATTGACGACGTTATTGCCGAAGCCCTTCGTTATACGAAGGAAAAACTGGCAGAAACGGCGGAATGATAAACAAAATTTGCGGAAATTCTGACTGAAAACGTGTTTTTTAGTAGGTTTCTGTATTCGTTTTTGTTTATAATGTTAAGTTGAAGTTTTTTACCGGCAGAGAACAAGGCAAAGAAGCAGTTTTCTGCCACCCCTTTGTGACAAGGAATGTTGCAAGGTATGTGAAACAACCCCATTCGGCCGGATGCTAAATGGACGTTAATACTTAAACACTTGAAGATCAAACATGACTGAATCTTTTGCTCAACTCTTTGAAGAATCCCTGCAGGCTATCGAAACCCGTCCGGGCGCTATCGTCCGTGGTACTGTTGTCGCTATCGATAAAGACGTAGTTCTGGTTGACGCAGGTCTGAAATCAGAATCTGCTATCCCGGTAGAACAGTTCAAAAATGCTCAGGGCGAGCTGGAAATCCAGGTTGGCGACGAAGTTGATGTTGCTCTGGACGCAGTAGAAGACGGTTTCGGTGAAACTGTTCTGTCCCGCGAGAAAGCAAAACGCCACGAAGCATGGCTGATGCTGGAAAAAGCATACGAAGAAGCTGAGACTGTTACCGGTGTTATCAACGGTAAAGTTAAAGGCGGTTTCACTGTCGAACTGAACGGCATCCGTGCGTTCCTGCCGGGTTCACTGGTTGACGTGCGTCCTGTTCGTGACACCACGCATCTGGAAGGCAAAGAGCTTGAGTTCAAAGTAATCAAGCTGGATCAGAAACGCAACAACGTGGTTGTTTCCCGTCGTGCAGTTATCGAGTCAGAAAACAGCGCAGAGCGCGATCAGCTGCTGGAAAACCTGCAGGAAGGCATGGAAGTTAAAGGTATCGTTAAGAACCTCACTGACTACGGTGCATTCGTTGATCTGGGCGGCGTTGATGGTCTGCTGCATATCACTGATATGGCGTGGAAACGTGTTAAACACCCAAGCGAAATCGTGAATGTCGGCGACGAAATCACTGTTAAAGTGCTGAAATTCGACCGCGAACGTACCCGCGTATCTCTGGGCCTGAAACAGCTGGGCGAAGATCCTTGGGTCGCAATCGCTAAGCGTTACCCTGAGAACACCCGTCTGACCGGTCGCGTGACCAACCTGACTGACTACGGCTGCTTCGTTGAAATCGAAGAAGGCGTTGAAGGTCTGGTACACGTTTCTGAAATGGACTGGACCAACAAAAACATCCACCCATCTAAAGTTGTTAACGTGGGTGATGTTGTTGAAGTTATGGTTCTGGACATCGACGAAGAACGTCGTCGTATCTCCCTGGGCCTGAAGCAGTGCAAATCTAACCCATGGCAGCAGTTCGCGGAAACTCACAACAAAGGTGACCGCGTTGAAGGTAAAATCAAGTCAATCACTGACTTCGGTATCTTCATTGGTTTAGATGGCGGCATCGACGGTCTGGTTCACCTGTCTGACATCTCCTGGAACGTTGCAGGCGAAGAAGCAGTACGTGAATACAAAAAAGGCGACGAAATCGCAGCTGTTGTTCTGCAGGTTGATGCAGAGCGCGAGCGTATCTCTCTGGGCGTTAAGCAGTTAGCTGAAGATCCGTTCAACAACTACACCGCTGTTACCAAGAAAGGTGCTATCGTCACCGGTAAAGTAACTGCAGTAGACGCTAAAGGCGCAACTGTTGAGCTGATGGATGGCGTTGAAGGTTACCTGCGTGCATCAGAAGCTTCACGCGATCGCGTTGAAGATGCTACTCTGGTTCTGAGCGTTGGTGATGAAGTTGAAGCTAAATACACTGGTGTTGATCGTAAAAACCGTGTAATCAACCTGTCTGTACGTGCAAAAGACGAAGCGGATGAAAAAGACGCTATCGCTACTGTGAACAAGCAGGAAGAAGCTGGCTTCTCTAACAACGCAATGGCAGAAGCTTTCAAAGCAGCTAAAGGCGAGTAATTAAGCAGCAGCAGGCCGCGCAAGCGGTCTGCTTTTATGATAATCAGGGTAGTCCAGGAGGTTATATGACCAAATCTGAACTGATTGAGAAGCTGGCAGGCCAACAATCTCATCTTCCGGCTAAAGTTGTTGAAGAAGCAGTAAAAGAGATCCTTGAGCATATGGCAAATACGCTTGCTGACGGCGAACGTATTGAAATCCGTGGATTCGGCAGTTTTTCTCTGCACTACCGTGCACCGCGGGTAGGTCGTAACCCGAAAACCGGCGAACAGGTGGAACTGGAAGGTAAACACGTTCCTCACTTCAAACCGGGCAAAGAGTTACGCGACCGCGCAAATATCTATGCTTGATTATTGACAGAGATAATAAAAATGACGCCACCGGCGTCATTTTTTTTGCAGCAAACATTAAATTATCATTATTATAAAAATGTTAATATTATATTAATAAATTATGGTTGTGTAAGGTTCTGGTGTTGGCAAGTTGAATTCGTTTATTAATAATAGGTTACCGGAGACATCATATTCAGTTCGCTATAAAATACTATTGGAAATTAGACAGTATTTATAATTAAGCAAATAATTGTGAGTTGACTCGCATAAAATAATTGATTACTTGTATGTCTGAAATATAAATTCGTGACGACACGCATTTTTCTATTATCGTAATAACACGTGATACCCGCCATAACATAATACCGACCTGTTTACCTTCCCGGTGAGTAATATGTCTGTTATGGCTGTGATGAAATATCTGTTTCCCCGTCCGTTGCCGCTCTGGCTTGCTGCGGCTGCTGTTGTGACCGGGCATATACCGCTGTTGCTGATATCGCGGTTGTTGTTACCGGCAGAAAGTCTGTTGTTATTCACTGGTATTTGTTTGCTTTTTCTTATCCGCACCAGGCTGAGTTTTTTTATCGGCATTGTTGCCGGTACTTTTCTGGCAGTAAATATTCATATCAGTAATACATTATCACTCTTTTCCGCTGAATCACCCGATAATATCGATATTATGATCTATGATGTCATGGTTAATTCATCTGACTATTATTCCGTCAGAGGGCGGATTATTAATATAAATAATAAAATGTATGATGATACTGTTTTTATTAATATAAAAATAAAAGGTTCATTTAAACCGGCATGTTCCGGTGAAGTCTGGCGTATATTTCGTCCTGTACTGAGGCCGGTACACGGTCAGTTAAATGAAGGACAGTCAAACCGGCAGCAATATTTACTGTCAGAGCGGGTTTTGTTTTCTCTGACGCCGGGACGCAGTGAAAAACTATCTTCAGACTGCAGTCAGCGTCAGAAAATGATTGCGGCATATCTTCCTGCAATGGATAACCTGCCTCATAACGGACTGATGGCGGCGCTGTTATTTGGCGAGCGGCGCGGCATCACCGCAGAGCAGCGCAGACTGGTGCAGGAAACCGGAGTGGCGCATGTGGTAGCTATTTCCGGGCTGCATATCGGGCTGGCGGCGTTATGGGGCTGGTGGGCCGGGCGGTTATTGTTGCTGCTGTTACCGCTGCGTGTGATGACACCTGTTATTCCGTCTGTGCTGTCAGTTTGTGCCGCTGTTGCCTATGTCTGGCTGGCCGGGTTTGCGGTTCCGGCCTGCCGGGCATTGTCTGCGCTGCTGTTGTGGCATCTGCTGCGCTGGCGGCATTACCACCTGCCGGCGTATCAGTTTGTTGTGATAAGTGCCGCACTGTTGCTGCTGGCTGACCCGCTGACAATTTTATCCGCCGGATTCTGGCTGTCTTATACTGCGGTTACCGCATTGCTGTTCTGGCATCACACCGGCGTTTTCTCCCGCAGTAATGTATTCATCCCGCTGACACCTTTTGCCCGCCTGTGGCGCAATATCCGTTCGCTTCTCTCTTACCAGTGCGGATTATTTCTGTTACTGCTGCCGGTTCAGGGATTTTTCTTCGGCGGCGTGAATATGCTGTCGTTTCTGAGCAATCTGTGGGTGGTACCGGTGATCTCCTTTCTGACGGTGCCACTGCTGTTTGCCGGGTTATTGATCGGGCCTGCACTGCCGCTGGCAGATTTCTCTCTGGCGCTGGCATTATGGCCGCTGCCGTTTCTGGCACAAGGCTGGATGGTTACCGGGCATATCGCTCTGATATGGATACCACTGATGTGGGCGGTTGTTTATATCATTCGGCTGGATATGTGGCAGCAGCACCCGCTGCTGCTGCCGGGAATGGTGTTCAGTTGCTGTCTGTATCTGCGGAAAACTCCGCTGCCTGAATGGTCGGTTACCGTACTGGATATCGGGCACGGGCTGGCGGCGGTGGTGATAAAAGACGGCAGGGCGGTCGTGTATGATACCGGCAACCGCTTCGGGACACGGGATGACGGGCTGCGCACAGTGTTGCCTTATCTGCGTTATCACCGCCTGACTCCGGACTGGATTATGATTAGCCATGACCACCGTGACCACACCGGGGGACTGGGCTCTCTGCGCAGTGCTTATCCTGCCGCAGTGGTCAAAGGCAACATTCCGCAGGCCGATACACCCTGCCGCCGCGGGGAGCGCTGGTTATGGCAGTCATTGTATTTTGAGGTGTTATGGCCGGATGAAAAATATCAGCTGAGCAAAAATGACGGCTCCTGTGTTATCCGCATCAGTGACGGGAAACATCAGGTTTTGCTGACCGGGGATATCGAAAAACAGGCAGAAAAACAGCTGATTAAGTATAAAGATGAACTCTCCGCCACCGTACTGCAAGTTCCGCACCATGGCAGCAAAACCTCCTCATCAGAATTTTTTATTCGTGCGGTAAATCCCGCTTTCGCACTGGTTTCTGTTGCGCGCTATAGCCCGTGGCGTCTGCCTTCTGATAAAGTACGCCGTCGCTATCATAATCTCGGCGTGCAGTGGCATGATACTGCGCACAGCGGCCAGATTTCTGTGTCCTTTTTTGCTGATGAGGTATCCGTCGCGACTTACCGTACCCATCTCTCCGCCCGCTGGTTCAGCGCATGGTTTGGAGATCAGCCGGTAAACGGGTAATATAGGCAGCTAATTTTTAGTATTGGTAAACGCAATAATGAAAGATATTGATATTTCAACCCGGCAAACATTCCGCCGGTTATGGCCGACAATCGCACCGTTTAAAACAGGTATCATCGTGGCGGCTATTGCGTTAGTCATCAATGCGGGCGGCGATGCCTTTATGCTGTCGCTGCTGAAACCGTTGCTTGATGAAGGTTTCGGCACTGCCGACAATGATTTTCTCCGTATCATGCCGCTGATTATCCTGGGGCTGATGCTGTTACGCGGTATCTCCAGTTTTGTTTCAGGTTACTGCCTCTCCTGGGTGTCCGGTAAAGTGGTTATGACCATGCGCCGTAACCTGTTCCGGCATATGATGGGCATGCCGGTTTCCTTCTTTGATCAGCAATCCACCGGGACACTGCTTTCCCGTATTACCTATGATTCCGAACAGGTGGCTTCGTCTTCTTCCGGTGCACTGGTAACGGTCGTCCGTGAAGGCGCTTATATTATTGCGCTGTTCGGGCTGATGTTTTACAACAGCTGGCAGCTGTCGCTGATTCTGATCGTTATTGCCCCGATCGTGGCCTTTGTTATCCGCAAAGTCTCTGTCCGCTTCCGCGAAATCAGTAAAAACATGCAGAGCGGTATGGGACAGGTCAGCGCCAGTGCTGAACAGATGCTGAAAGGGCATAAAGAAGTGCTGATTTTCGGCGGTCAGAAAGTGGAAAATGATCGCTTTGATAAAGTCAGCAACCATATGCGCCGCCAGGGCATGAAACTGGTTACCGCATCATCTATTGCCGACCCGATTATTCAGATCATTGCCTCCTTTGCGCTGGCATTTGTGCTGTTTGCCGCCAGTTTCCCTGAAATTAAAGAAGCACTGAGTGCCGGTTCCATTACGGTTGTCTTCTCCTCCATGATTGCCCTGATGCGTCCGCTGAAATCCCTGACCAACGTGAACGCCCAGTTCCAGCGCGGGATGGCGGCTTGTCAGACACTGTTTGTTCTGCTTGATATGGAGCAGGAAAAAGACACCGGCACCAAAGTGCTGAAAGATGCCAAAGGTGATGTGGCGTTTGAGAATGTCACTTTCCGTTATCAGGGGAAAGAGAATCCGGCGCTGAAAAATGTGTCATTCACTATTCCGTCAGGCAAAACGGTGGCGCTGGTCGGGCGCTCCGGCTCCGGCAAATCCACCATTGCCAATCTGATCACCCGTTTCTATGAAATCGAAAGCGGACATATTACGATCGACGGCAACGATATCCGTGATTACACACTGGCATCACTGCGCAGTCAGGTGGCGCTGGTGTCGCAGAATGTTCACCTCTTCAATGATACGGTCGCGAATAATATCGCTTATGCCACAGAAGGGAAGTACACCCGCGAGCAGATTGAAAAAGCCGCTGAAATGGCCTACGCCATGGACTTTATTAATAAGATGGAGAAGGGGCTGGATACAGAAATCGGTGAGAACGGTGTTCTTCTTTCCGGTGGTCAGCGTCAGCGTATTGCAATTGCCCGTGCATTGCTGCGTGATGCACCGATCCTGATCCTCGATGAAGCAACCTCGGCACTGGATACTGAATCTGAACGTGCGATTCAGGCCGCACTCGATGAGTTACAGAAAAACCGTACCTGTCTGGTGATCGCTCACCGCTTATCCACTATTGAGAAAGCGGATGAAATCCTCGTGGTGCAGGACGGCGAAGTGCAGGAGCGCGGTACGCATGATGAACTGGTGAAACAGCCGGGTATCTATGCGCAGCTCTATAACATGCAGTTTGGTCACTAAGCGGCACTGCTGATGATCGATAAGATTTGGTTCGGCCGCTCAAAGCTTTACTGGCTGCTTTTACCGCTCTCGTTTCTGTACGGGGCGGTCAGTGGTCTGCGGCGTCTGCTGTTCCGCTGCGGACTGAAAAAATCGCGCCGTATGCCGGTGCCGGTGGTGGTGGTCGGTAACCTGACTGCCGGCGGTAACGGCAAAACACCGGTGGTTATCTGGCTGACAGAGCAACTACTGGCCCGCGGCTACCGTCCCGGGGTGGTTTCCCGGGGTTACGGCGGTAAATCGGATCATTATCCGCTGCTTATCACGAAAGACACGACGACAGCACAGGCCGGTGATGAGCCGGTGCTGATTGCCCGCCGTACCGGTGTGCCGGTTGCGGTTGCGCCTGACAGGGCGGCAGCGGTAGAGGCTATTTTGCAGCATGCCCCGGTGGATGTGATCATCACCGATGATGGTTTGCAGCATTACGCACTGCAGCGCGATATGGAAATCGTGGTGATTGACGGCGAGCGCCGTTTCGGTAACGGCTGGTGGCTGCCTGCCGGGCCGATGCGGGAACGGGCAGGACGTCTGAAACAGGTGGATGCGGTGATCGTCAACGGCGGTACCGCACAACCCGGGGAAACCGCTATGCAGCTGGTGCCGGGAGAGGCTGTTAACCTGTCTGACGGCACCCGTAAACCGGCGGCTGAAATCGGTGAATGTGTGGCGATGGCCGGTATCGGGCACCCGCCGCGCTTTTTTGCCACGCTGAACTCCCTCGGCGTGACACCGGCACAGTGTGTTGCGTTTCCGGATCACCAGTCTTACAGCCCTGAACAGCTTTCCGCGCTGATAAAACCCGGCCAGTCACTCCTGATGACCGAGAAAGATGCAGTGAAATGTTTTGCCTTTTCTGCAACTGACTGGTGGTATTTACCGGTCAGTGCCGCCATTCCCGCAAAATCCGCCGATTTAATTCTGGATAAAGTCATATCTCACATAAAAAATGCATAAAGGGGCTTGCGCTTTTTATCTGAATATGGCTTAATCAAAAAGTTGTATTTCTGTGATGTATTTCATATCTCACTGTGCAACCAATCCGCGTGTCAACACATATTCTGATCCCGCTGTCATAATTTTTTCACACCACCTTGTTAATCTTGTGGTGCGGATGACCGGATCCCGCGGATAAACGGTATGTTTTGCAGCAGGTGTCTGACCGGCTGCAAATCAGAATAAAAAATAATAACTATAATGTTTTGCTCATTACCGGGTGGCTGTTCGCAAAGAGAGCACCCGTGTTGCCCGGCCGGAGCAGACATAACCAGCGATGGGGTGTATACCATTCCTGGTGATATAAAAGGAGTTAATACTATGTCTAAACAATTACAACTTGGCCGCGTTAAATGGTATGACGCGAAAGAAGGTTACGGTTTCATCTCCCCGGTTAACGGCGGCGACGATATCTGGGTAACCCGTAACGGGATCGCCAATTCCCGTAACAAATTACTGTGCGAAGGGCAGGAAGTGGAATTCTCACTGACCCGCGGCAGTTATGGTATTGCAGCGAACGATGTGATCGCGCTGTAATATGGGTAAAAACGCGATTATCTCAGTGATATCGCAACAACAGAGTTAACGGTGAGACCGGGCTTATGTTATTCTGAGCCAACGTTTTTATCTCATTGGGGGACGTATGGATCACCGTTTACTCGAAATCGTGGCCTGCCCTGTTTGCCACGGCAAACTCAGCTACGACAAGCAAAATCTCGAACTCATCTGCAAAGGCTGCCGTCTGGCCTATCCCGTCCGCGACGATATCCCTGTCTTATTAGAGAATGAAGCCCGCGAATTGCCGGTCTCAGAAGGATAATCTCCATGTTTACAGTTATCATTCCCGCGCGTTATGCCTCCACACGTCTGCCCGGTAAACCGCTGGCGGATATCTGCGGCAAGCCGATGATTATCCGTGTGATGGAGCAGGCAAAACGTTCCGGTGCCGCGAGAGTCATTGTTGCCACTGACACACAGGCGGTATTTGATGCCGTGATTGCAGAGGGCGGCGAAGCCTGTATGACGCGCGAAGATCATCAGTCCGGGACCGAGCGCCTGGCGGAAGTGATTGATCACTACCGGTTTGCTGATGATGAGATTATCGTGAATGTTCAGGGGGATGAGCCGTTAATCCCTGACAGTATTATTGCGCAGGTTGCTGAAAATCTGGCAGCCAGCGAAGCCGGTATGGCCACCCTGGCGGTAAAAATCACCTCAGCGGAAGAAGCCTTTAACCCGAATGCGGTGAAAGTGGTGATGGATAAACAGGGCTATGCGCTCTATTTCTCCCGGGCCACCATTCCGTGGGATCGCGAGCGTTTCATGCACAGCCGTGACAGCGCCGGTGATAATTTCCTGCGCCATATCGGGATTTACGCCTACCGCGCCGGGTTTATCCGCCGCTATATTCAGTGGGAAACCAGCCCGCTGGAGAAAATCGAGATGCTCGAGCAGCTGCGTGTACTCTGGTACGGTGAAAAAATTCATGTCGCGGAGGCATCCGAAGCACCGGGCACCGGTGTTGATACCCCGGAAGATCTTGAAACCGTGCGCAGATTGTTTGCCGCCCGCTGAGAGATATCAGTCATAAGCAAAAACGCGGGATGTCCCGCGTTTTTGTTGTCTTCTATTCCTGTCTTTCATTATCTGACGTTTTCACTGACTGCCAGAGCCGCCCCAGTCCTTCATACCAGACCCGCTCACTGTGTGATAAATAGTACGCGGAAGGAATGGTTTTTTCCCAGCTGTGCAGCGGGGTGGTGACGGCCAACTGGTTAGCTGGTGCCGGGATAGGATGCAGGCCGCGCGCATCAAAGAAGGCTTTGGCGCGGGTCATATGGTTAGCGGAAGTCACCAGCAGGAACGGCGCATCACCCACCACTTTTTTCACTTCGGCGGCTTCCTCTTCGGTATCTTTCGGCAATACCAGCGGCAGTGTGCGTTCAGCAGGGATCCCCAGTGACTGCGCAACCTGCGCTGCGGCCTCTGCGCTGCTGATACTGTTTGCGCCCGGCCCGCCGGTGAAAATCAGCGTCGCCTGCGGGTAACGCAGCGCGAGGCGCACACCTTCTGTGACGCGCGGCAGACTGTTACTGATCAGGTTGGCGGAAGGTGACCATTCCGGGTTATAGGTAAAGCCGCCGCCGAGCACCACGATATAACGCAGATCCTGTTGCTGAACCTCTGCCGGAGTGATGAGCTCATAACGTTTTTCATACGGTTTTTCTGTTGTCAGCAGCAGGGCATCCGCCACCGGTTGCAGGCTGAGCAGCACCAGCCCGAGCCAGCTCACGGTGATCAGCGTTTTACCGGTTTTCTGCCATCGGGAAAACCACAGCAGCAGTAATCCGGCCAGGATCAGCAGGAGCATAAACGGCAGCGGCATCAGAAAACCGCCGAGGTATTTTTTCAGGGCAAACAGCATGAGCACACCTTAAATATGATTGATTTATCACCGGTTAACGGCAGGAGTCTGCACAAATCGGGTGACATTAGACACGTCTGTGACACAATAGTTACCGACTTTGCATATTGCACTGCTCTGCCCGGCAATACAATTGAAGATAGCCGGATTGCGCGGGAAACCGCCGCAGACTGACCCGAAATATCCCCCGGAACTGAACACAGGTTTTCATGGTTGATCGTAATTTTGACGATATCGCGGAAAAATTCACCCGCAATATCTATGGCACAACAAAAGGGCAAATCCGCGAAGCGGTGGTCTGGCAGGATCTGGACGCCTTACTGACCCGGCTGAAACCGGGCCCGCTGCGCATTCTGGATGCGGGCGGCGGTGACGGTTTTTTCTCCCGCCGTCTGGCTGCGCAGGGGCATCAGGTGGTATTGTGCGACCTGTCAGAAGAGATGATTGCCCGCGCACAACAGGCCGCGCTGGATGACGGTGTGGCAGAAAATATGTCCTTTATTCATTGTGCGGCACAGGATATCGCACTTCACACTGAAGGGGCGTTTGATCTGGTATTATTTCATGCCGTTTTGGAGTGGATCACAGATCAAAAAGGTGCAATTGAAGCACTGACCGCTATAATAGCGGGCGGTGGTGCATTATCGTTAATGTTTTACAATGCGAACGGACTTGTGATGCGAAATGCGATATTAGGCAATTTTCATCTGGCAACCCCGGAAATTCAGCGCCGCCGCAAGCGTTCGTTATCGCCGCAGAATCCCCTTATGCCGGAACAGGTTTATCAGTGGCTGGATGATTGCCATCTGACGATTGAGGCAAAAACCGGCGTGCGGGTTTTCCATGATTATCTGCAGAGCCGCCAGTTACAAAACCGTGATTTCCCGGCGCTGCTGGCACTGGAGCAACGCTATTGCCGTCAGGAGCCTTATATCAGCTTAGGCCGCTATATTCACGTTATGGCACGAAAACCGATCAGAAGGATGGACAATGAGTGAGTTTACCCAAACAGTCCCGGAACTCGTGGCATGGGCGCGAAAGAATGATTTCTCCATCGCACTGCCGCCGGAACGGCTGGCTTTTTTACTGTCTGTTGCGGTGCTTAACAGTGAGCGCATCGACGGTGAAATGAGCGAGGGGGAACTGGTGGATGCCTTCCGCGAAGTCTGCAAAGGCTTTGAACAGACAACGGAATCTGTCGCGGTCCGCGCGAACAATGCCATCAATGATATGGTGCGCCAGAAAATATTTAACCGCTTTACCAGTGATATCTTTGAGGGTAATGCGATTTACCGGCTGACCCCGCTCGGGATCGGCATCAGTGATTATTACATCCGTCAGCGTGAATTTTCCTCACTGCGTTTGTCCATGCAACTCTCGATTGTGGCCGGTGAACTGAGCCGCGCGGCAGATGCCGCCGAAGAGGGCGGGGATGAATTTCACTGGCACCGTAATGTGTTTGCCCCGCTGAAATATTCCGTGGCGGAGATCTTCGACAGCATTGATATGTCGCAGCGCGTTATGGATGAGCAGCAAAACGGCGTCAAAGATGATATCGCCAAGCTGCTGAATCAGGACTGGCAGGCCGCGATTGCCAACTGTGAGCAGTTGCTGTCTGAAACATCCCTCACATTGCGGGAACTTCAGGATACGCTCGAAGCCGCCGGTGACAAATTACAGGCGAATCTGCTGCGTATTCAGGATGCCAATATGAGTGCCGCCACCGGCTCCGAGCTGGTGGATAAACTGATTTTTGATCTGCAGGCCAAGCTCGACCGCATTATCAGCTGGGGCCAGCAATCTATTGATTTATGGATTGGTTATGACCGCCATGTCCATAAATTTATCCGTACCGCTATCGATATGGATAAAAACCGTATTTTCTCGCAGCGTCTGCGCCATTCTGTTCAGCACTACTTTGACTCGCCGTGGGCCCTTAATGTGGCTAATGCGGATCGCCTGCTGGATATGCGTGACGAAGAGATGGCACTGCGTGATGACGAAGTGACCGGGGAATTACCGCCGGATCTGGAATATGAAGAGTTCAGCGAGGTCAACGAAGAGCTTGCCGCCATGATGGAAACTGCGCTGGCTGTGTATAAAGCACAGGCGAAGCCGCTCGATCTGGGCGCGGTTCTGCGTGATTACCTCGCGAAATATCCGCGCAGCCGCCAGTTCGATGTGGCACGGATTATCGTGGATCAGGCTGTCCGCCTCGGGGTGGCTGATGCTGATTTCTCAGGCATCCCGGCGGAATGGTCAGCAATTAATGAATACGGAGCGAAGGTGCAGGCACATGTCATCGACACATATTGAACAATTTATGTCAGCAAAGCTGGCTCAGGCACTTGCCAATAACCTTTTTCCGGAACTTGACAGCCAGTTGCGCGCAGGCCGCCATATCGGCGTGGATGATCTGGATAATCATGCCTTTCTGATGGATTTCCAGGATGAACTGGAAGGCTTTTACGCCCGTTATAACGTGGAACTGGTTCGTGCACCGGAAGGGTTTTTCTATCTGCGCCCGCGTTCCACCACGCTGATCCCGCGCTCGGTGTTATCCGAACTGGAAATGCTGGTCGGCAAAGTGCTGTGCTATCTGTATCTCAGCCCGGAGCGCCTTGCCAACCAGGGTATTTTCTCAACGGCAGAGCTCTATGAAGAGCTGCTGTCACTGGCGGATGAAGCCAAATTACTGAAAGTGGTGAATAACCGCTCCACCGGCTCTGACCTGGACAAACAGAAATTACTGGAAAAAACCCGTGGTGCGCTGAACCGCCTGCGCCGCCTGGGGATGATCACGTTTGTCTCTGCGGATAACAGCCAGTTCGTGATTGCCGAATCCGTTTTCCGCTTCGGGGCGGATGTCCGCAGCGGTGATGACCCGCGTGAGGCGCAGCTGCGTCTTATCCGTGACGGTGAGGCTCAGTCTCTGGCGGAAGATGAAAAACACCCGCGCCCTGAGGATCAGGACGATGATAATGAAGAATCTGATAATGACAACGCGACGGATGAAGCGGAGGATGAAGAATGATTGAACGTGGTAAATTCCGCTCGCTCACGTTAGTCAACTGGAACGGCTTTTTTGCGCGCACTTTTGATCTGGATGAGCTGGTCACCACCTTGTCCGGCGGTAACGGTGCTGGTAAATCCACCACCATGGCGGCCTTTATTACCGCCATGATCCCGGATTTGACCCTGCTGCACTTCCGTAACACCACCGAAGCCGGGGCAACATCCGGTTCCCGTGATAAAGGTCTGCACGGTAAACTGCGTCCGGGCGTGTGCTACGCCATGCTGGATGTGGTGAACTCCCGTCATCAGCGCGTGCTGGTGGGTGTGCGTCTTCAGCAGATTGCCGGACGTGATAAAAAAGTCGATATCAAATCCTTTATGATTCAGGGATTACCGACACAGTACTCCCCGACACAAATTGTCAGCGAACAGCTGAGTGAACGCCAGGTGCGGGTTCTGCCGCTGAATGACCTGAAAGCCCGCCTCGATGATATCGAAGGCGTGCATTTCAAACAGTTTAACTCGATTACCGATTACCATTCGGTTCTGTTCGAGCTGGGCGTTATCCCGAAACGTCTGCGTTCTGCAGGCGACCGCAGCAAATTCTACCGCCTGATCGAAGCTTCGCTCTACGGCGGTATCTCCAGTGCTATCACCCGTTCCCTGCGTGACTATTTACTGCCGGAGAACAGCGGGGTGCGCAAAGCCTTCCAGGATATGGAAGGGGCACTGCGCGAAAACCGTATCACACTGGAAGCTATCCGCGTTACCCAGTCTGACCGCGACCTGTTCAAACACCTGATCACTGAAGCGACCGCGTATGTTTCTGCGGATTATATGCGTCACGCCAATGAGCGCCGTGTGCATATCGACCAGGCACTCTCTGTGCGCCGGGAACTGCTCGGCAGCCGCAAACAGCTGATCAGCGAACAGTTCCGTCAGGTGGAAATGTCCCGCGAGCTTGCGGAGCAGACGGCCTCATCCGCCGATCTGGAAACCGATTACCAGGCAGCCAGTGATCATCTGACACTGGTGCAGACGGCCATGCGTCAGCAGGAAAAAATTGACCGCTATCAGGCAGATGTCGAAGAGCTGACATTCCGTCTGGAAGAACAGACTGAAGTGGCGGAAGAAGCCGCAGAACAGCTGGCGGAATATGAAGAACGCAACCATGTTGCGGAAGAAGAAGTGGATGAGCTGAAAAGCCAGCTGGCCGATTACCAGCAGGCGCTGGATGTTCAGCAGACCCGCGCCATTCAGTATCAGCAGGCATTACAGGCGCTGGAACGTGCCAAAGCAGTGTGTCAGCTGCCGCAGCTGGATATTGATTCACTGGATGAATGGCTGGAAACCTTCCGTGCCCGCGAAGAACAGGCAACCGAATCCCTGTTAGTGCTTGAGCAAAAAATGAGCGTGGCGCAGGCCGCACACAGCCAGTTCTCTCAGGCCTATGAACTGGTGAAATCGGTGGTCGGTGAAGTCAGCCGCAGTGAAGCTTACCAGACCGCCCGTGAATTACTGCGCGACCTGCCGTCACAGCAGATGATGGCCGATCGCGTCCAGCCGCTGCGCCAGCAGTTATCCGAACTGGAACAGCGTCTGCACAGCCAGCACAATGCGCAGAAATCGCTGGATGATTTCTGCAAACGCATCGGGCAGCAGATTGAGGCGGACGGGCTCGATGAGATGCTGATGACCCTTGAGGCGCAGCAGGAAAGCCTGAGTGTCAGTGTCAGTGAAAGCGGCGAGCGTCGTATGGAAATGCGTCAGCAGACTGAACAGCTGAAGCAGCAGATCCAGTCCCTGACCGTTAAAGCCCCGGCGTGGCTGGCGGCGCAGGAAGCTTTGACGCAACTGTGTGAGCAGTCTCATGAGACGTTCACCAGCGCCAATGATGTCACTGAATACATGCAGCAGTTGCTGGAGCGTGAGCGCGAAGTGACTGTTGAGCGTGATGAAATCGCGCTGAAAAAAGCACAGCTGGAAAAAGACATTGAACGGCTCAGTCAGCCGAGCGGCGCGGAAGATGGCCGTATGCTCGGACTGGCAGAGCGTTTCGGCGGTATATTGCTGTCGGAAATCTATGACGACATCACGATTGATGACGCACCGTATTTCTCCGCCTTATACGGCCCGGCGCGCCATGCGATTGTGGTGCCGGATCTCAGTGCCGTGCGTCCGATGCTGGATGCCCTCGATGATTGTCCGGAAGACCTCTATCTGATTGAAGGGGATCCGCAATCCTTTGATGACAGCGTCTTCACCACCGAAGAGCTGGAACGTGCGGTGCTGGTGCGCAGCACCGATCGCCAGTGGCGTTACTCCCGCTTCCCGTCTGTGCCGCTGTTCGGCCGTGCGGCACGGGAAAATCAGCTGGCAGTGCTGGAACATGAACGGGATGAGCTGGCAGAACGCCTGGCGACACTCTCTTTTGATGTCCAGAAAATGCAGCGTGCTCATCAGGCATTCAGCCGTTTTGTCGGCAAAAATATCTCAGTGGCCTTTGAGGCTGACCCGGAAGCGGAAATCCGCACACTGAATCAGCGCCGTAATGAGCTGGAGCGCGAGCTGGCACAGTTTGAGGATCAGACCGCTGTTGCCCGTCAGCAGTACGCGCAGATCAAAGAAAACCTGAGCATTCTCAACCGTCTGATCCCGAATACCGCTCTGCTGCTTGATGAGACACTGGCAGATCGCGCGGATGAGATCCGTGATGCACTGACCGATGCACAGGAATCCGCTCGTCATATTCAGCAGTACGGTGCGGCACTGCGTAAACTGGAGCCGATGGTTGCTGTTCTCCAGAGTGATCCGGAGCAGCACGAAGCCCTGATCCGCGATTATGAAAACGCGAAACAGGTGCAGCAGCAGGCCCGTCAGCAGGCGTTTGCCCTGGAAGAAGTCGCACAGCGCCGTCAGCACTTTAATTACGGCGAATCCGCCGGCATGCTGACAGAGAATGCCGATCTTAATGACAAACTGCGTCAGCGTCTGGAACACGCGGAATCCGATCGTACCCGTACACGTGAGATGCTGCGCCAGCAGCAGACCAAATGCGCGGAGTTTAATCAGGTTCTGGCCTCACTGCGCAGCTCGTATGAAACCAAATCGGACATGCTGCGCGAACTTGAGCGCGAAATGAGTGAAATTGGTGTTCAGGCGGATGCCAATGCGGAAGAGCGCGCCCGTGTGCGCCGTGACGAACTGTACAACCAGGTCAGCCATAACCGCGCCCGTATCAATCAGCTGGAAAAACAGCTGGGGATCGGCGAGTCGGAAATGGATAACCTGCAAAAACGTCTGCGCAAAGCGGAGCGCGATTACCAGCAGATCCGCGAGCAGGTCGTGACCGCCAAAGCGGGCTGGTGTGCGGTGATGCGGATGGTGAAAGAGAGTGGTGTTGAGCGCCGCCTCCACCGTCGTGAGCTGGCTTATGAAGATGCGGACACACTGCGTTCCATGTCGGATAAAGCCCTCGGTGCGCTGCGTCAGGCCGTGGCGGATAACGAACATCTGCGTGATGCACTGCGCCTGTCCGAAGATCCGAAGCGTCCGGAGCGTAAAGTACAGTTCTTTATTGAAGTGTACCGCCATCTGCGCGAACGTATCCGCCAGGATATTATCAAAACCGATGATCCGATTGACGCCATTGAACAGATGGAAATCGAGCTGGCACGCCTGACCGATGAACTGACCGCCCGTGAACAGAAACTGGCGATCAGCTCGAAAAGTGTGGCCAATATCATCCGCAAAACTATTCAGCGCGAACAGAACCGTATCCGCATGCTTAACCAGGGCCTGCAGGCCGTGGCATTCGGTCAGGTCAAAGGGGTGCGCCTGAATGTGAATATCCGCGAAAGCCACGCGATACTACTGGATGTGCTGTCCGAAGAGCACGAGCAGCATCAGGATCTGTTCGCCAGCCAGCGTCTGACCTTCTCTGAAGCGATGGCGAAACTCTATCAGCGCCTGAACCCGCAGGTGGATATGGGGCAGCGTCTGCCGCAGACCATCGGTGAGGAGCTGCTGGATTACCGTAACTATCTCGAGCTGGAAGTGGAAGTCAACCGTGGTTCTGACGGCTGGCTGAAAGCCGAGAGCGGCGCGTTATCCACCGGTGAGGCGATTGGTACCGGGATGTCCATTCTGGTGATGGTGGTGCAGAGCTGGGAAGAAGAATCCCGCCGTCTGCGCAGCAAAGATATTTCGCCGTGCCGTCTGCTGTTCCTGGATGAAGCAGCACGTCTGGATGCGAAATCGATCGCCACTCTGTTTGAGCTGTGCGACCGCTTACAGATGCAGCTGATTATTGCGGCACCGGAAAATATCAGTCCGGAGAAAGGCACAACGTACAAACTGGTACGTAAGGTCTTCAATAATCAGGAACATGTGCATGTGGTGGGACTGCGCGGCTTCGGCCAGCCGGAACCGACATTAGGAGAGGTGCAACGATCATCTGATACTTTATCTTTCACAGGTAATGAAGAAGATAGTGATGAACCTGGTGAGCTGGACGAGTAACCGTTAATCCCTCGAAACCCGCCGATAGGCGGGTTTTTTATGAGCGAAACAATAGAGTTCGTACCTGAAATATTAATATCACAAGATAATTATTCCTCCATAAATACTATTCGTTTGTATAAATCATTAAATAATAAATTCGTTTTGCACCATTTAATTAGACAGATACACTGGTGATTCATTCGCTGAATGGTATAAATAAGCATGAATTATTACTGGATTAATATTACAGGCTCAGAGGATGAAGTGATCGACAATGATTTCTTCTGGGCGCCTCTGCCGTATATTAATGACAATGGTCATAAAATGAATAATGCGGGCTGGGCTACGCTGGATCATGTCCGAACCGGTGATTTGTTCTTCTGCAAAAGTGGTGCAAATTTCGAGTATATAGCCGTGGCAACCAGTGGTATGTATAAGGCCGAACGGCCAAAAAATAGGAAGTCAGCTAAACCGTACCGTGAAGGGCGCAGAGTAGATATCTTACTCACAAAACTGACTAAGCCAGTTAGTGCTCAGGCCATTATTGACGGCTTGCTGGCTACCGGGCCGAATGCCTGTACACCAACTGTCGTGACGAAGAAAGGGAAATTCTGGCAGGTTTATGCATCCCGTCTGAGTCAGAAGGCAGGGGAATATCTACGGTCACAGATTGACTATGATATATCAGAACATTCAAATGGTGGGAACGGTACACCGCAATCTTCCCTGCCTAAATTCTATTCGTGGACAGTTGTCAGTGACGATGTTATCTACAAAACGGTGGATGATTCATTGATCAATGATTTTAGCACCGGTATTCCGCTGGATTGCGCATCTTTCTTTTGTCCGTCAGAAATTCCTGCTGGAGACAGGCTGGATATCACTTTGCTGATTAATAAAGATATATCGTTGGGTTACATCAGACGTAATGCGACTGAGCGATATATATTATCGTTATCAAAGGCAGCCACTTTGCTGAAGCTGGATAAGCTGAAAAAAGGTGATACGGTCTGGTTTGAACGAATTGGAGGGCAGGAAAATACCTTTTGTGTCTATACGATGGCGGAAGATAGTTCAGTATCTGTTTTACCACCGCAAAATACATCATCTGTTGCTACGGTTAATGTACGGATTGGACAAAGTTATTTTAAAGCTGCCACATCAGTTATTTGCGGTTATCGCTGTGTGGTTACGGGTGTTGCAGATCAAAAACCCAGTATTCTGATTGGTAGTCATATTAAGCCGTGGAGTAAATCTGATGATGGAGAACGGATGGATGGCCATAATGGTTTGTTGTTGGCACCGCACGTGGATAAACTGTTCGATAGCTATCTGATTACTTTTTCTGAGGATAACAAAATACGTGTTTCCACACGGTTGCAAGGTAAAGGTGATGTGCTGAAGGCCTGGGGTATTGATGCACAGAAGAAATATCTGCTGACGAAAAAGCAACAGAAATACATGGAACATCATAGAGCTGCTTTTGATGCTCTGGAGAGCGAATGCGAAAACCGTGATATTTCTCGCATAAAAAAATGATTAAAACTGGTCTGATTCGTATTTAGCGTGATCGACACAGAAAATTAAGGATATACAATGCGTAAACTGACCCTCACCCTGAGTGCCCTGGCACTCGCTCTGAGCCTCAACAGTGTGGCTGATGCCAAAGTCTACATGCCGGAAAAAGTCAGTGATGGCGTGACCGCTGCTCAGCTGGCAGAACAGCATGCCATTCACTGGATTTCGGTTGAACAGATTGAAGAGAGCCTGAAAGGGCAGCCGCCGATGGCGGTGGGCTTCGATATTGACGACACTGTCTTATTCTCAAGCCCGGGCTTTTACCGCGGCAAACTGGAATACTCCCCGGACGACTACAGTTATCTGAAAAACCCGGAATTCTGGGAAAAAATGAATAATGAGTGGGATAAATTCAGTATGCCGAAGAAATCCGGTATGGAACTGGTTCAGATGCACCTGAAACGTGGTGATACCGTTTATTTCATCACCGGGCGCAGCAAAACCAAAACAGAAACGGTCACCAAATATGTGCAGGAAGGGCTGCGTATCCCGGCAGATAAAATGAACCCGGTTATTTTTGCCGGTGATGAGGAAGGGCAGAATAATAAAGTCAGCTGGATGCGTGATCACAAACTGAAAATTTATTACGGTGATGCGGATGCCGATATTGCCGCAGCACGGGAACTGAATATCCGTGGTATCCGGGTATTACGCGCATCAAACTCTTCGTATCAGCCGCTGCCGAAAGCCGGTCAGTTCGGCGAGGAAGTGGTTATTAATTCCGAATATTAATCATAACCCGTCAGTCATCTCAGCTCCGCCACCCGGCGGAGTTTTTTGTCTGTGCTGTTTATTGTCCGGCGCAGATCTGTTTATCCGGGAAGAAAAGCAGAGAATGAGATGTATTTCATCGCACTCAATACATGTGTTTGTGTAATTAGTGCAGTGTATTCCTCTTAAAAAGATGTATTTGCGCCTTTTTTCTACGATTTTTTCGTTATCCTATTTTCAATTATTCTCTGACAGGTAAAATCAGCAGGGAAGTCATTTAAACGATACATTTACTATACTGACCATAAGTATTAACAATTGGCCGGAACAGACATAATAAAAAATAAGAGAGGGATGTTATGGTGACGGGAGTTAAAAAAGTTGTTCCCATTTCCGCCATGATAGGAACACTGTTACTGACGCCTGTTTCGTGGGCCTCAACAGCACCGGTAACGCATCTGACTGAAGCAGATGCCAAAGTGGAAAATCTGAAAGCATTTTCAGAATCACCGGAAAGTACAGAAACACAGGTTGCAGAGCCGGTGGCCGGTGTTAATGCACTGCCTCTGAGCGATGTCGCTGACAGTATCCGCCGTGAAGTTCCGGCGGCAACACCGTTACTTTATACCGACACACTGACAAACATTTATGCGGAACATCAGCTGAAACCGCTGTGGACCGATGAAAAAGCGCGTCTGTCCCTGGAAAATCAGCTGGCGGAAGCCGCACTTGCCGGATTCCAGCCGCAGTTCACGGCCTGGCTGAATGCCCTGGCACAACCGGATCTGTCCCCGCTGGCGCGGGATATGATTTTAACGGATGCGGCACTGGGTTATCTCTATTACCTCGACAACGTGAGCACCAAAGGCGATAAATGGCTGTACGGTGCCCGTCCGTTCACGTTTGCGGCTGTCAGTGCCCCGTCACTGGCACGGCTGAATACAGCGGCTCATAACGGCACTCTGGCGGCATTTACAGACACGTTGTTACCGGCGAATAAGATGTATCAGCCGATGCGCAAAGCCATGCTGACAGAACTGGCGGATACCGCGCCGTGGCCGGAAATGGTGATTAACCGGACATTACGTCCGGGAGAAAGCCACGAATCTGTCGGGGCACTGCGTGAGATCCTGCACCGCTTTAATCTGATCTCTGCCAATGACATGATGAGTGCCGGTGCTGCTTACGATAAAACGCTGGTGGCGGCTGTTAAACAGTTTCAGTTACAGCACGGCCTGGAAGCTGATGGTGTTATCGGTAAGCAGACCCGTGAATGGCTGAATAAGACACCACAGATGCGGGCTGCCATTATGGCGGTGAATATTCAGCGTCTGCGCATTACGCCGGACAATGAACCGACCGCTATTCTGGTCAATATTCCGGATTTTTCCCTGTATTTCTATGTGGATAATAATCTGATCCTGGAATCCAGAACCATTGTCGGCCGTGCGGAACGCAAAACGCCGATTATGTCCAGCGCCCTGAATAATGTGGTGATTAACCCGCCGTGGACGGTTCCGCCGACCATGAGCCGCCAGGATGTTGTACCGCGCGGCAGGGCCGATCCGAGCTATTTCAGCAGCCGTGGTTATACCATCTATAACGGCTGGAGTAACAACGCCTCTGTGGTTGATCCGTACAGCATTGACTGGAGTGTTATCACGCCATCAAACTTCCCGTACCGGATAACCCAGGCACCGGGCCCGTCCAACTCGCTGGGACGCTATAAATTCAATATGCCGAACTCAGAGGCGATTTATCTGCACGATACCCCGAACCACAGCCTGTTTAATAAAAATATGCGGGCCATCAGTTCCGGCTGTGTGCGGGTGAATAAAGCCAAAGATCTCGCGGCGATACTCCTTGGTGACGCGGGCTGGAACGAAACCCGTGTGGATGGTGCACTGAAAGCGGGCAGTACCCGTTACGTCTCTATCCCGAACCGTATTCCGGTTTATCTTTATTATCAGACTGCCTGGGTAAATGCGGAGAATATCCCGCAATATCGCGCGGATATTTACCGCTACGATGACAGCAGCCTGAAAGGTATTGATAAATTAACTGATATCACGCCTTTCCTGATAAAAAGCTGATCACATGAAGCCGTTTATTTATTACAAATAAGCGGCTTTTTTCTTCTGAAATATAATTAACCGGAAAACGATGTGCAGATAAAAATAATTCACTGCGCAATATTATATTCTGTCATTCCGTTAATTAACTAAAAATGATTAATTTTGTCATATCACCGCTCCCGGCAAAGGCTCAGCGGATGCGGCATTGTGCCCGCCACACACCGGATGTTCATGAAAATGTCGGTGAGGTTTACTTTCTGAGTAAAAATGTGTTTTTTTATTTGACTCCGGGGGATTGAATCGGTAAAAAATAGACGGTCAGTTTTGTTTATTGCTGTTTTTTTCATATTGACGTTAATATTGAAATAACCTGACGAAAATTTACAGAAATAGACAAAACCGATCCGCTGCGGGTCTGAACGGTGAACACAATTATCGCTGTCCGGCCATGTAATATTTAATCAGATAAAGAGTGATTACCGTCAATGGATACAATTGATAACGACCGCCGTAAATGGCTGGGTTTTGGTGCGGCGGCGCTGGGGTTGGCTTTATTACCGAATCACGCATTTGCGTCCCTGACCACACCCCGGCCGAAAATTTTACGGTTTGAAAACCTCAATACCGGTGAATTTTTGAAAGCAGAATTTTTTGACGGTAAACGTTATAACCGCTCTGAACTGGCCCGCCTGAACAAGCTGTTCCGCGACCACCGCAGTAATAAAGTCAAAACCATTGACCCGCACCTGTTTGACCAGATGTATCTGTTACAGGTGATGATGAACATCAATAAACCAATCCAGCTGGTGTCCGGTTACCGTTCTCTGGTCACCAATAATGAACTGCGCAGAACCACCTCCGGTGTGGCGAAGAAAAGTTATCACACCCGCGGCCAGGCAATGGATTTCCGTATTCCGGGCATCCAGTTAAGTCAGGTTCGTAAAGCAGCCATGAAAATGCGGGCTGGTGGTGTGGGTTACTATCCGTCCAGTAATTTCGTTCATATGGATACAGGACCGGTCAGAACGTGGTAATCTGTTGTTATTACCCGCTTTAACCGGAGTTTTGTGTCATGCAATATCATATTATCCCTGTCACCGGCTTTATGCAGAACTGCACCCTGATTTGGTGCGATGAAACTAAAGCCGCTGCTATTGTCGATCCCGGCGGTGAAGCGCCGCGTCTTATCCGTGAAATTGAACAACGCGGTCTGAAACTGGAAAAAATCCTCCTGACTCACGGTCACTTTGATCATGTCGGCGCAACCGCGGATGTGGCAGAGCACTTTAATGTGCCGGTGGTCGGCCCGCAGAAAGAAGATGCTTTCTGGATAGAGGGGCTGACACAGCAGAGCCAGATGTTCGGTGTGGAGCCGTGCCGTGCATTTACTCCGGATCAGTGGCTGGAAGATGGCGATAAAGTCACTGTCGGCAATATTGAGCTGGATGTGCTGCACTGCCCTGGTCATACGCCGGGTCATGTGGTGTTTGTGGATAAGCAGGACAAACTGATTTCAATGGGTGATGTGCTGTTCAGAGGGGGTGTCGGCCGCAGTGACTTCCCGCGCGGTAATCATCAGGATCTGATCCGTTCCATTAAAGAAAAAGTGCTGCCGTTAGGGGATGAGTACCGTTTTATTCCTGGCCACGGCCCGATGTCCACCCTCGGGGAAGAGCGCCGCACAAATCCGTTCCTGCAGGATGAGCAACCGGTCTGGTAAGCAATATCATTGCAGAAATAAAAATGCCTGACACAGTCAGGCATTTTTTATGGTCAAAACGAAATTACAGCACTGCGACAATGGCTTCGCACAGCGGAACCATATTTTCCAGTGTCAGACCGGCAACGTTGATACGACCGGAGCTGACGGCATACACCGCATATTCATCACGCAGACGTGCAACCTGTTCTTTGGTCAGGCCGCTGAAAGAGAACATACCGTTCTGGCGGATAATAAAGCTGAAGTCCTGCTTCGCGCCTTTTTCCTGTAAGGTGTTCACAAAGAGCTGACGCATGCGCTTGATGCGCTCACGCATGGTGGTCAGTTCCTGGATCCACTCTTCTTTCAGTTCCGGATCAGACAATACTGTTGTTACCACAGCACCACCGTGTGACGGCGGGTTAGAATAGTTAGTGCGGATCACTATTTTGATCTGGCTGAACGCGCGATCAGCGGTATCCGGATCAGCCGCAACCAGGGTGCAGGCACCGACACGTTCATTGTACATGCCGAAGTTTTTGGAATAAGAGCTGGCTACCAGCATTTCAGGGTGAGATTTTGCGAAAATACGCAGCCCCTGAGCATCTTCATCCAGACCGGCCGCAAAGCCCTGATAAGCAAAGTCAAAGACCGGCAGCAGACCTTTTTCTTTTACCAGAACAGATAATTGCGCCCACTGCTCAGCAGTCGGGTCAATACCGGTCGGGTTGTGGCAGCAGCCGTGCAGCAGGATCACATCACCGGCCTGTGCCGCTTCCAGGCTTGCCAGCATGCCATTGAAATCCAGTGAATGGTTTTCGGCATCGTAGTAGTTGTAACTGCAGATTTCCAGACCGGCACCGGCAAAGATACCGTTATGGTTAGGCCAGGTCGGGTTGCTTATCCAGACACGTTTTGCGCTGGTTTGTTTAGCAATGAAATCAGCCGCGATGCGCAGCGCACCGGTGCCGCCCGGCGCCTGTGCGGTACGGGCACGTTTGGCGGTGATGATGTCACTGTTATCACCAAACAGCAGTGCCTGAGTCACTGTTCCGAATTCAGGGATCCCGGTAATCGGCAGGTAGTTTTTCGTGGTTTCATTATCCAGCAGATACTTTTCCGCTTTTTTAACGCAGCTCAGTACCGGTGTTTTACCGGTTTCATCTTTATAAACACCAATACCTAAATTGATTTTGTTTTCACGGGGGTCCTGACGGAAGCTGTCAGCCAGACCTAAGATCGGGTCGGCAGGCGCGGCAGTAATATTCTCAAACATAGTTGTTGATCCCAATAGTATCTGATAGTGCGGATAAGAGGACTGTCACAAGGTTATCAGGTTAACTCCCTGTAAATCATTTGCCAACTGTTTACAGAAAAAAGACGAAGATCTTGTGAAGTGGGTGACGTCCTGTTGAGGTTTACATGAAAATGCATCACAAAACGCGTTATATATCCAACGTCATTCAAGTTACAGGAAGGCGGCAAAGGAAGACAGATGGGGAGCATACATTAGTATGTGACCCAGCTGGCTGAGTGCAGCCAACGAACCTGTAGTTTGAATGAATAAGGATATACAGATAACAAAAAACCCACGGCATACCGTGGGTTTTGTATTCATACTTAGCGTTAAAGCTAAATTAGAACTGGTAGGTCAGACCTAAACCAACAACGTTGTCAGCGTTCACGCCAGCTTCGTTGTTTTTGTCCAGCAGGTTGATTTTGTAGTCAACAACTGCAGACATGTTTTTGTTGAAGTAGTAGTACGCACCCAGGTCGATGTATTTAACCAGGTCTGAGTTGTAAGCACCGTTATCCAGGTCATAACCTTTAGACTGGTTATAGCCGATGGATGGACGCAGACCGAAGTCGAACTGGTACTGTGCTACTAATTCGATGTTTTTGGTTTTGTTAGCGATGTCGCCTAAACCGTTGCCACCGAACTTAGTCATGTTACGGGTTTCGCCGTAGAACGCTGCCAGGTACAGGTTGTTAGCGTCGTATTTAGCACCCAGATCCCATGCTTCAGCACGTTTACCGTGAGCAGAGCTTGCGTTCTGCTGGTCCAGAGGACGTGCAGAGTTAGCGTATGCACCACCAACACTTACGCCCCAGCCGAGGTCATAAGTAGTGGAGAAACCGTAGCCGTCGCCGTTCGCTTTAGCGCCGTTCTGTGACTGTACAGAGTTCTCGTCGTTAGCACCCTGATACTGCAGAGCAAAGTTCAGGCCATCAACGTAACCGAAGAAATCGCTGTTACGGTAAGTCAGCAGGTTGTGGTTACGGCTGGTCATGTAAACGTCAGCCTGTGCCTGAGTATCGCCACCGAACAGAGGCATAACGTCGGTCCATGCGTTGACGTCATAGATAACACCGTAGTTACGGCCGAAATCTACTGAACCGAATTCAGCGAATTTGAAACCAGCGTAAGCTAAACGAACTTCGTTTTTGTTATCGCCTTCAGTACCACGGGTTTTGATTTCGTTTTCGAAACGACCGAAACCGGTCAGTTGGTCAGTGATCTGAGTTTCACCTTTGATACCGAAACGAACGCGTGAGCTGTCGCCATCTTCGCCGCTTTTAGCGTCTGCGAACATGTGACGAACGTCAACTTTACCGTACAGGTCTACTTTGTTGCCGTCTTTGTTGTAGATTTCAGCTGCGTTTGCTGCACCAGCAACTAACAGAGCCGGGATAACCACTGCAAGAATATTGCGTTTCATTATTATTACCCTCATTGGTGTTATTCGGACACCTGCCACTGCCAGAAATAGTTCTGAAAAAAATTTGGAACTATTTATGAGAGTTTAGTGTCGTCTGTGTCGGCGACCAGTGTTCCATTGGTAAAATATTTTATCTACCCTGAAAGTGCTACAAAAACGAAGAATCTGTAACAAATGGCAAAAAAGTATTTCAAAATGTAAATAATCGGGAACTTTTTGAACAGTCAGATCATCAGACATAAAAAAAGCCGACCTGAAGGCCGGCTTTTTACATTCAATATTTTTGATGGAAATCAGAATGTGGCGCTGCGCGGGGTGCGCGGGAACGGGATGGTTTCACGGATATTTGAGACACCCGTCACATATGATACCAAACGCTCGAAGCCCAGACCGAAACCGGCGTGCGGCACTGTGCCGTAGCGGCGCAGATCACGATACCACCAGTAATCTTCTTTATTCATACCCAGTTCATCAAAGCGGGCATCGAGTCTGTCCAGACGCTCTTCACGCTGGGAACCCCCGATGATTTCACCGATTCCCGGTGCCAGCACGTCCATCGCTGCCACGGTTTTGCCGTCTTCGTTTTCACGCATATAGAAGGCTTTGATAGCTTTCGGGTAGTTTTTAACGACGACAGGCGCTTTGAAATGTACTTCCGCCAGGTAACGCTCGTGCTCAGAGGACATATCCACGCCCCAGTACACGTCGTTTTCAAAGGTTTTGCCGCAGTTTTCCAGGATTTTGATCGCGTCGGTGTAATCAACCTGTGCGAAATCGGAAGTGACAAAACGCTCCAGACGTTCGATTGCTTCTTTATTAATACGCTCAGCAAAGAATTCGAGGTCGTCGCGGCGCTCTTCCAGAACGGCTTTGAAGACATATTTCAGCATGGCTTCGGCCAGACCGGCAATATCATTCAGATTGGCAAACGCCACTTCCGGCTCAACCATCCAGAATTCCGCCAGGTGGCGGCTGGTGTTGGAGTTTTCCGCACGGAATGTCGGGCCGAAGGTGTAGATTTTGCTCAGCGCAGAGGCATAAGCTTCACCGTTCAGCTGACCGGATACAGTCAGGAAGGCTTCCTGGCCGAAAAAGTCTTCGCTGAAATCCACTTCGCCTTTGTCGTTACGCGGCAGGTTGTGGAAATCCAGCGTAGAGACGCGGAACATTTCACCGGCACCTTCGGTATCAGAGGTGGTGATCAGCGGGGTGGATACCCAGAAGAAACCCTGCTCGTCGAAGAAACGGTGCAATGCCTGGGATAAGGTATGACGGACACGGGCAACCGCGCCAATCAGGTTAGTGCGCGGACGCAGGTGCGCCACTTCACGCAGATACTCGACAGAGTGGCGTTTTGCCGCCATCGGGTAGGTATCCGGATCATCAACCATACCGACCACACGAACCTGTGAGGCATGGATTTCAAAGCTTTGTCCCTGACCCGGGGAAGCAACCACTTTCCCGGTAACTTCGACAGAACAGCCCGCCGTTAAATGAAGCACTTCATCATTATAATTAGGTAAATTATTTTCGATGACGGCCTGTACCGGATTAAAGCAGGAACCGTCGTAGACGGCGAGGAATGAGATCCCGGCTTTTGAATCTCTCCTTGTACGGACCCAACCCTGTACCGTGACTTCGCTGTCAACAGGTACACGGCCTTGCAGTACATCGACCACAGGCGCTATGCTCATAGTTGAAACTCTCTCTTCTTATATATAGGTCTGTTACACGCGTTACCCGCCATCCTCTGAGATGTGAGTAACAGAATAGTCATCAGTTGCCGTCAAACGGGCAATCTCACTATGTTACTTGCTCACTCTCAGGAAACAAGCAGAAATTAGGGGGTAACAGCCCGAAAAACAGAAAAAATAACCGTCTTTTTCTGTTCTCCGGAAGCAGGTATATAAAAGGAGGGATCAGCAGGCGCGCTGAACGTGGGGAATATCAAATGCGCGGCGCAGTTTATCGACAAATTCATCATCTTCGCAGATGGTTTTGCCGGGGCTGTCAGAGAGCTTGGCAACCGGTTTACCGTTGCATTCCACCAGCTTGATAACAATATTGAGCGGCTCGACATCCGGGATATTGCAGGTCAGGCGGGTGCCGATACCGAACACCAGATTTATCCGGTCACAGAAATGGGCATAAAGCGCGAGGGCTTTGCGGAAATCCAGGTTATCTGAAAAGACCAGGGTTTTGCTCATCGGGTCGATACCCAGCTTTTCATAGTGAGCAATGGCTTTTTCACCCCATTCCACCGGATCCCCGGAATCGTGGCGCAGACCCTGATAGGCACGGGCAAACGGGGCATCGAAATCGCGCAGGAAAGCATCCATCGTGATGCAGTCTGTTAAGGCGACACCGAGCTGATCCGGATATTCATCAAGCCAGGTCTGGAGGGCAGCGCGCTGGCTGTTGGCCAGTTCCGCACTGATCTGCTGATGTGCCTGGAACCATTCATGTGCCTGGGTGCCGACCGGCTCCAGATCGAGTTTTTCCGCCAGCAGGTAATTGCTGGTGCCGACCAGATACGGGAAATGCTGTTTCAGTTCAGTGACAATGGCTTTCTGAACATTAAAAGAGAAACGGCGGCGGGTACCGAAATCCATCAGTTTAAATCGGCTGAGATCCAGCCCGGCCTGCTCTGCATCCTGATAAAAACGCGCCACCAGCTCACGCAGACGGATAACAGCATCTTCCGGCGTGACCTGCGGTGATTCATGATGGTGGACGAGTTCACTGATCAGCGCCAGCAGCGGCACTTCCCACAGGATAACTTCCACCCACGGACCGCTGATACGGACAGCCAGCTGGCCGTTGCTGTCACAGCGGATATTTACCTGTGACGGATCAAAACGGAACTGACGGAACCAGGCGAGGTAGTCCGCCGAAAAAAACGGCAGGCGGGCCAGGTAGTTGTACTCGTCATCACTGACTGACAGCTCTGCCATCATTGCCACCCGGCGGCGCAGTTCATCTGCGTACTGCCCCAGCCGTTTGCTGCTCCGGCAGCGGAATTCCGCGACCACAGGAATTGAGCGGTAATGATGGAACACTGCCTGCTGCATATGCAGCTTATACGCATCGGTATCCAGCAGTGATGTGATAATCGGGGTTGCTTCTGAATTCATGGCGCTTTCAGCATCCTCACGGAGCAATCAACCTAAACAGGTTATAGCTTACTATTATCTGCGTATAGTAACACGTTATTTTCCCTGTGCGTGATGTTCAGCGCGCAATCACATTATTTGTTAACATTTTATTCATATTTAGTACTGTACCGCACCGTCAGGAAATCAGGGTGTATCACAAACTGCTAAAATTTCGTTTACCACGGCGCCTGAATTATGAGAGCCTAAGTACAGCGTAATTGTAATCATTTAATAAAACAGTGAAGAGAAAACCATGACACAACAGCGGCAGGCGAAGTATCGTCAGGACTATCAGGCTCCTGATTATACCATTACCCATATTGATCTCGATTTTGCGCTCGACCCGCAGACGACAGTGGTGACTGCCGTCAGTCAGGTGAAGCGCCTGAATGACAACGCCTCTGAGCTGGTACTTGCCGGTGAGGGACTGACCCTGAAGCAACTGACCATTGACGGCAAAGTCTGGTCAGATTACCGCGAAGAACCCGGTTCGCTGCGCATTATGAATGTGCCTGAACAATTCACCCTGCAAATTATTAATGAAATCAGCCCGGCGGAAAATACCGCACTTGAAGGGCTGTATGTGTCCGGTGATGCACTCTGCACACAGTGTGAGGCGGAAGGTTTCCGTCATATCACGTATTACCCTGACCGCCCGGATGTGCTGGCGCGTTACACCACCCGGATCACGGCGGATAAAGCCCGTTATCCGTATCTGTTATCCAACGGTAACCGGATTGATGCCGGGGAATCCGGGGATAAACACTGGGTGAAATGGGAAGACCCGTTCCCGAAACCAAGCTATCTGTTTGCTCTGGTGGCCGGTGATTTTGATGTGCTGCGCGATACTTTTACCACCCGCAGCGGCCGTGATGTGGCGTTGGAGCTGTTTGTCGACAAAGGCAACCTCGACCGTGCCGGCTGGGCGATGACCTCCCTGAAAAATGCCATGAAATGGGATGAGGAACGCTTTGGTTTCGAGTATGACCTCGACATCTATATGATTGTGGCTGTTGATTTCTTCAATATGGGCGCGATGGAAAACAAAGGGCTGAATGTCTTTAACTCCAAATATGTGCTGGCGAAGAATGAAACAGCGACAGATAAAGATTATCTCGGCATTGAATCGGTTATCGGCCATGAATATTTCCATAACTGGACCGGTAACCGCATCACCTGCCGTGACTGGTTCCAGCTCAGTCTGAAAGAAGGGCTGACCGTTTTCCGTGACCAGGAATTCAGTTCTGACCTCGGTTCCCGTCCGGTAAACCGTATCAATAATGTCCGCGTGATGCGTGCCGCTCAGTTTGCCGAGGACGCCGGTCCGATGGCGCACCCGATCCGTCCGGATAAAGTCATTGAAATGAATAACTTCTATACACTGACGGTGTATGAGAAGGGTTCTGAAGTGATCCGTATGATCCACACGCTGCTCGGCGAAGAGCAGTTCCAGGCGGGGATGCAGCTTTATGTTCACCGCCATGACGGCAGCGCCGCGACCTGTGATGATTTTGTGCAGGCGATGGAAGACGCGTCAAATGTCGATCTGACACTGTTCCGCCGCTGGTACAGTCAGTCCGGTACGCCGCTGGTGACTGTGCGTGACAGCTATGATGCGGATAAAAAACAGTATCAGATGCATGTGACCCAGATGACCCCGCCGACACCGGATCAGCAGGACAAACAGCCGCTGCATATTCCGTTTGATATTGAACTGTACGGCAGTAACGGCGACGTGCTTGCGCTGCGTCATGAAGGAGAGCCGGTTCATTCAGTACTGAATATTACCCGTGATGAACAGACCTTCACCTTTGATGATGTCAGTGAAAAGCCGGTACCGTCACTGTTCCGCGAATTCTCCGCACCGGTGAAAGTTGATTATCCGTACACCGATGCACAGCTGGCATTCCTGATGCAGCACGCCCGTAATGAATTTGCCCGCTGGGATGCCGCACAGTCTCTGCTGGCATTACATATAAAGGAAAACATCCGCCGTTATCAGGCCGGTGAAGACTTACAATTACCGGAAGGGGTAACCGATGCTTTCCGTGCTGTGCTGCTTGATGAGCAGATCGATCCGGCGCTGGCCGCTCAGATTTTGACCCTGCCGTCAGAAACCGAGGTTGCGGAATGGTTCCCGGTCGTGGATCCGGATGCGATCAACGCGGTAATGACCTTTATCGCCGGCACATTTGCCCGTGAACTGGCGGATGAGCTGTATGCGGTGTATGTCAGCATGAAAACCGGGGCATACCAAATCGATCATGCGGATATTGCAAAACGCGATCTGCGCAATGTCTGTCTGGGTTATCTGGCACTGGATGAGGACAAAGCGCAGGCGGATAAGCGTGTGTCACAACAGTATGCGCAGGCCGACAATATGACCGATTCCCTGGCGGCTCTGACCGCGGCGGTGAAAGCCGCGCTGCCGTGCCGCGATAAACTGCTGGCGGATTACGACAACAAATGGCATCAGGATGGTCTGGTGATGGACAAGTGGTTTATTCTTCAGGCCACACGTCCGGATGCGGATGTGCTGGACAATGTGAAATCACTGCTCACTCACCGTTCCTTCACCATGGCGAACCCGAACCGGGTGCGCTCGCTGGTCGGTGCGTTTGTGATGAATAACCCGAAAGCGTTCCATGATAAATCCGGTAAAGGCTATGAGTTCCTGACGGAGATCCTCTGTGATCTGAACAGCCGTAACCCGCAGGTGGCGTCACGTCTGATCGAGCCGCTGATCCGCCTGAAACGGTATGACGACAGCCGTCAGAGCAAAATGCGTGATGCATTGCTGCGTCTGAAAGGGCTGGAAAATCTCTCCGGTGATCTGTTCGAGAAAATCACCAAAGCACTGGATGAGAACTGATCGTTGAAACTTCTCCGGGGAAATCTGTTACCCCGGGTAAGATCCGGATAACGGGCAAAATAAAAAGACGCTGTAAATATGTCCCTATACGCTCATGCGCGTCATCCATGACGCGCATGCTTTTTATTTCTCTGCCCGCTATCCGGATGATTGCATTGGCATTGTTACAGACAAAACACCTCCCCGGAGGTGTTTTTTTTTTGCACTGCAATACATTGTCACAGTAACAGGGCGTTATTTTTAACCGGATACGGTAAACTCAGGCCAATGACGACCTGTATATAAAAGAAAGGATTTCGTGATGAGAAATGAAATAAATCGGTACAGTCGCTGGTTACAGGGGATATTTTCCCTGTTTTTGCTGCTTTTTGCTGTGACAGCATTTGCTCAGACGGAGACATTTCCCCGTATGCAGGGATCGGTCACCGATACCGCCGGATTGCTGACCGCTGGTGAGCGCAGTAGTATTGAGCAGAAACTGAATGCACTGCGCGAGCGGACCGGTACGCAGATTGCGGTACTGACGGTGAACACCACCGGGTCGCGCGATATCGAAAGTTATGCGGAAAAAGTCTTTAACCAGTGGCGCCTTGGTCGTATCAATATTGATGACGGTATTTTATTGCTGGTAGCGTCAGATGATCGCGCGATGCGGATTGAGGTCGGATACGGGCTGGAAGGGGCGGTGAGTGATGCGGTGGCAAACCGTATTCTCAAGGATTATTTCATTCCGAATTTTAAAATGGGGAATTATGCCGGTGGTATTAATGATACCGTCGATGCACTGATTGCCAGAGTCCGCAATGAACCACTGCCACCGGTTACCACTCCGGCATTCTTTATTGCCAAACAGGCAGGGCCCGTCGGCTGGATTGATATTGTGCTTGGTGCGGTACTGGCTGCGAGTGCATATCTGTGGGGCGCTTTCCTGTATCGCATGGTGAAACGCTTTAAACTGAAAGCGGCAATTCCGATCGCCATTATTCTTTATCTGACCTGGTACGCCGGCGGCTTTAATAATCCGGCCGGAAACGGTATTCATTTCGGGGAAGATTTTCTCTACACAGAATTACCGCGCTGGAGTCAGTTCCTGTTCCTGCAGATTCTGCCGTTCTGGCTGGTGATAGTGCTGACATTCACCATGTTTATCGCGGCTTTCTTCTTATTCCTGCTTACGCTCGGCGGCTTGTACTGGATACTGACGAAAATTGTCCGGCCTCAGAAACTGCGGGTTTCAATCTGTGTTGGTTTTCTGTTCGGTGGATTTGCTTTTATTTTCGGATTACTGTTTTCAGAGGGGAGTCTGGCCGCCGGTGTGGTGGCGGGAGTGGGATTCGGCATGTTTGTCGGGATCGGGCACTATTTCGGTTTTGTGACTGTCGGCGGCGGAGGCGGTGGTGGTTCAGGTCGCGGAGGCCGTGGCGGGGGAAGCAGCGGCGGTGGTTACAGCGGGGGCAGCCGGAGCAGCAGTTCCTCATCCGGGGGCGGCGGTCGCAGCGGCGGCGGCGGGGCATCCGGGCGCTGGTAAGCTGACAGTAAATGGCGCACAAAAAGTGTGCGTCATTTACTGCGTAAAAAAGCCGTGCAGAACGGACGCATTTCACCTATTATAGCCGCCTGAGATAGGCTCCCGCTGTTTCAGCTATGATTCACGACCTATTTTGTTACAGAGAAATTGCCCGGTACGGCGTGTTGTGCCGAAAACACATATCTATAGCAAAAGGTATTTAAGATGTATTATCCGCTAGTCAGGAAGGCCCTGTTCCGCCTTGATCCGGAACGCGCCCACGAATTCACCTTTCACCAGCTTAAACGTCTTTCCCGCTCTCCCTTCCGTTTTCTTATTCAGCAGCATGTCGCCACCAAACCCGTTCAGTGCATGGGACTCTCTTTTAAAAACCCGCTCGGATTAGCCGCCGGTCTTGATAAAGACGGTGAATGTATCGAAGCATTTGATGCAATGGGTTTTGGTTTTGTTGAGGTCGGTACAGTCACTCCGAAACCACAGCCGGGAAATGATAAACCGCGTCTGTTCCGTATTGTCGAAGCAGAAGGGTTAATTAACCGGATGGGGTTTAATAACCTCGGGGTGGATAACCTGGTTGAGAATATTAAACAGGCCCGTTTCGGCGGTATTCTGGGAATTAATATCGGTAAAAATAAAGATACACCGGTTGAACAGGGAAAAGATGACTATCTGATTTGTATGGATAAAGTGTATACCCACGCCGGGTATATCGCTGTTAACATCTCCTCACCGAATACCCCGGGATTACGGACACTGCAATACGGCGATATGCTGGATGACCTGCTGTCAGCAATAAAAATAAAGCAGCAGGAACTGCATCAGAAGCACGGAAAATATGTACCTGTCGCGGTAAAAATTGCCCCGGATTTAACAGCGGAAGAATTAATTCAGGTCGCTGACAGCCTGGTACGCCATAATATTGATGGTGTGATTGCCACCAATACCACATTAGACCGCTCATTAGTGCAGGGATTAAATCACTGTAATGAAACCGGCGGATTAAGTGGCCGTCCGGTGCAGAGTAAGAGCACCGAAATTATCCGTTTATTATCGAAAGAGCTGAACGGGAAATTACCAATCATCGGTGTCGGCGGAATAGATTCCCTGGTTGCCGCCCGGGAAAAAATGGAAGCGGGTGCATCTCTGATCCAAATCTATTCAGGATTTATCTACCACGGGCCCAAATTAATTAAAAATATTGTAAATTGCCTGTAATTTTCACTATTATTCCTGTCAGGGGGTTTATTTTTCCCCCTGTTTCTTTTATATTTTCAGATGTTGCCTGAAAAATTGTCACTGACAGGCAATGCACGTTAAAGTAAACAATCACTTTTAATTATTTTATTTAATGTGTAGTGAAAATATAAATCGCTAATCAGGTATTAGCCGGGAATGTGATCAGATGAAAATAAAACCTGACGATCAATGGCAGTGGTATTACGATGATACGCATGAGCGTATTATGCTGGATCTTGCCAACGGAATGGTATTCCGCTCCCATTTTGCACCACGCCTGCTGGCGCCGTACGCACGGTGTCACAGCCCGTTTTCTGTTGATGATGCCGCGTTATTTTTTATCTTTGAAGAACAGATTAAAAAATTAGATATTCCGGCACAGCAGTGTGCTGAATTAACACTGAATGCGTTAATTGCATCGCGTTTTTTAAAGCCGCAAATGCCGAAGAGCTGGTATTTCTCATTGTTCTGCGCAATGACAAAACCGGAGCAGGGGCAGCTGGTTGAAGTGGTGGCGGATAACAATCGTCAGCGCAGCAACTTTATTGTGGCGGAAGCCGGGGACAGTGCCAGTTTATGTCTGCTGGTTGATCCGGTACTTGAATTACATGATCGGAGCATGTGTTTTTGTGATCCGATAAAGATCATGAATGATCGTTTATTACCAAGAACCCCGGTAACACGGAGTTTATTAATGGGCAGAGCTGTCTGAGGCTGTCCGGTAAACGATCATTATCAGGATCAGATAACGTTATATAACCCCCGGCGGATCCTTATTATTAATAAGTGATCAATTCAGCCGGAAATACCCCCGGTAGTTTATCTGCCGGGGGTATTTTTTTACCGGTTATTCGTGACGGCCGGTTATGGGTGACGAATAGTAATATTGGTTTTCGGAATACAACTGCATGCCAGAATATCGCCGTTCTCTTTTATCGCCCCGGCTTTCAGCGGAGTCACTTCGCCGGAGACCAGCGTGACTTTGCAGCAACCGCAGACACCGGCACGGCAGGAATACGGAATATTAACCTGATGGCCTTCCATCTGCTCCAGTAAGACGTGCTGATTATTCACCGGGTAGAGTTTACCGTTGAATGTCAGTTCCAGTGCCGCTTCCGGTTGTGCGGGGGCAGCCTGCACCTTTTCCACTTCCTGTTCCTGATACTGACGCGGCTCTCGGGTTTCCAGTATGGTGACGGTATCACCGACCTGAATCACACCACTGTTGCGGGCAATGGCATTCATGCCGAAATCCACATCATCATTATCTGCAGCTTTCCGGAAGGTTTGCAGGGTGTGGAACGGCTCCATTTCCGGGTGTTTAATCCCTTTATCCGTACTGACGGTGGTGAGAATACAGCGGCTGCACGGTTTTTTCAGATCAAACACCACATCACCGACCTGAATGGTTTTCCAGCGGTCTTCCGCAAACGGCTCCGCACCGGTGACAATAATATTGCCGCGGAACTGCTCGATCTTAATACCGGCACCGCAGCGGCGCTGCACCTCACGGAAAGAGGCTTCATTGACCACCAGATAGGGATAACCGTCGGCAAACGACACCGCAGTGTCCGGGAATTTTTTTACTCTGCGGGTGGATTGCGGGCTGAGCCAGCGCAGCTGTACCGGGATATCAAAGAACTGACACAGCCACTGATTGATTTTTTCCGGTGCAAGCAGTGAGGTGAAATGGTTTCCCCAGACTTCGCACGGGAGGTGATCAGGGCGGAAATCCTCAAACAGGATCGTGGCGCCGCTGCCCTCCGGGCTGCGCAGGTAAATCCCGTTACTCAGCAGTACCGGGGTAAACAGGACCATCTGCGGGTAGCGGCGGGCGGTGATAAATTTTCCGGTCTCATCCGTTATCATAAAATTGCGGTCAAAGCCCAGCCCGGTTTCCCCGGCATGGCTCTGCGACTGGCGGATGCCCTTCATTGACTTCACAGGAAAGGTGTATAAACGGGAGAGTGTGATGGGTGTTGTCGTCATTGTTATCCGTTCTTTTCGTTATTATCAGTAATACCACAATGGCATCCCGGTTTATCCGGAAAAAGGTGAACGTCAATTTTATGATTTACCGCCCGGATCCGCTATAATGCGCTCCAATTTTTTATTTCAACGGTAAACCATGATGAACGCGTATTTTGCCAGCACCGCCCGCGGGCTCGAAGAACTCTTAAAAAATGAATTAGCGACACTGGGCGCTGAGGATCTCAGTATTACGCAGGGTGGCGTTCACTTCCGGGCGCAGCCGCGTACGATGTACACGTGTCTGATGTGGAGTCGTCTGGCATCCCGTATTTTATTACCGCTGAATGAGTTTAATGTCTATAGCGACATGGATCTTTATCTCGCGGTACAGTCTGTTGACTGGCCGTCAGTGTTCTCTGCTGACAAGACATTTGCCGTGCATTTCAACGGGACTAACGATGAGATCCGTAACAGCCAGTACGGCGCACTGAAAGTCAAAGATGCTATCGTCGACAGCTTTACCCGCAAAACCGGCACGCGCCCGGATGTGGCAAAACAGCAGCCGGATATCCGCATCAATGTCTATCTCAATAAAGAAAAAGCCTCGCTGGCAATCGACCTGAGCGGGGATTCCCTGCATATCCGCGGCTACCGCGAACTGGCCGGTCAGGCACCGCTGAAAGAGAACCTGGCGGCGGCGATTATTCTGCGTTCCGGCTGGCAGAAAGAGACCCCGATGGTGGATCCGATGTGCGGCTCCGGAACCCTGCTGATTGAAGCGGCAATGATTGCCTCTGATTGTGCACCGGGCCTGAACCGCCACCACTGGGGTTTTGAAGCCTGGGGCGGCCATGATAAAGCGGTCTGGGAATCTGTCCGTGCAGAAGCGCGTGAACGCGCCAATGCCGGCCTGGTCAGCGCAACCACGCGTTTCTTCGGCTCTGATACCGATAAACGTGTGCTGGATATGGCCCGCGCCAACGCCCGCCGCGCCGGGGTGGATAAACTGATCACTTTCCAGCAGAAAGATGCCACCAAACTGGAAAATCCGCTGCCGGAAGGCCCGAAAGGCACCATTATTTCCAACCCGCCGTACGGCGAGCGGCTGGAGAGTGAACCGGCGCTGATTGCCCTGCACAGTGTGTTCGGCCGTGTGGTGAAAACCCGTTTCCCGGGCTGGCGTCTGTCATTATTCAGTGCTTCCCCGGAACTGCTCAGCAGCCTGCAATTGCGTGCAGAGCGTGAATTCAAGGCGAAAAACGGCCCGCTGGACTGTGTGCAGAAAAACTATCAGTTAAGTGACACACCACCGGCAACGGCGCAGGATATCGGGGCGGATTTTGCCAACCGCCTGCGCAAGAATGAGAAAAAATTAGCAAAATGGGCGAAGCAGGAAGGCGTTGAATGTTATCGCCTTTATGATGCCGATCTGCCTGAGTATAATGTCGCGGTTGACCGCTATGCGGATTATGTGGTGGTGCAGGAATATGCGCCGCCGAAAACCGTGGATCCGAACAAAGCGCGTCAGCGCCTGTTTGATGTGATCAGCGCGACACTGGCCGTGCTGGAGTTACCGGCGCACAAGCTGATCCTGAAAACCCGTCAGCGCCAGAAAGGCAAACAGCAGTATGAAAAACTGGCGGAGAAACAGAACAGCTTCCTGGTGAAAGAGTATAACGCACAGTTATGGGTTAACCTGACTGATTACCTGGACACCGGTCTGTTCCTTGATCACCGTATTGCCCGCAAAATGCTGGGGCAGATGAGCAAAGGCAAAGACTTCCTCAATCTGTTTGCCTACACCGGCTCGGCAACGGTTCACGCCGGTCTCGGCGGGGCGCGCAGCACCACGTCTGTGGATATGTCACGTACTTATCTGGAATGGGCGGAACGCAACCTGCAGAGCAACGGCCTGAGCGGCAGACAGCACCGTTTAATTCAGGCGGATTGCCTGAGCTGGCTGGCACAGACCCCGGAACAGTTTGATCTGATCTTTATCGATCCGCCGACGTTCTCCAACTCCAAACGGATGGAGGACACCTTTGATGTCCAGCGTGATCACATCGACCTGATGAAACATCTGAAACGCATGCTGCGCCGCGGCGGCACCCTGATGTTCTCCAACAACAAACGTGGTTTTAAATTAGATCGGGACGGTATGGATGCTCTGGGGCTGGTTGCTCAGGAGATCACCGCCAAAACACAGTCACAGGATTTTGCCCGTAACCGTCAGATCCATAACTGCTGGCTTATCCGCCACGCAGGCGAGGAATAACAGAAATTATGTCGTTGATTAATATGGCGGGCGCCTGGCTCGCATTCAGTGATGCTCCGCTGCTGGAAAATGCGGAGATGCATATCGAAGAAAATGAGCGTGTCTGCCTGGTCGGACGCAACGGGGCGGGGAAATCCACCCTGATGCGTGTGCTGACCAAAGAGCAGCCGCTGGATGACGGTACGGTTATCTATGAACAGGATCTGATTGTTGCCCGTCTGCAGCAGGATCCGCCGCGTGACGTGGAAGGTACGGTGTTTGACTTTGTTGCCGAAGGGGTGGCAGAGCAGGCACAGCACATCAAGGCATTCCATCAGATCTCAAAATTAGTGGAAAGTGATCCGAGCGATAAAAATCTGTCAAAAATGGCGGAACTGCAGGAGATCTTAGATACGCAGAACTTATGGCTGCTCGACAGCCGGATCGCGGATGTGATCGCACACCTGGAATTACCGGCGGATGAAAAATTATCCGCACTGTCCGGCGGCTGGCTGCGTAAAGCGGCACTCGGCCGTGCACTGGTCAGCGGGCCGAAAGTGCTGTTTCTGGATGAACCGACCAACCACCTGGATATCGAAACGATCCAGTGGCTGGAAAGCTTCCTGAAAAACTTCAGCGGCAGCATTGTCTTTATTTCCCATGACCGTTCATTTATCCGCAATATGGCGACACGGATTATCGATCTGGATCGCGGTAAATTAGCCTCCTGGCCGGGCAGTTATGATGATTATCTGGTGGCCAAAGAAGAAGCGCTGCGTGTCGAAGAGATGCAGAATGCGGAATTTGACCGCAAACTGGCGCAGGAAGAAGTGTGGATCCGTCAGGGCATCAAAGCCCGCCGCACCCGTAATGAAGGGCGCGTCCGTGCCCTGAAAGCCCTGCGCAGCGAACGTGCGGAACGCCGTGAGGTGATGGGCAAAGCGAAAATGCAGGTGGAAGAGGCGACCCGCTCCGGCAAAATCGTCTTTGAAATCGATGACATCAGCTATGGTATTGATGGTAAGGATCTGGTCAGCCATTTCAGTGCACAGGTAAACCGGGGGGACAAAATTGCCCTCGTCGGTCCGAACGGCTGCGGTAAAACCACGCTGCTGAAACTGATGCTCGGTGATTTACAGCCGGATGACGGTAGTGTGCATATCGGAACCAAGCTGGAAGTGGCTTACTTCGACCAGCACCGTGCAGCGCTGGATCCGGATAAAACCGTGATGGATAACCTGGCGGAAGGCAAACAGGAAGTGCTGGTTAACGGCAAACCGCGCCATGTGCTCGGCTATTTACAGGAATTCCTGTTCCACCCGAAACGGGCGAGAACGCCGGTGCGGGCCCTGTCCGGCGGGGAGCGTAACCGTCTGCTGCTGGCAAGATTGTTCCTGAAACCAAGCAACCTGCTGATCCTCGATGAACCGACCAACGACCTTGATGTCGAAACACTGGAACTGCTGGAAGAGCTGGTGGATAACTATCAGGGCACTGTCCTGCTGGTCAGCCATGACCGTCAGTTTGTTGATAACTGCGTGACCGAATGCTGGATTTTTGAAGGCTACGGCACCATCGGGCGTTATGTCGGCGGTTACTTTGATGCTCAGCAGCAGCGGGCACAGGTTCAGTCGCTGAAAGCGCCGGCGGAGAAAGCAGCGAAACCGGAAGCGGCGGAAGAAAAACGTAAAGATAACATTAAAAAAGCAAATACATCTGTAAAATTAAGTTATAAATTACAGCGGGAACTTGAACAACTGCCGTCATTGCTGGAATCCCTCGACGAGGAAATTCAGCAACTGCAAAGTCAGGTCAGTGCGCCTGAATTCTTTAACCAGCCGCATGATGAAACAGATAAAGTGCTGAAACTGCTGGCAGAGAAAGAGCATGCGCTGGAAGAGGCGTTTGAGCGCTGGCAGACGCTGGAAGCAATGCAGAGCGGGAACTGATCCCGCCTGTGATTTTGGAGAAATAACGAAACAGTGTGTGCTCATCATTCACATGATTCAGTCACGGTGCTGTGTCCGCAGTGCGACCTGGTGGTGGAAATCCCTGAGCTGGAACGGGGAACCAAAGCTGAGTGTCCGCGCTGCCACACCCACCTGGCCGCCCGCTGGCGTGAACCTCGCCGCCAGCCGCTGATGTATGCACTCAGCGGCCTGGTGATGTTTGTGCTCGCCGGGATGTTTCCGTTTGTCTCAATGAAAGTGGCGGGTATTGAAAGCGAAATCACGCTTTATCAGATACCGTCTGTGATGTTCGGGGATAACTACGGCGAACTGGCACTGTTCTTTATGGGATTTGTGCTGGCGGTACCGGCCTTCTGCCTGTTTGCCATTACCTTACTGTGCAGCGGGATCCGCCTGCCGCCTTCGCTGGCCATTCCGGTCACGCGGTTGCTGTTCCGGCTGCGTACCTGGTGTATGGCGGAGATTTTTCTTGCCGGTGTGCTGGTCAGTTTCGTAAAACTGATGGCGTACGGGGATATCGGGCTGGGCGTGAGTTTTCTGCCATATTGTCTGTTCTGTGTAATGCAGGTGCGGGCATTTCAGTGCCTGGATAAACACTGGGTCTGGCAGCGGATTGCGCCGCGTCCGCCGCTGCCGGTGGCGCTGGAGGCAGGAAAAGGCGGTTTGTGTCAGGGAGTGCGGTTGTGCGGCACCTGTCAGGCGATTCTGCCGGCAGATATGCATGAGTGTCCGCGCTGCAGCAGCCGGGGCCATGCCCGGCGGCCGAACAGTTTACAGCTGACCATGGCACTGCTGTTCACCTCCGTGATTTTATATATCCCGGCAAACCTGATGCCGATTATGGTTACCGAATCGCTCGGCAGTGATTTCGGCTCGACTATTATGGCCGGGGTGATTCTGCTGTGGGGGGATGGTTCTTATCCGGTGGCGATGGTGATCTTTATCGCCAGTATCATGGTGCCGAGCCTGAAAATGCTGGCCATCGGCTGGCTGTGTCTGGACGCCAAAGGTCACGGCTGGCGTGATCCCGGCCGGATGCACTTTATTTATGAAATCGTGGAGTTTGTCGGACGCTGGTCCATGATTGATGTGTTTGTGATAGCCGTACTGGCGGCACTGGTGCGGATGGGGCGTCTGATGAGCATCTATCCGGATATCGGTGTGATTTTATTTGCGATGGTGGTCATTCTGACAATGATTGCCGCCGAAATGTTCGACCCGCGCCTGACGTGGGATCGGCTTGAAAAAAAACGGGCGGAGAGTGCTAAGGAGCCTCAGGTTGAACGATAAAACTGATGATTTGACAGAAGCGAAGGTCAGCAAACTGAAAAGCTGGTCACCGGTCTGGATAATTCCCATCGTCACGGTACTGATTGGTGCCTGGATCCTTATCAGCCACTTTCGCGGGCAGGGACCGGAAATCACCCTGATCACCTATAACGCGGAAGGGGTCGAAGCCGGTAAAACCAAAATCAAAAGCCGCAGCGTGGATGTCGGCGTGGTTGAAAGCGTCATGCTGGATCAGAGCTACAGCCGCGTGATCATCAAGGCCCGCCTGAATGCAGAAATGAAAGACGTTCTGCGCAAAGATACCGTTTTCTGGGTGGTGAAACCGACGGTCGGCCGTGAAGGGGTCTCCGGGCTGGGCACACTGCTGTCAGGGGCATATATTCAGGTGCAGCCTGCCAATACCGGTGGCGAACGCCGTGAATTTGAGCTGCTTGATTCACCGCCGCTGGCGTCTCCGGATGCCAAAGGGATCCGCGTGATATTAACCAGTCAGCAGGCCGGACAACTGAACCCGGGCGATGCTGTGCTGTTCCGTGGTTACCGTGTCGGTTCCGTGGAAACGGCGGAGTTTAATCTTGATGAGCGCGAAATGCAGTACGAGCTCTTTATCAACGCACCTTATGACAAACTGGTGACCACCAACGCCCGCTTCTGGAAGGACAGCGGTATTGCCTTTGACATGTCCTCACAGGGCGTGAGTGTCCAGGTCGGTTCGCTCTCCACACTGTTCAGCGGCGGCGTCAGTTTTGATGTGCCGGACGGCTGGCAACCAGGTGAGGAAGTCAATCCGAAAACCCTGTTTAAGCTGTTTGATAACCAGAAGAGCACGCAAAATTCACTCTATACCGAATATAAAAGTTACCTGCTGTTTTTCTCTGACTCCGTGCGCGGCTTGTCTCCCGGCGCACCGGTGGAGTTCCGCGGCATCCGCCTCGGTACGGTGGCACAGGTTCCGTTCTATGCCAAAGGGCTGGGACAGACATTTGACCGCGATTTCCGCATCCCGGTCCTGATCCATATCGAGCCTGAGCGTTTCGAGAAAGACGTGGGTAAAGATTTCAAACTGGCACAGGAGCTGGAAACCGCATTGCAGCAGGGGCTGCGCGCCTCACTGAAATCCGGTAACTTACTGACCGGCGCACTGTATGTCGATCTTGATTTCTATCCGGATCAGACGGCGTGGAAAGCACCGATGAAAATTGCGGATTATGAAATTCTGCCGACCACCAGCGGCGGCCTGGTCCAGCTGCAGCAAAAAGTACTGGCGGCGCTGGATAAAATCAACGGCATGCCGATTGAACCGATGATGAAACAGGCGACAGAAACACTGCGTGCCAGCGAAAAAACCATTGCGGAAGCACAGAAAACACTGTCTGAGCTGAATGTGTTACTCAGCAGCAAAGAGTTCAAAGCGCTGCCGAAAGATATGCAGGCCACGCTGCGTGAACTGAACCGCAGTATGCAGGGTATCCAGCCGGGATCACCGGCGTACAACAAACTGGTTGATGATATGCAGCGTCTGGATCAGGTTCTGCGTGAATTACAGCCGGTATTGCGTACTCTGAATAACAAGAGCAATGCTCTGGTCTTTGAAGCCGCGCCGCAGGCGGATCCGCAACCTAAGAAGGCGAAGAATTAAGATGAAGAAACTGACAAAAGCACTGGCATTCCTGGGCGTTTTTGTACTGGCGGGGTGCAGCAGCACCCCGGTCAAACAGTATTATCAGTTGCCGGTGGTGGCGGCTGCGGACAGCAGCAGTGAACAGACAAGTTTCCGCAGTACCGGCAGTGACAACCGCCATCCGCAGTTATGGATCCAGCGTATCACGCTCGGGGACGTGCTGGGGAATGCCGGGATTGTCTATCAGACCAGTGATGTGGAATACAACATCGGCAGCACCAATTTATGGGCCGGTCCGCTGGAGCAGCAGTTGCTGGAGGTGATGACGACGGAACTCAGTCAGGCACTGCCGGACAGACTGGTTTCGGTGCAGCCGCTGGAAAGCAAACCGGATACCCTGACTGTCACTGTCACCGGATTCCACGGCCGTTATGACGGCAAAGTGATTGTGGCGGGCAGCTGGATCTACACCCACGGTGACGCGGTTATCCGCCACCCGTTTAATCTGGTACTGGAACAGGCGGAAAACGGCTATCCGGCGCTGGTACGTACGCTGGGTGAAGGCTGGGCGCAGGTAGCAAAATCGGTGGCTGACGAGCTGCGTAAGTAACGGCTGATTTACTCTCTGCACCGGATGTGCAGAGAGTAAATTGTCATCAAAATGACAAATTTGTGAAACACGCCACATTAATCCGCTTAATCTGCTGATCGCTAAAACGATTCTTATTCCGTCTGAAACATCCTTCTGAATACCTTTACGGTCCCCTGAAAACTAATAATCTGATTACGCTGGTAAAATAACAGCCCTGTTTTTATTGTGTATTTTTATGAAAAGCGGGACTGACACACCCTGAACCTTCTTTACTTGCAAACTCCGGCCCGAAAGCGTATTTCTATTATGGGTTGAATAAAAATCAACCTGTTTTCAGCACTGAATAACATGAGGGAAGTAACGGCATGAAAAGACAAAAGCGTGATCGTTTAGCCAGAGCATTAACCAAAGGTTATCAGGCGGGTATTTTAGGACGTTCTAAAGAGAGTTGCCCGTATCTTAAAATTGACGAACGTTCTCATTGGTTGGGAGGCTGGCGCGAGGCCATCGATAAAAGGGCGGTCATTGCGTAACCCGGTTTGAAGGATAAAAAACCTCCGCATGCGGAGGTTTTTTACGGATAACACCAATAACACCACGGCAGGAAAGATTAAAACGCGCTGGTGTCTTTGAAAAGACCCACTTTCAGATCTGTTGCGGTGTAAATCAGTTTATCATCAACAAAGACTTCGCCGTCACCGATGCCCATGATCAGCTTGCGGTTGATCACACGCTTGAGGTGGATGCGGTAGGTGACCTTTTTCGAGGTCGGCAGTACCTGGCCGGTAAATTTCACTTCACCCACACCCAGTGCACGGCCTTTCCCTTCGCCGCCCAGCCAGCCGAGATAAAAACCGACTAACTGCCACATGGCATCCAAGCCCAGACAGCCGGGCATGACCGGATCATTGACGAAATGGCAACCGAAAAACCACAGCTCAGGTTTGATATCCAGCTCAGCTTCGATATAGCCTTTATCAAAATGCCCGCCGGTTTCGCTCATTTTAATGACGCGATCCATCATCAGCATGTTGCCGGATGGCAGCGGCGGCCCGTCTTCACCAAAGAGTTCGCCCCGTCCTGAGGCTTCAAGTTCTTGCTTTGTGTAGGATTCTTGTTTTGCGACCATAACTCAATCTTTGCCTTGTTTATCAGATAGGCTACACAATAGCTTACACTTGTACGCTGAACAAGTCCGATCAGATAAAAATTGTGCTATTTCCACCAGCGGGAAAACCACGAATTTCTTGGTTTATCCTGATTGTTCGCCAGGAAAATCCGATCCTGAATTATAGCTAACAGGTGTTCTCCGGACGGATTACCTTCCTCTTCATAGTACGGCATATTCATCAGGTGTGAGGCCGCCTGAGAGACGTGGCCTGCTGTCCATATGTGGAATTCACCCTGACGTACCGCTTCAACCACATCATCTGACAGGACCAGGTGACGCTCGTTGGAGGCCGGGATAATCACACCCTGTTTTCCGGTCAGCCCTCTGGCCTGACACAGGCGGAAGAAACCTTCGATTTTTTCATTTACGCCGCCGATGGCCTGCACAAACCCGAACTGGTCAACAGAGCCGGTCACGGCAATCTGCTGGTCAACCGGCTGCCAGGAGAGGGCGCTGATAAGTGCGCACAGCTCAGCCAGAGAGGCGCTGTCACCATCCACTTCGCCGTAGGATTGTTCAAAGACCACGGAGGTGGAGAACGGGAACGGCTGCTCCAGTTTAAGCTCTGCAATCAGGTAAGCCTGCATAATCATCATGCCCTTGGCGTGAATGTTGCCGCCGAGCTCTGATTTACGCTCGACATCAACAAACTCACCATCACCGATATGTGCCACACAGGTGATACGGGAAGGCTCTCCGGTCGCTTCCGGGTGCCCCGGATACTGCAGAACGGACAGTCCGTTGATCTGGCCGACAGCACTGCCCTGAGTCTGGATATACACCTGACCCTGAAGAATCTCATCCAGCCCGCGATCGGCCAGATAGCCGTGGCGCCAGCTGCGGTTGTCTTTGATTTTGCGCAGCGCTTCTGCGGTGATGGTATCCGCCGGCAGCAGGGTGGCGGCATCGCGCAGCAGAGTGGTCAGCCATGTCAGGTCGAGCGGCAGGGTCTTTTTATCTTCCTGAAAACGCATCCCCTGACGGAGCAGCTCATACCAGCCGTCAGCACTGAGCGGCGGCAGCTGATTTTGCTTCAGCAGCCCGTTGACAAACTGACACCAGACGGTCAGCTGTTCTGTTTCTTCCAGCTGACAATCAAATTCATATTCGCCGTACAGCGCTTCTTCACTCAGTTCCGGCTCGGAGAGCATAAACTCATCCAGACTCAGACGATCGCCCACCACGATGACCCGCAGGTCAAGCGGCATGCTGTCAACCGGGAACGGCAGCGGATGCTGTTCGGTGTGGGCCAGCCAGTCAAAACGCTGTGCGCAGACCATCTGCTTTAAACGCAGCCACATCAGCGGCTGTGCGAGCAGGCTGCGCAGTGACATGATCAGAAAACCGCCATTGACCTGATGAATGATACCCGGCTGCAACTGCACATGCTGGTGATGGGTATAGACCTGGCCGAACAGCTGCTCCGGCTCTGTCCAGTCACAGACAGAAAACGGCTGCACTGCACTGAAATGGCCGTTATCCGACGGTGTAAAGACAAACCTGTGATTATCGAAATGGTATTCACCGCCCATAGTGCGCTTTTGCCGGGTTCTGACTTCCGGCGGCAGTAATTGCGCTATGGTATTCAGGTAGCACTCGCTTTCGTCACTTTTGACCAGCATAAAACGGCGTTTTGCCGCCGGATGGCTGAAAAGTGACAGGCTTTCCTGTAAACGCGGCTGCACGATATCAGCCTGCTGAGCAGGCAGTTCAGAAGCGGTTTGCAGGATAGTGTGGTAACTGTTTTCATCAGGCAGTAATGCCTGCCAGGTCAGCTGTTTAATATTCACTCGGTATTGTCTGCTTTTGATAATGTCGGATTTAATCGTTGCGGCAGGATCTGGTGCTCTCCGCAGTGTGCGGTTATCAGCACCGCCTTTGAATAGTAACGAAAATAGCGGGACATTGTAGCGCGTAAGCAGGCCGGATAGCTATCCTCGCGGCGTTTATTTTTACCCGTTCTGAGCGGAAAGAATTGTGCAGAGGAGCGGTTTTTTACAGGGAATATTGCTATGCTTATGTCAGTGTTACCCCGTCACTGAGAAAAATCATGAAATATCAGCAACTAGAGAATCTTGAATGTGGCTGGAAGTGGGCATATCTGGTCAAAAAACACCGCGAAGGTGAAGAAATTACCCGTTATACGGAAAAAAGCCGGGCTGAGGAAGCGGTGGCGCAGTTACTGAAACTGGAGTCACATCCGGTGAAAGTGACGGCGTGGATACAAAAACATATGGCACCGGGACTGGCGAACCGGATGAGTCAGACTATCCGCGCACGGCGCAAGCGGCATTTTAATGCTGAGCAGCAGCATACCCGCAAAAAATCGGTTGATCTGGAGTTTCTGGTCTGGCAGCGGCTGTCGGCGTTATCACAACGGCGCGGCAGTACCTTATCGGACACGATTGTGCAGTTGCTGGAAGATGCGGAACGCAAAGAAAAGTATGCGACGAAGATGACATCGCTGAAGGAAGATCTGCAAAACCTGCTGGGAACAGACAAAAAATAAACCCCATCCGGAGATGGGGTTTATACAATTCATTGCATCATGCAACCGAATTCAGAACTTACTGAGCAGCCTGCTGAGAGACTTGTTCAGTTACGCCCTGGATTTCGATTTCAACACGACGGTCTGGTGCCAGACATTCGATCAGAGCAGCGCGCTGTTTGATATTGTCACATTTGTTGCCAGTAACAGGATCTTCTTTACCGCGGCCTTCTGCACGGATGCTGCCAGCTGGGATGCCTTTAGCGACCAGGTAATCTACAACGCTCTGTGCACGTTTCTGAGACAGTGGCAGGTTGTAGTTCTGGGAACCGATGCGGTCAGTGTAACCGATAACCAGGACGTTGCCCTGAGTTGGGTCGATTGACGCCAGTTCGTTGAACAGCTGGTTCAGAGCTTCCTGACCTTCAGCTTTCAGAGTAGATTTGTTGAAGTTGAACAGAACGTCTGAACGCAGGGTGAAACGTTTGTTCTCAACAACTGGTGCAACAACCGGAGCTGGTTCTGCAACTGGTGCAGCAACTTCATCCTGGCCGAAACGGTAAGCAACACCAACACTCAGCATGCCGTTATCAGGACGTGCGCCAACGGTTTCTTTATCGCCGATGTTGTTGATCCACTGATATTCTACGCGAGCTGCGATATCACGGGTGATTGCATACTCAGTACCCAGTGCGAATACTGGTGAAACACCGGTGTCGTTGTCTTTAACGCGGTCACCGCCGATAGATGCGGTCGCGTCTGCACGCCATACCATTGCACCCAGACGGGTATAAACGTCTAAGTCATCCATTACAGGATAGCTCAGTTTGGTGGTCAGCTGAACGCCCTGTGCTTTGAATGCACCGTTGTCGCCGTCACCTTTGTAAGGCATACGACCTAACCAGTCATAACCTAATTCAAAGCCCATGTACTGGTTGTGCTGATAACCAGCATACAGACCTGCACCGAGCTGATCTTTATGGGTAGGACCGGTGTTTTCCAGAACACTACCGGTGTTCTGATACTGAGACCAACCTAATTTACCACCGGTATACCAGGTATTGTCTTTTGGAGCTGCCTGCGCAACGCTTGCGAAAGCTGCCACTGCCACTGCTACTGCGATAGCTGTCTTTTTCATTTTACGCCTCGTTATCATCCAAATTGGCTCTGGCTTAATAGCCTTATTATCGCCTTTGGTTTTTAAAAATAGTCAGGGATTATGTGCGCTATTTAGTAAATAGCTCCCAACAGGGAATTTTAAGCACTACCTTAACGGTGTAAAGTCTACAGCGAACTATAAAAGTTACAAGCCTGTCCTGCGGAATTCGACTAAAAAAATGTAAAAAACTGTACTGATTCATAAACATACAAAATAGTCAATTTCTTTGGATATTTGGCTTAACGCGTTGAAATAGTGTAATTTTATTAATTAAGCAGAGCAAATGATACGGGCATGTAAAAAAGTCTGAGAATATTCTTAATTTTCCTTAATGATAAGGGAAAGAGTGAATTTGTAATGTATTCAGTTGTCGTGCGACAGGTGCACTGTCATGATGCCATTCCTGCGGACGCATAATAAAACCGAGGCAGCCACCCTGTTCCGCAGCGCGCTGTAACCGGGCATTTTCCTGCTCAGTCAGTACCGGCAGCCAGCCCAGAACCACACTGTAGTTACCGCTGGCGAGTGCTTTCTCCATAGCGGCAACACTGTTGATTGCCGGGATGCGGGACAACTGCATGATTTTATCACCCGGCAGCTGATTCTGCGATAACCAGGTGCGGTTAAGTTTTGCACCCGGAGAGAGCCATAACAGCCAGCGGGACTCCCCGGCAAGCTGACGTAATAAAGGAAGCAGAATGTGGGTCAGGACGATATCATTATTGCGATAAACCAGTTCGCTGACCATTCCGTTCAGACGGCGTTCCCCCGCAAGGGCGGGTGACACAGATGCCGGTGTAACAGGGACGTATTCCCGGGTTGCCTGCTGGCGCATAGTTAACCTCACATAGTGATACTGTATATGTGTACAGTATAATCCAATTCCGCTCAGATCAAGTAAATTTTTTCCATACAACTCGCAAAATTCAGGTTTGCCGGATGCAAATACGAATTTATCGTTGGCAATCGGAGAAACATTCCTTATTTTGTGGCGACAGCTGAGCTCAGTCAGGGAATGACACAACGATACGTTTAACCTGCTTTCAAAGGACTGATAATATGAAGGATTATTTGAAATTGTCAGATGTTCAGTTTGATCGTCTTCAACACAGCACACAGCCGTTCGGCCGGATCCGCCTGAAATCACAGTTCGGGTGTATGGGATTATCCATTGACCGGGTCACTTTCGCACTGATAGCCAACAGTCAGCTCTGGCTGAAAAGCACAGAGGCCACCCGCGAGCTGTTCTGCCGGCTGGAACTGAGTGACCGGTTTACTTATCCCAAGCGGATCCTGCCGATGCGGATTAACTATTACCGTGTTCCGGACGCGGTATGGCAGTGCCCTCAGCAGAGTGAGTTCCTTTTTTACCAGACCTACCTGCATGCACGGGAACATGCACAGTCACAGCAGCAGCTGCCGTCGCGGATTAAAGATCTGCCGAATGTGGACAGAGCTCTGGAACGCCGCTTATGGCAGGCGGGGATCCGCCGGGTGGATGACCTCTATTTGCTGGGTGCCAAAGCGAGCTTTCTGAAGGTCAAAGCCCGGCCGCAGAATGAGCTGAAACTGCTGTTTGCCATCGCGGGAGCCATTGAGGGGTGCCACAGTGCGGTATTACCGAAAGCACTGCGGGAGGATCTTATCCACTGGCATGGCCGGCTGAACTAAACGGCGCAGATATCCCGGGGAAATGTTTTCCCCGGGAAGACATCAGAGGTCCGGTGTTTCTTCCGCTGCAGTCTGTTTTTTGCGGCGGAACCGCCCGGTGGAAGGCTGCAGATTATGCTCTTTATCATTGATCTGCCGGATAAGCCCGGTAATGTCCGGTGTCAGGCTGAGTAAAAGACGGATTTGCTCCAGTACCAGCTGCTCGGTACTGTTATTGTCACAGGTGCATTTATCCAGACGCTGTGCGAGCGCATCTGAAATAGCCTGAATCTGCAAATCTTCCCGGTGCCCTTTTTGCAGTGCGGTCTCGATATAGCGGATGGCATCATTCAGCAGACGCAGAATAGTGTCATCCGTGAGTTTGGTACGGTGGGCCCCGAGCGCGGAAATATAACTGAGCAGCGTGTGGTTGAGACAGAGCAGGCGGAACGCCTCATCCTGTGATGTGCGGTAACTGCTCGGCTCTGAGGACATGTTCGCCACCACAGAGGCAAACTCCCCGTCGCTGATATGCGCATCACGACGGGCAACCCGGTACTCCAGGCTGTCAGTTTTACCGTTGTAATACTGTTGCAGGATTTGCTCCAGATAACGGCCGTTTGCCTGCATGGTGCGGTCAATCACCAGCGGCAGCTGACGGTATTTCCAGTCCGGCCAGATATAACTGACAGCAAACCAGGCGAGTCCGCAACCGATCAGGGTATCAATAATGCGGTGAATGGCGATATCAAACCCTTCACCCAGCAGATTAAAACTGAACAGCACCAGCAGGGTAATAAAAATAGTGGCCTGGGCGTACTGACTGGTGCGGAACACAAAGAACATCAGCCCGGACAGCACCATAAGAATAAGCTGTCCCTCATAAGACGGCACAAAATACATGATCGGCAGGCCGATAAGGATCCCGGCGAGTGTCCCCACTATGCGCAGCATCAGGCGGCGCCGTGTGGCACTGTAGTTTGGCTGGCAGACAAACAGGCTGGTCAGCATAATCCAGTAACCGCGGGTCAGATCAAAGGTCAGGATAATGGCGTAACCGGCACACAGCAGCAGCGACATCCGGATAGCATGGCGGAACAGGGCGGAGCGCGGTGTCAGGTTCTGCCGGACCCGCGCCCAGATATCACGCAGTCCCTGTAAGTTTTCGTTGGACAGCCGTGCATCTTCCTGCATCTTTTCCGCCGGAAGCTGGGTCTGCTCTGCGGTCAGTCCTTTAAGCTGGGAATCGACACCACGCAGGTTGGTCAGCAGATGGCGCAGAGCCATCACACTGCTGTTACCGGGTTTTTGCTGCTCCAGCAGATTGAGGGAGTTTTCCAGATAAGAAAATGTCCGTTCAAAACGGGGGTTATGGTGATATTTGCGGCGCTGCAAAATGGCCTGTGCAACAGCGGCGCAGGCATGTCCCTGCATGGTCATCAGCCGCTGAAAGCGAAACATAATATCGCTGTAACGCAGTTCATTGCTTAAATTCTGATACTGGATATGAGACGAACTCGCCCGCTCGTGAATATCCTGGGCAACAAAGTAATAATGAAGGGCATGGCGGGTACTGCGCTGGCCGCGATCACCTTTCAGGCGGGAAAACAGGGTCATTTTTGCCTGATGCATCGCGTCCGTCAGTGCGCTGTTCGCCATCGCCAGTTCAAAGACGGATTGCTGATAATCTTCTTCTATATCCGGGTCAAACAGGTTTGCTTTTGCCTCCAGATAATTGGAGAGCTGCATATAATAGCGGGCAAGATTATCCTGCAGCGGACGGACAGGGAAAAACAGGTGCCCGGTCAGGGTCAGCAGGTTATACCAGACCGCACCGGTCAGCAGTAACAGCGGTTGCTGATACCAGTCATCAAACAGGTTTTTACCCAGCATGGTGTAAATCGCGATCAGCAGTGCCCCGAAAGCAATGGTGGCGTAACGCTGCCCGAGCGCACCCAGCAGAATAAACCCGCTGGTTGATACCGCAAGACCTGCCATAAACAGGAGGTGGTGGTCATACAGCAGTTCAATGGCGGCAGACGCGACAAAGAAAGAGATCAGCGTGATAAACAGATTACGCAGACGCCCGGCGAGCCGGTCATCCAGATCTGTCAGTGCGGCGGCCACCATCCCGAGTGTCAGGGCAATGGTGACTTTCGGCGGCATGTGCAGCAGCCACGGCACCAGTGTGGTACCTGTCAGCGCAATCAGGATGCGGAAATAATAAAGAAAATGGCTGTTATAAATATACCGGCTGAAGCCGAGAAACGCTGCAAGCACAATAACCTCAATGAGTCAGAAATACCCTTAACGGGAATTTGGCAGTAAACTAATTGTGTCTTTCCTGTAATATGGCAATGGTATGGCGCTGGCATACGTTTTACCACATCTGGTTTTATCACATATTGATTTCAATCTTGTAACGGTGCGGAACACATGGAATTAAAATCAACACAAATGGGGCAGACACTGGCCCGGCATCCTTACAACCGTGTGCGGTTACTCAACGCAGGTATCGAAGTCAGCGGGGCAAAACACCGGTATGTTATTCCTTTCAATGAGTTAATCAATATTCAATGTAAACGCGGTATCGTCTGGGGCGAACTGGAATTTGAACTGCCGGATGAGCAGGTCGTGCGTCTGCACGGTACCCAGTGGCAGGAAACTCAGGAATTTTATCAGTATCTTACCGATATCTGGTCGCGCTGGAGTGAAGAAATGAGCGTGGTCAGCGCGGGTGTGCTGGATAAGCAGGTCAGCGAAATTAAGTCGGTGATTCAGGCCGACCGCTGGCTGACACAACCGGAAAGTCAGAAACTCCGTGACAACATTCTGCACGCCTTTGCGGCTCTGCCGCTGCCCCGTGCACGTCTGGCCGGTTTTGACAACTGTGCACAGTCTTATCAGTTTTGTCTGGACTGGCTCAGCCACACCGATGAAAAACGTCGTCAGCGCAACCGCGAATGGACACAGCAATGCCTTGAAACGTATGCGGATTTCTTTGCCAATGTGGAATCCTCCCCGCTGAATACCTCGCAGAGTGAGGCGGTGGTCAATGGTGAGCCTTCCGTGCTGGTACTGGCGGGAGCCGGAAGCGGTAAAACATCGGTACTGGTGGCACGGGCCGGCTGGCTGCTGCGCCGTCAGCAGGCGCTGCCGGAGCAAATCCTGATGCTGGCTTTCGGGCGGCAGGCAGCGGATGAGATGAATGAACGGATCCGCACCTGTCTGCACACAGAAGATATCCGCAGTAAAACCTTTCATGCCCTCGCACTGCATATTATCCGCGAGGCATCCAATAAATCGCCGGTTATCAGTGCACTGGAAAGCGACACCGCCGCCCGTCATGAACTGATTAAATCCGTCTGGCAGACTCAGTGCCGTGAGAAAAAAGCACAGGCAAAAGGCTGGCGCGAACTTATCAGCGGCAGTATGAACTGGCTGGTGGATGAGGGGGAATACTGGAAAGATGAAACCCTGTGCCGCCGCATGGTGCCGAGGATTGACCGCTGGCTGAGCCTGATGCGCATGAACGGCGGCAGTCAGAAAGTGATGATTGAGTCTGCACCGCCGGATATTGCACCGGAGTTCACCAAACAAATCAAACTGATGGCGCCGTTTTTAAAAGCCTGGAAAAGTGCTCTGAAAGACGAGGGAGCGACAGACTTCTCCGGGCTTATCCATCAGGCAGTGAACCTGATTGAAAAAGGGCGCTTTATCTCGCCGTGGAAAGCGGTGCTGGTGGATGAGTTCCAGGATATCTCACCGCTGCGGGCAAAACTGATCCATGCCCTGCGGGCTCAGAACCCGCAGACCACACTGTTTGCTGTCGGTGATGACTGGCAGGCTATTTACCGTTTCAGCGGTGCGGAACTGACACTGACCACCGATTTCAGCGCGGTCTTCGGCGAGGGCGGTCAGTGCGCGCTGGATACTACATACCGCTTTAACAGCCGTATCGGGGAGATCGCCAACGAATTTATTCAGCGTAACCCGCAGCAGTTAACCAAACCCCTGAACAGCCTGACAAAAGGGGATAAAAAAGCCGTTCTGTTACTGCCGGATAGTCAGCTGGAAGCATTACTGAATAAAATGAGTGGTTATGTGACCGGAGAAGAAACGGTTCTGATCCTGGCGCGTTATCACCACCTTAAACCGGAGATTCTGTCGGTGGCGGCAACCCGCTGGCCGCATCTCAATATCCGTTTTATGACTATGCATGCCTCGAAAGGTCAGCAGGCGGATTACGTCATTATTACCGGACTGACGGATGAGCGGGACGGCTTCCCGGCCGCGGCACGGGAATCGGTGATTGAGCAGGGATTACTGCCGCGGGAAGAGGAATTTATACATGCCGAGGAACGCCGCCTGATGTATGTGGCGCTGACACGGGCGAAAAAACAGGTCTGGCTGCTGTATGACAAAGACTCACCGTCCTGCTTCGCGGAAGAACTGGCGGACATGGGCGTCAGCCGGGTGAAAAAGCCCTGAAATATGAAAGAAGCGGCGGTGTATCACCGCCGCCGCAGAAAGCCGTTACTGAGTCCGCTCACTTAAATAGCGGTTGTAATCCGGAATAACAATATCCACATCGTTATCGAAATCCGGCGAGTGAATAATAAAATCGGCAGTGGACATATTGGTTGCCACCGGGATATTCCAGACGGTCGCCAGGCGCAGCAGCGCTTTCACATCCGGGTCATGAGGCACGGCATTGAGCGGATCCCAGAAAAAAATCAGCACATCAATTTTCCCTTCCGCAATCATCGAGCCTATCTGCTGATCTCCGCCCATCGGCCCGCTCAGCATGCCGGTGATTTCAAGCCCGGTTTCGCGGCTGATCAGTTTGCCGGTGGTGCCGGTGGCGAACAGTTCATGGGTTTCTAATTTAGCCAGATTGCGTTTAACCCAGTCCAGTAATTTGGTTTTATAGTGATCATGAGCCACAAGGGCGATTTTTTTATGCTTGGTCAGTACTCGGGTGGTCGATTCCATAACGCTCTCTTTTCCGGCGAATAAAATGTTATTCAATAACATAAGCGAAAAAAAGGGTTCCGCCAACAGGTGATTTTCAATTCAGTATGCTATAACTCAGATTGTTGCGCAGGATGATAAAAGAGGCTTCTATGAATGACACATTTCTGACCGGTATTCTTCGGCAGGTAAAAACAATCGCCGTGGCGGGGGCGAGTGATAAACCCGATCGCCCTGTTTATCATGTGATGGAGTATCTGCTGGGGCAGGGATACCGGGTGATTCCGGTGAATCCGAAACTGGCGGGAAAAACCCTGATCGGGCAGCTGGTGTATGCCACGCTTGCCGATATTCCGGAGCCGGTGGACATGGTGGATGTTTTCCGTAACGCGGATGCCGCGCCGGGTATTGCGCAGGAAGCGATTGCCATAAAAGCGAAAGTGCTGTGGCTGCAGCAGGGAATTATCAGCAGTGAGGCGAAAGCGCTGGCGGAAAACGCCGGGCTGCTGTTTGTTGAGGATCGCTGTCCGAAAATTGAGATCCCGCGTCTGGGGCTGGAAAAGTAAGTAAAAATAAAGCCCCGGCATGTGAGTGGCGGGGCTCTTCGTATGTTAATTGCGCAACCGGGGAGACTGTAACTGGTTGCGGATGGACTCAGCCAGTTCATCCATAGTGATGTTATCGGGGTGGTCTTCATCCATCTCATAGGTGATCTGGGCTTCTGCCAGATAGCTATGGATAGGCTCACCGTTATCGTCTTCCATCACGACGTGGTACCAGGGCGCAGAGCGCAGGTTCATATTGGATGCGATGTCGTCCTCTTCCGGCTGATCCAGTGAGTATTCAGCATCAATGTCGACAATCACGCCCAGGTAGCCAAGCAGCTTATGGCGAACTTGTTGTCCGATACCGAACTTACTTGAAATCATCATAATCACCTCCGAAGAAACTTTGCTCTGTTACTAATATGGGGGGTACTGATGACAGATTCAATCCCTTAACAGATTGTTGTTTCCTATCACTGCAATCAGCAACAGCTGACAATTTCAGGTTATCGGGGAGTGGGTAAAATTACAACCGGCGGACAGCGATACAGATTAAAATAGTGACATTTTCGGAAAAAGGAGCGACATAATGAAGATCGGACGACATTTTGCCGTATACGGACGCGTTCAGGGCGTTGGTTTCCGCTATCAAACGTTTTATTGGGCAAAACGTCATAATGTGACCGGTTTTGTCCGCAATCGTCAGGACGGCAGTGTGGAAATTGAAGCGTATGGCGATGAAAGTGTGCTGGAGGCGATGACTGCATGGCTGGAGGCGGGCGGGCCGCCGGGGGCAAAAGTGACAGATATTATCGCAACCCCCTGTGATTACAGGGAAGTTGCGGTATTCCGTGTCCGCCACGAATAAACAGCGGTCAGATACATTTCACCGGTTTCGGCAGACCGGCCAGTTTTGTTGCCTGTTTGGCCGGGCCTTTCGGAAACAGGCGGTACAGATAACGGCTGTTCCCGCGTTCTTCGCCATACTTCTGCGTGATGGCTTTCACCAGCATGCGGATAGCCGGTGAAGTATTAAATTCCAGATAAAAATCCCGCACAAAGCGGATAACTTCCCAGTGCTGTTCTGTCAGGGTGATTTCTTCCTGTTCAGCCAGCAGCGGCACCATTGCTTCCTGCCAGTCCTGCACATTGAGTAAATAGCCGTGGGGGTCAGTGGCGATTTCACGCCCTTCAAACACAAACATAATCTGAACCTGCTGAAAATGAGAATGAAAATGTAGCAAAAATCTGCCGCTACCCCAAGCATCAGAAGAAAGAAAGCGGTGATTATGATGATAAAATCAGCTAACACATTGAGAAATGACTAAATTTCCGGCATTTAAACTATCCGGGACTTTACAAGGCACAGTGAGGGGACTATAGTGCACGTCATTGCGGAGGGGTGGCCGAGCGGCTTAAGGCAGCGGTCTTGAAAACCGCCGACGGGAAACTGTCCGAGAGTTCGAATCTCTCCTCCTCCGCCATCTTCACTCCTGATAACATCTCCTGACGTTTTTCAATTCCTGATAAATCATTCCATACAGTAAAGTTATTTGCTCAGCTATCAGCTAAAACCTCACCAAACTGCACAGTATAAATTCAGTTAAAGTCAGATATAACAGGGTGCAGGGCGTGATATTATGATGGTGCCACTTCGCTCTGTCTGATTAGTTCCGTATTGGGGCACCGGAGTTTTATGTTTAACTTTTAACAATGTTAAAGGTTTAAAATATATTTTAGTTCTTTTATTTTTTCTTTTTGCGGCGACTGATGAATATCTGCACAGTAGCTTTTTTCGTATTCATCGATTAAATTTTCCACAGAGAGTCTTTTGTTCGGAACATCCATTTTTAAATCATCTCTTGCTTCCTGCTGTAAACGCATACTATCGTAACCGCTCATTTTAGGTATTTCATCACCAAAAACAGATGTTACTCCATTCATGCGAAAATTAACCTTCGCTTGTTGATCTCCGATTTCATCAACGGCAATCCTGCACTTCATATATTTTACGACTTTCGTTTCCTGAGTATCGCAGCCTTGTAATAAAATACATCCGATTGTAACGACAATAATACCGAAAATTTTCATCCCTCAGATACCCTTAATTTAATGGTAATAAAGTGTGATTTTCTCACAAAAAATTCTCCATGATAAATAAAAGGTTTCTCTGTTCCCTGAACCTAAACAGTTTTCTCAGATAATTTTCTTCAGGCGGACTGTCCACTCCGGCCGGAAGCTGACGTCGCCGCATTCAGCTGATTAGCACAATATTTTTTCCGGCAATATTTCCCTTCCCGTTTCGTCAAAAATGTCGATTATCGTTGTCTGACACATCAAAAAACCGATCCTTTATTGATTATAAAGCTATTTTTTACTGGCATGTAATATGCATAGATGACATTTCTTTTCTTACTCTTTTACTCCCTGGTCAGGGGAAAGGACGTCAAATGAATAAAGTCATATCTGTATGCCCGTATTGTGGCGCCGGTTGTAAACTGAATCTTTGTGTTGAAAACGGAAAAATAATCAAAGCAGAAGGTGCTGATGGTGTTACCAACCAGGGGCAGCTGTGTCTGAAAGGGTTATATGGCTGGGATTTTCTTAATGATAACAAGTTACTGACAGCCAGAATAAATCAGCCGATGATCCGCAGAGAAAAAGGCGCACCGTTTGAAGTTGTCAGCTGGCGGGAGGCGATTAATTATACCGCTCACCGGCTGAAACAGATCAAAGAAAAGTACGGTGCAAAATCCATTATGTGTACGGGCTCCTCACGCGGAACCGGCAATGAAACCAACTTTGTGATGCAGAAATTTGCCCGTGCAGTATTGGGTAACAACAATGTGGATTGCTGTGCCCGGGTGTGTCACGGCCCGTCAGTGGCCGGATTACAGGTGACATTGGGTAACGGGGCAATGAGCAATTCCATCGCGGATATTGAACACTCCGGTTGCCTGCTGGTATTCGGATATAACTGTGCTGATTCTCATCCTATTGTCGCCCGCCGGGTGATAAAAGCAAAAGAGAACGGGGCGGAAATTATTGTCTGCGACCCGAGAAAAATAGAAACAGCTAAAATTGCCACACAATACCTTCCTCTGCGGAACGGTACCAATATGGCGCTGGTTAATGCGTTCGCCTATACCTTAATTGATGAAAATCTGTATGACAAAAATTATGTCAGCCGGTTTACAGAGGGATTTGAGGAGTACAAAAAAGCCGTTCAGGATTACAGCCCTGAAGTGGTTCAGGATATTACCGGCATTCCGGCCTCACAAATCCGTCAGGCGATGAGAACCTATGCGCGTGCAAAAACCGCAACCATTATGTGGGGGATGGGGGTGACACAATTCGGGCAGGCGGTGGATGTCGTCAAAGGCCTTTCCGGACTGGCGTTATTAACCGGCAATCTGGGAAAACCCGGTGTGGGGGTTGCTCCGGTCAGAGGGCAGAATAATGTTCAGGGTGCCTGTGATATGGGCGTACTGCCTAATATGTTCCCCGGCTATCAGAATGTGACAGATGAAAATGTCAGACGTAAATTTGCGCAGGCATGGGGGATCCCGTATGAATCCCTTGACCCTGAGGCGGGCTACCGTATTACGGAAGTCCCGCATCTGGCCATTGAGGGAAAGGTAAAAGCCTATTACATCATGGGGGAGGATCCGCTGCAGACAGAAGCGGATTTACAACTCGTCCGCAATGGGTTTGATGCCCTGGAATTTGTGGTGGTGCAGGATATCTTTATGACCAAAACAGCGGAGCAGGCCGATGTTATTCTGCCGTCAACCAGCTGGGGTGAGCACGGCGGTATCTTTACCTGCGCGGACAGGGGCTTTCAGCGGTTTGAGAAAGCCATTGAACCACAGGGAAATGTAAAACGGGACTGGGAAATTATCAGTCTGCTGGCGACAGAGATGGGATACCCGATGTCTTATACTGACAACAAAGAGATTTGGGATGAACTCAGAGAACTGTGTCCGCTGTTTTACGGTGTCACCTATGAAAAACTGGAAGGGCTGGCACATATTCAGTGGCCGTGCCCGTCAGAAGATCATCCGGGGACACCATACCTCTATCAGAATAACGTCTTTGATACCCCGTCAGGCAAAGGGCTGCTGTTTGCCGCACCGTGGCGGAAGCCGGCGGAACTGCCGGATGATGAATATCCGCTGATCCTTTCCACTGTCCGTGAGGTCGGGCATTATTCATGCCGTTCTATGACCGGTAACTGTAAGGCGCTGGCATCCCTGGCTGACGAACCGGGATATGTGCAGATGCATCCGGAAACCGCAGGAAAGCTGGGAATTAAAGACCAGGATATTGTGTGGGTGGAGTCACGCAGAGGGAAAGTGATGTCCCGGTGCAGTATCAATGAAACGATTAATAAACCAGCAGTTTATATGACATATCAGTGGTGGATTGGTGCCTGTAATGAGCTGACACAGGATAATCTGGATCCGGTATCCAAAACACCGGAAACTAAATACTGTGCGGCGAGAGTGATCAGAATTGATGATCAGAAAGAGGCCGAAGCTCTCGTCAAAGAAAAGTATGCTGTCATGCGGAACCGGTTAATCGGTTTAGTTGAAACAGCAGAAAGCCAAATTCAATAAACGGAATACAATTAATACCATGTGACCACAGGGTGTTTTACAGCACTCTGTGGTTTTTTATACCGCATCATTACTGAATGAAACACAAAAAGTCGGCAGCCGCCGGATGCAGATGAGTCCCCAGTGATTACTGGTGTCATCATCAGCCGGAAAATGTCCCCCTGCCGGTTATCTCCGTCTGCACATAAAAACAATATTTCCGTTTTCTGTGATTTTTCTCAAATAATCAAAAAGATATTTCGCTAAGATAGCGCTCTTAAAGGAGCGATGTCTATGATAAGTTTATCTCATCTATCCGGTTTATTCTTAGGGGTATTACTGGGTTTTGTTATGCAGCGCGGCCGCTTTTGTTTAGCCGGTGGTTTGCGCGATCTCTATCTCTTCCGCGACAGCAGAATGCTGATTGCTATTCTGATTGTCATCTCTGTCCAGAGTATCGGACTCTTCATTTTTTCTTATTTCGGTATTGCAAAAATCCCCGGAGGCACATTTCCCTGGCTGGCAACACTGGCTGGCGGATTACTTTTTGGCATGGGGATGGCATTTGCCGGGTCCTGCTCAACCGGTGCTTATTACCGGGCTGCGGAAGGATTGGCAGGCAGCATTACAGCCGTCGGCGGTTTTATTATTGCCAGCTGGTTTATCCGTCAGTCTGCCGTAAAACAGGTCTTTTCTCCGGTTACCACACCGAAGCTGGATTCCCCGACTATCACACAATCACTGAATATCCCGCCGTATATCGCGATTATTGTTTTGGTGCTGCTGACGGTTTTTCTGGTGAATCGTCACCTGAATAAATACAAATCTGTTCACATCCCCAAAATGAAAGCCCGGAAAACCGGGGTCGCTCACCTGCTGTTTGAAGCCCGCTGGCATCCGTTTGTTTCTGCCCTGATTATTGGTGTCATTGCTCTGCTTGCCTGGCCTTCAAGCCTGGCGGACGGACGTGTCGGGGGGTTAGGGATCAGCGGCCCGAGCGCACAATTATTTTCACTGGTGACGGCCGGCGACCTGAAATTCTTTAACTGGGCGGGTTATCTGCTGATCGGGATTTTTGCCGGGGCGTTTATCGCCGCAAAAGGCAGCCGGGAATTTCGTTTCCGCAACCCGGGTTTTCCCGTGATGATAAAAAGCCTGACCGGCGGATTACTCATGGGCATCGGCAGCGGCCTGGCAGGCGGCTGTATGCTGGGAAATACCTTAGTTAATACGGCCTGGTTCTCCTGGCAGGGCTGGGCGTTTATTCCCTGCATTATCGCCGGCAGCTGGATTGTCAGTTATTTTACGATCATACGTCCTCAGAAAATAAAGTAATAAGGTGAAACTATGAATACGCTGGAATTAGATACCCGCGGGCACCTGTGCCCCTTTCCGTTAATTGAAGCAAAAAAAGCCATTGAAACATTAGCGACCGGTGATGTACTGGTCATCAAATACGATTGCGCTCAGGCAACGGAAAATATTCCGCGCTGGGCGGCAGAAGCCGGCCATGAAGTTACTGATTTTGAACAAATCGGTGATGCGCAATGGCGGATGGAAATTAAAAAAGGGTAACGAAATGATGGCGGTCTGTATGCTTCTGCGTACCATTTTGTTGATATCACCGTAATTGATACATCTTTGTGTATAGTAATGCGTACAGGATGACGATCCTGATTAAGTCATTTATTGAAAGCATCAATACACCAATTCCGGATAAATCTGACAGCTCTGAAATGTCATTTAATGAATGTAAATCAATAGCGAAGACAGTCATCTCTGATTTCAGTAACGCTTACCCGACAGTGATTGACGTTGATAGCAGCACGCATTTTAAAGTAAGAATCGGGTCAATAAATGAGGTGTTTACCCCGGAGTGTGTTAATGATGAGAAGCGGGTTTACAGGGCTAAATACAAACCCAAAAACGTGCTTTCTTCATCATGACCTCTGCTGTTTTCAGGGCAGGAAATCTGATTATAGTTGTTCCGTTTCAGAGGACGTGGACAACTTCCTGTCAGATTGATTATTTAAAAAACAGCATAATATTGTGCTTTTATCCATCAATGTTGTACACGACAGAATGAAAAATCCGACAGGTTTGTATAATTTTTCGGAATGATATTTTTATTGTTATAATTCATTGCATTACGCGATATTTGCATTTGGTTAAATATTTATTTTTCTGATCATAAGGGGAATGGTTGTTTTCTCTATTCTTTACAGCGTATTAGCGAGATATGTTAAAAAACATGGTTGTTTGTCATTTTTTTGATCTGACATATTTCACTGCATCAACCGGTCATTGTTGTTATTTCAGGTCATATATCCTGTTTTTGCAACGATTTTAACTTAAGTGACAGATCCTGTGAGATACAGCCCTTCCTCTGGTCTTTACTTATCCGTAAGTGAAATTTATGCTTTAAACATTATCACCATGCGCACTGGCTGATGACGAAGTCACTCGTCCGGTAACGATTTGTTACCTGTTAATAAATAAGGAATTTTATCATGCCAACTCCATGCTATATCTCCATCGAAGGTAAAACCCAGGGCAATATCACTGCCGGTGCGTTTACCGCTGAATCCGTCGGTAACATCTATGTGCAGGGTCATGAAGATGAGATGCTGGTGCAGCAGTTTGACCATATCGTTACCGTCCCGACTGATCCGCAGTCCGGTCAGCCATCCGGCCAGCGTGCGCATCGTCCGTTCAAATTTACCGTTGCGCTGAACAAAGCGGTTCCGCTGCTGTACAACGCCCTGGCTGCCGGTGAAATGCTGCCGAAAGTTCAGCTGAAATGGTACCGCACCTCAGTTGAAGGGAAGCAGGAGCATTTCTTCACTACCTCGCTGGAAGATGCGACTATCGTGAATATCGACTGCAAAATGCCGCACTGCCAGGATCCGGCCAAATCGGATTACACCCAACTGATCGAAGTGTCACTCTCTTACCGTAAAATCGACTGGGAACATACCGTTGCAGGCACCTCCGGTGCTGACGACTGGCGTGCACCAATCGAAGCGTAATGTGCTCACTGACACCACAAATTCCTGCGGGGGTTTGTGGTGTTCCTGCTTTCCCGCAGTGATCCTCCGCATTCCGGCGGGTCACCCGCCTGATCAGTTCCGGAGCTGGTATGTTTGCTGAAGATCCCAAAAAGAAGGCGGCAGATATCGCCGCACTGAAAGACTCTCTTGTTCAACAGGCAGCTCCGCCGGTGCAGTCAGCGGCATCGCTGCTCTCAGGCTATTCACCTTCCGGACTGGTATTTACCTGTAAAATCGGCCGGTTACCGGAGCAGACCTTTCAGGTCACCGAATTCTCACTCAGTGAATCCCTTTCTTCGCTGTTTTCACTGACCATCAGCGCGGTCAGCCTGCTGCCGTCAATCACATTTGAAGAACATTTAGGCTCCGCCGCCTCACTGACCGTGACCCGTGACGGCGTTAAAGTCCGTACCGTGCAGGGACTGCTGGCTTCTGCCGAACAGGGCAACACCGACGGCAACAAAACCTGGTATCACTTTCTGATCCGCCCTGAAATGTGGATTATGACGCTGAATCAGGACAGCCGTATTTTCCAGAAACAATCTGTTCCGGAAGTGCTGGCAACATTGCTTAATGAAGCTCACGTCAAAAATGACCTGAAATTTTATCAGGAAGAGTTGCATCAGAAGCGGGATTACATCACTCAGAAGCGCGAATCCGCCTATGATTTCTGGTGTCGCGTGGCCTTTGAGGAAGGAATTAACTTCTGGTTCGAAGAAGGCCCGAAACTGTTTTACAGCGACAATCACCTTGGCATGACCGCCGGTATCAACCTGACCTATAACCCGCAGGCGGATACCGATATCAGTGACAGCACCGCGTTTTCATGGCGCTACGCCGAACAACTGTGCGGCGATATTCAGATCCACAAAGATTACAACCCGCAGAATCCGTCCTATCCGCTGCAACACCAGATAACAGGTGAAGTGCATCAGCAGCACAGCACCTTTGAAAGCTACGGGCGTTTTCAGCAGGATGTGCCGGGGCAACCTTTTACTCAACTGCGCTACGAACAATCTCAGAATCAGCGCCAGACCGGTACCGCAGGTACTAACTGCTTTGCGCTGATGCCGGGCAAGATTTTTACCCTGAAAAATCACCCGTCTGACAGCATGAATAAGGCCTGGCAGGTGATTATGGTGAATCATCACGGTATCCAGCCGCTGGCGGATAACAGTGGCGGAGAAGGAACCAAATTCAGTAACACCGTTCAGTTTATCCCCGGTACGCAGGAATGGCGGCCACCGTTCCGCTATAAACCGACAGCTGACGGCGATGAACTGGCAACGGTTGCCGGGCCGCCGGGTGAGGAAATCTATACCAATTCAGAAGGCGCTGTCACGGTCCGGTTCCACTGGGACAGACGCGGCAGGCCTGATCACAGCGCCTCCTGCTGGATCCGCGTAGCTCACGGCTGGAACGGTGATGGTTTTGGTTTTATGTCAATCCCGCGTATCGGCCAGGAAGTGATTGTGTCGTACCTTAACGGGGATATTGACCGCCCGATCATCACCGGCTGCACGTATAACGGACGCAACCGCCCGCCGCTGGAGTTACCGAAAGAAAAAACCCGCACCACCTTCCGGACCAAAACTCACAAAGGGGACGGATTTAATGAGCTGCGGTTTGAGGATGAAGGCGGGCGTGAAGAAATTTATCTGCATGCTCAGCGGGATAATAATATCCACATTAACCACAATAAAACTCAGCATGTCGGGCATGACGAGATGCATACCGTTGTCAATGACCGCAAACATGAAGTATGTCATGACGAATTTATTCATGTTGTAAATGAGCAGACACTGGAAATCGGTGTTAATCAGTTTGAGCACATCGGCAAAGATCGTATCACCCGTATTGATAACAGCCGGAAGGAAGTGATCCATGCCAGTCACTTCCAGGAAGTGGGCGAAAATAAGCAGTGTGATGTACAGAATGACTACAAATTAACCGCTGCAGGCGGCATTCATACACACACAAAGGTGCATACACTGCAGGCGAGCGAAACCGTTATTATTAAAGGAAAAGCGGGCTCCATTCAGCTGGATGCGCAGGGAGTCACGATCACCGGCAATATTACGCTGAAAGGTAATGTATCAATCACGGGGGGCGCTCCTGATTCTGTTGCTTTATTGGATGCTGCCGTTAATGAAGGACTGCCGCTGGCGGAAGACTGCAGGGCCAAAGCCATGAAGAAAGAGGTGTCCTGATGCCGGTTTCATATGAGGATATTTTCCGGAATTTCTGGGTGGCACCGTGCCGTTACACCCGGGATAACACGCAGTACAGTGGTATGATGACGGTTGTGGGATCCGGTAAAGATCAGGCTGTCGGGAATATGCGCCGTTATTTTTCAGCATATCCGGAACATTACAGTGCTGCTCAGTATGACACGCTGATCCCGTTAATTGCGTATACAGAAGAGAGCCGGCAGCCGGAATTACCCTTACTGCGGCGGGTTCTCCGTCAGCATAGTGATGGTATTCCGGCAGTATTGACCGATGAACATAACCTGACCAGTCCTTTGCCGTCTGAAAAAGGCGATATTCACTATCAGCCTGGTCAGCCGGAATTTATCACCGATACCTCTCTTTTTGCGGTGCTTGACAGTGGTGAATATCATCGTCAGACCGGACAGCATCTTGTTCCGGTACTGCACGGGATACATCTGCCGTGGCAGTCGCTGTATCAGGGCGAAACCCAGGACAGCCTTGAAGACCGTGCGCCTTATCTGGTGCAAATCCACGCTGACCGTGCGGGGGAGCAGTTTCTTGCGCATTGCCTGAATCTGCCGGATAAAGCGGCTGCCGGTTTTTTTATCAGCAGCAGCCGATCGTTTACGGAAATGCACCGGCAACTGCGTAAAATGACGTATCTGCGCAATCAGGCCACAGACAGCTGGAATTTTTTCCGGTTTTATGATGTCCGCCATTTTATTCCCTTTATCGAATCGCTGACGAACGGGCAGTTACTCAATATTGCCGGTGGCGTGACCGCATTTACAGGCTACAGCCCGCAATACCCTGATGGCGTAAGGATCACGTTTTCGCCTGAATATTCAGCGGATGCCGGGCGGCGTGAAGCGTTGTTTATCAATGAACGGCTCTGCCGGCATTACGCCCGGCTGACGCTGATGAGCACGCTGGTAAAGACACGGCAACTTATTGAGCAAAATGAGGCCGTACCGGCGACGGAAAAGAACCGTGATGAAAAAGTATCAGAACAGTATTTCATCCGTGAAGCCAACCTGAGCTTTCTGGCGGGAACGACCCGGATGCAGGCCTTAATGTACCGGTTATCCGCCCGTTATCTGTGCCGTCACGATATATCACTCTGGAAAACAGCCTGTGAGCACGCCATGCCTTATCAGCACAATCAGGTGTTATTCAACTATCATTGCTATGCTTTTTGTCTGCAGACACAGGGAGTCCCCGCATGACCGGAAATGTGAATTCTGACGTTTCAACCCCGGAAGAAAAACACCTGCGTAACATGGTGGAGTCGGTCAACAAGGCCGCTCCCCGGAACCTGCCGGCGGACGCAGTGGTCTGCCCGTGTGAGAATGAACACCGCCCGGTCTATCCGGTACGGTATGCGTACTCAAATTTATTTGGTGATGAAAATGCCCGGGCGACTGTGCCTCCCTCTGTTTCAGCATTGATGACGGCATCCTCAATGGCGGAGACAAAGGGATTTTCTGTCAGATTACTGCGTCCCGGATGGGTTTATGTTTTTGAGGAAGGACAATTTCCGACCCGGGTAAATACGAAAGGGCAGTTGCTGATTTTTAAACACATCGTCCGGTATTATGATGACGGATATGCTTATACGGATGATGATATAACGCCGGAAGCACAAACTGCGAAAGAGGCCGGTGACGCAGAAGAAGGGTTTATTCCTTATCTGCGTTGCGCTTCAGACAAAACATTGCAGGAACAATCCTGTCAGTATCCTTATCTGCCGATAAAAAAAGATGTCATAAATGCACTGTTCCTGTTCAGTGATGTCCCTTTATCTGATTATGTATTAAATAAAATTGAGACAGATGAATCTTACCGGCACGCATTTATGCAAAAAATCAATGTGGTTGATTTCAGCAGCAATCCGCATGCACTTGAACTCAACGAAGAGCACATTGAACACCTTGTTGAAGAGTATAAAGCAGAATCAGAACAGTTTTCGGTATTTACCGAACACACAAAAGCGATTGGTCATTCACTACCGAAAGAGTATTTTTCATATATTGCAACACTTGGCAGCGCAACAAAAACAACAGACAGTCTGTTAAATCAGGTGGAACAACTCCTGGATTATGAAGAAAAAAGCTGTCTGGCTGTGCTTTATGATCCGGTCGGTTGTCAGAAGGATATCTTATCGCTTTATACTTTTGTAACCACCGCATATGCCATGTTTCAGAACCACTGGGAGTATCCCAACAAAATTGGCCGCCATCTTTCGTCATTGGAAACACAATTTAAAAGTGGCGATATGAAAAATACTGAACAAGGCCAAAAATTACTGGAGAAATTCAATAAACATATCGATGTGGAGGGATGGAAAACATACTGGCCGCAAATTGATGCGGGTTATCGGGAGTTTGAAACCTTACAGAGTAATATTATTCAGCTTTACAGTAATTTTTTGACGAATCCGGATGTTTCACAAAGGAACGGCGGGATTAAACACTATATTGACCATGCTTTTTTAATTAAAGAGCAATACATGAAAGGGGATTTTTGGCATCGCGAATTTTTTGATGAGCTTATTACTTATTGTGAATTACATGGTTTTCTTTTTACGCCGTTAAACAGTTCGCCTTCCGGCCGTAAAGCACTCGATTTACTGTTTTCTGTAGATGTAAAAGAAGGAAGTGTCTGGAAAACATTTATCAGAAATTTACTGAGTGTGCTGAATGAAGATGAAATAAAAAATAAAACACTGACCGAATTTAAAAAGCGGGTACTGCCGGCATTGCGTTCCGCTGCTATGATTTGCTGGGATGCACTGGGTTATGCTTATGCTGAAGTTCATTCCCGGCTTGGTGAGGCAAAAAATCAGGTTCGCCATATCAGTAAGGCTGGTCTGGATTTTCTTGCCCGTAAAGTGTTACCTGCATTTTTATCTTATTACGGTGTCGAACTGAGCTTTGATGAATTAGAATATCTGAGTGCTGAAAAATTCCGTAAATGGATGAATTCACTGAACAGTACACTTCAGCCATTCAAATCGACAGCTAAAAAAATGAGGAAAATGTTTGACTGGGATAAACGGTTGCAGTCTGCAGGACTACAAAAAGTCATCGCGACAGCAAAGTTTAAATTAAAAAGCAGTTATTATGCATCCGGATTACCCGTGGATAAACATTCATTAATGATGCATATTAAATTTGGCTCTGATGTTTATACACTCATCAGTAGTGTTATTGAATTAAGTACTGTTTCCCGTACCAAAGAATTTGAACTCAATACGCCATTACATGCAGCTGCTGTCAGTATTTTCCGGATTCAGATAGTATCACATATATTAAATACAGCAGATTCAGTAATCGGAATACGCAAAGCAGCGGGTATATATGCCGGAACTGTTACCTTTCCGCCTCTTCAGCGGTTACTCACACAAATAAAGCTCCCGGAAGTACAAACTAAGTGGGGTAAAGCCGGGCTGAAAGGGCTGGGATATACTGTGGCGTTTATCGGGTTTGCATTACCGGTTGCAGAAGCATCGTCAGAGTTTATGAACAGTAACTATATTACCGGTTCAGCTAAAGTGACAGAAGCTGTTGGTTCATTAGCTTTTTCTGTCGGATTGGCAGGAGCGGGAATAACGGAGGCGGGCGGTGCCGTCACAGCCTTTATTAGTCTTTTCGCCTGGGAGTTGGTTATTGCTGGTGTGGTACTGATGGGAATCGGAACAGCCATTTATCTCTGGTTTAAAACGGATGATTTTGAAGAATTACTGAAGCAATGCTTTTGGGGTAATGGTGATAAGTATTTTGCCGGGGGATATGAAAAATCTGATAATGAAGATATATCCAGGGATGCTGATAAAAGTGTACAATTGAAAAAGTTTATAGTATTTTTTGATGATTACTTAAATTTTTATCAGGTTGAATTGCAAGAGTTTAATAATTTATTCTTTTCTCCTCAGCTTGATATTAATGCAATCCCTAAATTTAATGTTCCCCGTGATGAAATTTATTACGGTGGCGTGCATTATATTATCCAGTATCAATTTAAATTATCTAATTTTCAGTGTGGTATTTCTGATATTGAATATCAGTTAGTTGAAAAGAAAGCCTTATATACGTATCCGTCAGGTATGCCAGCAGAAAGGGTACCTGAGCTCGGTAATGTGGTTGTAACACATCGCGGAATTGAATATCTGGCCTCTCAGAAGGAAAGATTTAACGCTGCATTTGAATCAGCACTGCAATGTGCTTTGGAAAAAGCATTGGAAAATATTGAAGCTGCACAAAAATCAAAGTCCTATAATGGTAATTTTGAACTGAAATTTGAAGTGGATGCCGGTATTTTTGCCGGAGACCCGTCAGGGAAAGCCATTCCTTCAGTTTACTGGTATTATCTGGTGGATCGGATTAACGGAGATATCGCTCCGTTGCGTTACCGGGATAATAATCCGGATGATAAAATTCATGGTTGTATTGACGGAGGGGGAACCGAATGACCAGTTTATATACCGCAACAAAACATCCGGAACAACTGGAGACAACCCTGTTAACCGGGGAAAGTCATCGGTATGATGATCCTTTAGAGCCCCAAAAACTGGTTTTTTTGGCTGCCGTAAATGAACAGCGTTGTGTGATTAATTCACCACAACGTAACAGCCAATTAACTAACACCATACCTTTTTTTATAGCCATACTGATTATGGCTTGTTATACATTATTCAGCTTTACTGATAATCATCTTGCAAAGAAAGCATCGATGGAAAGGATGTCTAAATATTTACAAGAGCAATATAATTATTTATCTGAGGATGAAAAAATAAACGATAAAGCTATTGTTCTTTACTCTCCTTTTTTTTATAAGGAAAAAATAAGCTGGTTGGAATATATAAAGGCTTACGATTCTGGGAGATATTATATTAATGGACAGTATGAAAAATATCTTGTGATTGGCTGGCTTATTTTATTTCCGGGAGCGCTATGGTTGTTTGGTTATCTGGCCTTTTTTACGCCACCGGTTTATTTAACAGCAGACAGAAAACGGGGGATCCTGTATAGCCATGGCAGGGGAAAAGTGCATGTCACCCGTTATGAAGAGGCACAAATCGGGTTAGCCGGTAAAATGCCGGCTATCAAGCTGTATGGGATTGATGAAAAATCCGGTGAACTGAAAACGATGATATTCCGGCCGAATGTTTCCCACTATTCTGCGTTTCTGACCAGCACTGACAGCGAGAACCACCGCTTTATTACGTTCCTGAATGCCTATATGCAACAAGGCCGGGATGCTGTCTCACCCGTGGATTATCAGGCGCGTAATCCGCTATTCTGCTTTGCCAAAAACCCGCTCCCGGATAATTTTGAACAGCAGGTTGCACAGATTCTGGCAGAATTGGATAAAAGGAAGCAACGTAATGCGCAGTCAGATTAACGGCCGTAAAATCATTTTAAAAAATGATACCACCAATACCGGAGGAACCGTTCTCAGAGGTTCCTCTGCCGCCAGACAAAGGCAGGAAATTGCCTGTCTGGGCGATCCGGTGTATTGCCCGTCGTGTGATCAAACGGGGACTATAGCTGAAGGTGACGGTTTAATGAAAATCAAGGGAATACCGGTTGCTCTGGAGGGACATAAAGTGACGTGCGGGTGTTCCGGCGGATGTGTGCTTGTTGCGGCAGATTAAATTTTTTATCGGATATCACAGGGAGGGAACCGAATGACCAGTTTATATACCGCAACAAAACATCCGGAACAACTGGAGACAACCCTGTTAACCGGGGAAAGTCATCGGTATGATGATCCTTTAGAGCCCCAAAAACTGGTTTTTTTGGCTGCCGTAAATGAACAGCGTTGTGTGATTAATTCACCACAACGTAACAGCCAATTAACTAACACCATACCTTTTTTTATAGCCATACTGATTATGGCTTGTTATACCTTGTTTGTTTTTTTTAATAATCATCTTGAAAATAAATCATCAATTGAAATGATGGCTAAACATGTAGAAGAAAAATATAGTAACGAGAGATATCAAAATGCTCTATCTTTAAAGTTAATAGAATTATATAAACCTTATTTTGGTAAGGATAAAATTAGCATATTTGAATACGCAGAGGCATATAATTCAGGTGACTTTGTTATCAATGGACAATATGGTAAATACCTTGTCATTGGCTGGCTTATTTTATTCCCGGGAGCGCTATGGTTGTTTGGTTATCTGGCATTTTTTACGCCACCGGTTTATTTAACAGCAGACAGAAAGCGGGGTTTCCTGTATAGCCATGGCAGGGGGAAAGTGCATGTCACCCGTTATGAAGAGGCACAAATCGGGTTAGCCGGTAAAATGCCGGCTATCAAGCTGTATGGGATTGATGAAAAATCCGGTGAACTGAAAACGATGATATTCCGGCCGAATGTTTCCCACTATTCTGCGTTTCTGACCAGCACTGACAGCGAAAACCAACGCTTTATTACGTTCCTGAATACCTATATGCAACAAGGCCGGGATGCGGTCTCACCCGTGGATTATCAGGCGCGAAAACCTTTCCTGTCATTTGGTAAAAATCCGCTCCCCGAAGACTTTGAACAGCAGGTTGCACAGATTCTGGCAGAATTGGATAAAAGGAAGCAACGTGACGCGCAGTCAGATTAATACCCATAACCGGAGGTACAGTGCTGACAGACTTCCGTCAAAAAGCCACCCGTATTAACAGATGGCTTTCCCGCAATACTTTCTTATTCCTGTAATCCCGCCTGAATAGCCGTAAACAGATATTGTCCGATTTCCGGTGTCATCCAGGTGCCTTTGGATATAGCCGGTTCTTCCCGGTAAACCCGGCGGACAATCTCCTGTAATTCCGGGTCACCGCCGGTAAACGTGTTAAACATCACAAGCCAGGCTTGCGCCAGTTTTCTGACTGCCGGTGATGCCGGGTCTTCTCCCGATTTCATGGCAGTATACAGTCCGGCGATTAAGTCCGGCCAGACAGCGCCGGCACGGAAATAATGCTGCTGCATAAAGGCAAACTGCTGCGGGGTGACATGGGGCTTAAACAGAGAAAGCTGATATTCACTGAAGCTTTCCGCGACAAATTCTATCATCTGCTCTGTAATACCGGATGATGCGGCAAATTCATTATCTGACAGATGCATTTTATTTAACCGGCAGAAGAAATCCGGATTACCGCCGGTGTCCTGCTCCAGTGCCGCCATCCAGCGGGCGGCGAGCTGCTGTGCCTGCGGGGATGTCGGTTTCACGCCTTGTGCGGTCAGCGATTTCACTTCTGCAACCCGCTCCTGCCATTGCGCACTTTTTAACGTGTGGCCGGTATATAACGGCATTTGTTCCAGCTCATTATGAGTAAAATATTTATCGTACACAGACATCATCTCCAAAACAGAAAAGCAGTCATTCAGGGAGAGTGTTTCTCCGGCGTGCATCTGCTGACAAAGTGTATCGAGCCGGTAACGCAGTGCCGCCATTTCCTGCATCTGCACTGTTAATACACTGACTCTCTCTTTCAGCAGATTCGCCATATCCCCGCCGTGACCATCGAGTATTTTACCGGTGTCCTTTAGTTTGACGCCTATCTGCCGCAATATCTGAATCCGGGTAAGGCGTTCGATACTGTCAGCATTATAGAGGCGGTAACCGGCACCGGTCCGGCTTACAGGCTGTAATAAACCTATCTCTTCATAATGATGAAGTGTGCGGACAGTCAGTCCGGTCTTCTCAGCAATTTCACCAACCTGAAGTAACATATTTTCCTCCTGTAATGCGGCTCAGACTGCGGCCTTACGTAACGTAAGAGTCAATACCCGGTTTTTATTTTATTGCGTCTGTTTTGCAGACGGGTACACGTACAGTATTGTACCGGTTCCGTATAATAATGAGATTCAAATAAAAAAAGCAGGAGTGATCTTTGGTTACCGGACCTTTTATTAACGCCGCCGCAGTGCTGATTGGCGGAATTGCCGGGGCAGGGCTGAGCCACCGGCTGCCGGAACGTATCCGGACATCGATGCCCTCCGTATTCGGACTGGCCTCACTCGCGATCGGGGTGTTGCTGATTATAAAATGTGCCAATATGCCGGTGATGGTGTTGTCAGTGCTGCTGGGGGCGGTCATCGGTGAACTGTGTTGCCTGGAAAATAAAATTAATGCGGTGGCCGGTAAAATAAAAACCCGGCTTCCGGCACGGGGCGGGGCACAGGAAAGTTTTATCGAAAACTATGTGGTGCTGATATTCCTGTTCTGTGTCAGCGGTACCGGGATTTTCGGGGCGATGCATGAAGGCATGACCGGTGATCCGACCGTTTTGCTGACCAAGGCTTTTATGGATTTTTTCACCGCGATGATATTTGCCTGCTCACTGGGTATTGCGGTGTCGGTTATTGCCGCACCGATGCTGATTATTCAGCTGGCACTGGCGGGCAGCGGTGCGTTATTAATGCCGTTTACCACCCCGGCCATGATGGCGGATTTTACTGCGGCGGCGGGGTATTATTAATCGCGACCGGGCTTCGGATCTGCGGTATTAAAATGTTTGCGGTGATTAACCTGCTTCCGGCACTGGTGCTGGTGATGCCGCTGTCACTGCTCTGGTCATCTTTCTGAATTATGATGTAAATCAGCCGGATAGATACAGCAGACAGCGGCAGTCTGTCATGCGGGGTTATTTTTTGGTTATTGATCCCGCAAAACAGCATCCGGCTGAATAAATTATCCGGAAATACAGGATTAGCTGTTGTTATCTGCTTTATTTGAACCACTTCAAAAAATTCAATTACTTCTGAAATCACAGGGTTATAATCCGGAAAACCGATTCAGTTACTTTCCGTATTCATTCCATGGATGTCATCAGTATTATCATTTCAGCGGGTAAATCCTCCGTTGATGTCGCGCTTTATACCTTATTACCGATTATGGTCGTGATGCTGATCATAATGAAATACCTTTCTGTCAGAGGCGTGCTGGATGTGATAGTCCGCTGGCTGGCACCTTTACTTAAACCGTTCGGCTTAACCGGGATGAGTGCATTCGCGCTGATCCAGATAAATTTTGTCAGTTTTGCCGCACCGCTGGCAACACTCGCGATTATGGATAAGCGGGGTGTCTCTGATCGCCATATGGCCGCCACCCTGGCGATGTGTTTTGCCATGGGGCAGGGAAATGTGTTTTATCCGCTGATGCCGTTTGGGCTGCACTGGACAACCTCCATTATTATCTCGGTTGCCGGGGGATTGTGTGCGGCAGCTTTTACCTGGTATGTCACCGGCCGCCGGTTATCCGCAACAGAGACCGCAAGCTCAGAGCCGCTGCCGGATGCGGAGCAGAATAATCAGGGGATTTTGTCAGTTATCAACAGCGCGGGGGCGGATGCTATCCGTCTGGCACTCGGGGCTATCCCGATGCTTATCCTGTCATTATCCATTGTCGGATTAATGCAGGCCGCCGGGGTGATTGAATGGCTGCACCATATTCTGATGCCGGTACTGAATTTTATGCATATTCCGGACAGTTTTGTACTGCCTGCCCTGGTGAAATGTGTGGCCGGGGGTACCGCCTATTTCGGGGTAATTTCTGACCTGGTACAGCAGGGCGCGGTAACCGCCAATCAGATTAATGCGTCTGCCGGTTTACTCATCCAGACATTTGATTTACCGGGGATCGGCATTTTTCTCGGCATCAGTTCGCGGTTTGTCCGCTTATTCCGTTATGTGATCCCGGCAGCACTGATCGGTATTCTCATCCGCACGGTTTTGCATATAGTATTATTTTAAGCCGCAGGAGATAAGTGATGGATATTCGTGAAGATGAAACCAGTTTTTATATTCTGTCTGAGGACGGCAAAAGCCGGATAGCGGAAATCACCTTTGTATATACCGGGGATAATCTGGCGATTATTGACCATACTATGGTGGATGACAGTCTGCGCGGGCAGAAAGTCGGTAATAAGCTGGTTGCGGCGGTGGTTGAGAAAATGCGTCGTGAACAGCGGAAAATTATTCCGCTCTGTCCGTTTGCCAAAAGCGTGTTTGATAAAACCCGTGAGTATGACGATATCCGTCACGCCGGATAATGCACAATACCGGAGGGGAAACCGGTTTTCCCCTCACGGTACAGACAGAGCAGTTACCATCCGCAGATATTGGTTTCTTCATCCATATCGTAGCCGCGGATAATATTAATCAGATCCTTGACGATTTGCGCCGCGTTTTCAGCACCGGCTAATTCAGCCGCAGAATCCACGTCTTTATCCACTGACACACCATTATTTTTATTGGTCATGGTGACCATCAGTGCCGCATCATTAATCTTTTCTTTGCCGTCTAATTCACTGACCAGCAACGCGATTTCTTCCGCTGCAATCTCAGGGATATATAACTTTTTCGGATTCAGAAAGAGTTTCTCCGCTTTCAGGCCGTTACTTTCATTTATCAGCTCTAATAAAAAGCCTTTGTTTTCGTCGTTCATGATTGTGTTACTCCTCGGTCAGGATCTCTGGGGCGACATAAAAATCGACATTGAACACCGTATCGTCAGTAACCGCTTCTATCCGGTGCCAGGTTTCCGGCGGAAAGACACCGAACTGCCCGGCTTGGATTACCAGGGTGTCTGTTGGTTCAGGGCTGGTTTCATCTGCATAGGAATAGTAAACAATCGTGCCCTGCATAACAGACAGTTTAGGATAAACGCCCTGACGGGTGCCTTTATCCAGATGTCTTTGCCAGATAGATTTTGGTGCGGTTTCTTTGGTCCAGAGCGGGGTGCTCCGGACATGAATGTAGTTAGTCGGAATGATGATGCGTTCCATCTGTGTTCTCCTGAAGTTAAACACATGATTAAGACTCAATCTTAAAATACTTTTCAAAATTTAAAAAGTATTTTAGATGCAACTTCAGAGGAAACAGCACGATTTACCTGCCGGCAGAAGAGCAGCCGGGAGGTATACAATGCATGATAATTAACCTTCGTTATATTGTGGTTATTTGGTGGTTTGCTTATTAATTGCGGTACTGTCGGAATGAAAGTAGTGAGGGATATATGGGCAGATATCATTTATAGAGCCTAATTATTATTCGTCTCGAAATAATATAACAGGTATTATTTAATTAACTTAACGCAATTAATAACATTAAAATGAAAGAAATGGTTTCTTAATGAAACTTATTTTCAATTAAACTGGTTTTTTTATTTACAGAAAACAGATATATCTACTCAATAATTAAACCTGTCTGAATAAAATAACAACAATTAAGTGTGTAATCACATATTATGAATAAACAAGATTTATAAACCAGCGTAAATAATATTTTGTGTTGAGTATTCATTTCGACGTGGTTTTATTTATCTAATTTCAATCATGTGAAGACGAAATTGAAGTAATTCGTTATTAATCGCCTGTTTTTAAGATATAAAATCTGACATAGATAAATTTTACGAAATTAACACATGTAACCAAATGTTTCATTTTAATGACAACTCTTGTTTTTTAACTATATGATATATAAGAAATAACTTTATTTTTATTGATTTTGTATAATTATCAGTAATTGGATTAATACAAATCAATAGATAAAACCTATCATTGGTGAACATTAAAGGCGTAAATAACGATTGGATTAACGTATTTGAATCTCAGTATTATTAGTCGCAAGTAAATAAATTAAGAGCATCACTGCATTTACTACAATTAGTATTTATAAAATTTATATTCTGTAAAAGCATAAGGTATATTTATGCAATCACTAGATACTGTGCGATTTTTTGTCGAATATGACGCCAATAAGTATTTGGGAGCCTTGTTACGTCTGAGAAGAAAAGAACTGGGCATAAGTGGTCAGGAATTATCCGGAATGCTGAATATCAGTCAGCAGCAAATATCCCGTTATGAGAATGGATTAACTAATTTCAATATCGTTATCCTTTTCCGGTTTTTTTCCTCATTAGGAATGACGTCAGAAGAGGTCGTCAGAATCTTTAAAGAACTGGGACTGTTCTATTCTGATTTAAATATGAGTCAATATCAGAAATTAAGAATAAAGGAGGGAAGCTGATAATATTAAAAAACATGGAGTAAATGGGTTTTTTACAGGAAAAACTCACCTGTCTGTCGCAAATAATAATATTTTAACATCAAATAAAATTAACAATGAGGATTAAAGCGTATGTTGAATAAACAACGTTTAGTTATGTCTGTGGTTGCTCTCGCCGTATTATCCGCAAGTCAGTTAAGTATGGCAGCAACAACCGTTACCGGTGGTACTGTTCACTTTACCGGACGAATTGTGAATGCCGCGTGTGCTGTCAGTGCTGACTCTACTGATCAGACGGTCAATATGGGGCAGTACCGCACAGCATTCTTTAATGCCAAAGGGAAAAAATCCGGTGATGTACCGTTTTCTATTAAATTAGAAGACTGTGATACCAGTGTATCCACCAAGGCATCCGTTTCATTCTCCGGATTATCGTCCGCAGATGACCCGACTGCATTGCAGACCAGCAATATCAGCGGGGGTTCAGCCGGTGCGGCGAAAGGTGTCGGTATTCAGATTGCTGATCACCTGGGGAAAGTGGTGAAACCGGATGGTTCTGTTTTTTCAACCGCACAGAACTTAGTGGATGGCGTGAACGTTCTGAATTTCTCCGCAAATTATATTTCAACTCAAGCCACGGTAACTCCGGGCGGCGCGGATGCGGATGCCACTTTTACAATGCAGTATCAATAAAGTCGCCTTTTATTGCCGAACCCGTTAGCGCGTTATCAGTGGCCCGGGTGACCGGGTCACTGTTTGCCGATTGGAGTAAAAAATGCATAAATTAATCAGCACGGTATTTTTGTTGTGCGGTATTTCTGCCGGTGCTTATGCCGGAAATAAAACGCATACCATTATTGACGGGGGTATGGTGCATTTAAGAGGCGGGCTGGTGGAAGCCGGATGTACCCTTTCAACAAACAGTGAAAATGATGTTATTGATATGGGGGAATTCAGAACAAATCAGTTTAAGGGAACCGGCAGTTATTCAGACAATATTCCGTTTAAGCTGGTAATAACCAATTGCAGTACGGCGGTAAGCAGCAAAGTCGGGCTTTCTGTCTTTGGTTATATTAATGAGAAAGATCCGAAAATAATTAAACTTGAAGACAGTGATGAAACGGCCAAAGGTGTGGGAATAGCTATTCTGGATAGTGATGGCGATATTATTATTCCTGACAATATACCCTCAAAATGGATCAATTTTCACGAAGGTGAAAACGTATTACATTTTAATGCCAGATACAGAGCAACGGATATGCAGGTAACAGGCGGAAAAGCCAATGCATCAGTATGGTTCCATTTAACATATAAATAATAATTAAATACTCTCTGCGGGGATTTAAATAATGTACAGGTCAGCATTTAATATGAGAAAAATACTATTTTATTTTATCATCGTATTCCTTTTTCCGGCAGTGGCATCGGCAGGCGGAATTGCACTGGGTGCAACCCGTATTATTTATCCGATGGAGGCAAAACAGGTGTCTCTGGCGGTAACGAATACAGATGAAAAAAATCGCTTTCTGATTCAGTCCTGGATAGATGATGCTTCTGATAAAAAAACGAAAATATTCACTGTGACTCCCCCTTTGTTTGTCAGTAAACCAAAGAGTGAGAATACGATAAAAATCATTAATACAGGTGCTGATTTACCCAAAGACAGAGAGAGTTTATTCTGGCTGAACAGTAAAGCGATACCGTCCGTTGAGCGTGAACAGGTTGCAGATAAAAACGTCCTGCAAATTGCCGTTCTGGCCAGGATCAAAATGTTTGTCCGCCCGGCAGGCTTACCTGTGAAAGCAGGTGACGCTTATAAAATGCTGAAGTTCAGCAGAGTCAGCGGCGGAATAAATGTGACTAACCCGTCACCGTATTACCTGACCGTTGTTAATATGACGATTGGCAATCAGAAAATTGAAAGTTTTATGGTCGCACCATTCACTGAAAAAATAGTTAATACAGCACAACCAGCTGCCGGCGGAATATCATATCAGACAATTAATGACTATGGTGCCAATACACCGGTAATTAACGTTAATTCATATTAACTACTGTTATCTTATTTTATACGGAGCGCATTTTATGCAGAAATTAACTCTGCTGAAAGGATTGCCATGCTTTAAATTTAACAAGATAATGTTAATGCTTTCATGTGCAATGATAACCGGCAACATGGTCATTATTAAGAACGGCTATGCAGATGAATTCTTTAACCCTGCGTTTTTGTCAGATAACGGTAATGAAGTTGCCGATTTGAGCCGGTTTGATAAGGGGCTGGGACAGGCTGCGGGTGAATACCGGGTTGAAGTTTTTCTTAACGGGGAGTATGTGGCAACACAGGATATCCTGTTTGTCAGTAATGAAAAAGAGGGCGAAATAAAACCGGGTACAGATGATAGCGGTTTAATTCCCTGCTTAACCACTGATTGGTTAAAAAAATACAATATTGATACCAGTAAAGCCGTATTACTGAATGACAGCTGTGTGGATTTTCGTTCAACTTACGATAAATCACAGGCCCGTTTTGATTTTGAAGAGCAGAAGTTGCGTGTGGATATTCCGCAGGCTGCATTTATCAATAATATCAGAGGGTATATTCCGCCGTCAGAATGGCAGGAGGGAATCAACGCTCTGTTACTGAACTATGGTTTTACCGGCAGCCACAGTAAAAACACCAAAAATGATGAACGATATAATAACTATTTTTTAAACCTGGACAGCGGTATTAATCTCGGCGCGTGGCAGCTGAGAAATACCAGTACCTGGAATTACACCTCTGACCGGCGTACAGATAACAGCCAGTGGAATAATATCCGCACCTATGTGCAGAAAGCGATTATTCCGCTGAAAAGTCAGCTGACCATTGGTGACAGTTTTACGGAAAATGATATTTTCGACAGTGTGGGGTTCAGAGGGGTAAAACTGGCCTCTGACGATAATATGCTGCCCGACAGTATGCGCGGTTTTGCGCCGACGGTCAGGGGCGTTGCCAACAGCAATGCTCAGGTCACTATCCGTCAGAACGGCTATGTTATTTATCAGTCTTATGTTTCCCCCGGCGCATTTGAAATTAAAGATCTGTATGCAACGTCCAGCAGCGGTAATTTGGATGTCACGGTGAAAGAAAATAATGGCACGATCACACAGTTTACAGTTCCGTATTCTGCAGTACCGATGTTACAGCGTGAAGGCCGGACAAAATATGAAGTAACCGCAGGGGAATACCGTTCCGGTTCATCGATGCAAAATAGCCCGGATTTCTGGCAGGGAACTATCAGCCACGGTTTTTCAGAAGGTGTGACGGTATATGGCGGGACACAGTTATCGGATAATTACCGGGCATTTTCTGCCGGTGCCGGGAAAAACCTCGGTGTATGGGGCGCAATCTCAGCGGATATTACGCAGGCCAACAGCCGCTTACCCAATGGTGAGCATAAACAGGGGCAATCTGTCCGGTTTTTATATGCCAAATCACTGAACGAACTGGGAACAAACTTTCAGCTGATGGGATACCGTTATTCCACCAAAGGGTATTACACATTAAGCGAAACCAGTTATAAACAGATGAGCGGCTATAATATCAAAACCCAGGACGGGCCTGATTACAGAGAAGCTGAAATCATTGATTATCATAATCTCTATTATACCAAAAAGGGACAGTATCAGATCAATATCAGCCAGCAGTTTGATGGTTACGGCTCTGTGTATATTACCGGCAGTCATCAGACCTACTGGGGAACCAGTGAAACTGATCAGTCATTTCAGCTGGGTTTTAACGGCAGTTGGGAAGATATCACCTATGGCGTGAACTGGTCACAAAATAAATCGGTCGGACTGGCAGATAAAGATAAGCGGATTGCCTTTAATATTTCGGTGCCGCTGAGCCGCTGGTTCGGTGGCGGGGATGCTGCGGATATTACCGGATCCCGGAATAACATTTATTCCACGTATACGCTGACAAGGGATGACAAGAATAAAGTCTCTCAGCAACTGGGGATTTCAGGAACGTTACTTGAGGATAATAACCTTAATTATAACGTTCAGCAGGGATATGCCAATAAAGGTGAAGGGGCATCCGGCAGTGCATCGGTTAATTATCAGGGCGGATACGGCGAAGCCGGTGCCGGTTATAACTACGGCAGAAACTGGCAGCAGGTGACTTATACGGTCCGCGGTGGTGTTCTGGCACATCAGAATGGTATTACATTAAGTCAGCCGCTCGGCCAGACCAATATATTGGTTGAAGCTCCGGGTGTTAAAGATACCTCTGTTGAAAATGCGACCGGTGTTTTCACCGACTGGCGCGGCTATGCCGTTATTCCGAATGCCACCGCTTACCGGAATAACCGGGTTGCACTGGATGTTACCTCATTACCGGATAATGCCGAACTGGATAATGCCGTGGATTATGTGGTTCCGGTACAGGGCGCGATTGTTAAAGCGAATTTTAAATCCCGTATCGGCCTGAAAGCCATGGTGACACTGTTACAGAAAAACGGAAAAGTGGTGCCGTTTGGGGCAATTGTTACCGATGAGCATACCGGTAAAGCAAATATTGTCGGTGACGATGGTGTCGCATTTATGTCAGGTCTGCCGGAAAAAGGAAAACTGAATATTGTCTGGGGAAATGGGGCTGATTCACAATGCACGGCTGAATATCATTTAACGGCCGGAATTAATATCCCGATCAGCAATATCAGTGCCCGCTGTTTATAACACTAATCTGGTAAAGTGAGTTTTAATTATGCGTAAAATAATGTTATCAGGTTTACTTCTGTTTTGTGCAAACAGCTATGCGGTAACCTGTACTTCCGGATGTAATGATGTCTATCTTAAGATAGAGCAAAATCTGGCATCAAATGAAAATGATACCGGTGCACAGATTAACAGTAACACAATAACATCGCCTGATGTCCACATGAAGGCAACACATAATGGTTATCTTATGCAATGGGCGAAATTCAATGGTGATACAATTCCGTCACCGCAGTCTCATGCAATTAACTGGCAATTCAAACGGGTTGATGATTATATTTCTGTAGCACTGGGGCGGGATTCTCCCTGTATCGGAAGCACCGGGAAAATATATGTGCCTTTTAATGAACGGGTTTACGGTAACGGAAATTGTACACCGGTAGATTATAATAATGGCGGGAACATTACTATATTTGCCCGTGATTGGCAGAGCCGGCTCCGTATTGACCGGAAAATCGTCAGTGGTACCTATTCAAAAAACATTCTTATCGGTCAGTTCGGTTTTTGTCAGCCGGATAACTGTGCTTCGCCCCAGGTAGTGCAGAATATTTATTTATCTCTGAATATTACGGTTCCGCAGACATGCTCTATTAATGCCGGACAAACAGTGATTGTGGATTTCGGGAATATATCAACCGGGGCATTTAAAACGGCGGGTTCCAGAGCACAGAATATTAACCCGAAGGAAAGCACGTTATCGGTGACCTGCGATAATATTGCTTCAGGAACAAATCTGAATATGCGTTTGCAGGCTAATAACGTCGCAGGAAATATTGTGATTTCCGATAACAGTGATGTCGGGTTTATTGTTACTGACAGCAGTGATAAAGAACTGACACCCAATAGTCTGTCGAGTTTTATTCCTTTTTCTCTCGACGGAAACACGCGGGCTAATGCACGGATCCGTGTTTATCCGGCCAGCGTGACCGGCATCAGACCTGATGAGGGTCCGGTAACATCACAGGCTTATTTACGGATTGATTTCCCGTAATTCTCCGGAGGATACGGATAATGAATAGTATTAACAGTAAATTTTCCGGAACAGGGAATATAAAAGGCATTCTGGCTTTTGTGTTGGCGGTTGTATTCAGCCCGGCAGCTGTTTCGGATATCGGCAGTATTAACTTAATTATGAAAGCTAATCTGGTTTCTAATGCCTGCACCATTACACCGGGGACAATGAATCAGACAGTTGACCTGGGAACCTGGGCAGTAAAACAGTTTCAGGAAACACCACGGGGTGTGCCGCCGAAGCAGTTTTTCATTGAGCTGATTGATTGCGGCCATCTGGCTTCGGGCGTAAAAGTGAAGTTTTCGGGTACGGTGGATCCTGTCAATAATACCTTATTTAAACTGGATGCCGCCAGTACGGCCACAAATATCGGAATTTCTGTTCTCGACAGAAATAAGGATGTTATAAAACCCAACACAGAAACGATTGTATATCCGCTGAGACCGGACGCCACCAATATTCCGCTGGTATTTTATGCGCAATATGTCGCCACCGCTAATTCTGTCGGGGCAGGAACCGCTAATTCTCAGGCAACCTTTACGCTGGAATATCTTTAATATTAATTTTTCAGGAACAACATAATGATAAAGAATAAATTACTGACAGGTTGCCTGCTGGCGCTGGCTTCCGCACATGCATTTTCCGCATCACAGCCGGGTTTTTATATGTCGGCTAAAGCCGGTGCCGGGTTATTAAAAACAACGGATAACTCGCTGCGTGGTTCCGGTATGACAGCAGGGGCACTGTCATATAATATCGAAAAAGAAAATCTGAAAAATATAACAGATACTGTTTTTTCACCGGGGATAGCGGTGGGATATCAGTTTACCGGTGATACTTATCAGCCTGTCCGTGTTGAACTTGCCTATCAGCACTACGGAAAGCAGGATGATAATATGTCTTTTTCACCGTCTGTTTCCGGTTACTGGCATAACCAGAAAAATAATACCTTTCCGCTGCCGTCAGAGTCTTCGCTGTATATGAAAACAAAAGCCGATACGCTGATGGTGAATGTCTATTATGACGTTCCGGTCAATAATGATATCAGCGTGTATCTGATGGCCGGCGCGGGTGCGGCATTTATCCGTAATGATGTTTCCTGGGATACCAATGTGGCCGGGCAGGCACTCAGTGCCGGAGCATCAAAAAATGTCACTAATCTGGCATGGTCTGCAGGGGCGGGTATTTCGTGGAATATTAATGAGAATATTTCGCTGGATACCGGGTATACCTATACCGATGCCGGGTCGGCAGAAAACAGAATTGTTGCCCGCAACGGGATTAATACTGCGACAGGTTATACCAATACAGATGTGAAATTACATTTGCTGTATGCCGGGATCCGGTATCATTTTTAATTCGTTTTCCGTCTCTGCAAAATAACAGCAGAGACGGAAATACCCCGGATGAAATATAACGTGATTAATCGTAAGTAATCATAAACGTGGCATCCGCATCTGCAATGCCGGGGGTCGGGCGGTTACCGGTGGCGATATAGTTGGCATAAAATTGTGCCTGACCGTTGCCGTTAATATCCATGGCAATTTTCGGGCTTTTGGTTTCCATCGGCAGCCGGTTTTTCTGACTGTCGAGGATCTCCACTGCCACAGAGCCCGCAGCACTTGCTCCCTCATTTATTGCCAGCAGTGAGCTGTCCTGTTTATCTTTCTTACCGCTGAAGACAAAGGTGACGGCAGAAGAAGGCGGACAGTTCTGTAACTGAAAACTGAACGGCATGGATTGTGTTTTATCACCGGCGGCGCGGAAATTTTTCAGTGCCCAGCGCCCCAGTTCGACTTTTTTATTTGCCTGGGAAACTTCGACCCCGCAACTGTAAGCGACAATTTCACCGGACAACTCAATATTGACCCGGCCGAGTTCATAGGCGGCGGCTGAATGGATCAGCAGACCACCGCAGAGCAGGGGGAGCAGAGCCTGTTTAATGTGTTTCTTCATTGCCGTGCCTGTTATTCGTAGTCAACGCGTAAATAACCGCGGGATTGGAAAACACCTTCTTTCGGTTTATTACCGGTCACACTGACCGGCCAGGCGGTAATTGCTGTCCGGGCAGAACCGGCGCCGTCGAGCTGGAACGGAATAACACTGCCGATACTATTCGGGGTTAATGCATTACCGTCTTTATCGCCGACAATAAAACCGACATCCGGGTTATCGGAGACAATCATATTACCGTTTGTTTTTTCGGCTTCAATACGCAGTGTCAGATAAGCTTTCGCTTCCACGTTGGTACACTGGATCGCGATATTTTCGAGTTTTTTATTCACCGTGGCAGGCTTATTACCGGCACCAGCCTGGCTGAATAACTGTGAACCGATTTTACCGAAGTTAATCACCACAATATCATTAACCCCGACTTTGCATTGCTGCGGCACATTAATAATGCCGCTGTAGCTGATGGTATAAACCGGGATGCTCAGCGGGTCCGTATTGCCGGTGGTGACATACACAGTAAATAAGGTTTTTTTCGGGATAACCACCTGGTCAACAAAACGCCGGGTGACTTTCAGACGGAAAATAAAGTTACGATCCAGCACTTCAAACGGACTTCCCAGAGCCACGTTGGGGTGCATCCCCATCTGGACATATTCCTGCGGCGGGTAGAATGTACCGGCATAGCTGTCGGTAATACTCATGGCACCGATAAGGTAATCATTGAGTTTCAGGTATTTATAGCGGCCTTCGGTTTCAACCACCGGGGTATTGGCCACATAGCTGCGCATTGTGGTGCTTTTGCTGCCGACACTTCTCGGACAAACTGCCATTACCCGTTCATTAAACTCTTTGTTTAAGGTTTTTATCTGACCGACCTGGTTATTGGCCGAGGTAAAGCTGTTTGTCAGATCGTAAAAGACCTCACTGGTTCCGCCCGCCGCATTACTGCATACCACAGCCAGCGCCGGAAGAGGTAAAAATGCCATTAATAACGGGATTGCATATCTCTTTTTCATCATTAACTCTCTATTTACATTCAAGCGCGGTCCGCAGTAACGGCCCTTTGATTTCCTGACGGGTAAAATCATAATCCGTGGTGCACTGGTCACCAGGCTGATTCCCCCACTGCACCAGTAATTTCCCGGTCAGCGGCAGGCCGGTTAAATACACACGTCCGTCATCATCGGCAATGCTGCTGATCTGAGAGCCGGTTTCCTGCACCATACTGCCGAAGCGGATCGGTTTGCCGTTGTGGGTCAGCGAGAGCAGCGCGCGGATCCCGATACTGGTATCAAACGTGGCGCGGGCAACAGCCCCGCTGATCGGTACCACGTTCTGCACGTTATTTTTAATTTCCGTATTGTCATTAAATGAATCCGGATTCAGGGCAATACGGTTATTCCGGTATGCCGAGGCATAAGGAATAATGGCGTAACCGCGCCAGTCCGTTTTCACCCCGGTGTAGTTTTCCACCGCCACACCGGCGGCACCCGGTGCTTTGACCAGCACCGTGGTGTCATTGATTGACTGGCCGAATGTCAATCCGTTTTCATGCAGCAGTACTGCGCCGGAAGCCCGGTAGTTCAGCTGATTCTGATCCGGGTCGTAGTTATAGCTGATCCCGAAATCGCCGTAAGTGCCCTGATAATCCAGGCCTGCTGAGCCGTTATAACCCTGCTGGCTGACATGCCCCTGTGAGACGGAATAGCTCAGGTTTCTGTCTTCCAGCAGTGTGCCGTTTACGCCGACGCGGTAAGCCTCGCGGCCGCCGGAGTTATTGGTGGCGGAGAAGGTGGCATACGCGTTATTAAAGGCATCATTACTGCGCGCGTTACGCGACGAGAATGAGGAGAACGGTACGGACACATTCACCGACAGCATGTTATCGCGCTCATTAAGTTCCAGCGCTTTGGTGGTGCTCAGGGAAACAGAGTAATTTATCCCGTTCCAGCTGTTGGAATACCCGGCCTGATACCATTCATCCTTACCGCTGCGGTTCCAGTAAGATTGCTGGTTACCGGATATATAGAGCGAGCCGTACTGGTCAAATGATTGCGAGATATTGACCTGGAAGCGCCCTTTTTTGTTATAAAGCAGGTTGTGATAATTAATAATGATCGGCTTGCCGTCATCACCATCCTCGCCGTCCGGGGCAAATTCATAGCCGGACATCTGCTTATACGCGACATCGTTTAAGGTATAGAAGCCCTTGGTGGAATAGCGGTAACCCAATAACTGGAACGTGGTCCCGGTGGTGTTCAGGGATTTCGCGTACAGGAAACGGAAGGACTGCCCGCTGTGATTCGAGCCGTCCGCCAGTTCACTGTTTGCATGGGTGACATCGAAGGAGAAGGCACCAAAGCGGCCGATATTCTGACCGACACCCACCAGTACCGATTTATATTTGTCTGCCAGTTGTGTCCCGGTATACACGGAGATATCCCGTGTCAGACCGGCAAGCAGGGTCGCCTGGACAAACTTCGGTTTATCCTGGTTGCTGTTACCGCTGCGGAATTCCCCGGCCATCACATCATATTTCACGCGACCTTCACGCTGGAGCACCGGCAGTGTGGAGTAGGGGACAATATACTGTTGCTGGGTACCGTCTTTCTCCTCGACGGTGACCTGTAAGTCACCACTGGAGGTGGCCGGGTTTAAGTCATTAATAACAAACGGGCCCGGCGGGACATAGACCTGATAAATCACATAGCCGTTCTGGCGGATCACCACTTTGGCATCCGTTTTCGCCATACCGCGGACGGTCGGGGCATAGCCCTGCTGGCTGTCCGGATACATATTATCGACAGAAAACATCCGCACACCACGGAACCCGGCAGAATCAAAGACACTGCCGTCCGAGTTGCCGTCACCGATAACCAGCTGACTTTTCAGGGCAATAATCGGCCGCTGAACATAATTCATCAGGCTGCGCCACTGGCTGTTGCTGGTGTTTTTACTTTTGTTGTAATTCCAGGAGCTTGACTGACGGAACTGCCACGCGCCGAGGTTAAACCCCGAGTTCAGGTTCACGTAGTAGCTGCTGGTATTATCCGAATTATTATTCCCGGACGCGAAATAGTTCATAAACAGCGCCGGAATACCGGATTCCCATCTGTCCGGCGGAATATAGCCGCGGGCCTGTCCGGAAAGACTGGCCTGAGGGAAACTGAGCATCAGCCGCTGTTTCTGAAAATCAAAGTGATATTCAGAGCCGGGAATTTTTTCGGTAAACGGGAAACATTGTTTATCCTGCTCTGTTAATTCCTCCGGACGGGCGATATTTACCCCGAAACCCATAATGGTCTCCGCGCTGAAGCAGGGGAATAAATAAGGCTCACCCTCTTTATTTTTCAGTTCGGTAAAGGTGATTTCAGAGGAGGAAACAAAATCATTATTAACAGACAGTTCAACCAGGTAATTACCGGGCGGCTGATAGCCGCCCGATTCAAAGCGGGATAAATCAGAAACATCCGCGTCAGACAGGTCATCGGTTAAAAACGCGGCGTTGAAGGAAGGCTTCGCACCGGCGGTTCCCGCAGGGAAAAAACACGTAACCGCGGCAAGCACAGCAAAATAAACCGGCGTATGTGTGAAAACCTTTTTGATGTTACTCATTTCACCCTGTTCCCTGCATGACAACAATAAAATAATGAATGTCTTAATTCAGATTCACTTCGCGCTGTTTGCGCAGTCCGCCGTAATCATTAATTGTCTGATAAGTCAGTTTACGGCCGTTTTTACCGGCAATCTGATGGGTACTGAATGGCGCGACCATGACATTCTCAAGCGGACGCCCGTCTAAAATAATATTGACGAAAGTGGTGTAATACGGCGTCGGGTTATCAATCGTAATTGAGCCGCTTTTCTGCGTGATGGTAATTTTTTCTGCCGCATCTTCTGTCTGGATCGGTAAGTTTACCGGTCTGACGAATAATTTAATCCGTGACAAAATAGCCAGCTGGAGCACGTTTTTTCCTTCCAGTGATTCTTTATCCACGGACGGAATCGCTTTTACGTTCAGCCAGAAAACAGACTCGCGGTCTTTCGGTAAATCCTGAGCCAGGTTAACAATCCGCAGAATATTTTCGCTGGCAGGCTCCATCACAAATAATGGCGGTGTGATAACAAAATCTTTCTCTTTGCCATTGTCGTTATCAACCCATGAGTTGATCAGAAAACGTTCTTTCGGGCTGTGGTTAATCACAGACAGTGATGTTTGTTTTGCATCCTGAGGATAAATAACCCGGGTTGCACCCAGTGCAATTCCTGAGTTCTGATTTGACGCTGAATAAGCAAACCCTGACATCAGTGTGAAAAACAATATCAATGCACTATTTTTAAAATAATCAGAAATCACAAAAGTACCTCTTAATATTCTCTGTCAGAAATAACGCATAGAGTATGGTATTTCATTTTTCGGGGTGGCTTATAATACAGAAGATGATATATAAAACTCTCTCCGCTCCCTGTTACAGGCACAATCCGTCGTCAGAATTAAGAAAAAATAATTCTGTGCAGAGAGAGTTTTTATTTATTTAATTAATTACGTTCGGTAATTGATTATTCGTATTTAACAACGAAAGTCGCATCAGCATTTGCCTGACCAGGGGTAGTTGCGCCTTTGGCAACATAACGGGCAGTGAAATCTAATACGTTAGTACCTTCGATTAAGGTTTTAGCTGCTGAGAAATCAGCACCGCTTGGTGATAATACTTTAGATGCGGTATCGCTGATCTGAATACCGACGTTCTGTGCAGCCGGTGCGTTAGTCCCGGAGTTAACCGCTAATAAGGTAGCGTCGCCGGTCATGCTCTGGCCTGAGAATGCAACTGCAGCAGTAGTTGCCACAGCCGGATCACAGTCAACCAGTTTGATTTTGAACGGAACCGGAGTAGACATGTCACCGGAAGCTGCTAATTTAGCAGTACGGTACTGACCTAATTCCACAGTCTGGTTGCTGCTTTCAGTGCTGACTGCACATGCTGCGTTAACCAGTTCCCCGGTAAAATGAACTGTACCGCCGTTTACGATTACCGGATCAGCAGATGCTGCTGCGGAGAATAATAAAGCGGATACAACAGATGCACCAATAATATTTAATTTCATAATACTGAATTCCTAAAAAATAAACGCCATCTTCAAATTTTACTATCTCAACAGAATAGTAAACCACTACATCTGAAGAGGTTAATCTTCAGATACAATTTGAGTATTGTGTGTATCAGAAATGAAAAAACGAAAAATGCTAAAATTAAAACATATAATCCCGGCTGTTGTTAAGATCACCAAACAGCTTTACAAAAGGCACTTCCAGAACAAGTGAAATAGTAAACAGCATATCAAGCGGAATATTGCATTCCCCGCGCTCATAGCGTGAAACCTGCTGCTGACTTAATTTTAATTTGTCACCTAATTCTGAACCGGATAATCCCTGTTCTTTTCTGTGTGCTCTGATTTGTTCTCCAACAATTTTATTTATATTCATCATGAGTCGTACTCAAAAATTACCGGGTTTCTTATGGGAATAATATGCAAGGCATTCTGAATAACTAATCAGATAATACAGACCCGAATTCCGTCATAATTAAATATGGCAGGAAAAGCGCAGTTGCATTTCGGGATTAAGTATTAGCGCTTACACAGGCTAAGTAAAGTTAGTTATAACGATCAAAGGCTAATTATTGATTGTTAAAAACTATCAATAATGATTTTTTGATCGTTGTAATCTTTTTTAGATGTTAACAATTTTTACGGCAATCAAAAAAACATGTTTTTATTTTACGCTTATTTTGTAATTACATAATAAATAAGTAAATAAAATTAGCATTACATTTATGTTTCTTTTGTAAGTTAAGGTTACCTTTATTTATGGCTGTAAAATGCTGTTTTTGCAACTAAATTAATCTAATTTATTGATTTTCAACATATAAAAAATAAATAAAAAATTTAATCAATAATCCGATTTTTTGATGAAATATCAATAATGCACCAATGTCAAAAATAAAATAATGTAAAAATGTCATTTGTCGTGATTTTATCATGAGTTATTGTTTTGCTTTTAAAATAAAGTCATCATTTACACTAAAAATGTATCGTAATGGGTGAAACTATAAATTTCTGTGTTTTTTTAAACATAAATTATACACAATAAAAACATATATTTCATAATGTAAAATTATAAAAATCATTATACTTCATGATGTTATATCGGTTTAAATACAAAACATCTGAAATATTACAAATTATTACCACAATATGCCTGTTCACAAGTTTAAAGCGTAAATGCAAATTAACACATATTATGAGTAATTACAGGCCGAATAGTAATTTATCCGATAAAAAAGACAGAATATATTGCTGTATGCAGAAATATTATATCAATCATGATATTGCGGAGTGGTTTACGGCAAGCCTAAAGGTTATTATCGGCTGTTATCCGGGGGACTTTAGGTTTTTCGGGGGTTGCGTTATAAAAGCAGAGAGGCTGAACGCCGTCATTTTTCATTCTGAGAAGGGAGAGAACCTATGATACCGGACTACACAGAAAGCAATTTTACCGGTATTGAGCACAGTGACGGGATTTCGGTGATCCGTTTTCATGCACCCTGGTGTGAGCCGTGCCGCCGGAGTGAATATCAGTTTGATAAAGCGGTAACACAATTCCCGGCCGCCGTCCGGGCCGGAAAAGTGAATGTGATGCAGGCACCGGTACTGGCGGCCAAATATGCGGTATGGGGATTGCCGGTTATTCTGATCTTTAAAGACGGACAGGAATTTGCCCGTATTTCCGGGCCGCAGCCGGCTTCTGTCTTCACACAAGCCGTACATAATGCGTTGTTATAGCATGACCGGGATGTAGTAATTAATCTCTTCCACATACTGTAAGCCGTTGGCAATAAACTCATCATGCCGCTCTGTCGGCAGCAGTTTATAGTGTTCAATATCCGGGCCCCGTCTGCGCAGCAGGTTCATTTCTGCCAGCGTGCCGGAATAGGCGGCATGAATAATATTGTTGTAATCAGCGGGCAGATTTTTCAGCATGGCCGGATCAATGGTAATTCTGAGATAATGCCCGCCCGGTAAGGTCACCGGAGAAAGTGACGCGCGGCGGATACTGTCCGCTGATAATACGGACGGAATAACCGCCGTGGTATAGGCATAACTGATGTCATCTGCGGTTGATTCATACGGGGCATGTATGGCATACAAATCCGCCGGAATAATATCCACTTCCTTAAAAAACTTCTCCCAGAATTCACGCCGGAATTTCCGGTTCTCAGTCTGCCAGTCTGATAAATTTTTGCGGTGATAATGATGAGAGCCCGCTAATGACATTTCCGGTAATTCAGTCAGTTCAGACTGAAACGGAATCAGGTTTTCCGCCTGTAACGGAAAACAGAAGCCGTTGCTGTCCCAGCCAGCTTTCTTGCGGTAGGCGGAGGGGGTGGTATTAAACTGGGATTTAAAGGCGCGGCAGAATGTCTGTTGTGAATCGAAGCGGTATTTCACCGAAATATCGAGAATACTGCTGCGGGTGATCCGCAATGCTTTTGCGGCACAGGATAAGCGCCGTGCACGGATATATTTTCCGATCACGACACCGGTGTGCTCTTTAAATAAGCGCTGTAAATGCCATTTGGAATAACCCGCCCGTGCGGCAATGATATCCAGTGATAAATCAGATTCCAGATTTTGCTCAATCCACAACACCAGACTCTGAATAATACTTCCGCGAAGCCCGTCTATGTTCATTCTTTTTATTACCGGTAAAGAGTGTTATCGCTCAGTTATCGTGCGATACAAAAGTTAACCTTTTAATATTAAATGAATTTACCTTTTATATTCGCAAGGAGTGTAAATATCTGTATGTAGTGTGCAGTAGTTTGTATTTTTTTATCAGGAATTGTCTGTTTTTGTGTGAATTTGAGACGTACAGACAGAAAAATATCTTGATCCACTGAAAAACGTGCAGCTATTAACCTGAAAAACAACAAAATTTTAAAAAATCACAAAAAATTATAACTTTTGAATTTTCTGCCGATAACAGTATCCGTATGGCCCTGCCAGATCATTTTATCGCCCCTTAAAGGAAACTGTATGCAGTTACTTCGAAACTTATCCATCCGGTTCGTCATGCTGTCGATACTCGGTATTTTGTGTCTGACACTCGGATGTGTCAGTTTTTACAGTGACTGGTCACTGTCGAGAGTGTCTGACGGCAATGCGACCGATCGTCAGTTAGTCCGGCAGCTGACGGTACTGAATCAGGGAAATGACCAGTATTTCCGGTTTATTTCCCGGCTGAACCGCGAAATGCAGAAAAAAGCGGAAGGGGAAGAACCGGATTTAAAACCGTCTGCGGAAGCGATGGAGAATATGGGGCTGCACCTGGCGGAGATGAAACGGATCTCCCCGGGACCGATGGATGTACAGATGTCAGAAAAGGTGATTGCCCGCTGGCAGGCACTCTATGATGAGGGAGTTAAAATTCAGATGCAGCTGGCGGAGCAGGGGGATCAGGCGGGTTACCGTAAGCAGTCCCATGATGTCACACCGCAGCTGAGCAAAGAATTTGGTGCTGCCAGCGTTGAGTTCACGCAGGTGGCGGAGGCGCGGATCGAACAGACCCGTACCCTTGTGGACGGCCTGATGACCACCACGCGGATTGTGATTATCAGCGGTACACTGTTTGGCCTGCTGATCCTGATTTTTGCTGACCGCTATCTGGTGAAGATGATGCAGCGCCCGCTGAACAATGTCCGTCAGCATTTCCGCCGTATTGCCGGGGGGGACCTCAGCCAGCCGGTGGAAAGTGACGCGGCCGGGCGTAACTGTGTCGGTAAATTGTTCCCGCTGCTCAGTGAGATGCAGGACAGTCTGCGGGACGCGGTCAGTTCTATCCGTGAAGGCAGTGATACCCTGCGCGACAGTGCTTCTGAGATTGCGCGCGGCAATACAGATCTCTCCTCGCGTACCGAACAGCAGGCAGCGGCGCTGGAAGAGACAGCGGCGAGTATGGAAGAGATCACCGCGACAGTGAAACTGAATGCGGATCACGCGCATCATGCCAGCGAACTGGCGGAAGTAACGTCCTCAACGGCGCATCAGGGCCATGAGATGATCGCTGCGGTTATCCGCACAATGGACGAAATTTCCGAGAGTTCACGCAAAATTGCGGAAATCACCAATGTGATCAACAGTATTGCATTCCAGACTAACATTCTGGCGCTGAATGCCTCGATAGAAGCGGCGCGGGCCGGTGTTCACGGACGCGGCTTTATGGTGGTGGCCGGTGAGGTGCGGACGCTGGCCAGCAACAGTGCGGATGCCGCCAAAGAAATTGAGCGTCTGATAGCCAATGCGGTGTCCCGTGTTGATCAGGGCATTAAACTGGTCGCCGGCGGCGGGGAAACGATGGAGGAGATTGTCCGTGCCTCCGGTGAAGTGACGGAGATCATGAAAGAAATTGCCATTGCGTCAGAGGAGCAGACCAAAGGGATCTTACAGATCGGTACTGCAATCACCCAGATGGATACTGTGACCCAGCAGAATGCCTCGCTGGTCAGTAATGTCTCTGAAACCGCCGCCGGGCTGGAATTACAGACTCAGGCGCTGCAGAACTCCGTACAGAAATTTCGCCTCAGCGCTGCGGACTGACGCGGCTCAGATTGCTGCCGTGGCCAGTAAATCGCGGTAGTAATCTATCTTTATTTCCAGGTGCTGAAAATGATCATTCAGCACCGCTATCTGCTGTTGTAATGCCCCGCTGTGTGCCAGCAGCAAATCCATACGCGCCTGTGCCGTTTCCTCTCCCTGAGCCCGTAAATCCGCATAATGTCTGATGGATTTCAGCGGCATACCGGTTTCTTTCAGTCGGGTAATAAACGTCACCCACTCCGCATCACGGGCGGAATAACAACGGTGATTGTTTGCCCGGCGCTGCGGGATCAAAATGCCTTCTTTTTCATAAAACCGCAGGGTATGGATACTGAAACCGGTTAAGGCGGAAAACTCACTGATGGAATAATGCATACAAGAAACCTCTTGACCTCGAGTGAACTCTATCTTTTACGCTCCGCAGACTAATGTCAAAGGAGGTTTGTATGAACAATCAGAATTATGTGGTGATCACCGGTGCCAGCGCCGGAATCGGGCGGGCAATTACGGCCGCTTTTGCCCGCCGGGGTAACAATGTGGTGCTGGTGGCGCGGCGTGAGGATGCATTACTGGCACTGAAGGCGGAGCTGATGCAGCAGAACCCGGACATCACCGCTGAAATCCGCGTGTGTGATTTGTCCGTGCCCGGCAATGCGGCGGCGCTGTATCACTCGTTGTCTTCACTGAATATTATTGCGTGGATTAATAATGCCGGTTTTGGTTATTACGGTACGGTGGCAGAGCAGCCGGTGGCGGAGGCAGAGAAGATGCTCGCCCTCAATGTGAATGCCCTGCTGGTGTTGTCGGCGCTGTATGTGCAGGATTATCAGCATACGGAAGGCGCGCAGCTTATCAATATCAGTTCGGCGGGCGGATATACGATTGTTCCCTCTGCAGTGACTTACTGCGCCACGAAGTTTTTTGTCAGTGCGTATACAGAAGGGCTGGCGCGTGAGCTTATCCGCAGCGGGGCAAAACTGCGGGCAAAGGTACTGGCACCGGCAGCCACACAGACAGAATTTGGTCAGGTCGCGAATAATACCGATTCTTATGATTATGACCGGGCTTTCGGGCGTTATCATACCAGTGACGAAATGGCCGCATTTGCGCTTGAACTGTATGACGCGGACAGTATCACCGGCATGATTGACCGCGATGATTTCCGTTTTCAGCTGGCGGATACCCGGTTCCCGCATGCGGAAAACAGCCGGTCAAATCAGAAAGTGACTCCATAAGATTCTGCAGGGGCAGCCGGGATGATTGCTGTCACCCGGCGTTACTGATAATGTGAGGTAATTCTCATTTTTCAGGTTGGATACCTTTTTTATGCTGCAATTACTTCCGGTTACCTCACCGGCTGATCCGGTACTTGATGATATTCGTCCGCTGTATGAATCCGCGTTTCCGCTGCATGAACAGCGCACGCGGGCAGGACGGGAGAAACTGTTTTCACAGCCCGGCTATTATCTGTATCAGATAAGGGATAATGACCGCTTTGCCGGATTTACCGGCTGCTGGCAGATGGGTTCCCTGTTTTATATTGAGCACATTGCTGTTGCGCCGCAGATGCGCGGCAGTGGCGTCGGGCAGCGGGCGTTGTCACTTTTTTGTCAGGAAAAACAGCGGGTTGTTCTGGAGATTGACCCACTGACGGATGAGGTGGCGCAACGCCGTCTGCGCTTTTATCAGCACTGTGGTTTTGCCGTTAATGACTATGTTCATCATCACCCGGCTTACCGCCCGGAATTTCCGCCGCATGAGCTGGTGATCCTGAGTTATCCGCAGGTTATTAATCCGGAAGAATATCAGCAATTTAAGCACTTTCTTATCCATCACATTATGCCGGAAAATCTGTTGTAGCGCCCAGCTCACCGCATGTTATGATGACCGCTTTTCCGGCGGTCTGCCTGCCGGTTTCCGTACCGTACTCTGCTGACACCTGTTGTCAGCGGGGATGACTTTGCAGGGTTGTCATGAACAAGAAAAAATGTGCGGTCAGTGAGCTGCTCAGCGGCATGCCGGATCTCCCGTTTGAAACGGTTTCTCTCAGTGAGTGTGATTTCACGGTGGTGTCTGTGTGTCTGGTGGCACCGGCAGATACCGGCAACGGCCGGCTGGCGCGGATCCGGCAACAGGGCTTCGGCCAGCCGGTTTTTATGGTGCTCCGCGACGGTGAAACAGAGGCACTGCCGGACGGTATCAGCGGGGTTATCGATCTCCGCCGCGATGACTGCCGTACGATCGGTGACACACTTCTGCGTGCGGCACAGTCTTATGAAGAGAGCCTGCTGCCGCCGTTTTTCGGGCGGATGAAACATTATACCGCGCAGCAGAATATCTCCTTTGCCTGTCCCGGCCATCAGGGCGGGGAATTTTTCCGCCGTCATCCCGCCGGGCAGCTGTTTACCGACTATTTCGGCGATGCATTGTTCCGGGCTGATCTCTGCAATGCGGATACCGCGCTGGGTGATCTCCTGATCCACGAAGGGGCAGCACTGGCCGCGCAACAGCATGCCGCGAAAGTTTTTCATGCGGACAAAACCTGGTTTGTGCTCAACGGCACGTCGTCATCCAACAAAGTGGTACTGAATGCCCTGCTGACACCGGGTGATCTGGTGTTATTCGATCGTAATAATCACAAATCCAACCACCACGGCGCACTGATCCAGGCCGGTGCCACACCGGTTTATCTGGAGGCGGCACGTAACCCGTTCGGTTTTATCGGCGGCATTGACGCACACTGTTTTGATGAGGATTACCTGCGGGCACTGGCGGCAGAAGCCGCACCGGAAAAAGCGGGCGATAAGCGCCCGTTCCGGCTGGCGGTGATCCAGCTGGGGACGTATGACGGCACGGTATATAACGCCCGTCAGGTGGTGGACAGCATCGGTCCGCTGTGTGATTACATTTTGTTTGATTCCGCGTGGGTCGGCTATGAACAGTTTATCCCGGTGATGCAGATGTGTTCACCGATGCTGCTGGAACTGAATGAAAACGATCCCGGCATTCTGGTGACGCAGTCTGTTCACAAACAGATGGCCGGGTTCTCCCAGGCGTCTCAGATCCACAAAAAAGATAAACATATCAAAGGTCAGGCGCGTTATGTCTCTTTCCGGCAGATGAATAATGCCTTTATGATGCATGCCTCCACCAGCCCGTTTTATCCGCTGTTTGCCGCACTGGATGTGAATGCGAAAATGCATGAGGGCGAACCCGGACGGCGTTTGTGGGCGGAATGTGTCAGAACGGGGATTGAAGCCCGTAAACTGTTGCTGCGGACGTGTCAGCATATCCGTCCCTTTATTCCCGTTACCGTGGACGGCCGTCCGTGGGAAGAGGCGGAAACCGGTGTTATCGCCGCAGACCGGCGTTTTTTCAATTTTGTGCCGGGCGAGCGCTGGCACGGTTTTGAGGGTTATGCGGACGATCAGTATTTTGTTGATCCCTGCAAATTATTGCTGACCACCCCCGGGGTGGATGTCAGCAGCGGAGAGTATGAGGATTTCGGCATTCCGGCGACGATTCTGGCGTATTACCTGCGCGAAAATCAGATTGTCGCGGAAAAATGTGACCTGAATTCCATCCTGTTTTTACTGACCCCGGCAGAAACACCGGAAAAAATGCAGCGGCTGATCCGGCAGATTGCCCGGTTTGAGCAACTGCTGGACAGCGACGCGGCGCTGGAAAACGTCCTGCCGTCACTGTGCCGCACGTATCCGGTGCGTTATGCGGGATACACACTGCGGCAGTTATGTCAGGAAATGCACGATCTGTTTGTGAAACATAATGTTAAACAGCGCCAGAAAGAGATGTTCCGCCGTCGCTGCTTCCCGGCGGTACGGATGTCGCCGAAAGCGGCACATACAGAATTTGTCCGCGGCAATACAGAGCGGGTAGCTGTGTCAGATATAGCCGGACGTATCGCGGCGGAAGGGGCTCTGCCGTATCCGCCGGGTGTCTTGTGTGTGGTGCCGGGGGAAGTCTGGGAAGCCCCGGTTCAGCGCTATTTCCTCGCGCTGGAAGAGACCGCCGATCGCTTTCCGGGCTTCGCGCCGGAATTGCAGGGGGCGTATATTGAACAGGATGACAGCGGACACCAGCGTGTGTATGCCTGCGTTATCCGTGATCCTATCATTGATTCTCCGCAGTGTGAGCAAATGCATGACAAAACCAGTCACTGACGGCACTGATCATCGCCTGATCGGCGCTGTGGCGGTTATGCATCAGATAAAATCCTTTGCCGGAATGCAGTGTCAGTTCCGGAAACAAAGGAATAAGCGTCTGCTGTGCCAGCTCGTGTTCCAGCAGGAAATCATTGGCAATCAGAATACCCTGCAGATGCACCGCCGCATCGATCGCCAGTAAGAACTGATCAAAATGCAGCCCGGCGGTAAACGGTGTGCCGCCGGACGCTATCCCGGCATAGTGTTCCAGCCAGCTGTCCCAGTAAGGATAGAGTGTGGTGTGCAGCAGTACTGCATTTTTCAGATCTGCCGGGCTGTGAAGTGACAGCCGCGCGGCATAAGCGGGATGGCAAAACAGACGGCAGGGCGCATCAGATAATAACACCCGCGCCGGTTGCGTGCGGGATAAATCCGTATAGCGGACAGCCAGATCCACATTGTCTTTTTCCAGCGAAACCAGGGCTGCCGTGGCATTCAGGTGCAAATCCAGTCCCGGAAAGGTGCGGACAAAATCACTCATCCTGGGGGAAAACCATTTGGAGGCCAGCCCGGGCGGCATGGACAGCGTCAGGGTATGGCGTGCCGCATAGCGGATTGTTTCACCGGCGGCGCGGATCTGTTCCAGCGCGGGCTGAATTAAGCGATAGTATTTCTGTCCTGTCTCTGTCACCGTCAGCTTGCGGATTTCCCTCACGAACAGCATCACGCCCAGCTCATCCTCCAGCTTTTTTATCTGCTGACTGACCGCACCCGGCGTGACATGCAGGAATTCAGCCGCTCTGATAAAACTGCCGAGCCGGACACTGGCTTCAAAGGCCAGCAACGCTTTCATCGGTGGATAACGGTTCATGAAATAGTTTTTCTCTTTCATAAGGTAATTTAAATCGGTTGTAGCACAGCCCCGGATTCAGAACAATAGCCCCATCAGAAAAAAGGGGTAGCAATAGTATGAACAGTAAAACGGCAGCAGCCTTCGCGTTTCTCGGGATTATCTGGGGAACCAACTTTATTTTTATGCGCCAGGCAAGTGAGTGGATCTCGCCGGTACAGATTGTATTTCTGCGGGTGTTATGCGGCTTTGTGCCGATTGCAGTGATGGCGTGGATGCAGAAAGCGGTGCGCCGCGAGCACCTGAAATACACCGGACATTTCCTGGTGATGGCGCTTCTGGCCACGGTGATTTATTACTGGGCGTTTGCTTCCGGCACCTCATTACTGCTCTCCGGCGTCTCCGGCGTGCTCAGCGGGGCAATTCCGCTGTTCTCGTTTATTGTCGCGGCGATTTTTCTGCGGCAGGAAAAAATCACGGCAACGCGTCTGTGCGGGCTGATGCTCGGTTTTGCCGGAGTGATTCTGATCGCCAAGCCGTGGCAGGTCAGCGGGGAGAGTATCAGTCTCGCCGGGGTGGGCTATATGATCCTGGGATCACTGAGTGTGGGGATTTCCTTTGTGTATGCCAAAAAATTTCTCGCGGATAAACAGATTGCCCCGCTGGCGCTGACCACCTATCAGATTGGCCTTGCGCTGCTGATCCTGGCCTGCATCACACCGTTTACCGGCATTACCGCCATTGCGCAGGACAGCACCGCCAGCCTCGGGCTGATTATCGGGCTGGGATTGCTCGGTACCGGGGTGGCGTATCTGACGTATTACTATCTGATCCTGAATCTGGGGGCAGTGGTGGCCTCATCCGTGACCTACATCCCGCCGGTGGTGGCACTGATTGTCGGGTTCCTGGCGGCCAATGAGCAGCTCGGCGTGACAGAGATTCTGTCGATGGTGCTGATTATGAGTGGTGTCTTCTTATTACAGCGTCCTTCGCGCCGCCCGGAAGCGGAGAAGGAAGCTGAAGCTGTGCAGTAATATTCCGGGAAACCAAACCTATCTTTTTATTGTCTGTTCGACTTGAGTTGCATTTCCTGCCCCGCTGTCAGTATCGCGGGGCTTTTTTTCACCCGCAAACTGCATCACCAGCACACCCGCCACCACCAGGCCGATACCGGCGAGTTTGGCTATCTGAACCGGCTGTTTCGGCATTGCGAACAAACCGAAGTGTTCAATCAGCGCGGAAATCACCAGCTGACCGGCAATCACCATCACGAAAAAGGTAATGCTGCCGATTTTCGGTACCAGGATCAGGGCGGAGGTCAGATACAGCATTCCGGCTATCCCGCCGAGCCAGATCCAGAACGGCTGATGCAGTAAATCCGCGCTCAGCACCGGCTTCGGAACTTTAAAAATTAATAATAACGGTGCTAAAACAATAATACTGATTAATAATGATACAAGACTGGCCCATAACGGATGACCCAGATGGCGTGCTAACACTGCATTGCTGACCGCCTGTACCGGCACAATGGCACCGGCAAAAAAAGCACAAACAATCAAAGCAATAGCGGATAATGATAAGGTTGACATAGTGGCCTCCCTGGTTAACGTTTTATTAACATCAATCATAGGTGATCCCCGGAAGAACCGGAAATGATCAATTTTATAGGGTACTATTCGCACGATGAATAATATAAAGAAATTAGATTTAAATCAGCTGGTTACCCTGCATGCCCTGCTGCGTGAACGCCATGTCAGCCGGGCCGCCGTGTCTCTGCACCGCAGTCAGCCGGCTGTCAGCCACACACTGAACCAGCTGCGGGATTTATTTCAGGATCCGCTGCTTATCCGCAGACAGGGCCGTTATCATCTGTCCGGTAAGGCGGAAGCACTGTATGCACCGCTGACGCAGGCTCTGAGTCAGCTCGATGACCTGATCGCACAGCAGGATTTCCGGCCGGAAAATTGCACGCGGCGGTTTAATATCGCCATGTCCGATTACGGGGCGGCGATTTTCAGCGGAAAACTGATCCGTTATCTGCGGACTGCCGCGCCGCAGGTCGATTTGCAAATCTGGCAGGGCAGCCGCGAGGAGATGCAGGGAAAATTGCAGGAAGGTAGTCTCGATCTGGCCTTCGGGGTATTTACAGCCACAGATTACACTCTCCGCACAAAAACGGTTTTTACGGACACCATGGTCAGTGTTGCGGATAAACAATACTGCACCAACGGCACGATGCCGATGGCGGACTGGCTCTCGCACCCGCATATCCTGGCGAGCATGAAGCCGTATGAAGCCAATGAGATTGACCGGCAGCTACAACTGCTCAATTACCGGCGGCGTATTGCGGTCTCGGTTCCTTACTGGCAGATTGCCTCGCAGCTGCCGGAAGGCACGGATCTGATCCTGACTGTGGCGCAGCGGGCACTGCCGGAAATACTCAGCCCGTCATTACAGGTATTTGCGCCGCCGCTGACTATCGCGCCGCTCAGTTTTCAGATGCTATGGCACCAGCGCAGTGAAGGGGATGCCGCACTCGGCTGGCTGCGGGAGGTGGTGATGCAGGTGTGTGACTGATGCTCAGGAGGTTGTCCGGCGGCAGTTTTGCAGTTCCAGCAGAAATGAGCCGTTATTACCGCCGGTGCGTTTATTTAAGCCGAAAACAAAGCGCCGCTGTGACGGTGTGAAATAGGCGAGCCCGTTGTAAGTACCGGCATAAATCAGGGTATCTTCGCCGATCTCCTGTAAATCCTGCTTTGACATGGTGGCAAACTGTTTAATCGGTGTCAGTGCCGGGGAATGATAGGGGGACGGTTGCGTATCCAGCACCGTAAAGCGGTCATTATGAAACAGAACGACGGATTCACGTTGTTTATCCGGAAAATAAAAATCACGCATTGCGCCCTGTTTTCGCTGATAACTGGCGGATGAGATCTCACATTTGTAATAGCCGTTCAGTGATCCTCCGGCGGCATAACCGGATAAAGAGACAAACAATAATAAGAAAGTTAATAAACGCATAAACAGGATAGTTGTTTTTACAAATATTAAGTGTAATCGGATGCGGTTACCCGCACAATCAGTTCAGTACAATCTTCCGGAAATCAGCGGAAAGAATAAAGAGCTGAATACGCGTAAAATGCAAATTTTATAAGTACATAGCGGGAAAGTTTGTTTCCGGAACTATCATCCTGATCATATATCCGTTTATCAGAGATCGGCGTAAAATAGCGGCTGATATCATTTTTTTACTGACGGATCCCCCTATGCTGGCGAAGTTTCTCCCGATTTTTCTGCTTGTTCTCTCAAATATTTTTATGATGTTTGCCTGGTACGGACACCTGAAGTTTGCCGGTAAACCCCTTATTGCAGTGATTTTTTTCAGCTGGCTGATTGCGCTGGCGGAATATTGTCTGGCGGTACCGGCCAACCGGATCGGGCATCAGTATTACAGTGCCGCCGAGCTGAAAACTATGCAGGAAGTGATCACTCTGTGTGTCTTTATGGTGTTTTCTGTCGCTTACCTCGGTGAAAGCATCACGCTGAATCACCTTATCGGCTTCGGATTTATTGCCGCCGGGGCTTTCTTTATTTTTAAAGGACCGTTTTAACCGGCATCACACAATGACGATAACGATACTGTGAATTTATCCATAATATAGCGGGATGACTGGTTATATCACCAGGTGTTATTACCGGGTATGGTGCCGGTCTCCGGATACTTTTTCACTCTGATCAAGGCAGGTCTGTTATGTCATCATTACGTTTATCTTATCCGAAACTCAGTCCGGCAGCGTATGCGGGGCTGATTGCCTGTAAAAATGCACTGGAAACCAGCGCGTTATCCCCTGAACTGGTTGAGCTGGTGTATCTGCGGGTATCCCAGATTAACGGCTGCGCATTCTGTCTGGAAATGCACTCGGCGGCACTGCGCAAGCGGGGCATGGTTCAGGAAAAACTTGACGCACTGGCGGGCTGGCGCGTGAGTGAACGTTTCAGTGATCGCGAGCGGGCGGCGCTGGAATGGACGGAAGCTGTCACACTGTTATCGGCTCAGAATACTGATGATGCAACCTGGCAGCGTGTGAAGGCACATTTTTCTGATGCGGAAATGAGTGATCTGACAATCGCCGCCGGGCTGATGAATGCCTTTAACCGGATTGCTGTCAGTCTGCGTCAGTAGCGGATAACAGCAACCCGGCACCGGCGGTTATTCGCCGGTGTTATCCCGCAGCCACGGGGTGATAGTCAGCCCGACAAGTAAACCTTCCGGGCTGAGCAGACGGGTGACGGATTGTCCCCACGGCTCGGTTCTGTTTGCCACCAGCAGCGGATAGCCCTGTGACTGTAAAAACTCTGTGGCCGCTGCCAGGTCGCGCACTTCAAACTCGACCCACGCCTGCGGCACCGGATGTGACGGCGGCCAGCTGTCCTGCCCGAAACAGGAGACCGCAGCGTGGCTGAGCGGCCAGAGCGCGAAGTGTTTCACACCGTGCAGGCTGTGATCAGCGGTCAGGTAATCGGCCACGCCTTCAGATTCACTGAGCGGCAGGCCGACGGTATCCGCAAAAAAATGTTTGCTGCGGGCGGGGTCGCGGGTCACCGGACCAAAACCGGCGACAAACAGCACACCGGGAACGGCTGGGTAATCAGACATAGCAGTGTCTCCGTAAGATAAGGGTTTATCCCATCTTACACACTAATCTGCCCGGGTGCCGGAAATATCATCTCTTCATACGGCGCTTCGCGGCAGGCATCCAGCCGCTGCTGTATTCCGCCGGAATGCGCCTCAAGCTGATGCCCGTCCGGGTCAAGAAAATAGACCGAATCCCCTTCACTGCGGTTACGTTTCCAGAGTGTTATCTGATGAGCGGCGAGAAGCGAGCGGAAGGCCGGGAACTGTTCGGGAGGAAGGGTGAAAGCGTAGTGGGTATAACCCTGATGAATAGGCCGGTGAATGATTTCCGGGTCTGCCGATAAACAGATCCACAACTCCCCGCAGGTCAGGTAAGCGCCGTATTTCCAGCGGGTATGCAGCGTCATTTTCAGAATATCGCGGTAAAAATGCAGGCTGCGATCCAAATCGGCGACCGCCAGGGTCAGATGATTCATTCCTGTTAACATATATCCTCCGTCAGCATCCGGCTGTTATAAACAGCACGTCTGAGTCAGGTGAAAGGAAGCCGTATCAGTGGTTGTACGGTGGGGGGTTATCATCATCAGGAAGCTCTCAGGGTAAAATATCAGTCAGGTTTATGATTACCCTGAAGCTTACTGACTGACAACGCAGGGTGCCAGATAATTCCGTTGCCGGGCGTTGTGATTTAAGATCACGTTAATTTAGTTCCGTCAGGGATATTCACCCTGAATATGATTTACCTCAATTATCCTTATTATTAATAGGTCTACTCTGGCGCCACACTTTAATAATGATAATGGTAGGTCTACTTATGTCATTAGTCACACAACTTCCGTCGATCTTTTCTGATTTCTCCGATGCCCGCCAACAGGGCTTTCTCACTGTAATGGAACTGAAAGAGCAGGGTGTCCCGCTGGTGGGAACCTATTGCACTTTTATGCCGCAGGAGATTGCTATGGCCGCCGGTGCAGCGGTTGTCTCCCTCTGTTCAACCAGTGATGAAACCATTGAAGAAGCGGAAAAAACCTTACCCCGCAACTTATGTCCTCTGATCAAAAGCAGCTACGGATTCGGTAAAACCGATAAATGCCCCTACTTCTATTTTTCTGACATCGTGGTCGGTGAAACCACCTGCGACGGCAAAAAGAAAATGTATGAATATATGGCGGAATTTAAACCTGTCCATGTGATGCAGTTGCCGAATAACAGTGAAAGTGCGGAATCTGTCGCACTCTGGCGCTCGGAAATCATCCGTTTTCAGAAACGGCTGGAAGAGCAGTTCGGCTGTGAAATCACAGAGCAGGGGATCCGCGATGCTATCGATCTGCGCAACCGCGAACGTCGTGCATTAACCGAATTTTACCGCCTCGGGCAGCTCAATCCGCCAGCCATGACCGGCCGTGAAATTCTCAGTGTGGTCTATGGTGCCACCTTCAAATTTGATAAACGCGCTCTGATCGGTGAGCTGGAAACGCTGACTGCCAAAGTGCGTGCGGAATATGCTGCCGGTAAACGGCTGGATCCGCGTCCGCGCATTCTGATCACCGGCTGCCCGATTGGCGGGGCGGCGGAAAAAGTGGTGCGGATTATCGAAGAGAACGGCGGCTGGGTGGTCGGTTATGAAAACTGCACCGGGGCGAAAGCCACTGAGCAGTGTGTGGATGAAAATCCGCAGGCCGATGTTTATGATGCCCTGACCGAAAAATACCTGGCTATCGGTTGCTCCTGTATTTCACCGAACACACAGCGTCTGAATATGCTCAGTGAGATGGTGCAGGACTATCAGGTGGACGGGGTGATTGATGTGATCCTCCAGGCCTGTCACACCTATGCGGTGGAATCGCTGCTGATAAACCGGCATATCCGCGAAAAACACGATATTCCGTATATGGCGATTGAGACAGATTATTCCACCTCTGACACCGGTCAGCTTGCTACCCGCATTGCCGCTTTTATTGAGATGTTATAAGGAGGCGTCATGCTGAGTATCGGTATTGACTCGGGCTCGACCGCCACCAAAGGGATTTTGTTCAGTGATGAAGACGGCGGCGTGATCCTGCGCCGCTTCCTGATCCCGACTCCGTTCCGGCCGCAGTCCGCGATTCTGGAAGCCTGGGAAACCCTCTGCGGTGAATGTGACACCAAACCGTATCTGACCCTCACCGGCTATGGCCGCAAGCTGGCGGACTTTGCGGACAAACAGGTCACGGAAATCTCCTGTCACGGTATCGGGGCGCGCTGGCTGCATCCGCAGACCCGCACGGTCATTGATATCGGCGGCCAGGACAGCAAGGTGATCCGGCTTGATGAACACGGGCATCTCACGGATTTTCTGATGAACGACAAATGTGCCGCCGGGACCGGGCGTTTTCTGGATGTGATCAGCCGGACACTCGGCACCGATATCACGGCGGTGGATGACACTATCCGCGGAATTGAGCCGCATGCTATCTCCAGCATGTGTACGGTCTTTGCCGAATCGGAAGTGATCAGTCTGCGATCTGCCGGGGTGGAGCCGGAGTCGATTCTGTCAGGAATTGTGAATTCAATGGCACAACGTACCGCCGGGTTTGCCAAGCGGCTGAGTACCGTGCCGTCTGTGCTGTTCAGCGGCGGGGTCAGCCGCAGTCAGACATTCTGTGAGCGTCTTTCACAGCACCTGGGGGCGGAGGTGATCACGCATCCGGACGGGCAGTTTGCCGGTGCCATCGGTGCTGCCATTTACGGCATCCGTCAGTTACAGAAACAGGCAGCCGTGACCTCCGGGGATATCCGTTCATGAATGACTATCTGATTTTATTTGAAAATATGCTCGGTGTGGTGGCGATGCGCAAGCATCTCACGGCGGCCGGGCAGCCTTTTACCGTGACGGATATCCCGCCGTCACTGGGTAAAGCCTGTGGCCTGGGGATCCGCCTCAGTGTCAGTGATGACTCACTCCCGGCACTGCGCGACCGTCCGCAGGTCACGGAAATTTACCGCTGTGAAGCGGCGGAATATGTACTGACGGTGGCGGAGTAAACCGCTCTTACAGACAGATAACAAACCACAATCACGATAATCCGGCATTTTTTATTCTGATATGTTGTAAAAAATAATAAAAATGAAGGGTCTTATTGTGAGTAACGAAATACATAGCATGATCACCACTGATGCCAATCAGGCGGTGGCCCGGATGGCGTATCAGCTGAATGAAGTGATCGCCATCTATCCTATTACCCCGAGTTCCACCATGGCCGAATATGCCGACCACTGGTCCGCGACCGGGGAACCCAATTTGTGGGGCGATGTCCCGCGCATGATGGAAATGCAGTCCGAGGGCGGAGCCATTGCCACCGTTCACGGCGCACTTCAGACCGGCGCACTGTCGACCACTTTCACGTCCTCCCAGGGATTGCTGCTGATGATCCCGTCGCTGTATAAAATCGCCGGTCAGCTGATCCCGTTTGTTCTGCATGTGGCGGCGCGGACGGTCGCGACTCACGCGCTCTCTATTTTCGGCGATCACTCGGATGTGATGGCGGTGCGTCAGACCGGCTGTGCTCTGCTGTGTGCCAACAGCGTCCAGCAGGCTCAGGACTTTGCGGTGATTTCACAGATAGCCACGCTGAACAGCCGCGTGCCGTTTATTCATTTCTTTGATGGTTTCCGTACCTCTCATGAGATGAACAAAATTATTGCTGTCAGCCGTGCGGAGCTGGGCAAACTGATCCCGGCAGAGGCGATCCGCGCTCACCGCGACAGAGCACTATCGCCGGAACATCCGGTAATACGCGGCACATCTGCTAATCCGGATACTTATTTCCAGGCTCGTGAAGCGACTAACCCGTGGTATGACGCGGTTTATCAGCATGTGACGGATGCGATGGCTGCATTTGGTGAGGTGACAGGCCGTTATTATCAGCCGTTTACGTATTACGGACACCCGCAGGCAGAGCGCCTGATTATCCTGATGGGATCTGCCGCCGGTCCGGCAGAGGAAGTGGCGGACAAACTGATTGCGCAGGGCGAAAAAGTCGGCGTGCTGGAAGTGCATCTTTACCGGCCGTTCTCCGCACAACATTTCCTCGATGCTATTCCGGACAGTGTGCAGCACATTGCCGTGCTTGACCGGACCAAAGAAGCGGGTGCCCAGGCAGAGCCGCTCTATCTGGATGTGATGACCGCCTTTGCCGAAGCGTATCAGAACGGGGAGCGGGCGCAGTTACCGCGTATTATCGGCGGACGCTACGGGCTGTCATCCAAAGAATTTGATCCGGATTGTGTGATGGCGATTTTCCGCGAACTGACACTAACCTCGCCGAAACGCCGTTTTACTGCCGGTATTATTGATGATGTCACCGGGCTGTCCCTGACACCGGTTCCGGCGGAGCTGCCGGTCACTCACCGCCTCAGTGCGCTGTTTTACGGGCTGGGCAGTGACGGCACGGTTTCGGCCGCCAAAAATGCCATTCAGATCCTCGGCAGTCATACAGATAATTACGCCCAGGGCTTTTTTGTCTATGACTCGAAAAAGGCGGGCGGCCTTACCGTTTCTCATCTGCGCATCAGCGAACAGCCGATCCGCGCTACTTATCTGATCCGGCAGGCGGATTTTATTGCCTGCCATCAGTGGCAGTTCCTCGACAAATATGAAATGGCGGAAAAACTGGCACCGGGCGGGATTTTCCTGCTTAACAGCCCGTATCCGGCGGATGAGGTCTGGCACCATATCCCGCAGGATGTTCAGGCGATTCTGGCGGAGAAACAGGCGCAGCTGTATGTTATCAATGCCTACCGCATTGCCCGTGAATGCCGCCTCGGTGCGCGGATTAATACCGTTATGCAGATGGCGTTTTTCCATCTGACCGCTCTGTTACCGGCGGCGGAAATTCAGTCTTATTTACAGCAGGCGATCATCCGCAGCTACAGCAAAAAAGGGGAAAGTGTCGTTCAGGATAACCTGATGGCGATAGCCCGCACCCCGGAAGCCCTGCACCGCGTGCCGTTGCAGGCAGTGGATCCGCTCAGTCAGCCGCGTCCGCCGGTTGTGCCGGATAACGCGCCGGACTTTGTCAAAACTGTCACTGCGATGATGCTGGCCGGACGCGGTGATGCTCTGCCGGTATCGGCATTCCCACCGGACGGCACCTGGCCTTCCGGCACCACCCGCTGGGAAAAACGCAATATCGCGGAGATGATCCCCATCTGGAAACCGTCTCTCTGTACCCAGTGCAACTATTGTGTCGCGGCCTGTCCGCATGCGGCGATCCGCGCCAAAGTGGCCGATCCCGCAGATTTCAGCGGCGCACCGGATACACTGCAGCGCCTGCCGGTTAAATCCCGCGATATGAAAGGGATGGATTATGTCCTTCAGGTCGCACCGGAGGACTGCACCGGCTGTAATCTCTGTTATGAGGTTTGCCCGGCGAAAGACCGGGAAGATCCGTCCGTCCGCGCCATTAATATGCAGCCGCGGCTGGCGCATCTGGCAGAGGAAAAAGCTAACTTTGATTTCTTCCTGCAACTGCCGGACACTCCGGCATCCCGGCTTGAACGCATTGATATCCGGACATCACAACTTATCACGCCGCTGTTTGAATTCTCCGGCGCCTGTGCGGGCTGCGGTGAAACGCCGTATATCAAATTGCTGACCCAGTTGTACGGCGAACAGCTTCTGATCGCCAATGCCACCGGCTGCTCCTCCATTTACGGCGGCAACCTGCCGACCACGCCGTACACCACCAATAAAGAGGGACGCGGTCCGGCCTGGGCGAACTCGCTGTTTGAGGATAATGCCGAGTTCGGGCTGGGGTTCCGCCTGACGGCGGATCAGAATAAAAAACGGGTAAAACGTCTGCTGATGACCTTTGCGGCACAACTGCCGGATGAATTACGGCAACGGCTGACGGATGAGACACTGTCTGCGGATGAAAAACGTGCGGCTATCACGGAACTGCGGACACTGCTGGCTGATAATCCGGATCCGCGTGCCCGTGAGCTGTCAGAGGATGCGCATTACCTTCTGCCGAAATCCGTCTGGCTGATCGGCGGTGACGGCTGGGCTTATGATATCGGCTTCGGCGGACTCGACCATGTGCTGAGCAGCGGCGAGAATGTCAATGTGCTGGTGCTCGATACCCAGTGTTACTCCAACACCGGCGGCCAGCAGTCAAAAGCCACGCCGATGGGGGCGGTCACTAAATTCGGCGAGGAGGGCAAGGGCAAATCCCGTAAGGATTTGGGTGTATCCATGATGATGTACGGCAATGTGTATGTGGCACAGATAGCCATCGGCGCCCAGATGAACCAGACCGTGAAGGCTATTCAGGAAGCGGAATCCTATCCCGGTCCGTCCCTGATTATTGCCTACAGTCCGTGTGAGGAGCATGGTTATGACCTGGCGTTCAGTTACGACCAGATGAAAGCGCTGACCGCCAGCGGGTTCTGGCCGCTGTACCGGTTTGATCCGCGTCGTGACGGAACCGGCAAAGCGCCGCTGGTACTGGATTCCCGTCCGCCGTCACAATCCCTGGCGGAGGTGATGCATCAGGAACAGCGTTTTAACCGCCTCAGCAGCAGTGATCCGGCGAGAGCCGCTGTTCTGGCGGAAAAAGCGGAACAGCGGACGGCAAAACAGTATGCACTGCTGGAACTGCTGGCCTCACAGAAATCTGAACCGGCCGGAACCGGCATTGTTCAGGAGGATGCCTGAACGTCATGATGACAAATAACCGGAGCGCCGGGGAAATATCCCCGGCAACGGAACAGGATCTCACGGCGTTAATTGCCCTTGATACCGTTGCGGCACAGGAGCCGCAACGGTGTGAGGCGATCCGGAGCTGGATTGAGCAGAAAGTCTGTTTTGTGCTGCGGCGTGAAGGCAAAATTGCCGGTTACGGCGTGCTGCATTATCACTTCAAAAAGCAGTTTATGGAATTACCAGCTGATGCACAGGATGCAGCCTGTAAACAGGGTATTGATGCGTTAGCCCGGGCTAAAGCTATGATGGAACAGCAAATGCCGAAATAACGGCCGCTGTGATGATTGACGGGCTGTATGATACAGCCCGTTTTTGTTTTCAGCGGGATGAAAATTGTTTGCGGCGTTTTTCATATTTCGCCGGATTGCGGTGAAAATGGCGCCAGTGAGGTTCGCCTGCGGCATACAGCAGCTCATAATCCCCCCGTGAATCGCCCCAGGCACGCATATGGTACGCGGATAAATCACCGTAAACCTGTTGCAGCCGGGCAATTTTCTGGCCGCAGCGGCAGTTGTTGCCGTTGATTTTTCCGGTCAGAATGCCGTCTTTCTCTTCCAGCTGAGTGCCGATAAGCTTGATCCCCAGCCGCTCCGTAAACGGTTTCAGCACCAGTTCCGGGGATGCCGAACAGAGTGTGACTTCCGCACCCGATGCAATTTCCGCTGCCACCGCGCGCAGACCTTCCGGGCGCATCATCTTATGCCAGTAACGTTCACAGAATTCCTGTGCTTTTTTCTCCACCCAGCGGGCATCAGTGCCGGTCAGAAAGGTGGTGATCAGCACTTCTTTCAGCTCGTCGCGGGTCAGTTTGCGTGAGAAGCAGCGCAGTGTCGGCAGAACCAGGCGCAGCATCCGCAGGGAAAAAATACGTTTCCCGAAGGCAAAACGCAGAAAAGGAACAAAACTGTCACGGCGGGTCAGCGTGCCGTCAAAATCAAAAACGGATAACACCGGTTTTTCTGACGGGGTGGGTGCGTGCATAAAGAGGTATACTCCGGTTAAATAGGTGATCGTGCAGAGTTTAGCATTTTTTCCGGCAAAAGGAGACATCTGCCCGGCTTGTCCCGCGCTCATAAGTTATTTACTATCAGGTATTGATTATCACTATCTGAATTATACCGGTATACACTGCGAGAATATGATGATTGCAATCAGTGCCTGTCTGGCAGGTGAAGCCGTCCGTTACGACGGCAGCCATAAATTATATGCCCCGCTGAAAGCGCTGCAAAACAGCGGAATGGCGGTTCCGGTATGCCCTGAAATCCTCGGCGGTCTGCCGGTGCCCCGTGCCCCGGCGGAAATCACCGGCGGTGAGGGTTGTGATGTCTGGGCGGGCACTGCGCGGGTTACCGGCAGTGACGGCGAAGATGTCACTGACGCCTTTAAACAGGGCGCACTGCGGGCACTGGAGCATCTGCAACAGCGGAATATCACGCATGTGATCCTTAAAGCTAACAGTCCGTCCTGCGGCAGCGGCGTGATTTACAGTGGTGCATTTGACGGCATACTGAAATCCGGCAACGGTGTGGCAACGGCACTGTTTGAGACAAACGGGATCACGGTCTGGCATGAAGACCATCCGGAACTGCCCGCGCTGATTGAACAGCTGTTACAGAACGGAAAAAGCGCATGATAACCCTGACACCCGCCAGTGTGTTAATCCGTGTGCCGGGTTGAAGACCCGTTTCAGAATCTGATAGGGTTAAGAGGTGCTTAACCGCAGAAAGGAGAGCAGAGTGATATATCCGGTTGATTTACATGCCCATACGGTTGCCAGTACCCATGCTTACAGTACCGTCCGTGAATATTTTACCGAAGCGGCGGAGAAAGGAATAACCCTGTTTGCGATCACCGACCACGGGCCGGAAATGGCGGACGGGCCGCATCCGTGGCATTTTGCCAATATGCCGGTTCTGCCGCGCATGATTAACGGCGCGGGGCTGCTGTACGGTATTGAGGCCAATATTAAAAATCAGGCCGGAGAGACGGACTGCACCGATAAAATGGCGCAGCAGCTGGATATTATCCTCGCCGGTTTTCACGAACCGGTGTTGCAGCCGCAAGGACAGGCCGCCAATACCGAAGCGATGATCGCCACTATCCGCAGCGGAAAAGTGCAGATTATTACCCATCCCGGAAACCCGAAATACCCGCTGGATATTCAGGCAGTGGTACAGGCGGCAAAAGAGTGCAATGTGGCACTGGAGATGAATAACTCCTCATTTCTGCATTCGCGGGCGGGCAGCGAGAAAAACTGCCGGGCGATTGCCGAAGCGGTGCGTGACCACGGCGGCTGGATCTCTCTGGGTTCGGATTCTCACTATGCCGGTTATCTGGGTAATTTTGAGCGGGTGGTGACCATGCTGCGGGAGATTGAGTTTCCTGAAGCGCGTATCCTGAATGTCACCCCGCGCCGGGTACTGGATTTTCTGGAATCACACGGACGACCGCCAATCCCGGAATTTGCCGGACTCTGAAAAAATGCCCCGCACTGCGGGGCATTACTCTTTTTACTTAGTGCGTAAATCATAATTCCAGTTGGTTTTTTCCAGCGCCTCAATACTCTCCACCACCAGGTCTGTCAGGGCATCCAGCATTTTTTCGCCTTTCTCAATGCTGGCGTAAGTCGGGTCGCCGGTGGCACCTGTTACTGAAACCTCGGTGATATCCCACATAATCTGCACATTATCGCCGTGGCGGATGCTGTCTTCCGGCATCTGGCGCACTGCTTTGCTCAGGTCGCACAGATCAGGACATACCGCAGCGGTAATGGAGGATTCCCCCTCACCGCCATGCCCCAGACCGTTCCATTCACGGAAGAAATTCTCCCCGAGACGGCCGCCGAGTACGGACCACCAGGCCGGCAGGAACGCAAAAACCACATCTTTATGACGCGCTTTGACATTCCGCTGTGCGATATCCAGCGACGGAATATTTCCGTCGTGACCATTGAAGACAAAAATGTGTTTGATGCCGTACTGAATCAGGCTCTCAAACATATCTTCCGCAATCGCGATCACGGTTTCAAAGCGGATGTTAATCGCCATCGGTGTGCCGTTATAGTGTGCGGAAGTGCCGAACGGCACACCCGGCACCACAATCGTGCGGGATAAACGCTGTGCCGCACGGCGGGCAACGGCTTCCGGCACAAACAGATCCGGACCGAGCGGCAGATGCGGGCCGTGGCTCTCACAACTGCCGAAAATGGTAATGGCGCTGTCGATTTCGCCCTTATCGAACCGGTTTTTCAGCTCTTCAGTGGTGAACTCATTCAGATAGACTTTTTTCATTATGATCTCCCTGTGGCCGGTGAGGTGGCTTTTGCCGCCAGCAGCGGATGCAATATCAGATAAATAATAACGGTAATAACTAATGCCAGCAGGCCGGTCGGCCAGTCAGACAGAATATTGTTCAGTGCCATCACCAGACCGGAAGCCATCCCGGCCAGCGCACTGATCACCCCGGCGTAATTGTATTTCGGTTGACTGTTAATCTGTGTGATGTCGTAGCGGCATTTGCGGGTGATGTAGTAATCCGCCAGCAGCGGCCCGGCCAGCGGCGGTGCCATAATGCCGAGATAGTTAATAAAATCAGCAAAGAAGATCTGGTAAAAACCGATAGCGCCCAGCACAGTACCGATAATCCCGGTGGTCAGGATCAGGACGTTTTTATTCACTTTCACCCCGACGGAATCCAGCACCGGTCCGGTATAGAGCGAGTTACAGTAGAGTTCCGCGTCGTTGGTGGTCCACAGTGACAGTGTCCAGGTGATCACCCCGATCAGCGCCAGCAGGAAGCTTTTCTCAATCATCCAGGTAATGTAGTTCGGCATCCCGACTGTCATGGTACCGATATAACCGACCACATTGAGCAGCGGGTTGGTGAAGATAAAACAGGCTGCCGAGCCCCAGAATACCGCAGAAATACTCTTATTAAAGCGGAACAGATCCACGCCCATCACCGCTCCGGCAATCCAGCTGCCGACCACCATCGTGATCGCGGTGGAGAGCATCAGCCCTTCATTGCGGTTGGAATTCTCAATAAAGACGGATAACCCGCCGCCTTCCTGCAACATGGCATAGCCGGTGATAACAGCAATAATCATAATAACCGGCGATACCGGAATGGCGATAATTTCCAGTCCTTTCATGCCGTGCAGTGAGGTATACGTAAACAGCAGACCGGCGATGACACAGGAAAGAAAGACTTCCAGGGTGATCGGCACACCGTTGTAGCCGTGCTCTGCCGGGTTAAAGACGATGATCCCGCTGGGATTTCCCAGGAACGTGCCCCAGATATCCCCGACCATCCCGGTGATCGCCGCAAACCAGCCGAGGGTCAGCAGCCCCATCGCAATCATCGGCAGGTTCGCGCCGAAACGGCCATAGGAAAAACGGCTGATCAGCGCCAGGCTCAGCCCGGTGCGCTGCGCCATAATGCCGAGCAGCGAGGTGAGAATAAACAACAATCCCATCCCGATGGCGATAGCCAGCAGCGCCATCGGAAATGACATTCCCGGCCCGCCGTTGGCTCCCGCCAGGGCGCCGCCGATAAATAATCCGGTTGCCACATAACCGAAACCTATCCAGACCAGCACCTGTTTCCAGGTCTCGCGGCGGTGTGTCATCGGTATGGGCGTAAACATAAAATCGTGGTCATGCGCCGGAGGCGCGGATGACGTCTCGTGTTTGCTCATCGTGTTTCCCCTGTCTTACGTGGTGTTGGCAGTTGCCGCTAAAAAGTGTTTTTAAAATAAAAAGCCATGCTCTTGTTATGATTTATTATTAGCCTGGTAAAGTAATTGTTTGCAACTAAATTAATGAAAATAAAAGGAAAAGGAAATTTAATGTAACGGACAGGTTGTCGGCAAAAGCGGGGCGGGAAATCACATAAACGGGAAGGAGAACAAAAAATCGACGAAAAATGCTGCCATCAGAAACGATGGCAGCAGGATATAAAATAACCGGGGTGGTAATTATTCCGGCAGCGGCACCATACAGACGGCACTGCCAAAGCTGCCGTGACTGCATTCAACCCGGAATTTGCCATAACGGCTGAGAAACCCGAGCAGGCTGTCGCCGGAGTTAAAGGTGACAATCCCGGTCACCGGCTGCCCGTCAGTGGACATATGCGGCATCAGGCTGTCTGCCAGAGCCCGCTTGACCAGCCCGGCCTCAGCGGAGGAGCCGATATAGAATTCTGATTTCAGCCAGTTTACCCCGGCAGAAACCGAATTCACGCCCGGAGAGCGGGCTGCGGCAAACACCATCAGCACCCAGCCGTTGGAGTTCTGGCTGTCGGTCGCAAACGGATGTGCCACCATATTATACGACGGGTTGTGCAGAGCTTTGCGCAGCTCCGGGTCACGCAGCACTTTCAGCAGCTGGGACTGTAAGGCCGGCGGGAAGTGCAGGGTGGCAATGGTATTTCCGGCCAGGTCATCATCAATAAACTGATAAAGCCCCTGGATCCACAGCTCAGACTGCGCAGTACCGCAGGTGTTGAGGTTATGATACACCCGCCAGGTGCCGTTCCTTTCCCGTACGGCATAACCGGCATGGGAAAAGCTCAGCCCGTAGTCACTCAGTGCCTGGCCCTGGCGGACCAGCAGAACGACCCGGTCGCCCTGTTTCTCCAGCCAGTCATTCAGCACTCTGGCCTGTGCGGTGCGCTGTGCTGCTTCCTGCGGCGTGGGCGGGGATTTATCCGCACAGTTCTGACTGCCGCTGTATGCAAGGCCGGACGCAGTGAGCAGGGCAGCCGCAAAAACGGATTTCAGCAGTCGCATATTATGGCATCTTCTCCTGATGGGTTAATTCACGATCATCCTGAGTTACCATATGGGAAATGATTTTCCCGTCCTTTTTCAGATACGCACCGGGGCCTTTTTCGGCCGGTTCCAGTGTCAGTTTGTCACCCAGGTTCACCGGGGTTTTCTCCAGTTTTTCAGTGGCAACCAGCAGGGCGACATCTTCATTTTTATCGGTTTTGCCGGTGATGGTGGTGACTTTTTCTTTCTTATTGTTTTCCACAGACTCAGCACTCAGCTGAGCCGGTAAAATGATCGGCGATAAAATCGCACCGCTTATCATCACAGAGCTGTAGACACTGCCCGCACTACTGAGTACCGCAGTCGATAAATAAGGATTATCCGGCAGTTTACCTGCATTCGCAGGCAGTGTGACCAGTGTGGCGGCACAAACGATTGCCGGAAAAATAAACTTATTCATGCTGTTTCCCTTAAATTAATGAACAAATGTTCTTTTTACCCGTTCAGACACCAGGAAATACGAAACCCAGATGATAGCGTAAATAACCAATCTTATCAGCGGATAATAAAGAGTGAAGTCAACATTAACATCCAGCAGATTAACCAGCACGATTTCCTGAATGGCTTCCGAGGCGATGGCAAAAAGAATAAAGGCAATAAACAGCTTCGGCAGATAACGGGAGAGCCTGAAGAAATAATACAGCGTTGTCAGTATCAGCAGCATGGTCAGTATGGTAAAAGCAATATTAATATACATGACCTGCAATACGCGGTCAGGAATATACCCCGCATTTTGCTGATATAAATCATACCACTCACTCAGTGTGTAACCACCGGCACCCAGTGACAGAAAAAGGGTAATTAACGGCAGCCACAGCCAGCCGCCGATCCGCGACATCCGTTTTTCCGCGCACTCATCACAATATTCCGCGTATTGCGGAATCTCTTTTTCCCCGCACTGAATACAGACCCATTTATGTTCCATACATTATTTTCCGTTTTCGCCTTTCCGGATTATCCGGTTATTTGGGTTGATCGTTTATCCGGCTCATCAGAATAGCATCGACATAGCGCCCGTCGCGGAATGCATAATCGCGGGCAATCCCTTCGCGCTGAAAACCGAATTTTTCATACAGCGCCAGGCCGTCCGGATTATTGGCAAATACCTCTAATTCAATACGGCGTATGCCCAGCCAGTTATCACAATAATCAATCATTGCCTGCATTAATGCACTGCCGACACCCTGGCCGCGGTAGCTTTTATTTACCGTAATACCAAAATTCACCACATGGCGGCGGCGGGGATTACTGTTCTGATTGATACCCAGCAGCCCGACCACCACGCCGTCAACAACTGCCACCAGGCGGGTGGCTGACTGATCACCCTGGCTCATCCGGTGTTCCCAGAACTTCCGTGAGGTGTACGGCATCTGTAAGGTATTGGCATAAGACGTAAAATCCTGGTGCATATCGCACAGCGCCGCCGCATCGGAAGGGTCGGCTAAGCGGATGGTAATCTGGCGCATAAATAATATCCTTGATGTAATACTGTTATATTCCCTTATTAATGGCATCGAAATAGTGTACCCGTCAACGGAATGAAAAAGCCTGACCGGGAAGGCGAAAATGGCGTAACCGCGTTTTTTCCTGTTATTTTCTTTTTCACGGATCAAACTGTCTGAGAATGAAAGATGACGATAAAATAAGCGGGGTAACATACTGACATAAGCCGGAAAGTGCATTTTCTCTGAAAAATAAAAATTCCTGTAAAAAAGTAGGCTAACCGGCGGCGGACGATTACACTGAATCCTTCCGGAAACAAAAGGGATTGTCATGGACGTCCGGTTTCTTAAATCCGTATTCTGCAAATCAGGTATCAGCCGGATGACTCATTCAGTACAGACACTGGTTTTTCTGCGCCACGGCGAAAAACCGGATAACGACAGCGGCCAGTTAACCGGCAAAGGATTAAACCGCGCACTGGCGCTGGCGGATCTCCTGATTGCCCGTTACGGAAAGGCGGATGCCCTGTATGCCGCCGCACCGAAACAGAGCAAACTCGGCAATTCGCTGCGTTCCCTTCAGACCATTACTCCGGTGGCTGTCCGTCTGTCACTGCCGGTGCATCTGGAATTTCACGCCAAAGAAACCAAAGCCCTGCGCGATGCATTGCTGGATAAAGCCCATCACGGGCACACGGTCTTTGTGGTCTGGGAACACGATAATCTGATAAAAGTGGTGAGGGATATTCTGAAACAGACCGGCGGGGACTATTCGGATATGCCGGCCTGGCCGCGTGATGATTTTGACAGCCTGTGGATACTGACCATTACCCGCAGTCAGACAGAGACCACCGTAACGTTTTCACAGGAAAAACAGGGGCTGGATAATCTGGACAGTTATTTCCCGCAGGTCCGGTAAATAAACCGGAAATCAGCGGGAATACAGACTCAGTCTTCTTTTTTCTTACGGCTGGCTTCTTCTGCCCGTTTGCGGCGCATTTCTTTCGGGTCAGCAATCAGCGGACGGTATATTTCCACACGGTCACCATCACTGACAATATCGGTCAGTTTTGCCGGACGGCTGAAAATACCGACTTTATTCTGCGTTAAATCCACATCATCCCGTAATGATAAAATACCGGAGGCAAGAATAACGGCTTCCACCGTAGCGCCTTCGTTTATTTTCACCGGGATCAGAAACTGTTTATCAGGCAGGGCATAACAGACTTCAACAGAAATATCAGACACGGTAAACCTCTTTTGCCCGTTTGGTAAATGCCATCACCATATTACCGGCCAGCTCTTTAAATATACGGCCGAAGGCCAGCTCAACCAGTTTATTGGTGAATTCAAAATCCAGATTCAGCTCAACTTTGCACGCCTCAGGACTCAGCGGAATAAACGACCAGCCGCCCATCAGTTTACGGAACGGGCCTTCCACCAGCTGCATACGGATATGCTGATTGCTGGTCAGCTGATTGCGGGTCACAAAGGTTTTACTGATACCGGCTTTGGATACATCCACAGACGCGGTCATCTCATCCTGTTCGTGGCTGATAATACGGCTTCCCACGCAGCCCGGTAAAAATTCCGGATACGCACGGACATCATTCACCAGGTTGTACATCTGTTCCACACTGAACGGAACCAGTGCGGAGCGGCTAATTTGCGGCATAACACATCCTGCGGTCAAAAATCACGAAACGGCGGAAATTATCGCCGCCTGTTAAATCGTATTATACTGTGCTCCGGCGCGGAGATAAATGCACAATACGGCACGCGCTGATGACAGAATGTATCTTAATGACAACAAAGATGTTTGTCACAAAAAGCACTTGCCAAATCCCGCTGACATGTTAAAAACAGCGTACAGGGACAGAAAACCCGCAAAGGCGCTTAAAATAGCAGCATTTACCGTGCGACGGATAAATAAGCAATTTATTTCGGGTGTGCATAACGTATAATAGTGGTCATTATGACAAAGAAAAAAGTTCACAAACCAGGCTCTGCCACCATCGCGCTGAACAAACGCGCCCGCCACGACTACTTTATCGAAGAAGAGATAGAGGCAGGTCTGGCGCTGCAGGGCTGGGAAGTCAAATCATTACGCGCAGGTAAAGCTAACCTGGGGGACAGCTACGTCATCCTCCGTGACGGCGAAGCTTTCCTGTTTGGTGCCAACTTCACACCGCTCAGCGTGGCATCATCCCACGTTGTCTGTGACCCGACCCGGACACGCAAACTGCTGCTCAACCAGCGTGAACTGGACAGCCTGTACGGCAAAATCAACCGTGACGGGCACACCGTGGTCGCACTGTCGCTGTACTGGAAAAACGCCTGGTGCAAAGTCAAAATCGGCATTGCCAAAGGTAAGAAAGAACACGACAAACGCGATGACATCCGCGAACGTGAGTGGAAATTAGACAAAGCAAGAATTATGAAGCACGCAGGGCGTTAAGTACTGGTATTCCGTACTGATTTTCTGATATACTGCGTTTCACAACTTGGGGCTGATTCTGGATTCGACGGGATTTGCGAAACCCAAGGTGCATGCCGTGGGGCGGTTGGCCACGATAAAAGCCGCAAAAAAATAGTCGCAAACGACGAAAACTACGCTTTAGCAGCTTAATAACCTGCTCTGAGCCCTCTCTCCCTAGCCTCCGCTCTTAGGACGGGGATCAAGAGAGGTCAAACCCAAAAGAGATCGTGTGGACTTCCTGCCCGGGGAGAAAGCATTAAAACGAATCGGGCTAGTTTGTTAGTGGCGTGTCTGTCCGCAGCTGGCAAGCGAATGTAAAGACCAGACTAAGCATGTAGTACCGAAGGTGTAGAAATTTCGGACGCGGGTTCAACTCCCGCCAGCTCCACCAAATAAAACAAGGGGTTACGCGAAAGTGTAGCCCCTTTGTCTTTTTTGATATCGGGTGAATATCAGCAAGGCCTTTTCATATTATAATATAATTGGAACCGGTGCGTAGTAGATACCCAGGATGGGTTTTATTTGTATTTAACAGTGGCTCAATTATCTGAGAAAGTTAGCTATTACTGACTGAACTTAGTTTATACTTCACTCATGCATTAGATTTAGGTAAAGCTGAATACTGCACTGGTTCCACTTTAAATAATTCATCTAAAGGTTTTCCTTTCAAATGATAAAGTTTTGCGGATACTTGGTTTTCACTGATTTTTAAGTTAAAAACTCTATATAGATAGTATTGTTTGTGATTTTTTTTAGAAAAAACAAGTTCATTAGAAGAAAAGTAAAATAGAGTGTTTTTATTACCTGTGGTTGTTTTTACTTCAATATACTTTTTTGTGCCATCTAAGTCATATGATAAGATATCATAGCCATCTCCATCTCCTTTATCATGAGAGACATGCGTAACTTTTTTAGATAGGTCTTCTCTGTTATTTTTTATTAGATATTTTTTTTCGAACTCAAATACAAATCTTTCCCCATGAAAACCAATTTCGTTATTTTTAATAGCTTCATCAATGTAGTTTTTGGAGATGCAGTTTTTACCACTTTTTGTTCGTGAAGATATACTTTTTGAAGGTGGTTTTGAAAATTCAGTATTATCAGTGTGATACTCATATTTTTTTGATAAAGGAATAGTTTCTTTCAATAAAAAGCTATTTATGCTTACTGTTTTTCCGGTTGAACCGGTTTCTTTTATATACTCTCTGACATCTAAGGTAAAGTTATCTGTAAAAATATTCTCACTTTCATTTATAACCCTAAATATAAAACCATTTTTATATTTTTCTTTATCCCACGGTGTTTCGGATTTTTCGTAATCTTGCCTGTCCCCTGTTATTTTACATGAGTACATTCTATCGAGGTGACCATGGAAATTATCAATTGCAACTCTTGGGAACCCAGTTTTTAATCCGCTATCTTTAGTGCTGATATCTTTAAGTTTTATCAGAAAAATAACATTATCACCTATGTTAAAGGAATTATTTCCAGTAACGCCCCAGATGTTTCTGGTCTTTATTATTTTATCGAAATTTTTCACTGCACTTGATGGTATGTAAATGAAATGTGTATTCATAGATGGATTCCTTTAGGAGTTGATTGTTATCAATCATAAGATTAACTTATAATAATATAGTGTTGTTTTGTTTTTAATACAATATGTAATTGACTATTTAAATTGTAATATCCATGAGTTATGTAGTAATGAATATATTGAATAATAAAGTAGTCCTCGTATAAGGGATAAATGAGAACAATTTAAAATCTGTGTCAGTCATCATAGCTGATGCTTCCCGGAATGATTACAATGGTTTTATTTTCTTCTGAACAGGACTCCTCATGACACCAAATAACCGAAAATTACCTGTTTTTAAATATCATCCCGATCCGCTCGGAACCGGTGCTTTTTCAGACGATAAGACCGTTAAGTGTGATTGCTGTCAGCAACCTACTGATATTTATTATGAAAGCCCGTTTTATTCTGTCGCTGATATTGATGCATTATGCCCGTGGTGTATTGCGGATGGTTCCGCCAGCCGGAAATTTGAGGGTGAATTCCAGGATAGCGCCAGTGTGGAAGGAATTGACTGTGAATATGATGACGATGGTGAATTTTCACACACCACTAACCCGTATCCGGATGAAATGCTGGATGAACTGGTTAAACGCACGCCCGGTTACCGGGGATGGCAGCAGGAAGTGTGGCTGGCACACTGCAATGAGCCTTGTGAATTTATCGGGTATGTTTGCTGGGATGATATAAAAGGCCGCCTGGATGAATTTGTTTCTCTGGAAGATGATATTCAGGAATATGGTTTTTCTGTTGAAGAGTTATCCGGCCTGTTACATAAGGACAGTGATGCTCAGGGATATTTATTCCGCTGTCTGCATTGTAAAAAATTACGTCTGCATTTTGATTTTAGTTAAAGGCTGCAGAGCGGAGCAATTCAGCTCCGCTTTTAATTAAAAAACGCCGTGAACTAAAACGTCCTGTATTACCCTTACTGATAAAACTCCACATCCTGCAATGTATTCAATTCCTGCTCGATACGTTCGCGGCTGCTGAGTAATACACTGATAATCTGGTTGTTTTTTTCATCATTACTGCGGAATGTCGGGACGGAGACACTGATGGCGGCGATAATTTTATTGCGCTGACGTAATGAAACGGCATAGCAGCGGGTTTCTTCGTTTATTTCCCGGTTGTCAGTGGCGTAATGATTTATTTTGACCGCTTCCAGCTGCTGACGTAATTCCGTGATGGTGGTGATACTGTATTTTGTCAGCGGGGTAAAGCCGTCAGGATATAAGCGGAGAATATCGTCATCGCTGTAATGGCATATCATCGCTTTACCTAATGCGGAATAAACCGCCGGTAAGCGGGTACCGATATTGGAGACTAACTGAACTTTCTGGGCAGACTGTACTTTATCGATATACAACACATCCGGGCCGTCTAATATGCCCATCTGGCACACTTCATTGCACTCGCTGACAATATTATTCATCTCACGATGCACCATTTTCAGCCAGTACGATTTTTCAAAGAATGAACGGGAAAGAATGGAGCAGGCGATACCCAGAAAATAAAGCTGGGTGTTTTCGTCATAATTAATATAACGGCGTTCTGCCAAAGTTTTCAGAATCGGGTAGAGCGTGCCTTTTAAGATACCGGTTTTTCCGGCCAGCTGCGTGAGGGAAATCCCGGTGTTTTCTGCCGCCAGAACACTGAGTACCTCTAACACCCGTATTGTCGGCATATGCTCCGTTGACATCAATTCACCTCCCTGACAGTTTATGCCGTTATTCTAGGTACAAAGCCCCGCTAAGTAAATCATGTCCGGGTGTCCGTTTGTGACATTGCCCGCCGGTGTCACGACAATCCGCTTTATTGTTCCCGTAATGTGCTGCTCCTCACAGATAAATAATAAATAACCGCAATCCGGATCGGGTTTTTCCGCAGCTATAGTTTTCAACCGCAATTAAAACAGCCTGTTAGCCTGTTTTTTCAGCAAATGTACAAAATTTGACTCACTCAGAGTTTCATGATTACTTACTTGTGTTTTTATTTATTAACGAGGTTTGTATATATGAACAATGTGGGTATGGAAAGCCGTTACATCACGCCGGCTGTAACAATTTTTGATGACAAAGGCCGGATTGATACCGAACAAAACCAGCAGGTGTATGACTCTCTGAAGGGGCATGTCTCCGGATTTGTGGTTATGGGCAGTACCGGCGAGTTTTTTTCACTGGATATGGAAAGCTCAAAAACACTGATCAGGTTATGCGGCAGTTATGACAAAGGGGGAATGAAAGTGTATGCCGGGACCAGCCGCCCGGATGTGAATGAGTCCGCCGCGCTGGCGAACTATGCTCATGAGCAGGGTGTGGACGGGGTCATGATTATCAGCCCGTACTATTTCCCGCTGGATGATGAGGGTGTTTACCGGTTTTACAGCGCGGTCGCGGAAAAAACGTCAGCCAATATTTTTATCTATAACTTCCCGGAACGTACCGGTTACTCGGTGTCACCGGAGGTCTGTCTGCGTCTGGCGGATCGCTATCCGAATATTATCGGGCTGAAAGATACGATCCCCGATACATTACATACGTCGCAGATTATTCAGACGGTAAAAAAAGAGATCCCGCATTTTGAGGTCTATGCCGGTTATGACAATAACTTCGCCCATGTTGTGCTGGCAGGGGGAAATGGCTGTATCGGCGGGTTATCCAATATTGTGCCTGAGTTTTTCTCATCCTGGATGGAGGCATTTGCACAGGGTGATATGGCTGCCGTAGCGGCACATCAGCGTAAAGTGGATCAGCTGATGGCCGTTTACGGCGTGCACTCACCGTTTATCCCGACCTTTAAAAAAGCATTACAGATGCGGGGCATTATTCAGTCAGACTACTGCACAGCGCCATTCAGCAGCCTGAATGCGGAGCAGACTGAACAGCTGATGCAGATACTGGCGGATGCTGAAACAGCACGCTGATTTTTCCTGATTATAACGACAGAACATCTTACCGACAGGGAATATTATCATGGCGACTATCACAGCTTATGACAATCCTGCTTTAAATTCCGCGATTAAAAAATCGTGGAAGCGTTTAGTACCCCTGATGTTTATTTTGTATTTTGTGGCATTTATTGACCGTGTGAATGTGGGCTTTGCGAAAGATGCCATGCAACTGGATATCGGGCTGTCCGATTCTGCCTTTGCGCTGGGGGCGGGGATTTTCTTCGCTGCCTATGCACTGTTCGGGATCCCGGCAAACCTGATCCTCAATAAAATCGGCGCACAAAAGTGGCTGAGTATTACAACGGTTATCTGGGGTGTGTTATCCGCAATGACCGGGTTCGTGACCAACGAGACACAATTTATTGTGCTGCGTTTCCTGCTGGGACTGGGTGAGGCGGGTTTTTATCCGGGGATTTTATTACTGGCCTCCATCTATTTCCCGAATAAAGTCCGAGGCTCGGTGATTGGTATTTTTGTTCTCGGCGTACCGCTGGCGCTGACTCTCGGTTCGCCGTTATCCGGTGCACTGCTGGAATTACACGGCTGGATGGGGCGTCCGGGCTGGTTCTGGATGTTTGTGATTGAAGGTTTACCAGCGGTTGTTATCGGGATCTTCGCCTTTTTCTGGCTGGATGACAGCCCGGAGAAAGCCCGCTTCCTGACAGCGGAAGAGAAGAAAGCCCTGACAGAGCAACTGGCCAGTGAGAATGCGAAAACAGAAACCACGTCTGTGCTGTCCGCGCTGAAAAATATCAAGGTCTGGCACCTGGCACTTATCTACGGCACCATCCAGATCTCGGTCTACGGGCTGATGTTTTTCCTGCCGTCGCAGGTGGCTTCCCTGATGGGACAGAGTCTCGGGTTTAAAGCATCTCTGGTGGCAGCTATTCCGTGGGCATGCTCGGCATTTGGTGTGTATTACATCCCGCGTCTGGCTGATAAAAATCCGTCCCGCCGTGTGGCTATCTCTGTGATGTGTATGCTGGCAGCGGCAGTCGGTCTGGCATTATCCGCCTTTGCCAGTCCGGTCTTTGCCATCGCCGCGCTGTGTCTCAGTGCCGTCGGTTTCCTGTCAGTACAGCCGGTGTTCTGGACATTTCCGCCGCAGTTACTGAGTGGTCCCGCGCTGGCTGCCGGCATCGGGTTCTGTACCACCATGGGGGCATTCTGTTCTTTCCTCGCACCGATTATCCGTGTGGAAATGGATAAACTGATGAATAGCAATACGGCGGGGATTATTACACTCGCGGTGATCACTGTCGGCTGTGCGCTCCTGATTGCTTTACTGAAAAAGAACACACAAAAATAACCCTGATTCATTGCCGTCATTTTGGCGGCAATAACCGGAAGGTGAGTTATGCAAAAGATATTACGTATTGATGAAACTGATAATTTAATCGTGGCACTAAAGGATTTGCATGCCGGTGAAGTGTATCAGTGGGGTGATGAATCAATCACTCTGGTCACGGATGTGAAAGCCAAACACAAGTTTGCCCTGGAAGCAGTGCCGGAAGGCGGTATTGTCTCCATGTACGGCACTGCTGTCGGGAAAGCAACAAAGCCGATTGCCCGCGGGGAAGTGATTACCGTGGACAATATCCGCCATTATGCCGCCCCGGTATCACTGGAGGAGAGCGGCGACTATGAATGGCAGATCCCGGATGTATCGGCCTGGAAAGACCGGACATTTAAGGGGTATGTCCGTGATGATGGCCGGGTCGGAACAGCCAATTACTGGCTGATTTTCCCGCTGGTGTTCTGTGAGAACCGCAATGTCACCAAACTGACGGATGCACTGAATGAGGCGCTGGGTTACACCAATAACAGTCTGAAAAGTTTCGCCCTGGATCTGACTGCCGGTGAACAGGTGCAGGCCACAAAACCTAAGCTGTTCCCGCATATTGAGGGCGTGCGCTGTATTACGGTGACCAGCGGCTGCGGCGGTGCCACCTCTGACAGTAAAACCATGTGTGATGTACTGGCTGCGTATGCGGATCACCCGAATGTTATCGGTATTACCGTGTTCAGCCTGGGATGTGAAAAAGCACAGCGCAAGATGTTCAAAGAGTCGCTGGCGGCACGTAATCCGGCATTTGATAAACCGGCACTCTATTTCCGGCAGCAGGAATGGAACAGCGAAGAAGAGATGATGCAGACGGCGCTGAAACAAACCTATGAGTGCATGAAAGCGGTGAAACCTCAGAGCCGCACAGATGTGCCGCTGTCATATCTTAAGCTCGGCGTGAAGTGCGGGGCATCTGACGGGTTCTCGGGTATTTCCGGCAATCCGGCGATGGGGCTGGTGTCTGACTGGCTGGTGACACTCGGCGGCGCTTCCGGTCTGGCTGAATTTCCGGAGCTGTGTGGTGCGGAAGGGGATATGGTAAAACGCTGCATCCGCTTTGAGGATAAAAAGAAATTCCTCGATCTGATGGGACAGTATGAGAAAACCGCGAACTTCTTTAATACCACTATCGCGGATAACCCGAGCCCCGGAAATATTGCTGATGGATTAATTACCGATGCGATTAAATCAACCGGTGCGGCGAAAAAAGGCGGAAAATCGCCAATTAGTGCAGTGTGTGATTATGCGGAACCGATGCCGGACAGCGGACTGTCTCTGGTCTGCACACCGGGGAATGACGTGGATGCCGTGACCGGACTGGTGGCTGCGGGCTGTAACGTTGTGATTTTTTCCACCGGGCTGGGGACACCAACAGGAAACCCTATCGTACCGGTCGTCAAGATTTCCACCAACAGCGCTATCGCACAGCGTTTGTCAGACATGATCGATTACGACTGCGGTCCGGTAATAGAAGGTGTGCCATTGCCGGAAATCAGTAAAGGGCTGTTTGAGCGGGTGATTGAAACGGCAGGCGGGGAATATAAGGTGAAAGCAGACCGTCTGGAGCAGTTTGATTTCCTGCTGTGGAAACGGTCACTGGATTTATAAAAAGTGTACTGTCACGCAGATAAATAAAAAACGGGGAATATTCCCCGTTTTTTTATTGCTGCACTTTGTTATCAGATATCGTTATCAGACATAAAACTTCATCGATTTTTTGCCGAGGCAGAAGCTGATAAACAGGCCGAGAGCGCAGAGGAACAGAATATAGTAGGCGATAAACATCGGGTTAACGTGTTCAGCGATAACCGGCACAGTGAAGGTGGTCAGCCCGGCGAACAGGGCGTTACCGATGTTATAAGAGAACCCGATGCCGCTTAAGCGGATATTGGCCGGGAACAGTTTGATAATAATAATCGGCACACAGGCAACCAGACCCAGGAACAGGGCGGCCAGGGAATATAAGAAGCCGATCGTGGTGTGGTCACCGCTGCCCAGGGAATTAAAGAAGGCATAGCTGGTGGCAGCGAGCAGGATGCTGTATATCACAACGGTTTTGCGGATGCCGAGTTTATCGGACACAATCCCCGCGATAATACTGCCGACCATGTTCATGACGGTGGCGAGGATCGCGATTTTACTGACAAATTCCGGGTCGATTTTAAAGATATCGGATTTCATCAGGTTTGGTGCCAGGACGACCAGGACCACACCGGTGGTCAGCAGCCAGGTGGCAAGAATAGAGATCATCGTGGCTGGTTTGTAGCTCTTCAGTACCTCTTTGATTGGCATATCAATCAGTTCTTTGCGCTTTTTCATCTCCAGGAATACCGGTGTTTCACGCAGATAGCGGCGTAAATACACGGCAATCAGGCCTAAAACCCCGCCGCAGATAAACGGATAACGCCATGCAAAACTTAAGATCTGGTCATTGCTGAAATTGGTATAAATCAGGTAAGCCGCAAAGTGGCCGATAACCACGCCGAATGTCAGGCCGCTGGCAATCATACTGTTCGCCAGACCGATTCGGTTCTGCGGGACATGCTCGGTGACAAAGACGTGTGCGCTCGGCACTTCTCCGCCTAATGCAATGCCCTGTAACAGACGCATAATCAGCAGCAGTACCGGTGCGGCATAGCCAATCTGTTCATAGGTCGGCAGCAGGCCGATCAGCAGGGTCGGGATCGCCATCAGGAACAGGGAGAGCATAAACATTTTTTTGCGGCCAATCAGGTCGCCGAAATGTGCCATGATCACGCCGCTGAGGGGGCGGACAAAATAAGCGACCGCGTAAGTCAGATAGGTCATGATGCTCGAAAGCAGCGGTGAGTCACTCGGGAAGAAGAGTGTCTGCAAAAAGGGTGCGAAGGTGAGGAATACGATAAAGTCGTAAAATTCCAGCGCACCACCCAAAGACGCAAGAGTCAGCGTTTTTCCGTCCTGTAGCTTTAAGCGATTAGACATGCCATTAACCTTACTTATTAAACATGCGTGAAAATGAAATAATCGTGAATACTAGCACGATACTATCGGTCAGTGAGATATTTCTGAAAAGTTAATTATACTAATGATTTATATCCATTTTTATAGTGTGGTTACCCTGGTAAATGATATATCTCCGGCTAATTGACGGAAATATAAGGAAAGTAATGTTTGAGTATCATGATTACTATCAGGGCGGAACAGAGAAAATACCGGAGAGTAATAAATCATAGTGATGAATAATTATTCGTTATAAATCCAATGAATGGATTGTGTGCGGCGGGCAGGCCGGCGACACCAGTCAGTAACACCAAACCGGAACAGATAAATGAACAAAACCCGCTGATCTATATTATATCAGCGGGTTTTTTGTTACTAACCACACGTTGTATCAGCGTGACAAGCGGAAATCAGTCAGTGACAGTCTGACTGGCGATTTCACTTGCTGTTTCGTCACCGCCGTCCGGTTTGTAATTGGTGTTCGTGATTTGGCTCAGTGTACCGGCTGAGTCAAAGACCAGTGTCAGTGTTTCCTGTTTCACCGGCTCATGGCCCGGTTCACGGCGGAAGACATAATACCAGGTCTGTGTTCCGAACGGGTCACGTAACATCGGGGTACCGAGTGTATAGGCGACTTGCTGTTGGGTCATTCCTTTCTGGATCTTCGCCACGTCTGCCGGTGTCAGGTAGTTACCCTGGTTGATATCCGGGCGGTAAACGACACGCTCCAGAGTGGAACAACCGGCAGTTAACAGCAACAAAGATGTCGTTGCGGCAATCAGCAATTTACAACGCATGGTGATTTCATTCCTTTAGGATTCTTTGTGACGATGATAATCGACAATAATCAAATTGAAAACCTTTACATTTTTCTATGACCGCAGGATCGCATAAAAGTTAGATGAAATCAGCTTGTTTGTCATGCTGCCAGCAATTCTTTTGCGCTGGCAAGGGTATTTTTGGTGACGGCAGCGCCGGCAAGTAACCGGGCCAGTTCCTGTACCCGCGCTTTTTTATCCAGCAGCTGCATGGCGGTTTCAGTTTCAGTGCCGTTAGTGTGCTTGCTGACAAAGTAGTGCTGATGTCCGCAACCCGCAACCTGCGGCAGGTGGGTCACACACATGACCTGAGTGGATTCGCCCAGTTCACGCAGCAGTTTCCCGACGATAGCGGCTGTCGGGCCGCTGATACCTACATCCACTTCGTCGAAAATCAGTGCCGGAGTGTCCATTTTCTTCGCGGTGATCACCTGAATTGCCAGCGCAATACGGGATAATTCCCCGCCGGATGCCACTTTCGCCAGTGCCTGATGAGGCTGTCCCGGGTTGGTGGTGACATTAAATTCAACTCTGCTCGCACCGTCCATACTCAGTTGTTCCGGGGTAAAAATCACATCAGCGGTAAAGCGGCCGTGCGGCATGGATAAATGGTGCATGCTCTGTGTGATAAGCTCACCCAGTTCAGCGGCGTAGTGCTCTCTGACTATATGTAACTGCTGTGCAATCGTCAGTGCCTGCTGATAATACTGTTCCGCTTCGCGGCTCAGTTCTTCGCTGTGCTGTTCACTCTCCTGCTGCATCTGCTGCTCTTCCTGCAACTGTGCATACAGGACATATAACTCTTCCGGCGTGGTGTGATGTTTGCGGCTCAGGCTGATATAACGGGAGATGCGCTGTTCGAGTTCATACAGCCGGTTTGGATCGAGATCCACGCGGTTACTGTAGTGACGCAGTTCATTGCTGACTTCATCCACCTGAATGGCGGCTTCTTCCAGCATGGTCAGTAACGGGGACAGGCTTTCATCCAGTGAGATCAGTTCGCTGAGTTCATGACGGGCATGATTGAGCATGCTGATAATGTTGTTTTCATCATTTTCACTGAGAATGTTTAAGGTACCCTGACTCAGGCTCAGAAACTGACCGGCATTCGCCAGGCGTTTATATTCTGCATCAATATCCGGAAATTCCCCTTCACGGGGTTCAAATTCACCGAGTTCTTTCAGGTGATAATCAACCAGTTGCCGGCGGGCTTCCCGCTCCAGTGCCTGCTGCTGATAGAGAGCCAGCGCCTGACAGGCGTTGTGCCATTGTTGCCAGGCTTTTTTCATTTCACCGAGCAGTAAGCCCTGATTGGCATAGGTATCCAGCAGGATTTTCTGGTGACTGCTTTCCAGCAGGTGCTGGTGGGCATGCTGCCCGTGGATTTGGATCAGCAGTGTGCCGAGCTCACGCAGTTGTGACAGCGGTACGGCTGTGCCGTTGATAAAACCACGGGAACGGCCGTCGCTGTTGATCGTGCGGCGCAGCAGGCATTCCTGGTTATCATCCAACTGGTGTTCCTCCAGCCAGAGACGGGCGGCCGGGGTATCTTTCAGAGAGAAGCGGGCGCAGATATCAGCGCGGTTAGCGCCGGGGCGCACCATATTGGCATCCGCGCGGTTACCGAGACACAATCCCAGTGCATCAATGGCAATGGATTTACCGGCACCGGTTTCACCGGTAATGGCGGACATACCGGCGCGGAAGTCGATTTCTAACTCGCGGACAATGGCAAACTGACTGATGGTGAGCTGGGTTAACATGCCGCCTCTCCTGTGGATATACACATACCTGTTTTTACATACAGTATAATCAGGATTTGTATCCGGTAAAGAGGCGGAATGAAAAAAATCAGAACATTTTTTTGGACCAGCCGAGTTTTGTGCTTAACGTATTGAAATAGTTATAGTCAATCGGGTGTATGAGATCGAGCGTTTTGCTGCTGCGTTTGATCCTGACCACATCCCCTTCCTGTATCGGCAGTGCTATCTGGCTGTCACAGCTGACTTCATAGTCAATATTGGTCTGCGGAAATTTCAGGGTAATGGTGCTGTGGCTGCTGATCACCAGCGGCCGCGAGGAGAGGGTGTGCGGGAACATCGGCACCAGGGCGATAGCATCAAGATTGGGTGTCAGGATCGGCCCGCCCGCTGAAAGTGAATAGGCGGTGGAGCCGGTCGGGGTGGTGATGATCAGGCCGTCAGAACGCTGGGAAAAGGCAAAGCGCTCGTCAATATAGACCTCAAAATCAATCATGTGGGCAACTTTTCCGGGGTGGAGTACCACTTCATTGAGCGCGGTGCTGCGGCGCAGTTTGCCGTTGGGGCTGAGTACCCCGGCATCGAGCAGAAACCGTTTTTCGACGTGGTATTCCCCGGTTAGTACGCGGTCGAGCTGCTGGAGTGCATTGTCCGGCGCAAGATCAGTCAGAAAGCCGAGGTTTCCCCGGTTTACGCCGATCACATCCGCGCCATAGCGGGAGAGCACACGGGCGGCACCGAGCATATTGCCGTCCCCGCCGATCACAATCACCAGGTCGGCCTGCTGCCCGATATCCGGCAGTGTGCCGGTGACGGCATCGGTCAGCCGCATTTCAGCGGCAACATCACTTTCGACAATCACACGCAGACCTTTTTTCAGCAGCCAGTGATACAGCAGTTCGTGTGTTGCCAGCGCTTCAGGATGGCGCGGATGGCCGACAATTCCGATACAGCGGAACGATTTGTTTTTTGCGGTATTGTCCGTCAGCATGTGCGTTTTAGCCTCACTTAATCGCCATTCCCTTGAATCTCTGAGTTTGATCCCCATAATAAACAAGAATCAGGATTATTGCGAAATACGCGGAGATTTTATGAGTAGTCACGAACAAAAAACGCACGAAGAACCTGTTGCAGATGCAGCGGAGACTCTGAACACGGCAGCAGAGCAGCCGGAAACGGAGCAGGCGGATGCCGCCGCAGCGGCCCAGGCCCGTATCGCGGAGCTGGAGCATGAGCTGGAAGAGTCCCGTAAAACGGAACGCGAAGCGATGCTGCGCGCCAAAGCGGAGATTGAAAACAACCGCCGCCGTATGGAACAGGATGTTGAAAAAGCCCATAAGTTTGCATTAGAACGTTTTTCTAATGAATTATTACCTGTGATTGATAACCTGGAGCGCGCACTGAGTGCGGTGAATCCGGAAGATGAAGCACAGAAAAGTATGCTGGAAGGGCTGGAACTGACACTGAAATCCTTCCTGGATGCCGTGAAAAAATTCGGTATCGAAGTGGTCGAAGAGACAAAAGTGCCGTTCAATCCGGATGTGCATCAGGCCATCAGTATGGTGGATGCTGCAGATCACGAGTCCAACCATGTGGTGACAGTGATGCAGAAAGGCTACACCTTAAACGGCCGCCTGCTGCGTCCGGCGATGGTGATGGTCTCCAAATAAGGATCGTTTCACACGCAATGGAATGCCGCCGTAAGGGCGGCATTTTTGTCTCTGTATTATGCGCCGGGCTGAAGCTCTGCCGGGATCACCGGCTGCCAGTCGATGGGTGCCTGACCGCGCTCTGTCAGTATCGCATTGGTTTTTGAGAAGTGACCGCAGCCCAGAAAACCACGGTGTGCGGACAACGGTGACGGGTGCGGTGCTTTCAGTATCACATGCTTTTGCTGATCAATGTACTGGCCTTTCCGCTGGGCATGGGCGCCCCAGAGCAGGAAAATCACACCTTCGCAATGGGCATTGACAGCCGCAATCACATTATCGGTAAAGGTTTCCCAGCCCAGTTTGGCGTGTGAGTGTGCCTGGCCGCGTTCAACCGTCAGCACAGTATTAAGCAGTAACACACCCTGTTGTGCCCAGCTGACGAGGCAGCCGTGATTCGGCCGGGTAAATCCCCGGATATCCGCTTCCAGTTCCTTATACATATTCACGAGTGACGGCGGCGGCTGAATGCCCGGCAGCACAGAGAAAGAGAGACCGTGTGCCTGATTCGGTCCGTGGTACGGATCCTGTCCCAGAATCACCACCCGCACATCAGACAGCTCCGTATAACGGAATGCGTTAAAGACATCTTTCTGTGGTGGGTAAATGGTCTTACCAATTTCTCGTTCGTGAGCGACAACACGGAGTGTTTCAATGAAATAGGGCTGGGTTTTCTCATGGCCGATGACATCATGCCAGGTCAGTGATGCAGACATCGTGTCGTTATCCTTCATTTATTACAAGAGTTGCATTCAGCTTACCTGACTATCCGTTGTTAGGAAATAAGAAGGGATTTTTTTGCGGGCCGGTTCTGATAACCGCAGCGGCAGGGCGAAAATGGCTGATTTTTTACAAAAAAACCTGAAAATGGCAAAAATGAAATTTTGATTTAAAACAGTCTTTTATCATAGCGGTTAAAAATTGATATAATTTTTATTGATATATGTCAAAGAATCACCCCTGTATTCTTGGTATATAAGATGCAGAGACATTGGTTAGACCAATATTCCAAGTTAAATGACAATCAATAAATTGATAACGAATCACCCGGAGGTCATCATGGTTACTGGTATTCAAATTACTAAATCCGAAAACGCTGCACTGGTTAACTCTTTCTGGCTGCTGGATGACAGCAAAGACGAAGTACGCTGCATCTGTGCAAAAGAACAATATGCAGACGGTGATGTTGTTTCCCGTGCCGCATTAGGTCCTTTCGAGTACCGCGAAGTGAATTTACAGGTTCAGCCTACCGTCCGTGTTGAAGGTGGTCAGCACCTGAACGTGAACGTTCTGCGTCGTGAAACTCTGGAAGATGCTGTTAATCATCCGGAAAAATACCCGCAGTTAACTATCCGTGTTTCCGGTTATGCAGTGCGTTTCAACTCACTGACTCCTGAACAGCAGCGCGACGTTATTGCCCGTACTTTTACTGCCAGCCTGTAATCGTTCCGGCAACAGTCCTTGTTCCGAAAACCACGCTCCGGCGTGGTTTTTTTATGTCTGACGGATAAGGATGTGGGTAACTCACTGATAAAATATGATATTGTTACGGTGTGATGAATAGCGTTAAGTGAAGCCTTCTGTATCCGGGGAGGTATACTTATGTTGATCGAACACTATTTTTCGCAGTTACTGGCTTTCTCATCCACGCCGCATTGTCAGTCACTTTTGCAGCGGCAGCATCTGACCGCAGCGGATTTATTGCTGCCGCCACCCGCCGGGATCCGGCAGGATGGTTTTCCCGATGATATTACCCTGGCTCGGTTGTGTTCTGACTGCTATCACCCAGGCAGCCGTGATATCGGCGGTGTCAGCCGTTCTGATCCGCAGACTCTGGCCTCGCTCTCGCTGACGGAAGAGCAGTTAAGCAGCCCGTCCGGCCTGCAGAGTATGATTTATCATTACCGCGATACCGGTATTCTGGCGTTTGCGGGCAGCAATGATATGTCAGATATGATGACCAATATCCGCCAGGGGCGCGGATTACCGGCCCGGCAGTATCAGGAGGCGGTGTCGCTGGCGGCACATCTGTTGTCGCAATCCGTTTGTCCGTGGCTGTTTGTCGGGCATTCTCTCGGTGGCGGGCTGGCTTCATTCTGTGCTGTGGTACTTCAGCAGCCGGCGGTGATATTCAATGCGGCGGGGCTGGCGGAAAACACACTGGCGGAAGAGGGGGTATCTCTGGTGACGGCGCGGGCGCGCGGGGCAGAGCTTATCCGTCATTATGTACTGGAGCATGACTGGCTCACGCATATCCAGGACGGGCTGGATCTTCCGAAAGCACTGGGGCAGCGGATAGCGCTGGAGTATTATCCGCCGCAGCATGCGCATTCCGTTTTGCAGAAACTGGTTCTCGGCGTGAAGGCACATACCCTGTCGCAGGTAGTTACCGCGATGGAACAGATGGATGAAACCCGGGAGTAAGCATAAAAAAACGGACTGCGAGAGTCCGTTTTCTTTTATCAGAGAGAAGGAGTTCCGTTTATTCCTGTGGCTCAGCGGCCGCAGGAGTCTGCTCCGCATGATCTGCGCCTGGCTTGCGTCGTTTTCCGATATTTTTACTGACGCGGTGACGGATTTTGGTTTTTTTCTTCTTCTCAGCTTCAGCGGCTTTCTGCTCTTTGCGCTTGGCGAGCACTTTTTTCGACGGCTTGTGCGTCGCTTTCTCCGATGGCGCACGGGTTTTCGGCCGTAACTCATCAATCACGCGCATTTTAACCGGCTCTTCAATATAACGGATGATTTTACCGAGCAGCGGCTGGTCGTGGGATTCCACCAGTGAAACAGCCACCCCTTTGCGTCCGGCACGGGCGGTGCGCCCGATACGGTGCAGATAGACATCCGCCGTACGCGGCAGGTCAAAGTTAAATACGTGGCTGATATCTTCGATGTCGATCCCGCGGGAGGCCACATCGGTGGCAATAAGCACAGTGGCACGGCCGTCAGTCATACGGCTGATGGCTTCGTTTCGTTTCGCCTGAACCATCTCACCTTCAAGATAGCAGGAGACAATATCCTGTGTGCGCAGCCAGTCAGACAGTTCACGCACGCGCTCACGTTTGCGGACAAACACCACCGTTTTGGTGACATCCGGTTGTTTCAGCAAATGTGCGAGCAGGGCTTTCTTGTGCTCCAGGTCATCGGCACGCAGGTAGAACTGCTGGATTTTTTTGCGCTCACGGCGTGACGGGTCAGCTTCGATCTCAACCGGCTCGTTCAGGATCCGTTTGGCGAAATCGCGGATAGCCTGGCCTTCGAGGGTGGCGGAGAACAGCATGGTCTGTGTGCGCCAGCGGGTTTCACCGGCGATAGTTTCGATATCGTTGGCAAAGCCCATGTCCAGCATGCGGTCAGCTTCATCGAGGATCAGGATCTCAACCGCGCGGCAGTCAAAGTTCTCTTCTTTTATATACTGCAGCAGACGCCCGGTGGTCGCGACAACAATATCCTGGTTCTCACTGAACACTTCGGCGTGGTTCATATAAGCCACGCCGCCGGTGATGGTGGCGACATCGTGATGGGTGAACTGACAGAATTCTCTGGCCTGATCCGCCACCTGCATAGCCAGTTCGCGGGTCGGGGTCAGGATAAGCACGCGCGGCGGCCCGGATTTTTTACGCGGGAAGTCAGACAGGTGCTGAATGGCCGGCAGCAGATAGGCGGCAGTTTTGCCGGTGCCGGTCGGGGCTGAACCCAGAATATCACGATTATCCAGCGCGGCCGGAATAGTGGCTTCCTGGATGGCAGTCGGGCGCTCATAGCCCTTGGCATCCAGTGCGCGGATCAGTTCATCGTTCAGTTCGAGTTCAGAAAAAGTAGTTGCAGTCATTATATACCTCTGTTTGGACCGCTGATTATAAACGGCTTGGACAGGATCTTCATCAAAAATAGTTGTCAGCGTGCGGGACTTTCTTCTGCGGGCAGAAGTCCGTATCCTGTCGCCGGGTTTTCTTTATTTTAACAGACAAACAGTTCCGTGATGATGACAAACGAAAAACAATCGCCGCGCCGCCGTGGTTTTGCCTGCAAACAATTTTTTGTGGCCCACGACCGTTGTGCCATGAAAGTCGGTACCGACGGGGTGCTGCTCGGCGGCTGGGCACCGTGCGAAAATGCCCGCCGTATTCTGGATATCGGTACCGGCAGCGGGCTGGTGGCACTGATGCTGGCGCAGCGGTCATTGCCGGATACACAGATTGATGCGGTGGATATTGATGCTGACGCCGCTGCGCAGGCCGCAGAGAATTTCCTCGCGTCACCGTGGGGGGACTGGATGCAGGTGTTTCATCAGGATATCGGTGAGTTTACCGCTGTCTGCCCGGAATCCCGTTATGAGCTTATTGTCAGCAATCCGCCGTATTTCGCCCCGGCGGTTGCCTGCCGTGACAGTGCCCGGGAAACCGCCCGTTACACCACATCTCTGGAACATCCGCAGCTGCTGCGGCATGCGGCACAGCTTATCACGCCGGACGGTCTGCTCTGTGTGGTGCTGCCGTACACCACCGGGCAGGATTTTATCGCCGCCGCCGGTGAGCAGAACTGGTTTCTGCACACACAGATTGCGGTGTCAGATAAACCGGATACCCCTTTTCACCGGACATTAATCGCCTTATCACGCCGTCCGGTCACTGCGCTGCACAAAACGATGAGTATTAAAACGGGAGAGGGCCGTTACAGCACTGATTTCAAATCATTTATCACCGGTTTTTATCTGAAATACTGAACAGCGTCATTGTGGCGGTTACGGCGGTGCTTTTTTCAGTCAAAAGCGGATTTTACAGGATATTTACACTGTCCTGCGGCAATTTTCCGTGATTATCAGAGGGATTACCGCTGAAAACGTGGTAATCTGTAACGTTAATCGCCGGAAAAACAGGCTGCGGATAAATACGCAGGATTTATCCGGAAAATATGCAGTGAGGATCACAAAAAGGATCCTTTTTTGTAATTTTTTTAAAAGAAAAATGAACTTCGCTATTTTAGCTGACTCAAAGTATCGCTTGCTCATGATGAAGTGAAGCGAAACAGGAAAGAGAATGGTGAAGCTGAGCTTCGGGAGATAACACTGCGAATGAGCGAGCAGTTAACGGATCAAATGCTGGTTGATCGGGTACAGAAAGGGGATCAGAAAGCCTTTAATATGCTGGTGGTTCGTTATCAGCACAAGGTGGCGAGTCTGGTATCCCGTTATGTTCCGCAGAGTGATGTTCCGGATGTGGCGCAGGAGTCCTTTATTAAGGCGTACCGCGCAGTCGGGTCATTTCGCGGTGACAGTGCATTTTATACCTGGCTGTACCGTATTGCGGTCAATACAGCAAAGAATTACCTGGTTGCTCAGGGGCGCCGCCCGCCGTCCAGTGATGTGGATGCCGGAGATGCTGAGAATTTTGAATCCTCAGGGGCGTTAAAAGAAATTTCGAACCCTGAGAACTTAATGTTGTCAGAAGAATTAAGAGCGGTGGTTTTCCGCACGATCGATTCCTTACCTGAGGATTTGAAAACGGCGATTACATTGCGTGAGCTCGATGGTCTGAGCTATGAAGAAATAGCTGAGATTATGGATTGCCCGGTCGGCACGGTTCGTTCCCGTATCTTCCGCGCACGCGAAGCCATCGATAATAAAGTTCAGCCACTGATACAAAATCAGTGAGCACTTAAATCACACTGAAGGGAACGTAGGCATGCAAAAAGAGACACTTTCCGCACTGATGGACGGAGAAACTCTTGACAGTGAAGTGGTTACCGCACTGACACAGGATGCAGATCTGCAGGCAGAATGGGCCGGTTATCACCTTATCCGTGATACCATGCGCGGCGACCTGCCGGATGTTATGCATTTTGATATTGCGTCACGGGTAGCTGAAGCACTGGCGCAGGAGCCGGTTTATATCGCACCTCAGGCGATCCCTGAGTCTCAGCCTGAACCGAAAACATGGCGTGATTACGGATTTGTGGCAAAACTGCGCCCGTGGGCCAGTCAGTTAACACAAATCGGTATGGCAGCCTGCGTGTCACTGGCCGTGATTATCGGTGTTCAGCACTATAATACCGACGGCACAGAGAGCGTGGTTAACGGTGATGCATCCGCATTCAATACCGTTCCGTTTATGGGCAGTGCGTCACCTGTCAGCCTCGATCTGAAAAACGGCGCCGGTCTTGCCCCGCAAACCCGTTTTGATCAGGAGCGCGGTGCGCGTCTGAATGCGATTTTCCAGCAGTATGAACTGGATCGCCGTGTACACACGGATGGTCAGCCTGAAGTTAAACAGACAGCCACCCCGGAACAGGGTCGCGCGTCTTCACAACCACAGCAGTAGTAATGAAACGAATCTGGTTATCCGTTGCTTTTCTGACGGGCAGCCTGTTACTCGCAGCACCGGCCTCAGCACAACAAAGTGCTGAGGCGTTGCTGCAGAATATGGGTAACGCTTCCCGCACACTCAGTTATGAACTCTCTTTTATCACCATCTCCCCGAAAGGTATCACGCCGGTCCGTTACCGCTATGCGGTTATGGATGGCCAGCCTGTCGCCCAGATTATGCAGATGGACAGCTCCCGCCGGGAAATTGTTCAGCGTGGTCAGGAGATAAGCTACTATGAGCCGGGGCTGGATTCATTCAGCCTGAGTGGTAATCACATTGTTGATTATCTGCCGTCGATTATTTTCGCGGACTTTAATGCGCTGAAAGCCTATTACAATTTTATTGATGTCGGGCGGATCCATATCGGCGATCATCCGGGACGGGTCGTGCGCATCACCTCAAAAGATAACTCACGTTACAATTATATTGTGGTCGCAGATGAAGAAACCGGCCTGCCGTTACAGGTGGATCTGCTGGATCAGAATAATGTCTCACTCGAACAGTTCCGTGTGGTGTCCGCCTCGGTGAATAACAGCAATGTGACGGAAGCCCTGAAAGCGGTGCAGTCTGTCACTATGCCGCCTGTACTGGCTATTCCGCAGCCGGAAAAGATCAAATTTGACTGGGATGTGATGCGTCTGCCTAACGGCTTTAAAGAAATGACCCGCAACCGCCGTCAGGTGGGCGAGCAGGAATGGGTTGAGACCGTGATGTTCAGTGACGGCCTGTTCTCATTTTCCGTGAATGTCGCCAAAGCCGTGAAGACACCAGAAAATCAACAGACAATGCGCCAGGGTTCGCGTACGCTGTACACCACACGTAAAGGTGATAATGAGATCACCGTCTTTGGCGAACTGCCCCCGGCGACAGCCCGGCAGATAGCGGACGGTGTGACATTCAGCGGAGGTTAATATGGTAAAAGAGTGGGCAACCGTGGTGCGCTGGCAGAACGGGCGCGCGGTGCTGCGTTACGGGTCATCTGCCGGATGCGGCAGTTGCAAAGCCCGGGCGGCATGCGGCTCATATCTGCTGAATAAACTGGGGCCGGAAGCGGAGCATCAGCTTGAGATTCCGGTCAGTGAGCCGCTGGTGACCGGCCAGAAAGTGGAAGTTGGGATCCCGGAAGGCAGCCTGCTGCGCTCGGCAATGCTGGTGTATCTCACGCCGCTGCTGGGTTTATTTGCCGGTGCGGGGCTGGTGCAGGCACTGGCGGAAAGTCAGTCTGCGGTTCTCGCGGGTGGTCTGCTGGGCGGTGCAGCAGGGTTCTTGCTGGCGCGTAAAATTGCCCGCCACTGGAGCGGCTCAGCGGATTATGAGCCGGTCATCCTGCAAATCGGCCTGCCGCCGTCAGAGCTCAGTATTGATATGTGTGAGTCCTGATTTATCCGGATTCTCCTGTTATAAAGTATGCCGGTCATGGTTTGACCGGCATTTTTTTACCGCGAGAATGTCAGTGATTCCTATATTTTTCTTATGCTGCTCAGGTAGCATGAGGAACTTCCGTATAAGAAAATATCCTGATGAGTGAGGGCAGTAATGCTGGTACAGACAGTAAAGGACTACCGTTTTTCAGGCAGACAAAAAGTATTTCAGGGGATCAGTGCCGGAAACTCCGCCTCTCCCCGGGAGTTGGTTTTTCAGTTAACTGACCTGATGACACAGCTTTCCGTAAATGTGCTGGATATCAGTTTTGGGACCGGAACATTAGGCCAGATGATTAAAGCAAACCCGGATACATTTTACTGGTCGGTCGATGGTGTGGATGGGTTTGAACCTAACTGCTATAACCAGACATTATTTAATGATGATATTTACCGGAATGTCTGGCACGGACTGGCACAGGATATCCCGCAGGAATTATTTGCCGGGTATGATGTGATTTGTCTGCCGGATGTGATTGAGCATCTGGACAGAGACACCGCCATTGAGCTGGTCAGATATATCCTGACTAACATGAATGACAATGCCCGCTTTTTTATCAGCACGCCATTGTGGTTTTATCCTCAGGACACAATACAGGAAGGTGATCTGGAAAAGCACCTTATCGGTGTGCCGGTATCCTCAATGATGGCAATGCTGCCGCAAATGTATTCAGTGAATAATCCCCTTATCGGCGGGTTTATTTACGGCAAAGTCAGTCTTGATTATGCAGATATGTTCAGCCCGGTCACGAATCCGGCATTTTCTCAGGAGCAGGGACAGGCTATCGCCCGCGCGATCAATTTTGACTGCACGCCGGGGAAGGTTACCCGTCTGCAGTATGAATAAAAAAATAACAGCCTGAATGACAGGCTGTTGTTTATCGCGTAGTGATGCAGTTTACGCTGCGGTATCGTTTTCATCCTCACTGACCACAAACCACGGTGTGTACAGTGTGCGCCGCTGATAATCCTGAGTGGTGATCACCTGATGCTCACGGCCGAGCGGGTCATAATAGTGCGTGTCGGCATACAGATCCTGCCGCGCACTGTCATCACTGACATACCTCCAGTCATTGACAAAGTATGGCTGATACGTCCGCACAGTATGCCCTTTATTATCATACTCTGTGCGGCCTGATACCGCCCAGCGGGCTGCTGCTTTCTCACTTTTCCGGCTGCCGGCGGCCAGTGAACCGTTTTTATTGCGGTGGAATGCGTCACCGTCCTCAAAACGGGCTGACTGCTGTAAAATCCGCCCGAAACCGTCACTGAAGGTGACCTGCTGACGGATTTGCTGTGTGCTTTTATCCGCCGGTTCATCATCATAGCGATCAGTTGTCAGGGTCAGCACATGCGGCGGCAGTTTATCTGTACCGCTGTGCATCCAGCTGTCTGCGGCATAGACAAAACACTGCGCAACCGGCAGTTGTTTTTTCATCTCCGTGGCGTCCTGCACCGAATCCGGCAGGATCAGCGGTTTCTGGCTGTAGCCGGTTTTCCGGCCATTTTCCGTGCCGTAAAAACGGCTGCTGATCACCCGTCCCAGTGCATCAGTCTGTACCTGACTGATGTTGTCATTGGTATCGGTGATTTCGCGGACAGACAGAAAACGCCAGTCATATTTTGCCTGAGTGACAAGTCCGGAGGCATCGGTATGTTTAGTGATAACACAGTGATGTTTGTCGCGGGTCAGATGTCGTTCCCCGGTCAGCGGATTATCGCGGACGGCGACCGGAAGCCGGAACTGTTCCGGTGTCCCGTAAGTCAGATGACCGGAACGCGTAATCCAGACCTTTTTCTCTGTTTCTGAGGTACCGGCAAACAGGTAATCCGCTTTGATATAGCCGGCTTTCTGTAACTGCTCCGTGATATCTGTACCTGATTTTATGGCTGCGGTAATCGTCTCATCCAGCTCCGCAGTATCCGTATAACTCCGGCGCGGTGGCCAGACCGGCACTGTTACTGACGGCTGATTATCTTTATTCAGCCAGTAAGTCCTCTGTTGTCCGGCAAAGTGGCGTGCAGACGGATTATTACTGAGCAGAGCAGACAGTGTTTCCGTGTTTAAGCCCGTTGCCGGAACCAGGCCGGATTTCAGAACAAAAATATCGCTGCGATCAGCATCAGGCTGGCCGGTCAGCCACTGTTCCTGTTTCAGATTGGTCAGGTGGTGCCGCGTATGCTGTGATAACGATACAATGAGTTGCAATTGCTGATCATCATAACCGGAATCAAACAGTGACGCGGGCAGGGTATCCGGCAGCGGGTTTTTCGCCGGTTTCGGACGGCGCGGGTAATTAATGTTTGCTTCACACAACGGATAACCGTACTCATCCGCACTGAGCACAACGGATTGCGAACACTGCGGATCAGCGGCCATGCGTTCATAGTGATATTCACGGTTTTCTGATACCGACGGCCGGACCACCGGCATATCCGCATCCGGCGTGATCAGACGGACGGACAGACGCTGTTCACTGACACTGTACGGTAAATCCTGTTGCGGACTGCCGTCTTTGCCGTATACCTCACTGCGCAGCTGCATCCCTTTTTGGGCACGGCTGAGCCAGAATGCCTGCTTTTGCACAATGGCATCAGAACAGACGGATTCTTTATCACCGCTGCCGGTTGTCAGACGGGTAACAAACCCGGTAAAGGCACTTTTATCGCCCTGCCAGTATTCATTTTTCAGCAATGTATCGACAGGGGTATAGCCGGTGGCATACCAGTTACGGATCAGTACCGGCATCGTCAGTACATCGCTGGTGGCGCGGGCGGCGGCGGTATCAGAATCCAGAGTTTCCACACAGCCGAAGCCGCGGAATTCCCGCTCCCGTGCATCCCAGACTCCGTGGTGATAGCGGGCTTCGCTTACCAGTTTATTGCCGGTAATTTCATCCGTGGTTTCTGTCCGCCATAACGTGTGCAGCGGGAAAGGCAGATATGAAACCGGTTCGCGGGTTTTATCATCCAGACGGAACTGTGCCGAACTGCGGTAATGCAGAGTTTGCGACATCCCCGTCTGATTATTGATCTGATTCAGCAGCCACGGTTTTTCGGTGGTCAGATGCAGCAGATAATGACGAGGTACGGTATGAGGAACCGTCAGAAGCAGACTGGCGACACCCAGCCCCTGCACATCCGCCACCTGTAAGCGACAGGTATTATCATAACGGACACCGGCAGGCAGTTTCACAGTAACCGGTTTATCAAAACCGTTACCGCTGCGGTTACGGTAAATTTCAATATAATCACTGCGGGCATACAGAATATCGGCGGTACCGCTGCCGTCAATATCGGCGAGATAAACATACGCGGCATTGAATTCCGTCTGTTTTTTGCTGAAACCGTCCAGTGCCAGCGGCTGACCAAAGCGGCCGTGACCCAGATTCGGCCAGCAGAGTACACCATCAGCACTGATCTGTACCAGATGCTGCTGCCCGGAGCCGATCACATCACTGAAAGCAACCAGTGTGGCGGCATCCCCGTCCGGTGACGGCAGAACAATTTTTTCCGCCTGCGGAATATTCTGTGCGGATAACCAGCCGTCTTTGCCGCCCGGCTTGCCGCCCGGCCAGATGCGCACACTGCGCGGACCGATGAGCACCAGGTCGGTGGCACCGATACCGTCGATATCGGTCATTTGTGCGGCGGGATGGCCGTATTCCAGTGGCAGGGCATTCAGCGGTGTAAAATGCAGCCACTGTGCCGGGTTATCTGTCTGCTGACGGTATTGCCCCTGTACGCCGGGCTGTGTGACAACCCACTGCAGACGGCCATCACCATCAAGGTCAGTCAGCATCGCGCCTTCTTTCAGGGCGGGAATGTTATCAAGCCGCTGTGGTTTATCCCATATTACCGCGTTGATATCATCGCTTTTGCTGTCACGGACCGGGGCGCGGTAATACCAGGCGCCGCTGTCCTGATACAGGATCCCGGAAATGCCTTCGCCGTGCAGATCCAGATACTGCCACGGCTGCTGCGGATTGAGTTTACCCATCTCCGGCTGTGACCACTGCACAGACGCGGGGATATCAAAGGTCTGCCAGCCGAAGGTCAGCGGCGGCAGAGACAGCACTTTACCGTCATCCTCAAACGCCATCTGCCGTGCAGCGGTCAGCGTGGTGATAAACGGGGTTTCCTGATACTCAAATAACAGGCGGGAGACCAGTGCCGGTACATCCTCACCTTCTGCTTTTTCAGCCAGTGTTTCCAGGCGGTGGAACATCAGTACCTGGCGGCATAAGCGGCGGGTACGCAGGTCAAACCCGTAAGCATAACCGGAGAACGGATCCTGACGGCACAACCAGCCGGAACCGGCTTTAAACAGCGGTTTTTCTGCCGGTTTAAGGGTGCGTTCGCCATAGTCAAATACCAGCACAAACAGCCAGCCTGCTTTGGTGGCATCGTTGCCGTTAAAACAGGGAAATGTGCGTCCGGCGGTGATATTGCCGTAATGGACTTCACTGAGATAGCGCTGGCTGTGGCTGCCCGGATGGGCGGCTTTTTCCTGTTCACTGCAATTGATATCATCTTCCGCACGGTAGCGGTAATAAATCTGTTCACCGGTGGCGGAGACTGAGGCGTTCAGCAACCAGCGGGCCGTGTGGCTGCCGTTACTGATACGGGCGGCGGATTCATAACCGAGCAGATGCACCTGACCGTCTGCGGTATACCACAGCCAGAAATCCGGCTCTGTGGTGCTGCTTTGCGGCTGCCAGTATTCCAGACGGCTGAAATCACGTTCTGTCCGGGCACGGTATGTTGTTATCTGATAAGACACCGCCAGTTTCACCCCGAACAGTGTCTGACGTTTATCCGCAGTACCGGGAACAGCCACCAGGACTTCACCGGCAGGATCCAGAAATTCATCGTCAGCGGTATAAGCAGGAACACCTTTACGGGTGCGGCGGCTGACCGCAGGAAGATTCACATCCCAGCCGATACCAAAGGCGCTGTTACCGCCCTGACTGCTGTAGCTGAGTGAGAGAGAAGGGGCATAACCGCGTCCTGCACTGACGGGCAGCGGAAGAGACAGCGACGCCGCGCCGTCCGGACCGGCGGCACCCGCCTGTCCGGAAAGTCCGGTCAGTGCACCGCCGCCTTTCGGCAGAGACGGCGCCTGAGGACTGATATTGTCTGATTGTTGCATAGTAGGCTCCAGAACGGGCAGCCCGCAGGCTGCCCGGGTCAGGATAAAAATTAACGGATGGTGTAACGGATATGGATGATGATATCGCTCAGACTGAGCAGCAGGGCTTTCTGCTTATCACCTGTTGCCCCCGGGAAACTCAGGGTCAGACTGCCATTGTTATCCACCGGGATCCCTTCAAACGGCAGCCAGTGGCCGTCGTTGAAATCCAGCCGGAACTGACCGTCGTCATTCATACCGTGGGAGACGGCAATGGCTCTGCAGCCGTCCGGCAGTTTCACATCACCGCCGTAACTGAGCACAGCACGCACATCCTGATACGGACCTGTCAGTGCCGGTAAGGTCACACTGATCTGTTTGATCCGGCGTGTTTTACCCAGCCCGGCAGGATAGTCATCTGCAATGTTGAGTGCTTTCAGATTTAATGCGGCATGCAGCTGTTTATCCGTGGTCATTGAAAGCCCGGTTTGTGCCGGAGTGCTGCCGGAGCCACTGCCTTTCAGCAGCTCAGTAATTTTCGCGGCCAGATCGACCTTATCAGCGCTGTACACTTCCGCCAGCGAAACGGTACGGGTGACTTTCAGTGTACGGTGGTTCCATTTCAGCCATGCCTGCTCCATCTCTGTCAGGTTCAGCAGCAGGGATTCCCCGGCCATCAGCCCGGCATTACTGCTCTGCCATGCCCCCGGTTTGATATAGCGGGTCGTCTCTCCGGTCTGCCATGCAAAGGCGGCTTCGGCCATCATGCAGCGGGTTGCTGTCAGGTCGTAGAAGCGGTAATAGATGGATGCCAGACGACCGCGCAGCCAGCTGTAGAGCGCTTTATTACTGAATTTGCGCTGCAGGAACTCCAGTTGTGCCTGAGTCTGCGCCTGCTGGATTTCCAGGTGTTCGCGCTGCATTTCTGTGGCGGTGCGGCGGACAGCCAGGGCTTCCAGTTGGGCATCAATCTGTTTCACTTCAGATTCGGCATTATTTTTCTGGATTTCCCATTCCTGACGGCGGCGGCGCCATGCCTCAGACTGGCTGATATTATCCGCGGTAATTTTGGTGGCAGAGGCTGCCAGTGCGATACCGGAACCAATGGCTTTCGGGATACCGCCCCAGCGGCTGCCCCCCACGGCCATACCGAAGACGTTCGGTGCCATATCAGCAGCGGCGGCGGCTATATCCAGCACGCCAACGGATGTACTCAGTATTGCGGACGAGAGGTACAGATCCATGGTCCGTTTTTCTGCGGCACTGATATTTTCATCATACAGGGCGCGGTAGCTGTCAAAGCGGGACTGCGCACCGGCACGGCTCTGTTCCAGTGTTTTCTTCTCGGCATCCAGCTCAGTGAGTGCCTGCTCCTGCATCCGCAGGGAAGAGAGCATCAGCTCACCGGCCTGGTTTTGCAGCAGTTCACTCATCGCTTCCGCATCCCGGCGCTCAATCAGTCCCTGGAGCGAGGAACCGAACTGCATCAGCTGTCCGGTCAGTGAACGGGCACTGTCCAGTGCCTGCGGGAAGCGCATTGCCGGGATGGCGGCAGACGGCAAGGCTTTGCTTCCGCCGGAAGCTGCGGCTGCGGCACTGAGCAGTGCTGCCGGGTCGGCCGGTGCGGCAAAGATTGGCAGCGATAACGGCTGCCCGTCGATGGACAGGTTATTACGCAGATTAAACAGGCGCATTTCCAGGGTCTGCCAGTAGCCGAGCAGTTTTTCGTTCTGCTGTGGCAGGAACAGCCCGGTCAGGGTATTGGCTGTCCGGACGTCCGGCAGCAGACCGCCGTTGCGGACCCCGCTTATCATATCCTGCCGCTGTTTGGTTTTGGTCTGGTCGGCGGCATCACTCAGTGCCGGATTACCCCAGCCACTGCCGGTAATCGTGATCGGTTTATCACCCAGTAAACCCAGTGCCTGCATATACCACATTTTCGCTTCATTGAGGGTATCACGCTCCAACATGCGGTAAGCACTGTCACCACGGGCAATCAGCAGATCGAGCAGTTTCATCAGGGTGCTGACTTTGTAGTGCATCGGATCATTCTGAGCGACGGCATCCGGGTCAACCGAATCCAGCGGGTCGGCATTCCAGGAGGTATCCTCTTTCAGCGGACGCACGCGCCAGTCACCGGCTCCGTTTGCGGCAGGACGCCAGATATAGCTTAACCAGCGGTTGGCTTCGGTAAAGTTCTGCTCCTGTAACAGACGCATAGCCACCATCATCGGGGTGTAATAGAACAGCTCCCAGAAATAGAGGGCATTGGCGCCGCTGAAGTCCATCGGTTCATCAGGTTGTGACAGGCCGGAGACGGATTCCAGGCCGGGGAAGGTGCCTTTGTTGTAGCTTTTATCCAGTGTCCAGCCGTGCGGATTTTCGTTATTCTCCCCGACACGGTGCAAAAAAATGTCTCGAATTTCTTCAGGTAGTGGTTTTTGGTATTGCGGAGAAAGGATGATTCTATCATTAAATTCCGTATTTTTATCGGCTACCGGAATAAAAAGTGTTATCTCTGTATTGGCGTCAACACTGAGTTCGCCACGGTAAATCGCAGTCATGCCGATGGTCATATAAGAGTGACAATAAATCATAAATTTCCGGTCACTGCCATGAATCTCTGAATCATAAGGTTTGAGTGTCAGTGTGACATAGCTCCCTTTGCCCAGCTTGGATTCACGCAGATTTTGGGTTTCCGGTGACAGTATCGCCTCAATTCCGCGGTTGGCACGCTCAATTAACTGGCGGGCAAACAGGGTATTCAGGCGGGTACGGTAAGCACCCCACTCCATGTATTGCGCACCGTCTTCGGTGGTGTGCAGCGATATAGTACGGGTGCCGGCTATAGGCTCTTCATAATGCAGAGAGTAATTCCGTACTCCTGAACAAATTAGATTTTTGTAGTTAATCCTGAGCGTTAAATCCAGTTTACTTTTTTCAACATATTTGGTCACCTTTATACCCGTAATCGGAACTAAATAGGTAATTACAATGGCATTGGTGGTAGCTGATGTTTCGATATTGACAGTGGGTTCGTTAAGAGTTTCAACCATAGTAGTATCATGTAAAAATGACATATTTAAGTCATTGACAAATTTCCCGCTGTTCAGGTAAGTTTCCCATCCCCCGATTGTAATCAAGGCATATATTTTTTTGTTAATGTTATTTCTTATTGTATATTTTATAGGTGCATACAGGTCAGATAGTGTCTCCGTAACCATAAAAAAATAATGGTAATTTTCATCACTGCTTACCCATGATAATACACCTAAGTAATCTGAACCGGTTGATTCTGTCTGTTTAAAAAGATTCAGATTATTACGGACAGATGAAATATCCCCTCCGGCAGGGACACTCAGAAGATAGAGAGTGTAGCGTGAACCGTTAGAATAGATGGTGTCGGTTTTGTGAAGGGTGCAGACCCCTTCGGGGAAAAGGGGGTCTTTTGATTCGTAACTAATTTCTTTAGCACGGTCAGTATACGTTTTCCCCAGGTTAAACTGATAATAAAAGTGGGATCGCAGAGGTGCAGGGATTTCTGCTGGTGTGAAACTTAGTGTTATATCAACGGCTAATTCAACGTATTTCTCATTTCCTCTGGAAATGAGTTTATTATATTTCTCAGTGAGTTCAATAGTAACCTGTTCATTATCGGTCTGCTCCTGTGGTATTATTGTTGAGACATATTTACCGGCTATTCTGCTAATCACATTCAGGACACCAGGACGATCAAGCTGATTTGTGGCGACATGCAGTAATGCATTGATATTATTTGCAGGTGAGACAGTCATATCCGTGGTAACTTGCAGACCAAAATATGTATTATTTTTTGCCGGCGGAACATTATCTATAGTTTCGTTGGTAAAATTATATTTTTCCTGTTTTGTGTAACAGGCAACAGTCAGCGTTTCGTCTTCGCTGTTTTCTGTACAGAGTAATCCTATGCCATGATCGCCGGATAATGTATTTTCGAACGATTTGGTCACATCATAACTGAACGGTGATGCCCAACTGCCGTCATATTTAATATGCGTCAGTTTCAGGGTAAAAGACGAAATATCCTTTTTATCTTCGCCATCTTTCCGTACTTGTTCTTCAACCCATAACAGATAAAGACGTGAACGGAAAATCACCGGACGCACCATATCCTGATACGGATTAACAGCACAGGTAATCTCTTTCCAGTCACTCCAGGCGTTGGCGGCAAAACGGCCGTTTTGGCATTTACTGTGATCGGCTTTGCGCCAGTAATATTTTTTCGGCTCAGTCTGGCTGGCACCGATAAACCAGGTATTACCTTCATCAATATCAACCGCATCATGATAACCGCTGACCACTTTCAGGTCAGCGACCTGTTCAAAGGCGGTGAGATACTGGCGGAAGCCATTTTCCAGGGTGTCGCTGTTAAGCTCGCTCTGAGAAAGCTGCTCCAGCATGGTGTTCATCATCCCGGTCTGACCAATGCGGATAGTCGGGTCAATGAAGTTTTCCGGGTAATAGACTAACTGAGACGCACCCGCCCAGGTGCTGTAGCGCTTATTATAGGTATCCCAGTCTTTAAAGAACTGACGCTCAAGCACAGCATTGTCTGCCCCCGGCTCATCACCGGCAACAGTGCGGTTGATGTAGAGCTGAATACCGGCAATCGCATCCGCCAGCCGTGTGGTGGTGATAGCGGCACTGACTTTGTCGTCAATCAGCAGTTTACGCCAGATATCATCACGGTTTGCCAGCGGTTTACCCATAACCAGAGCGCGGTACTCTCCGCTGAGGGCTTCACTGCGGCGCGGTTCAGACTGGTTTTGCAGTTGTTTTGTCTGCTGTTCGTTCAGACCGGCCTGTAATTTTCCGGCGACGGTAGTCAGTTCGCTGTAGGTCGGGGTAGTTTTTTCGGTGATGGTGAGAAGGTTGTTAAATTCTTCCGGCAAAATATGCAGTGTATCGGCGATATCAATATAGGCCGGTAATTTTGCCAGTTGCTGCCAGGTTCTGATGGTTTCGTCGCTGCCGATACTTTTCAGGGCACTGCGGATTGTAATGTAAGACAGACCTGAGGCCTGCCAGAGAAGACGGGCCGGTAAACGTCCGGCGGACAGTTGTTCCAGCACTTCACCGGCTTTTTCACCACAACGGTTGACCATATCATGAAACGCACTGATTTCACGCAGTTCAGCTATCGTATCGACAGGGGCACCCTGTGACAGTATCTGCAGTTCTGCACTGCTGAGCGCCAGTATCCGTATAAGCAGTGCCCGCTGTGCCAGTGCTTCACACCATTTTGCCTGCAAACCCGGTGTTTTATCAGCGGTTAACATCTTCCATAACTCGCCGGTCAGCGGAATCCCTTTACGATGATTATTATCCAGCCAGCGCAATAACGCTTCGCCCTGTTCCGGGTTTTCCTGTTGCATGGCTGCGGTAATGAGCGGTGCCATCGTTGCACGTAATGTATTATCATCTTTGCTGTCAATACCGCCGTTACGCAGGGTCTCAAGCAGAGTTTTCATTTCACTGGTTGGTTTTTCAGCGTATGAATCTATTTGCAGCCAATACAGCGTATCTGCAGGTATATTCAGTGCGTTCAGCCATGTCGTGGTTTGCCACAGGAAGTTAATAATATCGCGGCGCAGGGAGTCAGAAAGGTTTTTGAGTTCTATATCTTTAAATGGTGAAATAATACGAATATCAGAAAGCTGGCGTAGGGTTAAACCGCAAGTGGTTGCAAGCAATTTGACGAAATAGAGCTGACTGATTCTGTTAAGGGTATTCTGAACATCAGTTGTGTTACCAATAACCATATCACGAATTAAATTTAATTCATCCTCTGTTACCTGTAATGCACTGAGTAAATTTTTTATTCTTCTGTCATATCTGTAATTTGGGTAATAAATAGAGATCCGAGTCCCCCCCAATGAATAAACTTCACCATTGAGCGGCGGATTATTAAACAGGCGGTCAAACTGGCTGAGCTGCCCGTCATAGCTGACAGTGCTGATAGTGGCACCACTCAGAATTAAAGCATCATCGGTGCCGATATTGTAGCGTTTACGGTAGAGCAGGAATTCACAGAAGCGGTGCAGTACGGTTGCGTCTGAATCGGTGTCTTTCAGTTTCAGACGGGTTAATGCACGCTGGGTTTCCGGCGGGGTCATACCGGTGGCTTTGGCCAGGCGCAGGGTTTTGTTGAGGGTGAGTAGTGGGAAAGGGGCGGTGGTTGTTTTGGTGACAGTAAATGTGCTGTGCCCATACCAGAGTGGGCTAACCTTGGAGCAAACCGAAATAGTGATTTCTGGTGTTACTTTGGCGGCGGGAATTGTTCCCCGGATACTGTAGTGTTTCCCTTTCTCAGGAGTCGCGGTAGCAGATGAATAAATATCTGACGGATAATTTGAATATGGTGTTACAACCCCGATATACAGACCGGAAGCAAGCTCATCAGGATACATATAGCTAATACTGAAATTAATATAAAATTGATTATTATCCAGCGGAATAAGGTCAATATATTCGAAATTTAGCCAGATGGAAGATTCATTTTTCAGCCCGGTGTGAGTTAATGTATAAAAGACATCACCGTCTGTGCCCTTGGCTTTTATTATCTGTGTTTTATTTTCTCCGTACAGATTGTGTGTATCTTTCAGTGATGAACCGTACGGAATAGTTATCCCCGGTAATGCCTGAATCTCATCCCTTGGCAGTTCATAGTAATTCGCCAGTGCATCCAGCTTCATCAGGCTGTCGGTATTTACCCCCGGGAAGTTTTTCTCCAGCAGTTTTTTTGTGTCAGCTTCACTTAACCCATCGGTTTTTTCTGTCAGAATAGCATACAGTTCCGGTGAAATACCGGCGTATAACGCCATCTGCGCGGCAGATTCCGCACCTTTGCTCAGCACATGGTCCGGCAGAACAAAATTCTGTTGTGCCAGGGCGTTACGTATTCCCTCAAACGGCGCGTTATACGGGGTTACACCACTGCGGCGGGAGGTTGCCAGGGTTTCGTAGTATTTGGCTTTATCCGTCTGGCCGGCTTTTGCCATCAGCGCCGTTTCCAGCTGCTCATTAGCCAGTGACAGGGTGGAAATCTCTTTATCCAGATTTTCCTGAGATAACACCAGTTTCGCCAGATCCGGGCGGCGTTTGTCCAGGTTATTGACACTGTCTTTCTGATGCAGGCCACGGGCTTCGCGGTACAACTCAGTCAGATAGCCGGCCGGGGAGAACATGGAAGAGACCGCACCGGGGGCGGCAAACTCTTCGGCACGCGGCATGATAATGTCGTTATAGCCGTACGGCGTCGCGCCGTAAGTGCGGGCAGCGCCCATCTCTTTTTTCAGCAGCGGGTTGGCGCGGGTCAGCGCACGGGCAGTATACAGAATGTTGTTCTGCTGTTCTTTGATTGCCGCACGGTGAAGTAGTTGCGCTTCTTCACGGGACAAACGGCCGCCCGCCAGGCTGCGGACTTCGGCAAGGGACATCGGCATAAAATCTGCCAGTGTCACTGTTTCACCACTGCGTTGCTGATTCAGCTTTTCGAGAATTCGGGTTATTTTATCCATCGATAATAGCCTTATGAATATGAAATTTAGTTAATGATACAAAAGTGTACTTTGTGGTACTCCGTAAATTTATTGCTACCTGATGTTATATTTCGAAAACAATAGAATTGTCGGAATATGTCACTGAAATAGAGTGTCAGTTTTGGAGTGAGGATAGTCAATCAGAACGATTAGCATGATGTGCTGATTTGGATGGAAATTAATTATCTATATGATTATTAATCATAAAAAAAAGATATTACGCGAGCGGTAATAATGAGCTGATTCTATTGTTTTGCTTTTATCATCAATTTTATTTATGAAAAAAGTGGTGTCAGTGAAATGACAAAATGAATGCGATCTGTATGGATTATTCGCCGGGCGCGGTTTTTTCTGCGGTAAAATGAACGTTTCTTTGAGTTGAGTGTCTGTAGCATGTAGAATGCTGCCAATAAGTCTATTAACCAGCAATATAGAGTGTTGGCTTTGAGTCCTTACAGGTGTCCAAAGCTAGTTTTATAGGGCATTACAAAGAAGAATTTTATCTTGAAAATCAACCATATCCGAAATTTTTCCATTATTGCTCATATCGATCACGGTAAATCTACGTTATCGGATCGCATTATTCAGATTTGCGGTGGTTTATCCGACCGTGAAATGGCGGCGCAGGTTCTGGATTCAATGGATCTGGAACGTGAACGCGGCATTACCATCAAAGCACAGAGTGTGACACTGGATTACACCGCGCAGAATGGTGAAACGTACCAGCTCAACTTTATTGATACCCCGGGACACGTTGACTTCTCCTATGAGGTCTCCCGTTCACTGGCCGCCTGTGAAGGGGCATTGCTGGTGGTTGATGCGGGGCAGGGGGTTGAGGCGCAGACGCTGGCAAACTGCTACACAGCGATGGAAATGAACCTGGAAGTTGTCCCGGTTCTGAACAAAATTGACCTGCCTGCTGCTGACCCGGAGCGGGTGGCGGAAGAGATTGAAGATATCGTCGGGATTGAGGCGGCAGATGCCGTGCGCTGCTCGGCGAAAACCGGCGTGGGTGTGACCGATGTGATCGAACGCCTGGTGCGTGATATTCCGCCGCCGGAAGGTGACCCGGATGCGCCGTTACAGGCACTGATTATTGACTCCTGGTTTGATAACTATTTAGGGGTTGTGTCTCTGATCCGGATTAAAAACGGCACATTGCGCAAAGGCGACAAAATCAAGGTGATGAGCACCGGTCAGGTGTATAACGCCGATCGCCTCGGGATCTTCACACCAAAACAGGTCGATAAAGAGATCCTCAGATGCGGTGAAGCCGGCTGGGTGGTCTGTGCGATTAAAGACATTCTCGGGGCACCGGTCGGCGATACGTTAACCGGCGCACGCTCACCGGCGGATAAACCGCTGCCGGGCTTTAAAAAAGTCAAACCTCAGGTCTATGCGGGTCTGTTCCCGGTCAGCTCTGATGACTATGAAGCTTTCCGTGATGCGCTTGGTAAACTGAGCCTCAACGATGCTTCCCTGTTCTATGAGCCGGAGAGTTCTACCGCGCTGGGCTTCGGTTTCCGCTGCGGCTTCCTGGGTCTTCTGCATATGGAGATTATCCAGGAGCGTCTGGAGCGTGAATATGATCTCGATCTGATCACCACTGCACCGACGGTTGTTTATGAAGTGGAAACCACCAGCGGTGAAATCGTCTATGTTGACAGCCCGTCCAAACTGCCGCCGCTCAACAATATTGAAGAGCTGCGCGAGCCGATTGCGGAATGTCATATGCTGCTGCCGCAGCAGTACCTCGGTAACGTGATTACCCTGTGTATCGAGAAGCGCGGTGTGCAGACCAACATGGTGTATCACGGTAATCAGGTTGCTCTGACCTATGAAATTCCGATGGCGGAAGTGGTGCTTGATTTCTTCGATCGCCTGAAATCCACCTCACGCGGCTATGCATCACTGGATTACAACTTCAAACGTTTCCAGGCGTCTGACATGGTGCGTGTTGATATCCTTATCAACAGTGAGCGGGTTGACGCACTGGCACTGATTACCCACCGCGATAATTCTATGTACCGCGGTCGTGAGCTGGTGGAGAAGATGAAAGATCTGATCCCGCGTCAGCAGTTTGATATCGCGATCCAGGCTGCCATCGGTATGCATATTATTGCGCGTTCAACAGTGAAACAGCTGCGTAAAAACGTCCTGGCGAAATGCTACGGCGGTGACGTCAGCCGTAAGAAAAAACTGTTGCAGAAACAGAAAGACGGTAAGAAACGCATGAAGCAGGTCGGTAACGTTGAGTTACCGCAGGAAGCGTTTTTAGCCATTCTCCATGTCGGCAAAGATTAATCATTCAGCAGGTTGTAAGGAGACATAATGGCGAACACCTTTGCGCTGATCCTGACCCTGGCAACGTTGGTTACCGGGATCATCTGGGCGGTGAATAAATTTAAAATTCAGCCTGCCCGTAAGAAAAAACTGGCGCGCATGGCGGAGCTGACTGAAGGAACCATGGATCAGACGCATCTGGCTGAGACTGTGGCCAAACCGGGCTGGGTGGAAGGTACCGCATCCCTGTTCCCGGTGCTGGCGATTGTCCTGATCGTGCGCTCATTTATTTATGAGCCGTTCCAGATCCCGTCCGGGTCCATGATGCCGACGTTGTTAATCGGCGACTTTATGCTGGTGGAAAAATACGCGTACGGATTAAAAGACCCGATCACGCAGACCACCCTGATTAAAACCGGAGAGCCGAAGCGCGGTGATATTGTTGTGTTTAAATATCCGGAAGATCCGCGTGTCGATTATGTCAAACGCGTGATTGGCCTGCCGGGCGATAAAGTCGTTTATGACCCGTATGCCAAAGAGTTACAGGTCTATCCGGGCTGTACCAAAGACCAGAGCAGTTGTGAAACCCTGCCGGTCACCTATGGTCAGGAGTATGAAAGCGAGTGGGCTATCCGCTGGGAAAAATCCCCGCTGGGCGGCTCCTTTATGAGCGGCGGCGCACGTCAGTTCCCTATCGAAGATGATATGGAAGTCGGTTATCGTCGTCAGGCGGAACGGATTGAAAACCTGGGGCCGGTTGCTCACCATATTCTGACCGTCCCGGAAATCACCCCGGACAGCATCAGCGGGCAGCGCCTGTTCCGTCAGCCGGGATTACCGGAGTACACCTGGGTGGTGCCGGAAGGGCATTACTTTATGATGGGTGATAACCGTGATAACAGTGCGGACAGCCGCGTCTGGGGATTTGTGCCTGAACAAAACCTGGTCGGCCGTGCAAGCTTTATCTGGTTAAGCCTTGAAAAACAGGAAGGTGAATGGCCTACCGGTCTGCGCCTGAGCCGTTTCGGACGGATAGAATAGAAAAAACAGAATTTGCTGAGCATTACCTGTAATCACAGTGTAGAATATGCCCCGCAAAATGATTGGCTCCCCGGTATACGGGGAGCCAGTGCAAACGCAACAGTTTTGTATCGCGGCTTTTCGCGGCTACAGGTCTGTTGCGTGTGCGTTTTATAAACATCCTAATTTTTGGTCGCACATGAACCCGATAGTGATAAACCAGCTGCAGCGAAAACTCGGCTATACTTTTACCCGTCAGGACTTATTAATGCAGGCACTCACTCACCGCAGTGCCAGCAGCAAACATAACGAACGCCTGGAATTTCTCGGCGATTCTATTTTAAGTTTTGTTATTGCCAATGATTTATATCACCGCTTCCCGAAAGTGGATGAAGGGGATATGAGCCGGATGCGCGCCACACTGGTGCGCGGAAATACCCTGGCGGAACTGGCCCGCGAATTTAACCTCGGCGAATGTCTGCGCCTGGGACCCGGGGAGCTGAAAAGCGGCGGCAGCCGCCGTGAATCGATCCTCGCGGATACCGTCGAAGCCCTGATTGGCGGGATTTTTCTCGACAGTGATATTCAGACAATTGAGCGGATTATCCTCAGCTGGTATGAATCCAGACTGAACGAAATCTCGCCCGGGGATAAACAAAAAGACCCGAAAACCCGGTTACAGGAATACCTTCAGGGGCGGCATCTGCCTCTGCCGAACTACCTGGTTGTTCAGGTAAAAGGTGAAGCTCACGATCAGGAGTTCACCATTCACTGCCAAATCAGCGGTGTTGAACAGCCGGTAAAAGGAACCGGTTCCAGCCGCCGGAAAGCCGAACAGGCCGCGGCGGAACAAGCATTAATTTTGTTGGAGCTTGAATGAGCGAAGAAAACACCTATTGCGGCTTTGTCGCGATAGTCGGACGTCCCAATGTGGGCAAATCCACCTTACTGAACCAGTTACTGGGGCAGAAAGTCTCTATTACCTCGCGGAAACCGCAGACCACGCGGCACCGCATTATGGGGATCGATACACAGGATAATTACCAGATTATCTATGTGGACACCCCGGGGCTGCATATTGAGGAAAAACGGGCGATCAACCGCCTGATGAACCGTGCGGCCAGCAGCTCCATCGGTGATGTTGAGCTGGTGATTTTCATGGTTGAAGGTACCAACTGGACGCCGGATGATGAGATGGTACTGAATAAAGTCCGCTCTCTGCGCTGCCCTGTACTGCTTGCCATCAACAAAGTGGACAACGTGGAAGATAAAACCAAACTGCTGCCGCATATTGCGTTCCTCAGCCAGCAGATGGATTTCCTCGACGTGGTGCCGCTCAGTGCAGAGAAGAAAATGAACGTCGATACCATTGCGAACATTGTGCGTCAGCATATTCCGCAGGCGCCGTTCCACTTCCCGGAAGATTACATCACTGACCGTTCACAGCGTTTTATGGCCTCTGAAATCATCCGTGAAAAACTGATGCGTTTCCTCGGCGATGAACTGCCGTACTCGGTGACTGTGGAAATCGAACAGTTTGTTGTGCAGGACAACGGCGTATTTCAGATCAACGGTCTGATCCTCGTTGAACGCGAAGGCCAGAAAAAAATGGTTATCGGCAACAAAGGCAGCCGTATCAAAACTATCGGGACAGAATCCCGTATTGATATGGAACGCCTGTTTGATGCCCGTGTTCACCTCGAACTGTGGGTGAAAGTCAAAGCCGGCTGGGCAGATGATGAACGTGCACTGCGCAGCCTGGGTTATGTTGACGACCTGAAGTAACGCACCAATGGACGGCTGGCAGCGCGCATTTGTACTCCATAGTCGCCCTTACAGTGAAACCAGCCTGATGCTGGATGTGTTCACTGAACAGGAAGGGCGGCAGCGCCTGCTGGCGAAAGGGGCGCGCCGCCGCCGTTCCGGTCTCAAAGGGGCATTACAGCCCTTTACGCCGCTTCTGATCCGCTGGGGCGGGCGTGGGGAGCTGAAAACCCTGCGTGATGCGGATCCTATTTCCCTCGCATTACCTCTGAGTGGTACTGTCCTTTACAGCGGTTTGTATATCAATGAGCTGCTCTCCCGCGTGCTGGCGAACGGCGTCACCTATTCCGCCCTGTTTTTTGATTATCTGCGCTGCCTTCAGTATCTCGCGGCCAGCGACACCACACCGGAACAGGCACTGCGTCAGTTTGAGCTGGCACTGCTGCACCATATCGGCTACGGCGTGGACTTTCTCCACTGTGCAGGCAGCGGGCAGGAAGTCTCTGATACCATGACGTACCGCTACCGTGAGGAAAAAGGCTTTATCGCCAGCCTGGTGGTGGATAACAGCAGTTTCACCGGCCGTGAACTGAAAGCACTTGCCGCCCGGGAATTCCCGGATGCGGAAACTTTACGTGCCGCCAAACGCTTCACCCGCATCGCTTTAAAACCCTATCTCGGCGGAAAGCCATTGAAAAGCCGCGAATTATTTCGTCAATTTGTGCGCCCGCCGTTGGTTTCAAAAGAAAATGGCCGCAGTGGTTCCTCTTCGTCTGAAAAAGGTTAAACTGAATAACAAAAGTTACCCGGAGGATGATAAAAAATGAGTGAAGTTTTATTGGGTGTAAACATTGACCACATTGCAACTGTCCGTAATGCACGCGGCACCAACTATCCTGACCCGGTTCAGGCGGCATTTGTCGCAGAGCAGGCGGGGGCGGAAGGTATCACTGTGCATCTGCGCGAAGACCGCCGTCATATCACCGACCGTGATGTGGAACTGCTGAGACAAACCATTCAGACCCGAATGAATCTGGAAATGGCGGTCACTGATGAAATGGTCGATATCGCCTGCCGTATCAGACCGGCATTCTGCTGCCTGGTACCGGAAAAGCGTCAGGAAGTCACTACGGAAGGCGGTCTGGATGTCGCCGGTCAGAAAGAAAAAATCGCCCGTGCGGTGAAACGCCTGACTGAAGCGGGTATTAAAGTTTCCCTGTTTATCGACCCTGACCATACTCAGATTGATGCTGCGGATGATGTCGGCGCACCGTTTATTGAGATCCACACCGGTGCTTATGCGGACGCGGAAACGTCTCAGGAAGAAGACAAAGAATTTATCCGTATCAAAGATGCGGTTGCTTATGCGGCTGGTAAGGGCCTGAAAGTGAATGCCGGACACGGTCTTAACTATCACAACGTCCAGCGTGTTGCGGCACTGCCGGCTATTTATGAGCTGAATATCGGCCACGCGATCATCGGCCGTGCTGTCTTCAGCGGACTGGCTGCTGCTGTTGCGGATATGAAAACCCTGCTGCGGGAAGCCCGTCGTTAATGGCAATTGTCGGCATTGGTACAGATATTGTTGAAATAAGTCGTATTGAAGCGGTTATCGGACGTTCCGGCGACCGCTTTGCAAAACGGATCCTCAGTGATGCGGAATGGGACGTGTACCTGCAGCATAAACAGCCGGTGCGTTTTCTGGCAAAACGGTTTGCGGTTAAAGAAGCGGCATCCAAAGCACTGGGCACCGGGATCCGTCAGGGGCTGGCGTTTAACCAGTTTGAAGTCAGTAATGATTCACTCGGGAAACCTAATCTGACCTTTCTCGGCTATGCCGGAGAACTGGCTGCTGCCCGTGAAGTCACACACTACCATGTCTCTATTGCCGACGAGCGTCACTACGCTTGTGCAACGGTTATTCTCGAAACAAACACCTGAAATTGCGCCCTCTGCGGGCGCATTATTACGCTTAAATCTTATCGGCGTGATACATCAGCACAAACTTATCCCACAGCATTTCCTGGGTTTCGGTATGTTCAGGATCGATAATAATGGTGTTGGTAATCGGACAGACTGACTGGCAGGTCGGTTTATCATAATGCCCGACACACTCAGTACATAAATCAGGATTAATTTCATAGATAGAATCCCCCATTGAAATCGCTTCATTAGGGCACTCAGGTTCGCACATATCACAGTTTATGCAACGTTCGGTAATCAGTAACGCCATAGTCGCTATCACCATATAAATTATTTAAAATTCAGTAACTTATATCTTGCACTTATACGTTACTATCTAACCGGTTTCTGTAAATATAACCAGTATTATAACCTTGGTTTTCCTGTTTCAGGAACACAAATCAGCAACACAAGCCTTTACTCCTGCGGTCTCTATCCTGAATTATCTCAAAAAATCACGCAAAACGAAGTACGAAAGAGATAATTTTTTGCGGCCCGGTTTCAGCCATGGCGGTAAGATTACCATTTATGGCGGTTTTTCTGAAGGGATGCAGCTCAAAGGACGTAAACCGGGTCAATGGCCCGTGAAAATAAAGGTCGTGGTAAAATCCCGGATATCCGGCAGACTGAATTACAGAGCGTGCCTGTATTCAGAGATTGCCCGCGCTGCAGTGGCCGGGGATATAAGCGAATGCCATCTTCTGTCGCTTATAATGCGATTAAATACCTTATTCCGGGGTTGACGCAACCAAGCTGGTCACGGAACTGGAAACCATTTTATGAAAGCTTGAGAGTGTGCTGTATCTCTGTGGCCGCTCAGGCAGAGGATTTATTAGGATAGGAGTATTGGTAGCCTGAAATAATTTAAAATACATATAAAACAACTCTGTGAACCCGAGGATTTAAGATAAGTTAAGATTAGTGTATTGTAGTTGAAACTTAAGCCATATACAAAAGGACAGGTACTAAATGGATCTCTATTTCGGGCGAAATGAAGCTGAAGAAAAATATATACGTAAGTTTGCAGCCGATGAGCAGTACAAAAAATTAGAGGCTCAATTAGCCGGAATTGCTGATGAAAATATTCATGCGATCCTGACAATAGAAGAGGCTGAACAATTTGTTTCAATAATGAAAGATCCCGCATCTTACAAGCCGGAAAGCGGAAAAGAAATTTTTTTCAGGTATGCCGGTATAGCTACCTCTTTTACGGGTAACTATTTAGACGCTTATGGATTGGGAAAGTTGATTGCTGAAGTCAAAAGCTTTGGTGTCAAAGCTGGTGAGTATATCGGCAGGGATGGTAACAGGTATATCAGGCTAACAGGAGAATCTAGTTTAAGGAAATATCTTACTGCAACGATTTATCTTATAACTGATCCGAAAATGCTTGAATTTGGTATCGGGGAAGTCGGCTTTGAAACCAATCTGGCTAAGGGAACAAGATTCTGTATTTATTTTTCAGCAGCATACAGGGGTATTGAATTGTTATTCAAGGATGAATATGACTTGACTGATTTTTTTGTCAACGTTTCAATGGATGCAGCAAAAACACTGGTTAGTGCAGGTATAATGTGGTCTATAAGAGGTGCAATTATAACTGGGGTAGGTATTTTATTTGGGGGGAGTGTTATAGCTACCGCACTTGTTTTTACTGGTATTGCCGTTGGTCTTGGTGTTCTTATGTATCATATTGATAACTCTTTTAAGATAAGTGATAGCATAATTAAAGTGCTTAAAAATAGTAAGCGAGCGGCTAAAAATAATGTTCCAACAGGGGATATTAATGGTGCTCTTCATATGTGGGGGGGAATCAGTCGTGGATAAACCAATAATCAGTAAAGTTAAGTTGTTTTTTGGGTTTGTTTTTATTTTTTCCTTGTCTGTTTCGGTTTTTTTGATATTCGCTTATTATACTGCTGATTATATAAATGAGAGTGAAGTTGTTAAAGTATACCCACCATTGTTTTTTGTGTTTTTTGTTCCGCTATTAATGTACTTCTCTTTTATTATTCTTATTGTAATGATCAATAAAGAAATTATTGTTTCCAGGGTATCAATTTTTAGACGTATTTTTAAGTTCCTTGCTTTTTTTGCAGTTCTTTCTTTTGTTTTTATGATAATAGGGCCTATGTATATGGATAGTAATCTTATATCAAAAGGTTATATTAAATGTCATTCAACACCAATAAAATTACAGACGGTTTATGTTATTAATGAAAGTTTATGTGGGAAGTAATAGATAAAAAATCTCTTTATATCCATCAGACCACTTGGTTTTTACAGATACAGTATGATGTGTACTTTTGGGAAGAGGCTTAAGGCATGATTTTCACCAGGGATTAAATATATTGGGAAGTCTTCGTGGATAATTCAATTAAGGAAAAAATTAATATAGCCTTCGGGATTGCTTTGTTGCTTATTATTTTCGCTGTTTTTATATGAGTATCATCTGTTTATTTTTTTTGATTTTTTAAATAAAAAGATATTGTTAAAGTTCACTTTAGTATGTTTTTTATCCTGTGTGTTCCACTTTTACTCTATTTTTCATTCGGTGGGTTTATGATACTTATGAATAAAGAGAGTATATTAAGGAAGTATGGGTTTTTTAAAAAAATATTAAATGTGTTACTGGGTATTGCCGCGCTCTCTTTTTTATTTTTAATCATAGGTCAAAGATATATGGATAATGAACTTATATCAAAGGGTTATACCAAATGTCCCAAAGCTTCATTCAGATCATCTGCAATTTATGTCACTGACGCAGAGCTGTGTAAAAAATAACAGAGGGAATGCCCTCTGTTATACCTGTCAGAGTACCCGGTTATCACAAATACTGTATGATGATGTATTTGCCATAAGGTGTCCCCACGAGATAGATTTGTAATTAAGCTGGATGCGTTCAAATGGCATGCATTCATTACTATCAATGGAGTTCGGGTAAACACAGGATATCTCAGTCACTGACGCATCAGATAATTTTATTTCATAAAATTTTTCCAGCTGTCCGCTTTGGCTGGTTCTGTAAAATGTAAAGCGAGCACTCATCAGTTCATTTGAGTCGATTGATGAAGCTAAAAGTGGCGATGACTTATCTATAGGCTTTGTGAATTGTATAGGATGGTGAGTTGTATTCTGCGCTCTGGATAGTGAATGATTCAGGCTCAGTATTTGTATTTCATTCTCATGACCGGACTGATATCTGTTTCCGATGGAATCCTGTGTTGAACAACCGGATGAGATCAGGCCTTGTTTTTTTCCTTCTAGTGTCAGGTAAATCAGAAAAGACATAGAATCCCCTTAATCTATATAGATATTTGTTTTAAAAAATAAAGGTTATCAATAATTAGATGAGCAATGATTTCAATATGGCCAGCAATATTATAAAACAGTTTGCAATCTGAATAAACTTGATTTACTATTTTTACATAGTCGGATTTTTCTCATTTCTCATTATTTTTTATTAATAATTTACTTTGTAAAACATATCTCTTTTCTGCTTTAGGATTACCATTCAATACAGTATCTGATTTTCTGATATCCTAAATCTATATCTATAAATTATTCAGGAAGTAAATGAGAGTAAGGAGCATGCTGTCGGTATGCATAATGTAATGGAAGTGGACAACATGGATGAGCCGGTGAAGAAAAAATATAATATAGTGTTCGCGGTATTATTGCTGATTATGCTATCCGCTGTTTATATATGGTTATCATCGGTTTATTTTTTGGACTATATAAATAGAAGCGATATTATCAAAGTTCATTTTAGTCAGTTTTTTATACTCTTTGTACCGTTGTTTTTGTACTTTTCATTCGCTGGCACCCTGGTTTCTTTGAATAAAGAAATGGTGTTAAAAAAACATAAATTTTTCAAAGTTTTATTTTTTGTTTTTCTTTCTTTGGCGGTTTTTTCTTTTGCTTTTTTAATTATCGGCTCGGCATACATGGATAAAGAACTTATATCTGAGGGATATATCAAATGCCCGAAAGCCTCATTCAGGTCATCAACAATTTATGTTACTGATGCAGAGTTATGTAATCTTCCGTTAGCTGATATCCATCAGAATAAACAGTAACAGCATTTGTATGCCGTTATACAGGGCATGCAGAATAATCGGTGCTATAAGGGAATTAGTTTTAATTCTGACCAGACAAAAAATAACGGACATCACAAAAATCATAATAAATGTGACGGGAGAATGGTACTGATAGTGTGCTGACGCAAACAAGAGTGAACTGACAGCAATAGCCACGCGCCTGCCATTCGGGCCGTATCCTATCCCTGCATTCAGCAGAAAGCCTCTGAAAATAATTTCCTCAATGACCGGTGCAGCGAAAATGACAGCCACTACAAAAATAAACTGGTGTAAAGGTGAAAAGGTAAATATCCGTAGTGACCATGTTTCATCTTCACCGTAAAACATGGTTGCAACAGATAATATAATCATTGAGATTACCGGTAGCCAGAGACTTGATAACTGTATCGTGCCGAAGGGCATCAGTCCGGTCTGCTTCTGGTAAAATGCACGGGAAAACAGGGAATAAGGCAAAACAAATAAGATCATAAACAGCGGCCATGCAGCAAAGGCTCCGCTGCTGGTGGCTGCTCCGGGGAATGCCAGTATAGCAAACTGAATTAAGAACCAGCCCGCAAAAAAAAGGGCACAAACTAAACTGTGCAGTACTCTGTCCATAGATGTCATTTATTAACCTGGTCATTTACCGGTAAAAACTAATTTTAATGTATGGGCAGCAGAAAACAAAAAATATTGGTTGCGCCGGGACATTTCTCCGAATCATTATCTCATTTGCTATCTGACAGATAAAGAGCCGGCACAACCGGATTATCATCAGTCAATATTTGTGGTGTCAGTCGCACAGACTCTCAGGCGATGTCCGTCAGGGTCGGTTGCCACGAAGGTATAACCGAAATCCAGCATTGCGGGTTTCATAATAATCTCCGCTCCCAGTTCACTCCATTTGCGGAAAATCTCATCAACCTCCCGGTTACTGACATCTGACATGCATATTTCTGTGCCGCCAATGTGTGGTTGCGGTGCAGGGTCGATACCGGATTTTGCCTGAAGCCCTAATATCATATCGTCTGATAAGGCAAAAACAGAAAATTCACTGTATTGTTCAACAGGCTCTGCATTAAGAAGTCTGGTGTAAAAACGGGTACTTTTCTCAACGTCGCTGACGTACAAAATAATGCTGTTTGGTTTAAACATGCTGCCTCCTGTGGTTTTTCATATCATAACTCCGTTGAATGACAGAAATTGTCAGCAGTGATAAATCCGGAATAGTGACACCCGGGTTATCTGTATATTTTTATAAAAAAATAATAATGATCTGATGTGATTGATAAATCATTATTTTGATGTTATTTGTTTTTTCGGAATAAAGGGCCGAAGTATTTCTGTGACTTTATTATTCACTGCCGGAAGTGTAACATTTGCAGGATAAAATATATCGTAACGATGCAATAGGTTAATCTGCACAATTGTGGCAGGAGTTTCTGACGCAATTTATATCGGTATAAATCAACAGACAGGGATTTCCTGTATATTCTTCACTCAAAGTAACAGGTATGCAATGAAAAATATCAACACATTGAAATCAATCACAAACCAGGGAACCGGTAAATTTGTATTGCTCAGCATGTTAACTGCGGGTATTTATCCGATAATGTGGGCCTGGAAAAATACTGATGCCTTTAATTCAGAGCTGAAAATAAAACCATTTGAAAGTTCAGTGTTCATTTATCTGGCGATTGCAATGGGGGTGTCTTTATACCTGGATGTATTCAGCTTTATGAGTGATGCCTATAATTACGGGTATATCGCTGAATCAAACAATATCTTTGATATATTGGGTACTATCATCACAATTGCGATGGCTGTTTTCTGGATTGTCTGGGCATTTAAGATGAAGAGCGCTTTAGAATATTATGCAGCAAAAGAATTCGGCATTTCTCTGCGTCTTAACGGATTCTGGACATTTTTATTTCAATACTTCTATATCAACTACTGCATGAATGCGCTGGAAGAAGATTTTGCCAAGGAAAAAATGCTGGCAGATGTCCGGAGTAACTACTCAAATAACAGTACAGATGATGATGAAAATAAAAATTAATTTACTGTTGCCGCTGTGCCTGTTCCTTTCAGCGCCGGCACTGGAGGTTGACGAATAAATACGCTGTTAATTCCTGTCTCTGAAAACGGGCCGTTAATCTGTGATAGCGGCTCGTTTATTTCAGCAACTCCCCTCAGATGTACATATTTAAATTAGTGATTTATACCCGTTCAGTAAATAAGGCGCTAAATGCCAGACCGTATCATTATCGGTAAATTGCACATTCATTTTCAGCATCATATTTTCTGACAGGCAGAACGGGAAGAAATGATATAAGTGCATGACAAACATAAAGGCATCGCCGGCATTGTCATATTTATGCGGATCAAGGGTCATTGTCAGATCCAGACAGCGGTAAGGTTTTCCCCGGACAAGGCGGTCATCCAGTACTGAATCAACCGCGTGAATACCGCTCAGCAACTGGTTTATCTGTTTGCAGCGCTGCCGGTCTGTGTCCTGATACAGCACATAGTCGCTGATCAGCTGTTTTACCGAATCCACTGACGACAGCATAAAACTGTTGGCACTGTAGTGTGACAGCAGATTCCAGTAAGCGTGATTATCCGTTATCGGCGGGTAGCACGGCGTGCATTGTGTGATACCGGTGGCTTCCAGCAGATCCGGCAGCAGCGGGCTGAGATGGCAGATATCCTCCGCACGGCTTTGCGGTGCACTGATAATACAGCGGTAAGTACAGCGGAAATGCGGACCCGGCGGAACGGTCAGTGCTTTGCCGTGATTATCATAAAAATGGATATAATAATGATTCTGGCCAGTGATGGTTTTATCGATGCTGAGCGCGTAAAACCAGGCATCCTGATATTGTGGCAGCAGGCGGGAAGCCGGTGCCAGGTGTGTTACCGGGTAGAAGTCAGCGACAACGCCGCGGAATTCTTCATGCGGCTCAAAAGCCAGCTGAATATGTTCCAGTTCCGTAATGTAGTGAGCATCATCCAGCGGCAGGCGGTAAACCGCTTCATTTTCATGAAAATCCAGGATGATTTCTTTTTGTTCTTCCTGATTCACCACGGCAGCACAATTAAGCAGAAAACTATTTGTCAGTTGGTCATTACGCAGCGGCAGCTGTTTGCTGAAATAAATATTCAGTGTGAAGGTGTCTGATAATGCCCAGTCAAGTTCCGGTACAATCGCCGGAACATCAATATTGATAAAATGGTGCACATGATCGATATATAACCCTTCCAGCAGTTTTTGCGGCCAGTTCGGTTTTTCATCTGCGCCTTCTAATACCGAATTATTTTTTCCTATCTGAGGAATAAAGCTGAACCGGGTTTCATCACCGTGATACAGCATATCGCCGTGAGCCAGTTCGATATGATCAAAATACTGACTCAGCCACAATAATAAAATACCGGCGGAAGAGACGGCGGGATCAAGAAAACAGGAGAGTTGTACGGTTTCCGGTTCTTTATAGTTGCCGCGGTATTTAAATTCCAGCGACAGGCAGCTTTTTGACGGGTGGTGCATCACATAGCGGCGTAATAATGTGTAAGGCTGTAACAGCGCCGGGTTACAGGTGGTGAAGATTTCCTCTGCCGCGCCTTTTACCACGGTTCCGGCGGGGATAGCCAGCGGAAAATCAATCTGCTCCTGGTCATCGAAACGGACAACCGCCGTGGCCGGAATACCTTTTATTGCACGGGATTGCAGGCGCTGTAATAACGGCAGGGTAATTTCAGGAAATGCATCATCCACTTTTTCCTGCAACCGGGCGCTGAGGAAGGCAAATCCTTCCAGCAGGCTGCCGCTCTGTTCATCATGCGGGTCGAGAACATCAGCAAGGTGCGGGTAATCGCGGATAAACTCGCGGCTGAGTTGCTGTAAATAATGCTGTTCCTGTAAAAATTTAATTTCGCTCATGAGTGACTCTGCGGCTGCTGGTGATCAGTATTTATTATACGGAGAATTAACGTGTGCTCTCTTCCCAGCAGCAATAGCCGGATGTTCCTGCCATAACATGCTGGAAAATAATATCTTTGTATTTCACACTGATAGCTTCTTCCGGCTGTGCGTCATTATTATCCGCAGAGTGCGGATAATTGCTGTTAATGCTGACAATGGATGCCTGGCGCAGTGTGACAGTGAAGTATTTTTCCTGTGAACCGTTCTGGGATGTCCGGTAAAAGCTGAATACCATCTCCATCACTTCATTATTGGCAATGGCATTTGCCAGTAACGGCGTGGATTTATCCAGCAGTTTGACAAAATTCACCGGGCTGAATGCCAGGTTCTGGTCACGGTTAAACATATTATTCAGATGGAGTACAAATATCTCATTCTCATGGCCCAGCTGATATTTATTACCGATGGAATCAAGACTGCAGCAACCCTGTGAAATAGTGCCCTGCTGGTTGCCGTTAACACTTAAATAGATCATATTCGCCATAATGTTTTCCTTATTCCTGTTTGCCGCTGCCGGGTTTCAGACCTGCCTGTTCCGCCTGTTTCTGTAAGTCCGCATAGAGTGCGGTCAGGCCGTTAAGCTGCTGATCAATCCGGTGCAGTTGTGCCGCTGATACCGGTTTACCGTTACGGATATCGTCAGACAACGCGCGCAGATATTCTTCTGCCGGGACGGTTTTTGAGTGAGCCTGCTGAATGTTGTAGATTTCAGTTTTCAGATAGGACAGGGTAAAACTGCCGCGATCTTTTTCTCTCGCGACAATGGTGTCGGACAGTGCCTGCAACCGTTCATTGGTGAGGTACCAGCTGTCCGTTTGTGCCACACCGGCAATCCGGGTCTGTAATACATCCTGCCAGTGGCGGGTGGCATAGGCCTGATCCGGGTCATTCGGCCAGCGCTGACGGGCAATATCAGTCATTTTCTCCGTCAGCAGCAGCGGGGCGATCGGGGACTGCTGTTCCGCATCGGCCAGAAACTGCCCGTAGGTAGCCAGCTGCGGGTTGGCAAACCACAGTACCGGTGCACTGCCGGGTTGCGCAGCGAAGGTATCCAGCTCATCTTTCACCGGTTTATAGACCGTGAAGAACAACACGGCGGTGATAATCAGCCCGGTGATCAGACCGGCCGCAAACCCGGCAAACGGGAATGTTTTGCGCGCTGCCGGCGGAGTTTCTGCCGCGACCTGCACAAGACGGACGGTGCTGTGACCTGTGCCCCCGGCAGAAACCGCATCAGTGCCGGAAACGGCCGGGCTTTCTTCCGCGATATAGACCAGCGGCGCGACAGTGACTGCCGGCAGTTCATGACCCGCCGCCGGAGACGGCTGTTCAATCTCTTTGGCGGCATTGCGGAAGTAAAATTGCAGGTTGTCCGTGACCGGCGTTTTGCCGGACGGTGTCTGTGTCAGCCGCTCAGTGATCAGCTGTAACGCCCGCTCTGTCCGGTAGAGCAGACGCAGGTCGTCACGGCTGAAGGTGAGACGCCGCACTGCGGCCATTGCCCGCGTGATAAACCAGTTAAGAATATCAATGCGGTGATTGATTTGCGGCGGCCACACTGCATCCCAGTCATGAACCACCATCATGGCAATCAGTTCACTGCCTTCCGTCAGCCCGGCCAGGCCGTTGCGGTGCAGGCGGGCGAGGGTGTAGTAGACCGCCGTCTGCAAATCCACGCCGTTTTTCCTGAACAGGGCCAGGGATTTTGCTTCCACCCGCGACCAGCTGACTTCCGGCTGTGACGGGTGGCTGAGTTTGTTGATCTCTTCCCGGATTTCCGCGAACTCCGGTAAATCCAGCGGAGAAGTGCCTGTCCGGATAATAATGCCGTCCATATTCAGCCCCGTCATTAATACAGTGTTTCAGGCAGGCTGAAACGGGAGAACAGATTGCCGGAGAACGGATTATCCGACTCATCAATATAGATGCGGTAAGTCATTTCCCCGTCATCCACCTCAAAGCGGACATCGAAACTGTTGGTGTTCACGTTGGTCAGTTTTCCGGACTGAATCAGCCGGATCTGTGCCCACGGGCCGTTACGGACAATTGCACGCGGTGATTTGCCGGTGGTGCCGGAAACCAGTGTCAGCTTGCTTTCCCCGCCGGAGCGCATGGAGTTCGGCCAGATCATATGAGCGGTATTACTGCGTCCGTGTGCATAGTCGAGGATCTGCCCGTCGAGGTTCAGCACGCTGCGCCGTTTGCTGCCGGATAACTGTACCGGCTCAATGGCAAACTGGGCTTCGAGGTTGCCCTGCGGCGTAAAGAAGGTGTTGCGGATGCGGTTGGCGGTTTCAATCTGTTCCAGCACATCCGGACGGATCAGCGACTGACCATCCTCATTGACCAGCAGGTTGTTTTCGGCAAACGGCCGCAGATTCTGCTGCCAGAAGGCATCCAGCGTTCCGCCCGGTTTGAAGAAGCGTTCAAACTCACTCAGCGGCACATCACGGTTTGATTTCGGATCAAACGGATAACGGCCTGCGATATAGCTGTTGTACTGTTTGACCACTGATTCATTCCATTCCACTTCGAGATAGCGGATAGCCTCTTTCTGTACCACGATCCACGCCTGATCGGCCAGCTCACCAATCCAGCGGCCCAGTGGCTCCGACATGGTTTTCGCCATCTGGCTGACTTCAAAAATGGCATCGCGGTTATTTTCTTCCAGCCGCAGGAAAACAGCTTTCAGAGCGGCTTTGCCCGGCACCGGCGCATTTTCGATACTGAGCAGGTAACGGTGCAGTTCATTCAGTTTCTGGTTGACGTTTTGCAGGTTCTCGCCGTTATTACTGACCAGAATTTCTGTCTGTGGTGAGAATTCCCGGTTGATGCGGCTGAGTAAACGGTACTGACTCTGCGCCATAAAGGCCTGCTTTTCTTTCTCCGTCAGATTGTTGTCCACGGCCGGCAGGCTGGTGTTATCCCGCAGAATCTGCAGGGCACGGCGTAACGGTTGCTCACCGCTGATGATCTGCTCCAGCGCATTGATTTCATCCTGAATAGTTTCAAACTCACGGATTTCCAGGTTACTCATGGCGGCCCGCCAGTTCGCGGCATAATCACCGAGATACTGTTCGCTGATCTGATGCTGAATTTCCAGGCGGTCGCTTTCGCTGTAACGGACGTTTTGTGACAGGTTCAGTACCCAGGCATCCAGCGCGGTCAGATCCACCAGTTCCTCATTCTGCCGGATAAAGTAATTGAGCAGGCCGTTGCGGGTCAGGAACTGCGGCACTTCCAGTTTTTCATCATCCAGTGAGACGAAAACGTGGCTGAAACCCGGCCCGATCATATGGCGCAGATCCAGCGGCGATGACAGCTCATTAAAGCCTTTCAGGCGCAGTGTCTGGTACACCCGCTGATAGAGTGAGAGCTGGCTCAGCTCTTTCTGGGCGTCACGGATAACCGGCGCGAACGGCTTAAAGGCCTGATTAGCGACCATTTCCCCGCGATTGCGGTCTGCCGCCCAGTCAGTATGCTCAAGGGCATAATCGAGGTGTGCCATCAGTTGTGACTGAATTTCGTTTTGCCCGGTAAATTCACGGCTCCAGCGCTTGCGCAGGTAATTTTTGACAATCGCATCATTACGGCCGCTTTTGTCTTCCAGCATGCGCATGACACGCAGAATAGCGAGTTTTTCTTCACTGTTTTCCGGTGCCTGTGCCAGATCCTGCTGCAGTCCGGCCATAATGGCCGGCAGGAAACGTTCGATCAGTAACTGGAGATAGCTTTTTTCCACATACGGGCCGATTTTTTTGCCCTGATAGAGACCGAGGTCAGTCAGAAGGCCGTTTTTCTCACGGTAGTTGCCGTAAGCCAGTGTCGCTTCCGACAGCGGGTTGAGGATCGGCAACTGGCGGACGCCGGTGGTGTCCTGCTGGTTATCCGCCGTCACACTGCTGAATGCACTGACTTCGGAAAGCACGTTTTTACCGGCCTGGTAGTTCTGGTCGTAGTAATGGTGCCAGCCGGTCCAGAGGGCGATGATCCCCGCTGCGGTGGCAACCGAGGCAAAAAAGACTTTGTGGTGATGACGGCGCAGCCAGAAACGGTTTTCCGCCGCCAGGTTCGGCTCTGAAAATAACACATCGCGGACCAGCTGACCGGTAAACCAGGTCTGGTTTTCGCTGACCGGCCAGGTATGTGTCGGTGCGGGCGGCAGGTTGTACTGCACGGCGGCACTCTGGGTGAAAATATCGTCGATCTGGCCGCGCTGGGCGGAGGATGTCAGATAGATACCGCGGATCAGCGGGATGTCGTCATCATTACTGCCGATGAGCTGTTCTGTAAGCCCGGTCACTTTATTCTGCAGTCCGACCATCTGGCGGATAAAGCTGAACAGTTCACTGCGCTGGCTGTCATCCACCCGGTTCAGCATCATTTCCGGCAGCGCGGCATTGAGCTGACGGATCCATTTTTCCCAGAAAGTGGTGAGTTCACTGACCCAACTGTGCTGGTTGTCGCGGGTAAAGGTCACACCGAGAACGGATTCCTGCTCTGTCACATCCAGTGACTGGAACATGGCACTGAACCCCTGTAACAGATCCAGTTTGGTCAGCACGATATACACCGGCGGGCGGGTGTTAAAGGCAAGGCGGATATCCTGCAGGCGCATATGAATGTCGGTAAAATAACGGCTGCCCGCTTCTTTATCTTCGGTCATCAGCCGGGCGGTGTCGATGGTCAGAATAATACCGTTCAGCGGCTGGCGGGTGCGTTCTGCCACCATGCGCTCAAGCAGGCTGTTCCACAGACGGTGGTACAGCTGCGGTTTTTCACTGTCTTCGTGCTGCTGGGTGATCAGATGCCCGCGCGGCATCAGCAGCACCGCTTTATCCGTCAGTGAACAGCGTACATGCAGGCCGATACCGTCTTCTGAGATGATCCGGTCCTGCGGTACCAGATCCAGCAGGCCGAGATTGGCGGAAAACAGGGTATGTTTGCCGCTGTTCTCTGCTCCGAGCACCAGATACCACGGGCGCTGGTAGAGCGAATGACCGCTGTCACCGAGATGGCGGCGCAGTTCGCTGAGCCAGCGGCTGAGATAGCGGTTCTGAAATTCAATATCTTTGCGGACCGGGTCTGCCACAGCCAGCTCAACATCCAGTTTCAGTTTTTCCAGCTCGCGGACACGCCGCCGGGCGGTATATCCGACCCAGCCGATAACAATCAGGAACAGCCCGAGCGTCGCCAGCCAGCGGGCGCTGACCGGACGCAGCGGATAGTCATCACGGAAGCGGAAATCCGCACCCCAGATCCAAATCCAGATAAGGATCAGCGCCGGAATGATGGCCAGAAAAACAGCCCATGCCGATTTGAGTCTGGGTTTGTCGGCTTTAAACCATTTTCTGATCAGACCCTGTGCATTCACGGATGATAAGGATGGTTTTTTCATTAAACGTTATTCCTTCTGAAATCGGACTCCGGAAGCTTTCCGGTAAGCTGTTGCAGTAAAGCGGGTTCCCACTGCGTTACTGTGCTGCGTGATACGATGTCATACAGTTGCTGATACTGAGCCTGAGCAAGCCCCGTCATGCCGGACTGTTCAAACAGAGAGGCGGCCAGAAGTTGCAGGCAGACGCGATCACGCAGCTGTTCAGCCCGGTTTATGGCATCATCAATTTTTTTCAGTGCCACATCCAGGCCGTTTTCCCGGCAGCAGCGGGTTATCTCATCCGTATCGGCCTGTATACCGCCGGTACTGATACTGGTGACGGCGGCGTCTGTGGTGTTCAGCCAGGCGAGGGTGTCCGCATCGGCGAACGGCGTTTTATCGGAAAAACTGAGGGTGGTCAGTTGCGGCAGGCGGGCGGTAAATTCCGATGCACAGCGGCGGATAGCCTGTGCAACCGCATCCAGTCCCAGCTGTTGTGCGGCCTGTGCGGCCAGATAATGGCCATCCAGCCAGTAAGGGGCGAGGCTGAGACTCTGTTCAATATCAGCCAGTAATACCGGGTCAGCCTGTGTCAGCTGTTTGCGGTAATCAGTAACCCGGTCAGCGGAAACAGCCGCCAGCGGAGTTTTACCGGCGGCGTCAGCAGACGGTACTGACTGAATGGTGTGCCAGATGGCGTAACGGCGCAGCTGATAGCCGATGGCATTTTCAGGCGCGCGGCGGCAAAGGGCATCTGCGGCATTCAGCAGAGCTGTTTTGCGGGTGCGGTCATTGCCGCTGTCAATGTCTGCAGCCGGAAAGTCAGTATCTGTTTCTGTATCTGCGGCGGGCAGATCACGCGGTGCCGGATCGGCAGACGGCCCGGTTTTTGCTGTGTCCGCCGCCGGATGTGCGGAGGCAGTGATATCATCCGGTGTGCTGTTTTCAATGCGGCGGTAACCCCGGCTCAGGTCATCCAGTTTTTGTGACAGTGCCTGATGGTTTTCACTCCAGAACTGTGCCAGTCCGGCAAAGTCCCCGGGGACATCATCGCGCTGTGCGGTGGTGGCCTGACGGGTGAAATTATCCTGTGCCAGCTCAAAGCGCTGTAAAACCTGTTGTGTCAGGCGGACTTTGAGTCTGATATTTTCAGGGTAACAGCTGTGCCAGAACTGACGGCAGAACAGAGAAAACAGTTGAGCGCCGAGCGCGACTTCCTCTGCATTTCCGGCATGCTGCAGGGTGCGCAGCAGATGCACCACCAGGCGGAAATCTTTTGTGGTGGCGGAGAGCAGTGTCAGGATCCGCGACTGAATAGCCTCAATATCCAGTGAGGCGTGCGTCAGGGAGCCGAATTTAACCATTTCGCTGTCGATATATTCCCAGTCCGGGTTACTGTCACTGACAGCACTGCTTATCTGCCCGGGGTCAAGCGGGGCGAGCAGTTGTTCAGACCAGTTAAAACGTGTCGCTATCATGCTATTCACCAGCGGCAGGCCGCACGTAAAGGTTTGATACTTTCTGTCAGCTGAGACAGATCAAAAGTCACCGGTTCCCCGTTATCCGGCGTGATAGTCAGTTTATCGCCGGTCATAATGCGTTTGATTTCATCGATCCCGGCCAGGCCCCGGCTGGATTCCAGCACATAGCCGTTTTCGCGGATAAACCAGTCGCTGCTGAATGAGGTCTGCGGGGTGGATAAACGGATGGTGCGGGTTGTCACCGGGGTGTTCATGACCAGCTGCATCCGGGTGATGTTATCCACACAACTGAGCATCAGGATCGGGCGGGGCGGTTGTGTGCCGATAGCCGGAGCCGTCATGACCACCGGCCAGGTGCCTTCGCGGGGCTGGGTGGTGATGAAGGTGACAGTATGTTCTGTCCGTTTCTCTTCATTGGCTGCCGCCCGGCGCCAGATATCGCCTTTCGCGGCCTGCTCTGTCTGCGGCACGGCTTTATCGCGGCCGATGTTGTCATAGCAGTCCAGACGTATCAGCGGAGACGGCTCTTTGCGGCAGGTGTCCAGCAGTGCTGACATTTCACCGGAAAGCGGGGAAGCCGGTTGTGCCGTGCCCCACAGCGGTGTCAGTATCAGCAGGGCGGTCACGCTCTGAAGGATCCTTTTGGTCATGATATGTATCCGTATTTTTTTAATTTATACACCAGTGCACGTTTGGACATATTCAGGTTCACGGCGATTTCATTCAGGTCCTGGTTATCCGCCTGCATCCGGTAGTTCAGAATGTCAGCTTCATACCGGTCGAGGGCGGCAGTCAGATCCCTGATCCCTGACAGGTCAGGGTCGGATGACTGCACCGGTGCCGGTGTCACCATGGTCTGTGTCATCATCGCTTCCAGTCTGCGCTCCTTCTCCTGAGACAGCTGAAGCAATCCCCGCAGTTGCTGGTTCTGTATCCGGATCTGCATCCGGCGGGTCAGCGTGCAGAAGTGATGACAAAAAATCCGGTAATAGATAGCCGTCATGCCCCGTTCGTGTTCTGTGCGGATAAGCCCGGTGCCGAGGCGGCAGATAGCCCCGGCGGGTTTGCCCTCGTGGTCACAGAACGGAAATCCGTGGATACCGGTATTCGCCGGCAGCCCGCGGATAAACGTTTTCAGGGTGCATTCCTCGAGATAGCTGCCCTGTGACAGATTTGTCCAGCAGAGCGGTGTCCGGTTAAATGTCACCTGTACCAGCGGCTGGCGGATATCAGAAGCGTCCGTATCCAGCAGACCGGTGGTGACCTGCGGTTGTGCATAATCGACCGAGTAACTGAGCAGCCGGTTATCCCGCGGGCTGAGCACCACAACAGCGAGTGCGCTCAGGGAGCTGCGGTAAAAACAGTGCGGCAGAAACTGCGATATCAGCGATTCGGTGGTCTGGCAGTCCATCAGTGACAGCGCATTTTTCAGTCGGTTTCTCATTATTCCGCATCCACCTCAGCTGTGAATTCCTCATCAGTCGCCGACAGCGTGATATGGCGGATAGTTTTTCCGGCTGCGGTGTGTTTCAGCAGCAGCAGAGACAACGGCGGCAGTAAATGGCCGTCAATCACCGATTCGAGAATACGGGCACCGTTTTCAGCCCGGTTGGCGCGCTGAATAATGGCCTTATAAACGGCATCGCTGATAGTGACCTGTGCGCCGAAACGCTGTACCAGACGTGTTTCAAGCTGGCCGAGTTTGAAGCGGATGATCAGTGTCAGTGTTTCGTCATTGAGCGGCAGGAACGGGATCACTTCCATCCTCGCAAGCAGTGCCGGTTTGAAGAACGCGGTCAGTTCCGGATACAGTGCATCCAGCAGTTCATCAGGCCGGTTTTCATAAGCGACAATCGTACTGTCACCCAGGTTTGAGGTCAGGAAAAAGGCGACGTTTTTGCAGTCAATCACACGGCCTTCGCCGTCAGCCACTTCCCCTTTATCAAATGCCTGATAAAAGAGATTCAGCACATCCGGATGGGCTTTTTCCACTTCATCCAGCAACACAACAGAGTACGGTTTGCGGCGGATAGCTTCCGTCAGCACACCGCCTTCGCCGTAGCCGACATACCCCGGCGGGGAGCCGATCAGACGGGAAATCGTGTGTTTTTCCTGGAACTCGGACATATTGATGGTGGTGAGATATTGTGTGCCGCCGAACATCAGCTGCGCTATCTGTAATACCGTTTCGGTTTTCCCCACACCGCTCGGACCGACCAGCAGGAAAGCGCCCAGCGGACGGCCGGGCCGCCGCAGATCGGCGCGGGCGGTCAGAAGGTGTTTGTGCAGATGCGCAATCGCCAGATCCTGGCCTTTGATAGATTCCTCAAGGTAAGCCGGTAACTCGGTGACCACGGCGAGGGCGTCCTGTGACAGACGGTTGAGCGGAACACCGGTCCATTCGGCGATCACTTCGGCAATCTGTTTTTTACCGACATGCGGAGAGACCAGGGAGGAGAGTTTCTGACGGATTTCCAGTTCTGCGTTCAGAGCCTGTAACTGTTCACGGATACTCTCTGTAGTTTCCGGTTCAGCAGCTTCCGGCTCAGCGGCGTCGTCTGTCTCTGCCGGTTCTGCTGCGGTATCTGTTTGTGCCGGAGTGTCGTTTGTCTCTGCGGGTTCTTCCGGTGCCGGTTCGTCAGATGACGCTGCATTGTCCAGCAATTTTGCCCGCAAGCGGATGATATCACGGACTAATGTCTGTTGTGCCTGCCAGTCAGTCTGTAGCTGATCCAGTGACTGCTGTAACTGTTCAGACTGCTGATACAGTGCGGCCAGGCGATCAGTATGATCCACCAGCCCGAGCAGGGCTTCACGCTCCAGTACATCACATTCCGTGCCAATCTGGTGTAACTGTGTTTTCAGGGCGGAAATTTGTTTCGGCGGTGAGGTCAGATTAATCGCGGTCCGCGCACAGGCGGTGTCCAGCACATCAATGGCTTTATCCGGTAACTGACGGCCGGACAGATAGCGGTCACTCAGCTCTGCCGAGGCGCGCAGCGCATCGTCATCAATAAAGACCTGATGGGCAGATTCATAGGCAGTCCGCAGGCCGCGCATGATAATCACGGCTTCCGCAGCAGTTGGTTCTTTGACCTGAACCAGCTGGAAGCGTCGTGCCAGTGCCGCATCTTTCTCAAAATATTTTTTGTATTCACTCCAGGTGGTGGCCGCGATAGTGCAGAGCTCACCCCGCGCCAGAACCGGCTTGAGGAGGTTGGCGACATCAGTGCCGCCCTGCTGGTTACCGGCTCCGATCAGGGTGTGAGCCTCATCTATAAACAGAATGATCGGGGTGGCGGAGCTGATGATTTCCTGAATCAGCCCTTTGAAGCGTTTTTCAAACTCGCCTTTGACGGCGGCCCCGGCCTGAATTGCGCCCAGGTCCAGCACATGCAGCTGACAGCCACGCAGTTTCTCCGGTACCTCACCGGCTTCAATACGCAGTGCAAGCCCTTCAATCAGGGCACTTTTCCCGACGCCGGGCTCACCGACAACCACCGGGTTATTTTTGCGGCGGCGGCAGAGGATGTCGATCATCAGGTCGATTTCGTTATCACGACACAGAACCGGATCCAGCTTATTCTGCCGTGCCAGCTCTGACATATTCTGGGTGAAACGCGCGAGCAGGCTGTCAGCCGCCGGGGTATTGCTGCCCGCAGGCTGAGTGCTGAAATCACCGGACTGGCTTTCTGCCGAACCCGCCGTCCATTCATCAAACTGCTGTTTCAGCTGTTCGCGGTTGATGTTGCTGAGCAGTGTGCAGGCCTGCTGCGGCAGATAGCGCTGCGGCATCTGCAGCAGAACCAGAAGCACAATACCGGAGCGCAGTGTGGTGTGGTGATATTCGGCGGAGGCGACCAGCCAGCTGTCTTTCAGCAGCTCAGTCAGCAGCGGGGAAAACCCCGGATAGCCCTGGGTCAGTGCCTGATGCGGCGGGATCAGTTCTGCGGTCATGTCTGCCAGTTCACTGTGATCAATACCGGCACGCTGGCAAATCACCCGTACATCGGTTAACGGGGTTTCCAGCAGGCTGCTTAAAAACAGTGCAGTGGTGATTTCCGGCTGCTGCTCGCTGACACTGCGGGCGGCGGCATTTTCCAGTGCATGTTTGGCAACAGGATCAAGACGGTTAACGAGCGTTGAGAGATCGACATTTATCATCAGTGTATACCCTGACTCAGTAGCGGAGTGAGTTGTTCCAAAATATGTTGTGTCTGATTATTCAGCTGCGACAGATACAGGCCGTAAATACCGGCGGCCAGCAACAGACCGGCGATAAAGATATATTTGAGGCGCAGGCGTTTTCCCAGCCGGTAACGGTGCGGGTCAGAGGCGGTATCTTCATACAGCACAACAGAGCCCTGTTCGGGGCGCAGCTGGCGGATCTGTTTTTGCAGGCGGCGCAGCAGGCGGTTGAATTCATCGTTATGGCCCTGCGTCACTTTATAGCGGCCCCGGTAACCGAGGCACAGGCACAGCCAGATAAACTCAATCAGATCCAGATAGCGCTTCGGCTCACCGAGCAGGCGTTCAATAAGAATGAACACTTTCTCCCCGCCCCAGGATTCATTATGGAAATGCACCAGCAGAGATTTTTTCACCCAGCCGTTGTCTGTGTTCCAGCCGAGACCCAGCGCGGTTTCATCAATAAAGGTACAGAGCACATAGCGGAAGGAGACAATCGCACCCGGTTCATAGCCCTGGGACTGCAGCTGCTGCTCGATAGCCTGGATATCCGTCACTACCTGCTGGTAGAGCTTGTCCGGCAGCGGCGAGCCGGACAGTGTATGCATCCGCATAACCATGCCGAGCAGCGGGGTGGCCGCATCAATCATCGGATTGATATTTTCCCCGCGCAGCGGGATCCGGTACTGCTTGTGCATCCGCTGACGCAGATACTGCGCGTCATCAGACACATCATCATGCAGGCCGCCGGTCAGTAAATCATCGGTCATAAATCGCCCCCGTTACGGATGGCCCAGAACTGAATATCCAGCTCCGGGAAGTTGCCGGCAACGTGGAAGGCGACAGAGCCGCTCTGCTGAATTTCCTGCCAGGCGGTGCCCTGGCGATCCAGCCGGAAATAGGTGTAACCCGCGTGATACGGCAGCTGACGCGGTGCGGCAGACAGGGCGATCAGCGGCACGCCCGGCAGCTGGACACTGACCAGGTCGCGGATGCGGCTGATGGAGGTGACTTTGGTCTGCTGGGTGAACTGGCGGCGCAGCTGTTCCTGCGGCATCTGGGCGCGGATCGCCACGATAAACTCGGCCTGCTGCAACAGTTGCTGATCCTGGATAGTTGCCACGCGGATGCCGTGCTCCTGTTCCTGAAGGTGAATCGCAATGGCGCGCGGAGTCAGTACCACACTCAGTGCCAGACGCAGTGCCCGCATCAGCGGCGGATAGCATTCTGTCAGCGCCTGGTGGTTATATTTCGGCAGTTGTCCGGCCAGCCGTGACTGATCGGTAAAAGTATGCAGTTCACCGCATAATGAGCGCAGTTCACAGAATAACGGCTCCGGATGCAGCACATCCTGAGCGGCAAAGTGAGCAAAACGCGGGGATGCGCGGTTCAGAAGCTGTAACATCATAAATTCCGCCACATCGGCAATACCCTGTTGCCCCGGTGAGCCGATCCGTCCGGCCAGCTGGCGGGCGCGTTCAGCCAGTGTACCGCTCAGTTCATCGAGAAAGCCGGTCAGTGACGGCGACAGGCGGATATTCAGGCAGGACGGAATAAAGGTATCGTCAAGGATCAGGCCGCCGTCTGCCGTCTGTTCGCTGATGCGGCAGACAGGCACGGAGACATAAGCATTCAGCTCTGCGGCACCCTGTTTCAGCACCGGGCTGAGTCTCGCCACATTCAGCATACTGACATCACCGCTTTCGGTGTGCAGATCACGGACATCCAGACGGAACTCTTTATAGCGCGCCGTCAGGTGATTATTATGCCCGGCTGCGATTTCATTGACCGTGGCACTGTGCAGCGGCAGAGCAAGATAAATAATGTTATTGCCGGTATCATTGAGCGGCGTGATATCAATCGGCGGCGGCAGTTCATCCTGTGACGGCATCGAGAACAGGGTACCGTCCGGCATGACCCCGGTCGCCTCTGATATACCGACCCGGCCCAGCCGCAGAATATCTTCGTTGATCACCAGAGAGGTAAATCCGGCATAGTGGCCGAAGAACGCAGAGAGCAGGCTCTCTGTCACATAATCCTGGTGGCGCTGCTGCTGCTGAAAATGCTGGGGCTTGATAAACAGACCTTCGCGCCAGATAACCCGGTTTTTCATCGACATATTATTCTTCTTCCTCTTTGCGCAATTCCACTTCATTTGCCCGGACATGAACCAGGATGTAATACTGCCGTCCGATCCCGCTTAACTTGATGATTTTCTTCCATTCAGTGACGTTAGGATCCGAGTAACGGACAATCACGCCCAGATAGCGGTTCTCACCGGAGGTCCGCAGTAACGCCAGCGGTTTGTACTGATCCGGTGTCAGTGTGTAATCCTGATGATCGATATAGTTTTTACCGAGCACATCCGGCAGCGGTTTGTCATCCAGCTGGTCGAAATCCATCGATTCAAAGCGGGAGTCCTCGCTGAGATACACAAGCTGCATCTCCACAGGAGACGGCTCTCCGTCCGGATTCGGGTTCATATCCGGCTCCGCCAGGAGTGTGATCGCAATTTCAGATGGCTGCTGGTTCGCTTTGCCCACCGGAATATCCGGATCCCACAGCACCTTGCCGACTTTTTTGGTCGCTTCCCAGGATTTGCTGCATCCGCTTAACACCAGTACCAGCAGCAACAATCCGTATCGCAGTTTCACACTCATGATGGATGTCCCTTATAAGCCTTTACGTAATGCCCGGTCATAGGCATGGGTGTAAACTTCATAAAAGAGTTTTTCAAAGCCCTGCTGGCGGCAGGATTTCAGCTCGCGGTAGTAGCTGACATACATCTGCCACGCCCAAGCCGGATCTGAACTGCATTCTTCCCCGGCTCTCTGATACTGGGAGAAACGGGCCAGCAGCCGCTCCGGTGAGAAAGCGTCAAGCATGGTATCCAGCGCTGCGGAAATCGCTTCCAGGTTGGCCTGATAATGGAGCTGCATATTGGTCAGGCTCTCGCTGACGGCGGCTGTCGGTGACAGATGCACCGGGCTGCGTTCATCGCCGAACAGCAGATGCAGGGCTTCCTGATAATCCACGTTCAGACGCAGCGGGTTATCCTCAATCGGCCGCAACTGCTTGTCGCGCAGGTTATCCTGGGTTTTCTGTAATGCGAGAAGACCTTCAATCGCGGCTTTGAGTGTCCGGCCGACCTCGGTCAGAAAATCATTGGCCTGACGGGAGTTGTGCATCGGCAGATGGGCTTCCATCCCGTGCATCAGCGGATTGACCGCAATATGATCCGCATCAGTGACCGGCAGCAGTTCATCAGCGCGATCGGTGGCGGACAGCTTCGGCAGATCCATATATTCCTGCACGATGGTGTTCCCTCTGTTATCGGAGAGCGGCATGGCGGCAGACGAGGCCGGACGGCGATCGGCCAGCAGGCCGGGAATATCATTTTCTGTCTGTGAACCGCCGGTGGTCAGGCTTTCATTTTCCAGTGCCTGCAACGGGTCACGGGTGCGTGAACCACGGACGGTCGGTGCGGTATCATCCCCCTGAAGCGGGGCATCATCCTGAGCGGCGCGGGTGTCCATCAGGTTATCCAGCGGGTTGCTGCCTGCGGACACAATATCCTGTGGTGCCACGGCCATCGGATCGCGGTAAGGTTCATCAGTCATGGCCAGATGGGTTTTAAACTGCAGTTCCCCGATCTCAATGATATCCCCCTGAGACAGGCGGACAGCACCGGCGTGGCGGGGGATCGCGGTCTGATTGAGACGGACCGGCTCGGTCAGGGTTTTCAGGCAGAATGTCTGATCCTGCCAGACAATGCGGCACTGGATGCCGGCGACTTTGCCGAGGCTGTCCTGGAGTGACCAGGTGCAGTCGGCGTTACTGCCGATGGTACCGCCCTGTGAGGAAAACTGAGCCGCAGCAGCCCGGCCGCTTTCCAGCCGGTTACTGTTGACTAAATGAAAATTAAGTTGTGGTTTATCCATTATGTTATTCCAATACTGAAATCGTCACAAAAGGCTTCAGCTCCGGTTGCCCGAGGAAACTCCGCCAGCCCAGTTGGTTGTTATCTTTCTCGCCGAGAACCATCCCGCCGACCTGTTTTTCCGCCATCCGCAGCCGTAAATCCCAGGCCAGCTGCTCATGCATGATGTAAGACACAAAAGCGACCAGCGGCAGATAATCCGGGCCGTTCGGTAAAAAACGCATGTAACGGGTCAGTGATAACTCACTGATTTCGATAGTGCATTTACCGTTACAGTCTTCTATACGTGCACCGAGGCTGAAATTCTCACCCAGCAGGGTGCGCGGCTGCGCGGTGCGGCTGGCGCTGTACAGGATTTCGCCCAGCCGGTTCTGCTGATCGTCCGCAATCGGTACCCGGCGGCTTTCCCAGCCGGACAGATTCACGTTGTCCAGATCAAAACAGTGGGAAATCAGGCTGCACACCACATCCGGAGAGCGCCCCGGGCTTGCCAGTAATCCGGCGTAAGCCAGCATTTTGTTGTGATTGATCCGGATCCGGCTGCGGTTGCTTTCACTGCCCAGCCCGAGCAGAGTGAACATGTAGCGGGAAAACGGGTCGCGCCCGTCCGGCTCAAACGATATGTAATAGCGGTATTTCCGCCAGATCCGGTGCAGCAGCGCGACAAAGCGGTGATTAAACAGATTAAGAAAATCGGTGACACTTTCGGTCTGCTGGGCTTCTTCCCACGCCAGGCTGTCGAGGTAATACCCGGGCAGCGGGGACTGACTGCCGTGCAGGCCCAGAAACGCCACTTTGACGTCATAACTGCCGTCCTCACGGCGGGTGACTCCGGCCACATCCCGTGTCGGAAAGGCAATTCCGGCACTTGCCGAGAAACGGATACTCTCCTGTGCGGATTTTCCCGCCGCTGTCACGGATTTGCTCAGTAACTCTGCCAGCTGATAAAAGTCATACTCCGTCATGGCGGCGGTGCCGTCGCTGACAGGAGATGTCAGCGCAGAACGGTGTGATTGATTTTCGCCGGCCATAAATACACTTCCCGGTTATCCATATTGATCACTTCCAGCTCATGAAAGGTATTCACACTGGTATAGAGCCCGAAAAAGTGAGCAATAACGGAACAGAACAAATAGAGCCCGCCCTCGGAGGAGAACGCGCTCTGATAAACAGATAAGGTGGATTTCAGCCCGCGCACCGGTAATCCCCGGTACAGATATTCGGCGGGCTGTGTGGTCATGCTCACCAGGGCATCCAGGCATTTTTGTGCCTGACGGGCAGTCTGCTGGTGGAATACCGATGTCAGATCGTAAAGCTGCAGCAGTTCGCGCAGTGCGTCCAGGCTCAGCAGCGACTGATAATTCAGCGACAGGTTAGTCAGCACCGACCAGTGCAGGGAGTGATCCAGCAGCGGACGCAGTGTCTGTGTCGGTTTCATGGTATTGCTGACCGCCGCAATATCCGGCAGCGGCTCTGTGCAGCGGGTAACAGAACCGGTCCGCAGATAACCGGCCACATCCCGGTTGGTGCAGAGCAGAGAAACGGAAATCGTTTCATCACAGCCGACCAGCGCCGGTTCATTACTGCGGACAAAGGAAATACGGTGACGGAATCCGCCGTCATCCGGCGACGGCAGTGTACGCAGCCGGTAATACTGCTCATCATCACCTTTATTGACCGGATCCTGATGATGGAAGCTTTCAAACTGGGTGTAATGTGTCATTTTGACCGGCTGGCTGCCGCTGCGGCGCAGTCCGTCCACACTGGTGACCGAAAAAATGTCGTAACTGCCGGGATGGGCAAAGCCCGGACTCAGCGGGTACTCACTTTGTCTGCCATCCAGCTCAATGGCTTCACTTTCCATCGGAAACAGGTTAGCCGCCGGAACACAGTTGATAAGGATACTGTCATTGTTAATATCCGCAGCCGGGGGCAGCGGACGGGAAAAGTGAATGGTCAGGGAAAAACGATCGCCGGACATCACCGCCGGGATATCATCAAGCCCCTCAATATTCAGAAACAGAAAGGCACGCGGAAAACTGAAGTATTCCTGTAACAGGCGATACCCTTCATAACTGTTTCTCGGATAGGGCAGCAGGGCATCCTCACGGCTGAACCCGGCCGGTGACACGGCAAAATTTTCCGCCTGATACGTGTGTTTTTCCGTAGTCAGTGTCGCCCCTGACACCGCGTGACTGAGCAGAAAATAGAGTTCATGCGCGGTGTAATCATCCCCGCCGAGATAAAACTGCAGTTCCGGCAGGCCGGAATCCGATAGCCGGACCGGCTGCGGCAGTGAAAATGAAACCGTCACTGACTGCCTGTCAGCGGTCACCGAGGAAACCGTAAACGGCATAACGCGCAGGTCGCGGCTCTGCGTAAAATGGCAGGTCATCTGATGCAGAACATCCTCCTCCGCATCACTTTCATCCAGCGTGATTTGCTGACTCTCAAACAATGTTCCCGCTGGTACCGAAACAGGCAGATGCAGGGCAGGTGAGGGAGTGAACTGCATTACTGTCATTGACGGAAACGGCCGGGCATAACTGGGCCACAGCATCGTGACCAGACTGTTGGTCAGTTCCGGAAACTGGCGTTCAATCTGACTGCTCAGGGAGGCAGACAGATAAGCAAAACCTTCCAGCAGCCGCAGCACATCCGGATCTGAGCTTTTTTCCGCCAGAAAATTAACCAGATGCGGCTTGTGACGCGCAACGGTATCTTCCAGCAGTTGCAGATATTCAAGTTCATCAGAAAAACGGGGATTACGGGGCATTCTGTCAGGCCTGCTTCAGTCTGTAGTGCCGGTGACTGTCCATCTGCATATTAAATTCAATTAACTGAGACTGATTTTCCAGTAACACCAGTGCGGTTATCCGGAACTCCAGCAGCAGCGGGTTATGCTCATCAATCACACCTTCCACCGCGACATCACTGATACGCGGTTCATAGCGGAGAATGCATTCCCGGATGGAAGTTTCCAGACTGGCACGGAAATCCACCGCCGTCGCGGTGGCATCATTAAGATCCGTCACGCCCAGATCACGGCTGCTCTGACAGGTTTCCGGCCGCGTATTCAGCACCAGTGTCAGGTGTGATTTGACCGAATTAATCAGAGCAGCAGTGCGGGACTGACGGGAAGCACCGGCGTGCTTCCCTCTTATCCGTTCAAAAAGGCGTACGGGTTGTGAAGACTGACGATGATAATACGCCCCCATTCCGGTTATTCCTTATCGAGCCGGCCAACCAGTGACAGTTCGAAGCTGGCACCCATGTATTTGAAATGCGGGCGCACCTGGATAGCAACCTGGTACCATCCCGGATCCCCTTCGACATCCAGTACCTGAATCTGTGCGGAGCGCAGAGGGCGCTTGCTGCGGACATCTGACGGCGGGTTTTCCTGATCGGCGATATACTGTTTCAGCCAGATATTCAGTTCACGCTCCAGGTCCTGGCGCTCTTTCCATGCCCCGATCTGCTCGCGCTGTAACACTTTGATGTAGTGTGCCAGGCGGTTGATAATGAACATGTACGGCAGCTGAGTACCCAGTTTGTAGTTGGTTTCCGCCATCTTACCTTCACGGGTGTTCGGGTAATGTTTCGGTTTCTGTACGGAGTTGGCGGAGAAGAATGCTGCGTTATCACTGCCTTTACGCATGGTCAGGGTGATGAAACCTTCTTCTGCCAGCTCAAACTCGCGGCGGTCGGTAATAAGAATTTCGGTCGGGATTTTGGTCTGCAGCTCGCCCAGTGCCTCAAAGCAGTGAACCGGCAGATCACTGACAGAACCGCCGCTCTGCGGCCCGATAATATTCGGACACCAGCGGTATCTGGCGAAACTGTTGTTGATCCCGGCTGCCAGCAGAAACGCGGTGTTACCCCACAGATAGTGGTCGTGATCCTGCTTGACACTTTCACGGTAGTTGAAATTTTTAATCGGGTTTTCAACCATATCGTAAGGAAGACGCAGCAGAAAACGCGGTGCGGTCAGGCCGAGGTAACGGGAATCTTCCGCCTCACGCAGTGAGCGCCATTTGGTGTGTGCCGGGCCTTCGAAAACAGATTTCAGATCTTTAATCGCCGGTAATTCGGTATAGCTGCTCACACCGAAAAAGTCAGGGGAAACGGATGACAGGAAAGGCGCATGTGCCATCGCACCGACAGCACTGACGTACTGAAGCAGTTTCATATCCGGTGTGGTATTGCTGAAAGCATAGTTCCCGACAATCGCGGCAACCGGCTCACCACCGAACTGGCCGTAACCGGCAGAATAGACATGTTTATAGAAACCGGACTGGACAATTTCAGGTGAAAATTCAAAATCTTCCAGCAGTTCGGATTTGGTGGCATGAATAATATTAATTTTAATATTTTCACGGAAATCAGTGCGGTCCACGAGTAACTTCAGGGAACGCCAGGACGATTCCACTTCCTGAAACCGGTCGTTATGCAGAATTTCATCCATCTGCGCACTGAGTTTTTTATCCAGCTCAACCAGCATTTTATCGATCAGTAACTTGTTGATCGGCTCTTCTTTTGAATCACTGGCCAGAATATTACTGATAAATGCGGCCACACCCTGTTTCGCAATATCGTAGGCTTCGGTTTCCGGTGTCATCCGGGACTGCGACATAATTTCATCAAGCAGGGATGTACCGGCAGGGAGCTGACCTGCTTCCTGTTTTACACTTTCTGTTGCTGTAGACATAACACGATTCCCATCAATTATTTATTGCTGACGATATCCAGTTCTTTTAACAGTTGCTCACGGGTGGATTCATTATCCAGCAACGCCTGAAGCTGTTTACGGAATGCGGGGATATTTCCCAGAGGTCCTTTTAGTGCAACTAATGCTTCCCGCAATTCAAGTAACTTATTTAATTCAGGAACATTTTTCGCAATATTGTCAGGGGAGAAATCACGGAGGGATTTAATATCAAGATTGACAGGAATTTCTGAATCACTTTCTTCTTCAAGGTGATTTTTAACAGCAAATGTCAGATTAATACCTGAATTTTCCATCACTGAATTGAAATTATTCTGATCGATAGAAACAGTTTTTCGTTCTTCAATCGGTGTATCTTCTTCCTTATTTTTGAAGTCACCAATGACCAGAAGATGATGAGGTAATTCAATTTCTGCCTGGCTTCCGCCGTCATGAGGTGTGTATTTAATATTAATACGTTCTTTCGGCGCAACGCTGCCAAGGTCATTTTTACTCATTGACTATCCTTATGAATTTCATTGAGGGAATTATCTGTCCCGTATAGATACATAAGATAAGTGATTGCTGGCACCGGGCCGAATCACCGGTAGAATACACGTAACACATGTAATTCATTGTATTTGGTGCTAATTAAAATATTTAACTTAAGGTAAATCAAAAAATACGTTAATGCAAAAGTTATCGTCTCCTGTATGCCTCTGTCAATCAATAAAATTATTTTACCAATAAAGCGGGTATGTTAGTTAACTGATAGACAGATGTTGCAATATTTTTGGTTTTAATTAGTAAAATGTCTTATTAATTACCCGCGTGAATGGTAATTAATACGAGGGTGATTGAAAATAAAGAAAAATAAAGAAGAAGGTAAGGGTGAATATAAAATAAGTAACAGTAATAATTGTGTGATAATTACACTGTGCGGAAATTAATCAGCCCTGTCTGGTGAAAGTTTGAATTTAATCTCTGATATATTATTTTACATATATTAATAAAAACACAAATAATCCTGCGGCTATTTTTGAATTTATAAACAAAATTCAGCGGAATGACGGCATGTGCTTACGTATATGCCGTAAATCAATTTTACTAATAAATAGTAACATTTCTACCGGTCAAGGTATTTCGCAGGTGAATATTACAGGCGACAGACATAAGTATTACCCGGTAAAAAAGTAAAAATATGATGTTATCAGCCCACAGACCCTATTTTATTTTACATATCAAAAAATAACAGCGCTATAAAATCGGTATATTATCATTTTATGTATAGCGTAATTTATATGAATGTATATTTTGTCATATATATCAGTAAATTACAGATAATAACATTCTGTTACTTTTTTTATTTTTCTGATCATAAGCCGGAACGGATGTAATACATTGTTCTGTTAATGTTTTTCCGGATTTCACTATTTTTTTGTTAAATTTATGATCATGATTTTGTGAATTTTAATTCTATTAACACTCATTTATTGCAATTATTTCGGAATTATATCCTGTTTATGCACGATTTTTAACTTAAGATGATTATCCCGGGAGATGCGGGCGGCAATTTGACCCTCCGGAGGCTTTACATAAATATTAGTTAAATTTATGCTTCAATCATTATCACCATGCGCACTGGCTGATGACGAAGTTACTCGTCAGGTAATCACCTGTTACCCGTTAATAAATAAGGAATTTGATCATGCCAACTCCATGTTATATCTCTATTGAAGGCAAAACTCAGGGCAATATCACCGCCGGAGCTTTTACCGCTGAGTCTGTCGGCAACATCTATGTGCAGGGCCATGAAGATGAAATGCTGGTACAGGAATTTGACCACGTTGTGACTGTTCCGACAGATCCGCAGTCCGGTCAGCCATCCGGTCAGCGTGCGCACCGTCCGTTCAAATTTACCGTTGCACTGAACAAAGCGGTTCCGCTGCTGTACAACGCCCTGGCTGCCGGTGAAATGCTGC